>Ga0126343_10001397_pt1 | contig 11242 bp, 3 predicted proteins | sample Cyp2metagenome_FD_92531 | JGI IMG/M metagenome (GOLD analysis project Ga0126343, IMG submission 92531) | Coral microbial communities from Lord Howe Island, Old Settlement Bay, Australia - Cyphastrea 2 metagenome | ecosystem: Host-associated > Invertebrates > Cnidaria > Coral ... | reverse complement strand
CTCATGCGCAAAACTGAAGGGCAAAAAATATAAACAGAACTCCTCGCTGAAAAGCTACGAAAACGAAATCAAAATTCTCGCTAATCCTGGGTTAGCTGAATCGGGCTTTGAACAACCCGGCCCTGGCTGTTCGACTGTGGTAGCGTTCCTTTTAACCAATCTAAAACCGGATTTTGCGATCGAAAATTAGATTTCCCGTTCCATTTATCCTACGTGTACGCGTCAGACTTCCCTGATCGCCAAACAGGCAGAAACAATAACAAACTTATACAAAACAGATTTTGCCTATGATTAAGCATTGTTCTGAGAAGCGCACAAATTAACCGGTGATACCAGAGTGAAGAGTTGCATAACCTTAATTCTTAAAGTCAGAAGAAATGCAACTGATTGCGTGTACACCTAGCGTCTTGTCTTGGCGTTGTTGCTTAATCTATAGAGAGATTAATATTGAGGTTTGGCAATCTTACCACAAACGGCAAGCGGCGGTTTGCGGTTAGCGGTTTCACCTTAGCCGTCTGCCCACATTTGGGACTTAAGTTTCGCGGCTTAAATAGCCAGCTGCCATTCGTTTGTTCACTTGTGTTTTAGCTGAGAAATCGTCTTCAAAATTAGGTTTCCATTAAAAAGAATTTCATAGCTAATAAGCGAAATAGTTTTTAAAAGTAGTATTTCCTCTCAAAACGTAGGATTGTGATGTTTTAGGGTGAAAAAACCTTGCGGTAAATCACTTACCGCAAGAAAGTGGTCTGAACGTACAAACGTGGACCTCAAACTGCAAGCCTCTCTCCAAAGCACTGGTCACGTGACTTCTTGAGGTTTGCAGTTTGCGGGAAATGCTGAAAAACCTCAATCTTAATCTCTCTTATATCTAGATTTTCGTCCCCGCTAAAACTAAAATTGAAACAATCTGGATTCACTAGATCCGAAACGGGTTTGGTTAAAAGGAACGCTACCTGTAATTCTAATTCGTTGTCGAGCGGGTTATGAAAATCCATGGTTTTATAATCCATGGAAAATCATAGCGGGGAAATGTCAACACGCGCGTCTTGTTCCACGTTGCAGATAACTATCTCCTGATCTCAAGCAAAAACTACGCTGTTAGCATCACCTTTCCATGATTTCATTAGTAATGTAAGGCTACTGTGTTCATTAGTCGGTCTCAAGACAAACAAATCTGTCGGCTTAGATATTTAGAAACAAAGACGCCTGGCTGCGAGCAAACTTCTGCCAGAGCTGATGATTTAAACGATTTATCTTAAAGCTGGAAAGTATTATACCTGCTTTATTCTTTCAAAATTGTAATGAAGGCTATTTAAACCCAACGTTCAAGCTACAGTACAAGAAAGAAGGTTATTTTTCCCTTGGGGACGACCTAGCGAACAATGAAAACTAGTTCCCCGTAGATTTTAACCCAGCATGTCCCAAAACGTCCGTTAGAAATAAGCAGGTAGTGTTGCTAACAATGGTCTCTGTGAACCATATTTACAGCAGACAATAGCTCGTTTCCATTGCGTTTGTCTGAGTCACAGGGGATGTTTAATTTGGGTCAAATTTGTCAAAATTCTGGAGCAAAAGTTTGAAAGCCAGCTCGTGTTCTGTTCTCTGATAAAGCACGCTGTTTCACCAATCAGATTGCGCGTTATATGGAAACTTCATTTTAATTTCCAGTAAAACGCTCAAGTCTATATTATAAAAGGTTCTATCCAACGTCTGCCATGCTGTGATTACTGAAGTAATTTAGGTCTGCAACTTTAATTTTCTCAGCACTTTTCGCCAGAGGACTCCGTAAAATAATACTCGAGTATCTTACTGGAAAATACTCTACTCGTGAAATTCATACAAACCTACATCCGGGACTCGAGTGTCTTACTTTCCATGTCCACACTAGTGGGGATATCGATGATTTCACTGATATCAAGTTTGTCTCTTAAATTGTACTTGAATTCATTTGTGTGTGATCGAAACATCTTTGGGTCTAACTCGTCTAAGTCTTCGGCAATCTTGGGAAATTTTCGAAAAATGCTCGTCAACGTTCGTGTGATCTTCGGAATCTTCTGAGAATCTTCGGAAATCTCCGGAAAGTGGTCGCAAATCTTCAGAAAATATAATCGCCAAAAACGCCGTGACCGACCGGTCTATATAATAAAAAGAACATTACACGTTAGCTCGAAGATATGAATTTTGTGTTCTCGTGGCAAGGACAATATTTTTCGAGTGAACGCAGCGAACTCGTGAGATATTGTTCTTGCCACTCGAACATAAAATTCATGTCTTCTCGCTATCGTTTAATATCCTCTATTTCTTTCGCAAACGAGCCACAAAGACGAGCGAGTCCCAAGTTAAGTTCAATTTCATTGGCTTGAAAGCTGTCAAAACTCTGAATGCATGAGCAACGTTTTGATGAATAATCTACAGGAAAGGAAATACGCGACGAAACGGTAAAAGTGTTATTTTACAGACAAAACTCGCATGAGAACGTTTTGTGAAGTGTTAACAGCGTTGATTTAAACTACGACATAGAGCTAACAATACTAGGACTCATTCGGGAAAACTGGGCTAAACGTAGAAAGACAAGTGGAGCTGAAATGGGAAGATTAGTTTAAAAAGTTCGTTAACGAAGTTCGTAAGTTCTTCTTTTCCAACCATGGACCTTTCTGTACTAGTAGCCACCATTCTTGGAATGACCGTCATTCGCGGAAACTTTAACGAGTTCAACGCGCAAGTCTTAGTTTTCTTGTCTTCCCCCTATTCCAAAGCTGTTGGGTCAAGTTTTATTCAGTCTACAGGGTGGCCCTCTTTCCACGGCATTTTTTCTCCTTCACAGGTAAGTGCATCTGTGGTGCTTGGATTTGTCTTCTTGCCTTCGTGCCGATAGGTCAAGGCCTTCCCCTTTAGAATTATATTTTGTTGTTAAACTTTGCGAATTTCCCAAGGATTCAGGGTCGTAGTTGCTCCCGTCTCTTTCCTCTAGCTCGGTGTAGAAATCTCCGAGACCTTCATCAAGATCTGTGAGCGAGAAATTTCAATGCCTTTCGGTTTTTTCTCCTAGTTAACCCACTCCAAGTACATGCGGAGACAAGGTTTGGTCGATTTTGTTGTTTTTGTTTACTGCTGCTTCTTCATATGAAGCTTTTTGTTCGTCTGAAACGGCAAACCTGAAAGTTTTATCCCACTCCATTGCTCAAATTCGATCGATACGATTGAAATTTAATCGTTTAGCTATCGAAACATTTGGGAGAAATTGATTAGCTTGCAACCAATCAGAAGCGAGTATTTTCGGTAGCAGTATCATTAAGGATAACATTGTTAACATTAACACAGAAATTAAACAACATGATATTATGAAATATTAGGACGTACGTGGACTCGGAAAAAATCCGAGTCCCAAATGGGACTCGGATTTTTTCCGAGTCCACGTACGTCCTAATATTTCATAATATCCTGTTGTTTAATTTCTGTGTTAATATACTCACTTAGGAGGGTGGTTGGACGCATCTTGATATGCTTTAATGTGACGGCGTGATGCCGTTAGTGAGTTTCATATGTGACGCTTTAATGTGACAGCGCGATGCTGTTAGTGAGATCATATGAGCCAAAACGTGGCTGTGTAGCCGCGTGATGCGGTTCCAGTCAATACCCACACTCGACCCTTGCTCACCACAGAGTCTCCAGTAGCTCAGTGGTTAGAGCATCCGACTAGATGACGGAGGGTCGTGGGTTCATATCCCATCTGGGACTCGGATTTTTTCCGAGTCCACGTACGTCCTAATATTTCATAATATCATATTGTTAACATTATATGGCATACATGGTAAACGCTTAAAAAACTCTATCCAGCCACATTTTCGAAAAAGTCCTTGAAATCGAATTATTATGGAGGTGATGTGAAAAAGTCTCGAAATCAAGAAAACACAAACCAACAAAACGTGGCCTTAAAACATAACTTCAAGGTGCGTTTTGGGGCCTTTTGAAGCAATTTCTTTAAAAAGGTTTTTGTTGTTTCAGTCCATTTAATGTTATCAAACAAAGAGTGTGCTTTGAAATGTTTTCGCGATTCATTTGAAGTCAAACACATAATTTTTTATTCTCCATATTGCCCTCACATCTTAGTTTCAATAATTGGCATCAGCTTTTCTATAGCAGATCCGGTTCCTACAAAATTCGTGCTTTACTGATTTAATAGTTTTGTTTGATCGTTTCCATGTAAATGTTGATTGCCTTAAGGGAACAATTATCTGAAAACCATGCAGTATTAAAATATGGTTCTACATCGACCCTCTCAGATTTTGCTCAGATTCTTTCAAGGGTTACATTACAAGGTGGTAATGAAGTGAGAAGAATATTAGCACGAAATGCGTCTAAGAGATATCGCGGTCAACGTGTTAGTGATCGGTTTTAGGTAAAAAATTGCTCAGATTTTGACCCATTTTTCGACCAAAATATTTCTAAGAGCATTAAACCTTTCCAACTCAAAACGCTGGACAGGTTTAATTGACATCATGTAATTAGGTTGTAATGATACCATTGAGATTTCAAATGACTTGGTGGTTTAGTAACACACGCATTTTAAAAATATTGTCATTGAGGAAGCGTTGGGCGGAAAAGGATTTTAGAAGTAAAAACAAGGTCAAAAATCAAAGATGCGGCGTTGTTTCAAAAGTTTCTTTGCCTACTCTTTCATGAAGCCTTTATTGGTTAATAAATGAAAGTCATAAAAAGTCTGTAAAGTTTAAAACGTTCATGAGATTTTGATATACAAAAATGCTATATTTCAGAGCAGGAAAACGAAGAATCACAACGAGTGCCATAGTATAATGGATAGGTCGGTTGATTACGCACCAGATTCCAATCCATAGTAACATTTACCTTCCCACAATGGCTGTTGATGTTAATCAGTTATCTTGTTATAAACTGCCCTTACGGCGACAGAGAAGACAGATAATCAAGCCACGAAGAAGTCGCCATGCACATACCTTATCGACCGACTGCAAGCTTATATTCGGACAAATTGACTCGGAAAAAGTACAAACCTCCGAGCCACTGGTTTCGTTCCTTCCTGGCAAGTAGTTTCAGTGTCCACTGAAAATAATTCTTAAGGCTGAAAGATGCAATCATCTTGATAAGCAAAGAGCAATTGTGCTGGTGCCATTTTGGTTGAGACTGGTACCCAGGCGGCTCAGTGTAAAATGATAGGGTTTAAGAGTACTCACGAGTGACCATGAGTGACCACGAGTGACCACGAGTGACCACCAATGACTACCAGTGAATACGAGTGACCATGAGTGACCATGAGTGACCACGAGTGACCACGTCAAAAAAATGTCTTAAGACCTTAAGCAAAGACGTTTATGAGCCACGGACATCGGAAGTCTACGTTCTTGCTTTTAGCGCGTTTCATGCCCAAACACTGAGTTTCAAAACTCTTATTTCAGCATTTACAACTTTACATTTTCAACGAAAAGAGAATATAAATACGCGTCGAAGAGGAGAAGTTTGGAATTCCGGTTGAGGTCCGTGGTTCAAAAACTTCTATAATTAGCCTTTGAGGTCATCACATAATGACCTGACCAGTGACCAAACATAGGCTATTTACTAGTGTGGTAATCAAAGTTGAGAGCACTGCTTGTGCGTTCACAATTTGATCTTTTCCTTACAAATATTGGGCCTTCTGTTTTTTCATGCCTCATTTGTGATCTTTTTTCAAGTGTGAAAGGTCAGAAAATCCGAGCGGTTTTATCAAGCGAACTGGAGCTCAAAACTTCACTCGCGTGTGATGCCTGTTTTGTTCGATCGAATATCAGAAAACGATCTGCACTTGAGGTTGAACTATTAATGAATGAATACAAGCTTTCTGAAGCAAGTATAAACTTCCAAGGAAAGCACTTCTTTAAGATTTGTTTGCGAAACTGAACGTCAAGGACTTCTAATAAATATTTGTTGAGAAAATAAGGTTTCAGCCAGCCTAATAGAGGGGTAAGTTTTTAAAGAAACTGTGGTGCTGCGTCGATGGGAGGTATAACAAGATAATTTGGTTTTATCAACTGAGTTGATAATGTGAATTGGCCACCGTAAAGAGATTCGAAAGCTGACGTTTCGAGCGCTAGCCCTTCGTTGGAGCCCTTTATCGATTCGCTCCGACAAAGGGCTAACGCTCGAAACGTCAGCTTTCGAATCTCTTTACGGTGGCCAATTCACATCATCAACCCAGTTGATAAAACCAAATTAACTTGTTTCAGCCAGCCGACCTGCCAGACAGCGCGTTGCTTACACTTTTTACCTTACGTTTGCATTTGTTTAAATTGCGGGAATTAAGTTAACCTTGCAACGAATAAACCGTTCTGACCACAAATTTCGGCCTTTTAGTAAGCTAGACAAATCGGGGGTAAGTTAGTGTTCTAACAACAAAACATAGCCATTTGCCCAACAAAAATTCGCAAAATTGAGTTTTCAACTTGTCTTCAATTTATTTCCCTTTCATTTTATGACATGCAATCTGAAAGCTATAGTCCACATACCACGATCATTGTTAAACATCTCCGGAGGGGGAAAAACATAGAGGAGGACGTAGAGGAGACATACGGGAAGACATAGAAGAGACACATGTCCGTTATACAGAGTCATCGCTAAAAATTATCGGATGCGTTTGCGTGATGTAACGCAGTCTCCAGTCCAGTCCGTACGAGATTTTCCAATCGGCTTTGTTGATTGCCATGGGCGGTATTTCCTGCCCAGAACGGTTTACCTGTTATTCGTTAAAACAAAGCATGCAAAGTCCGCGAGCAGTTTTGAACGTCACTTGGTGTAGTAAAATCGGGCGAAATTTTCTTCACCGTCTTCACCAACCAAAAAACAGCCAATAATTGAAATGGAAAAAAATCATGCTGTGAAGCACGGCCACTGCTCTACTCTTTGATTACGTCACCAATAAATATCCTCAGTTTGGTAGTAAGTTCATTATTTAATGATTATTTAACGTGGTCACTCGTGGTCACTCGTGGTCACTCGTGGTCACTCGTGGTCACTCGTGGTCACTCGTGGTCACTCGTGGTCACTCGTGGTCACTCGTGGTCACTCGTGGTCAATCTTGGTCACTCGTGGTCACTCGTTGTTACTCGTAATCACTTGTGGTCACTCGTAAGTACTTTTAGACCCAATCGTGTAAAATAAGGACCGCGGTACTACAACAAGTACAACAATAACTTTGTTTACTACATTCAGGTAGAATAAAAAACAAGTATAGAAAACAGAAATTACAATGACAATTGTATAATTTATACAAGTTATGAATTAGTGTGCAACAGCCAAAGTAGCAGAGCTTTCGAGTTGACTGCTGCTTACTTACAAGCAAAGAAAGGAACGAAGGGAACGAATAATATCTATGACTAAACTTAATAATTCACAAGGCAAGAAGTATTATGAAAATAGCATAGAGATAACAGTAGTAGATATGATTACAAAGTGAAACTTAGTTGGAAATTGAGAACTACGACTGACATTAGAGAAGACGATTTTTATACCGCTTTTTAAAGCTATTTATAGAGAGCCGTTTCAAGTTTGTTGGTACCGTTTCCCATAATTTAGAGGCAGCATATGCAAAGGTAAATTTGCCAGTGTTGGTCCTTACTTTTCGTAGATGAAAATTACCCATGTAGGCGTACCTGGTGTTATATTTATGGAAGCTAAAGACTGTTCTGGGGGAATCATAAAACAGTGAAGGAATATTGGAAGACTTGTTAAATATCTTATGTGCGAATACGCATGCACTCAGTTTAACAATGTTATCAAATTTAAGAATATCAAATTTAAGAATATCAATATCAAAGAATATCTACGGACAACGGACTGAGGAATAAAACGAGGACGCATTCCGCAGTCTCTGTTTTATACCGACTGAACCCAGTCCCTCAACATTCTTCTAAGTGTTCGGTACAGCTCTATCCAGCTAACTCCATATCCGACTTTCGATTAGTTGAAAAGCTCAAACGAGCGTTTATGTGGTTGTGAATGGGGTTAACAGATTAACTGACTACAGAAGAAAAACGAAGGAAAATTTATCGAGTAGCGAGGACGGTGACTCCCTTATAAAAAGGACGGGGATGTTTGGGGTAAATTCTGAAATGACACTCAAAAGATACCAGCAAGATCTTTAGGAAGATTATGATTTTTTTTTAAATTTATAAAACATGTTTCGATGTTACTAGCATCATCGAAACTTGGTTTGTTAAAAAACCGTGGTAATCTTCTTAAAAATCACAATGTGCTTGGTGCTGTCTCGACCTGCAAGATCCTGTTTTGTGGGTGTGGCTTGAAATTTTTTCCACCCTAAGAGATACCAATTTTAAAGCAACAAATGAACTGACGAATGCAAGGAATTAACAGCAAATGCGACAAAATGAAAAATCAGCTGATCGTCAAATAGCTCCAGTGTATATTTTTGTCGGTTTAATACCCTAAAAGGTACTGCGAAAGCTCCCACTGAGGACCTTTGGGAGAAGATACACTGCAGTTTAGTTTCTTGGTCCTGGTGGAATCCCTATTCACCTGGTTTTTCTGCAATTAGGAAAATGGACATTTGTCCCTTTCAAGGCTAATACATAATGTGAGCATACACCTCATCATGGACACTGGTAGTTAAAATCCCTTGCAGAAAAACCCTTATGGATAACCATTGCTAAAAAGGTGATAAAAAAAAAACATGTGCTATAAACAGATATCCTGCTCTATTCGTTTTCAATGATCATTCTGAATTGAGGTGTGCGCACCCATTCAGATGTTCGCACCCATGGCTAGCGGTAACAGGCTTTCCCCAAGATTCCACTTAATCGTTTAACAAACGACTTATTAATAACACAACTGAAGCGTTTAGTATGGGCTGTTTGAATCTATTTTAGATTTTTGACAAAGTAAACGACGCAAAATTATACGACGCAAAATTAATGAAGTCTAATCGTTGCATAAAACTCATCGGCTGAAAATCGTGGCGAAATGTACCACAAGTGCTTGAATTTTGGAAACCTTTCTGGGGGTATGGCGGCAGATCGGCCTCTAGCGGGAAAAGCTCTTTGACTCCTTATTTGGCACTGGACGGCCACTCACAGAATCCTAGCCAAAACCATTATTCACTGCCTCGGGTTCAAGGGGAATAAATAAATAAAATCGATGATTTTCCTAAACATCAATCAAAAAATGCAATGCAACCCCATCATTTGGGCAACAGCACTTAAATGTGTCTGATAGTCGGTTATGTTTCTCCTGGAGTATAGTCTTGACAGTAAAGCAAAGCGGTTGTTTGAAGCTCCAAAAATCGTTTGTGTAAAACCTGTTCCAGGTAATCACGCTGTGGCGAGTGTCAAGATTACAATTGCAACGGTAAAATCACTCCGCCCCCCCCTCCCCTCCCCCTTCCCCCCAAAAAAATCGAGCTGAGGACTTGACCCCGAGAAAGAGCCTGTAGAGGCGGTGATCGTGAAAAATATTTCATGTAAGCTTCCTGAAAAAGTTCCACCCACCCGCCCTCAATTTTCTAATGGTCCGTCCCTAAAGTCATGAGGAGTACCCCCGCTCTTTTTATGTCGGAGTAGCTCCGAGGATAAGTTGTTTGTTTGTATTTTACCAAATTCAAGGCTTTCCACAGTTTTAGCTCCCCTTAGTCATTTTGTGAAAACCTGAGCCTATCCGGATTTGACGAGAAAAAATTTGGCAGAAAAAAGTATCACGATCCCTTGCGAGGTCAAATTGAACGAATGACAGTACAAGTGATGGCATTCAAGTTCATCGACAACCCGAAAAGAGATAAGCAATGTAAGCTTTCGTTGCGGAGAGAAAAACGTTTTCAATGTTTGAACGAAACACGCGACCGGATAGTAAAACAAGTCGGTGAAGTGCTAAATAGACACAACAAGCTTTGGTCTTCACTCCTTTCGTCATCTGGCCACTGATGCATGGAACAAATTAAAGGACACTGCAAGGAAAGCTGACACTCTATCTATCTTTAAATACAAACTCAGACGGACAACACTTAAATCTATTCATTTCCTTTGTTTTTAAGTCTTAGTTGGTAATTAGTTTTTCTATATAGCTATTACAATGTATTAGATTTCTGTTTATAATTGATTTTATTCGAAGACACGAGCACAATAGTGCTATTTACAATCCGAATAGAAATAAAGTTTATGTATGTATCTGTATGTATGTATGTATCTAAATTATTATGGTGTTGGAAACACAACCAAATGAAGTTGGTTGCCAAACGAGGTACTTTGTTCAACCTTGAAAGCAGTGCTTTCTAATGCTATGATGCGGCTTTCCACGAAAACGATAACGATGTTTCGCTTCTCGTTGAGTAAAGTTTTATTTATTTATTTATTCTCCGTTCTGACGGTACTTCTTTGTCGGGCTCATTTGCATATTGTCACAAACAAACATTAGTTTGATGCAAAGAGAGCTCTTCCCACAGAGTTCTTTACATAATTTTTACTGTTTAACCTGAAAGATCATTTCTTTGGCAAGCTTTAGATACCTTCGAATTTGATTGAAAAAACGGCGCTGCATCTCTACAAACAACGACGTTTGAACTGTTAAGTTATGACTTGACCAAGGGGAATTGAAATTTAGCTCCTGGTCACATAAGTTTAGCCACAGATGGAAAGTCAACGTTGTTTTATTGTTAGAGACTAGAACTATGTTATATAGAGATATCATGTCATTACTCGTCGTTTCAAGCTTTCAACAAGTGATCAAACTTGATGTATATTTTTATTCCAAATTTGAGAACGTTTCATTATCTTATAGTTTGATTGACAAAGCTCGTAAACAATAGACAGTTAAACCAAACAGTTCCACATGGTTGATGTACTAGTGATGTCGTACAGGTTTGCCAAGTTTCAGGGGAATCAGCGTTGTGCACTGTAGACTTGCCTGCATGGTCCTCGGGTGAACTCTCTCTTAAAAAACACATTCAACAAAACTTCCATTTTTTCCCAAAAACTGGTGTAATTTTAATATCAGTCAGATCAAGGGAAGGTTGGTTAAACTCCAGTTGAAAACGCTAGGTATGGTCCAGAAAAACTGTATCGATCCACCTTAAGCACGGTATTTGTCCTCTGTTTTGCAGCTGCAATATTTAGAGGGACATCTCTAGATAGCTCTCAGCAAAATGACGACTGTAAGTTTGAAATTAAGAAACTAGGAAACAGTCATTGTACAGTATCACTTCATGGCCGCTGCCGATAAGAAATTAGTG
>Ga0126343_10001396_pt1 | contig 11244 bp, 9 predicted proteins | sample Cyp2metagenome_FD_92531 | JGI IMG/M metagenome (GOLD analysis project Ga0126343, IMG submission 92531) | Coral microbial communities from Lord Howe Island, Old Settlement Bay, Australia - Cyphastrea 2 metagenome | ecosystem: Host-associated > Invertebrates > Cnidaria > Coral ... | reverse complement strand
TTATCATCGCGGTCTATTATGTTTGTGTTATCACGTACGGTTTGGGTGAGAAATTCTTTGTTCATTACAATAGAAGGTGAATTGTTCTCATTAGTGAAAATATCCGGTAAGTTGTATAAATCTTGTATGTGTTTGATATTATCACAATCGTGCAGATGTTTATAACAAGTTCCGTCTTTTGAGCTTGTCCGCTTTAGAGAAGTACTTTCTTATCTCTAGGGAAAGAGGCACACTATTTCTGGGGAGAGGCACACAGTTTCTTGAGGGACATTCCCTTATGGACAAAATAGACAACGAGTCCCGGTTGGAGTTAGGAGTGGGCGCGTTACCAACACTCGAAGCCACTATAGGTCAACAAGAAGCCCATGTTGTTTTAAAAGAGGATTGGGCTCTCAGGGCAGCTAAACTGAAGCCTATCGATTTAGGCACAAGCAGAAATCATAAATTTCGCATAGCTTAAGCTTGTCACCGAAATGGTTTAGCGGAAAATGCGCAGAGCTCGGGGAAATGATGGTAAGCGTCTTTTTAAGTATCTATCTAATTCTTAGCCGCCTCGCAGGCTGCTTCCTTTTTGCTCTCACCAAAGTGCCGCGGTGCGCAAAAGTGATCCTGATGAGATGGATATTCAGGCATCTCAAGAAGAGATTAATTTTAGTCAGGTAAGGGATGCTGTAGAAACGTGCCAGTTCCAGCATCCTTTTTAAGAGTTACATTCAGCAGGTGCCAGGTGCCTCCAGATGCACCAAGCATGAAACCTTTCTGCGTATGGGTGGGAGAGGTTTATCTAGTCCCAGGTCGCGCTGCAGCATAGACAGCCTCAGGTTCTTTAGAGTCTCTTCCATTTTTATAGTTTGTCAATCGACTATAACTTTATTTTGCTGTTCTGAAGTGGATCTCCTAACGAAATAGAGGGAAGTCCAGTGTTCAGTGTAAGAAAACATGACGGCCAATCAGGGATCGGAGCTATTCCTGTACAGCGGTTAAATACAGGAATCGAGTCCAAGTCGCGTTTGAAAGGAAAAGAGACGATTCTGTCTCCTTGCCCACGCAAATAATTCATTTTCCGCGATGTGAGTTGCTGAATTTGCCTGCCTTATTCTTTATGCACATGTCAATGATAATCACGATTTTGGCGGCAAGGAAAAGAAGAAGAGAGCAACGCGAACGGCATATAAAGCTAATAAGAAATGCAAGAAACGTTTGAGTGTCACTTGGAATCAGGCATTAACTTATTAACTAATTATTAGTTTTATCATCCAATTACAAGTCGCAGCCATTACTGTATTTTTAGCAAGTAGATTTGTATAGAGACGCCATGTTGGTGCCTATCCGGATGGGCACCAACATGGCGGCCGGAACTCAAAAACAATAAAATAATACTTTTTCCAATACTAGAGCAGTTCAGATAGCCACTTTTTAATCAACTCGGCCGTCATGTAATTGCAAGGTCACGCCAAGGCTTAGAGATTCAAGCGTAGTCTATCACAAAACCAAGAACCCATTCGGAAGAAAAATTTGTATGGATATTACTTTTCAGCTGCCCTTATACGTCATTAAAGTAAATTATTATTCATTCAAAATATTTCCCCGTTTCTAATTGGTTAACATATTTCACCATAAACAGCAGCAGAACCAAGAATTCTGTCATATTGAACCAATGACGTCAAGAGTGCAGTCCGCTTCAGATTATTGAACTATTGGCGTCAAAGATTATTGAACCATTAACAGAGAAAACCTGGGCACAAGGTTGTGTCATTCAACAAAGAGAGAAATGGCCGCGAGTAGAGTTAACAAGTTTGAGCGAAGGAAATATTTTGAATGAATAATAAAGCAATTATTGAATTCGGCTTTCGTAGGCCTTCGGCCTCGGTGGATAACACTCTTCTCGACCTCCAGAATTTTTCATATCCCACTCAGCTTCATTCATTAATTGCTAAATATCAGGAGAGGAATATGGGAAAGAGGGATTATGGGAAAGAGCATCCAACACGTCTTAGTAAATGATTAAGACTGGGCACGAATCTCACCCAGAGTGATTTCAGCAAGCCACTGACAGTGCCTCAATCCACCTGAGTGTTATAAATGGGTAGCGGCGAATTTAACGCAGGGGGGTGGGCCGGGGAGGGGAGGGAAGGGAAGGGCAACCTTGCAATGTTGCTCGTTTGATTTCCTTTCTAAGGACATAATAAAGTTCTGTCGATTTTGCGGGACCCCTGTGGGATTCCCATCACTGCTAGATATACAGCGCGAAAGTCACTAAGGACTAAAGATTTCCACGAATTAAAAGGCAACAGGCCTGTGTTCACACAAGCGGCGCGCGCTCCTTTACTATGCATCCAAAAGTACATCAAAAACTTGGGAAAAGATATTTACAAAATTAATACAAAATGAAAAAATTCATGGTAAAAGTTGTAAAGAAAAGAGCTAATAACTTACAAACCCTAGTTATAACAAATTAATATCTATTAACCCATAACGGCAGTATAATATGCACATTCAGGATCAATTGGCTGATGCTAACTTGAGATTAATTCGCAAAAACAGATAGACAGAAACATGTGTGTCCTTATTTATTGACTATTTACATTTTATGAGAATGAGAAGGCTGACGAAGGACATAAGCAGGAATGATGACATAACAGTTAACGCTGTGGATAAAAGCGTGTGAGCCTGTAGCCACGACGAGACCGAAAGGTTGTCTTTGTATTTCACTTGAATATTCCATGTCGGTCTAGAGGGTATCTACAACGTTGCATTTTTGCATTTGTTTCTCTTTTCCTGAGATCTCTTTCTGTTTCTCTACTATTGACTGACTTTAAGCTTGCAAAACTCTAAATCAATTACATTATTTCGGTCTGTTTCCAAATGTTTGGCAAAAAGAAACATCCATATCCATGTCATATCGCAGCAGCTCTCTACTTCTACCCGCGCGGGACTCCCATATAAATACGACTGGGATGCTCGATCTTTTAGCGGTTAAAAAAACTGTTTTGGTATCTCAGGCTCACAGCGGCAGCTTTCATGGTACCTTCTAAGATACTAAGCCGAAACAAATATGACAGGTGGTATTTGTCAATTTTTCTTTTTTTTTTTGCGAAACGTGTGAAAGGATATGGTTTTTGTTTTCCAGCAATGAAGCTTGCATGCATCTTGCATGTTATTTATTAATTATCAAGCAACTGATTTTTAATTTTGTCGTATGCACACCAGGGGCCCGTTTCTCGAAAGCCCCGTAAAGCCATTGCAAAATCTCGAAGCTCATGATTACAAAATTATTTTATTTACGTATTCTTGAAATGAAAAGAGGTTCTTTGCATCCAAGAAGTTTCAGGAGTATACTCTTCTCCGTTGTTATATACAGATGAACTAAAAATAGCTTTACGGGCCCGAAACGTTTTCGGGGCTTTCGAGAAACGGGCCACTGGCCCGGGTTGTTCGAAAGCCGGTTAACTTAACCCAGGATGAAAAGTTAACCGGGGTAACAATTTTCCTTCTATAGAAGTGTTATCCACCGCTTTTGTTTCCTGTAATTTGAGATTATTCATACTCAAAACGGAAAGGCAAAAACTTTAAACAGAATGATTTGCTGAAAAGCCACAAAAATGAACTCAAAATTCCCGCTAATCCTGGGTTAGCTTAATCGGGCTTTGAACAACTCGGCCCAGGAATTGACAACTCGTCACATTGTTTTAGAATTGGTACTTCTTCGGGGTGAAAAAAAATTCAATCCACACTCACAAAACAGGATCTTGCAACCTCAAAGGGGTTCTTCTAAGAATTCCCCAAGAGTAACCCCGTCTCTTTTTGTATGGGAGATCCCAGGGCTTCTCCTGAAGCGTTCTTACACCAGCTTTCGGTTTGAACGCCTACGTTTGAAACAAATAAAAATAACAAAAATGGCAAATCATGATACAGCAATAAAAACTGCACTGCAGTTACAAAGCTAAGATTATAATTATGTAACAAAAACTTACAAGATATTTCTGTTTGTAAAAATTTGTAAAAAAAAACTTTCCACATTGATTCAGGCCTGCAAAGAATATAATTGTCAATGTCTTGTAGCTAAGGTCCTTCCAATTTAACAGTTTAACACCACAAGAAAAAACTACGCAGGCCATGAAAAAAACATAATCCGTTCACTACGTACATAGAAGACGGTATTTACGAAGAATGCACGCTTCTGAATTATCACATGGTGTCAATCGATTTGAAAGGAACATTATGATAAAACGTACAAGGGCACCTGGGAAAACTCCCAAATAAAATGGACGGGTTGCTCCTCGTACCTTTTAACACTTAAGAAGGCAGTTTTGACCTCATAGTGTGTCCTTTTAGAGCACTGAGCCGAAAGCGTATCACAGGAGATAATTAGTTATGTAAGAATTGGTTCCTCTTAGAGGAGAAAATCATTTCAAGCCGCGCCCACAAAACAGGATCTTGTCACCGCTTAGGGGTTCTTTTTAAAATTTCCGAAGAGCAACCCCGCCCTTTTTATATGGGAGTCCCACCCCCCTCCCCCTCCCCCTGCTCCCCGAGAGCAAGAGCAACGTTACGTTTCCAATCAATACGTAATAAAGGAATACTTGTACCTTCGAACTTGAAAACTGGGTTTCCATTCCCGTAGCTTTATACTCATCGTGATTTCTTCTCATTTCATTTTCCTCATACCATTTATCAATTTTACCTACGTCCGAAAACGACCAAAGCGACTCAAAATTCTTACTCTTTGGCGCCGCGCATATATGCATAGCTAGCTTAAGGTGATCGGTTCAATGCCCGTCATTCGCCCTTTAGAACAACTCTACTAAACCTACAGAAATACTGCAAGACTCGTAAATATATAGAGGGATCACAACAAAATGTGATATTAGGGCCGCGACAGACTAGGACAATTGGTCGTCCAAGGATACTAGCACATCAGCGTTGGATAGAAACTAGAGTTATCAATTTCTAAATATCTATGCAAGAGATTGAGTAATAACGTTCCCTTCACATGTCAGATGCGCCTAATTTTCCTCGGAAATTCTTGGTAACAAAAACGAATATATTTTTTTTAGGAAACACTTAGTAGTTGGTAATACCTAAACTGCCTCGTTTGTTTGGATCCGTTACATGTAAAGTAATTTAATTTCGATGAAACCTGTTATCGATACCTTGGTTGCTTCGATCTTTCAAGCTATCGATAATCTTTTGCTGTCTACAACTAACGTTTTACATTAGAAGACTAAACCTAGAACATATTAATAAATGAGATAACTCACAGCTTCTCTTCGGTTAAGGTTTTGTGCTGGAATCAGGTTAAAACGTCAACCATATCTACTATTTACAAACTCTGATTGTGTCCCCCTACTCAGTTGACCTTACTCCAGCTGTTGGAGAGCAAGACAGTGGCGAACTTCCTCAATCTCATCTCTGGTTCTGTGTGAGGAGATCAAGCAAGACATTATTTTATTATGATGGTATAAACAAGCCTTAGTTTTGTTTCTCATCAACACTGCATAACTACTTTTTTTTCTCTATGCTCTATCTTCATTGTCCTCGCCCGCTCAAATACTCTTGAATTGCCGTCAAGTGATCGCTCAAAACCTAAGCTAAAACAGATGTTGAAGCACGCCTATGCTACAATGAAAAAGCCCAAAATACCTTTGAAGATCCCTGATGTTGTCATCCAGCACCATCTCCTGAATGGTCTGAGACCTTTCAAAACATTCTTTCGCTCTCTGGAGTTCTCCCGTTGCTTTGTGCACCATGCCAAGATCAAACAGAGACTTGGCCGTGTCACGATGATCCTTCAGCAATTCAAGCCGCATCCTCAGCGCTTCATCAGAATACTGCTTAGCTTTGCCGTATTGACCAAGAGCATAGTAGTTATTGGACAGACTGTTGAGGATGGTTGCCGTGAAGGGATGATCTCCCAGTTGTTCCCTGTAAATTGGAAGGGTCTGTCGTTCTCTGACTGCAATGGCTTCCTGGTGGTCTCCTTCGAGCGACAGGGCCACTATCAAAATAATTCACAAGAAAATGGTATTATATCCTCTGTCTTGATGCCTTGTAGTTAAGTACAAGGAACACTAATACAAAATTGAACTCTAGATAACACTCTATTACCAGCCGCTGTTCGGGAAAGGATGGGAAGAACTGGTAGGAATAGACTGTACGAGGCAAGCGCGTTAAACTGTTAGTGGGTTTAGAATTCCAATCCGATTGGTCGTGGCGAGACTCGCTCGTGGCTGATATTATTGTGCTGTTTTGATGAGCAAGACTGTTTTACTATCGTAGGGTCTCGCTGGAACCGAGGATGCACATACAATAAATGACACGTACCTGCCATATCATTGTAAGTTGCCCCAAGCATGACGATGTCCTCCTTCCCATGTCCTTGTCTAATGTTAATAGCTTGCTGAATCTTATCTTTCCCTTCACGGAACTGGCCTTCAATTGCGAGACATCGACCAAGTTTGGAGAGACATTGAGCCCGGCTATTTCCCGTGTTGATGTTCAGATCCAGACTGCTCTGAATTCTGTCACCTTCCAACAAATATTTCTTGGCTCGTTCCGCGGCTTCATCACACAGACCTGGCGAACATGACCAGTGAAACACTTGCTTGATCCCCAGGGAGGTGAGACACTCACTCAATCTCTTTTGATCCCTCTTGTCTTCAGACTTCTTTCTCAACAATTCGAAAACAGTTTCATATTTCTCCTTTCCATTCATCTTTGCCAGAAGCTCCCCAACGCTGTTGAAGACATCGATGCATCTTGTAATTTGTTCCGCGGTCATTTCACCCTTGTCACACCACTCAATAAGTTGCATGATGTTCTCATCCTCCTGTCGGAAAGCTGTGATTGCGTCTGAAGCATTCTTGCTCAAAAAACGTCGAAATGTTTCTTTCAGGAAGGCAAGAAAGTGGTCGATGAATACATTCCGCCTATCGACAAAGACTTCACGAAAACCTGGCTGATGTGATGCTACTTTTCTGCAGTAATCGCGAATGACTCTGAGAAAAGTATAAAAGCACTCACCCCCAACGATGTTTTGTTCCAAAAGAGATCGCTTTGCCAGTTCCAATGCATTTTTTGTCAACTGACGTTCGCTCACCATCGATGAACCAAAAATCTGTTCTGCTCTAGGCAGAGTAAAACGCCCTCTAAGAAGCGCTAATGTTATAAGGGTGTTCTTTTCTTGTTCAGTAAGTCTGCTAAAGCAAATGCCAAGACAAACATCGATCTTTTCTTCCCCTGGGACTGCCTGAATCTTTATTAAGAACTCAAAATTGTCCTTTGGTGATGAACCGCTCATAAGCTCCACGAGACTAAGCAGGTCGTGGTGTGACAAGGCTAAGGTGAAGAGAACGAGTGGAATGTTGTTACAAATCTCAGATAGCTCGTACGCATGCTGCTTGTTTACCGCCACTTCTTTACAAACTTTTTTCAAGAGCTGGAATGATTCTTCTGGTTTAAAACAATCCAGATGAACCTCTTCCTGTCCAAGGCTCGGGAACGGGACTCTCTCTGATGAGGTAACAAGTAACTTGACTTTTCTTGAAATCTTGACTATTTCAGTGATGAAATTCATGATCTTCGATTTTTCCCGAGCTGGGTTTTGTACCATTGCTCTCCTATGGGGAGTTTCTTGCTCAATGTCGCCAAAATGCAGCAGAAATTCGAAGTTGTCCAGCAGCAATACCGTGTAGCAATCTTGGCTTTTCAGACGATTTTTTAGCTCCGAGATTGGGTCCTCTACAGGGTAATGGTAAACTTGTTGAAGAGCCTTTTCTGCTAAATTGTCCAGAGAATTTATATACCTGCAGTTGACATAAACAATCACGGTGCGACTGTCGGAATCCAATCTGTCGTTTGCCACCTTGATAGCCGTGCTTGTTTTCCCCACACCAGTAACGCCATGGACGAGAACACATCTGCAATTGTGTGTTGGAGAGAGGTATCTGCTAATGGCAGAGCATTCCTGGACACGACTGACAAAATGAGGTATCGTTTGAGGGAGATCGGACAAATCTCTGCAGGCTCCTGTGAGACAAATGCTACTTCGTTACTCACCAACTTGTGTAGATAAAAAATGCTCTAGAGGGACGCTTCAGATACTTAGGCATCTTTCACGACTGAAACGGTCTCACTAAACGTTGTAAAAGACTGAAAAGACTGCAAGCAAAGCATCTAATACGAGCGAGAATCCGCTAACTAATATAAATTGTTCTTCCGAGAACACCACTATATTGATTAACAAGTGGACACAATTTGCGTTTGTCGGCAGTTTTAAAGGGGCTAAGTCACGCTATTTTAAGTAATTTTATTTCACTTTTGCTAATTATGAGCTCTAAACGTCAAATTGGCAGACCAAGAGTCTTTCATTTGCAAAATCACGGCCACATAACAACTGAGAATGATTTTCCAGCTGTGTAAATGACATTTTTATACGTGTGTAAGCTGACGTACCGCAAATTTGAAAAATGGTGGGCCGACGTTTTTCAAATTTACCCAAATGCAATCCATTTTGATCCTCTCCAGTTTTGTCCCCCGATGTCCTTTCTTGGCTTTTCTGTGTTTTGTTTGAATTCGTCTATAGTTTGAAGCCGTTATTTTGATATTTTAGGTAATTCTATGACTATTTGATCAGTGCTAAAATTCACTGGAATTGCCCAAAATTGCGTGACCTGGCCCCTTTAAGCTATTCATTTTGTTCTTCTGAGATTTATATGGTCTCATATAGATAGATATATGACTCATTTTATTGACTTGGCACACTTTGTGGCACTGTTTGTGTTCCGGCCTACAACGTCGAAGATGCGACTCGGTCCCAACTTTATTGTTCGAAAGAGTCATTGATTAGTATTCGCTTTTTCAGTGAATAATGCAAATAGAATACTGAATCTCAGACAGTTGCCAATTACAGCATTAATTGTACAATTAATGAAACCCATTGATTATTTTATTAACGAGCCCTTAGTGCAGTGCTTATCCTCCTGGTTCGATGGGCGAGACAAACTACTTTCAATCATTTAAAAGCTTTATGCTTTATGCTACAATGTCGGTTAACAATTTTTGAACATGCAAAAGTTTTTTGTTGTTTGAGCCTGATATAAAAGTTCACATTACCTGCAGGAGTCTCCAGTACTGGTAATGAGGCTCTGGAACCTGCATATTGATCAAGCAAAGAACAACTCTCGTCAGCAATACAAACAGCTATTTCCTTGCCATTTTTCCCATCAACTAAATTTCCCACCCAGTCATTCCTCCGTATCTACACTCTCGAATTTTAATTCCCATTCTTTCCTACATTCAATTAATTCCAACTAACAATTTTTGAATATGCAAATAAAGCTTTTTTTTGTTTGAGCTGATATAAAAGTTCAATTTACCTCCACTATTTTCCGATAATGGTGATGAAGCTATGAAACCTGCATATTGATCGAGCAATACGCAATCAGCAATACGAATCAGCAATACGAATGACTAAGTCATGAAAAAGCTATTTCCTTACCATTCTTTCCCATCCACTAAATTTCCCATCTAGTCATTTTCCCATTTCTACGTTGTCGATTTTTCATTCCCATTCTTTTTTACTTCCATGCTCTCATGTTCTCCCATCCTTTCGTCGTAGCAACTATTGGAATCAACTTCCCCAGGAAGAAGGGTGAAGAAAAGGCCGTAAGACTGAATTTAACATTAAAACTGCAATTACCTGGACTGCCTGTTTTCTGTTCACCAGTACTCTCTGGTTGAGCTGAAAGGGAACGTGAAGAATTTATTGATATAAATGACTAAGTCGTAGAGCCTTTTGTTTGCTTTCTATATTGTTCAACCGCTGTCATTCTAAAGTCTCCCGGCCATTCTTATCTAAACTTCCCATCTTTTCCAATCTACTCTTTTATACTAGCATCCTTCCATTGTTCCATTCTCGATCCGTCTATCTTCCCAGCTTTGCTTTCTTTAATCCCACATTTCCCCCCAATCAGCAGTCCCTCAGGAATTTAGAGGAGAGGTGAAGAGAATACCCCAGACTAAATTTAATCTAGGAAGTCGGACTACCAGGAAATTCTCTCCCATTCTCTCCCACTCACTCAATATGTCATCCGGCAATTTTACGATTCTTCCAATGTACAACGTCGATCTTTTATTCTCCTGCTTCCTTAGTTCAGATCTCATAACCTTCCCATCCTTCCAATGTTACAAACAAGAAGTGGAATCAACTCTCCCAGAAAGAAGGGCGAAGAAAAGGAAAAAGAGGGACTGTAATAGAAATGAAACTTACCTGGACTAACTCCCTGCGTTGGAGATTCTGCACCAGCATCTTCACCTGTCAAAGAACATCAAACACATAGATATGACTGACTGTTACAGTTGTCGTAAAACAGTTCTGTCCTTCTTAATTATGTACTATTCTTTGCATTCCCTTAACCTTCCATTCTCTCATTGTCCCGTCCACTTGTCGCACCGTCCTCCCATCAACCCTTTTTCAATCTCCTCTTTCATCGACATCAACTTCCTTATGGGAGAATAGTGAAAATAATTCCCTGAGCAAATACTTGATAAAATTAGTGACCATACAGCGGCGTTCCATCTTTTTTCTCTCATCTGCCAATCCTCCTGTCCTCCCATTTTTTGTGTCCCCCTTTTTAACCCAAATAAATTTTCTTGGTGGGGGGATGAAAAAACGACTTCCGACATTAAGTTTACCATCCAAGTTCATTGCACCTGTGCAACTTTCCTGTGTTGGCGATGAAGCAGTGGCGCCCGTATGTTGATCTGGCATAGAAAGGGAAATTCCCATTAATATAAATAAACTGAAAATCCTGAAACATTTCTGTTTTTTTCTTAATTATAACGTCCCAGAGACATGAATTAATATGAGGGCATTAGGGTATTTGCCTACGAATTACGAACGACACACGCACACATAAAAGGCGTTCAACGCTGTAGCTTCATAGAGATAAGTTATCTCTATGAAACTACAACGTTATCAGGTCTCCAGCTCGTCACGATTTGACAGCGGTCAAACGCAAAAATCCAATGTCACTTCCTGCTTTTGTGGTTTTGCAGCTTGTAAGAGTTTGAGAAACTTGCAAAACCTCAGTAAGAAAACGTTATCGAGAGAGAACAGGGCTTCAAACACCAAAAGTTGAGCGGAAAGTAATAAATTACTTAATTCTATATTTATAGGTAACGTTCAAAGCTTGATATTTCTTTTATGGTTGTTACGACTCAAAACTGAAAGCAACTGTTTTG
>Ga0126343_10001395_pt1:5000-11247 | contig 11247 bp, 8 predicted proteins | sample Cyp2metagenome_FD_92531 | JGI IMG/M metagenome (GOLD analysis project Ga0126343, IMG submission 92531) | Coral microbial communities from Lord Howe Island, Old Settlement Bay, Australia - Cyphastrea 2 metagenome | ecosystem: Host-associated > Invertebrates > Cnidaria > Coral ... | reverse complement strand
GGCTGCACATCTCGACGCGCGAAGTTCTGTAGTCTTCTGAGTCAATTTCTCGGGTATTTCAGCTCTTTTCTACAGCTCTCGTTCGCTCTACATCACAAAAGTCACGGCATTGTTTGGTATTATTTCCTTTCTCTAGCCCTGACTCGATCTAATTCACAGCATTGTTCAGTAGTACCATCGCGCCTTCTTTCTAGCCGTGGCCTGCTCTTTCGTGAACTTCCTCGCCACATCTTTGTCTGTTAATCCTTGCTCTCTGCCGTTCTCTTTCACGTTCTGCTTCAGTTAAACCCTGCCTTGAAACGTTATATCAACCACTCCGATCGTTTGTTGACATGGCAAACAGAAATGAGTGTTTTTCTGACTTTTCTAAACAAGAAACCGCCAAGGAAAGAATCTCTCATATGGGTGACCGTGAGGAATATCTCGAGACGCCCCTCCCCCTCCCCCCGAGTCTGTACGGACGTCCGCTCACTCGCTCGCTCGCTCGGTCGTACGCTGACGTCATAACCAAATTTTCTCGGCTTGATGGGTTACCAATTTTTTTTACCAATGGTGCTTCGCTGGCGCGCTTCGCGCGCTGAAGCTCCGCTATGATCGGCAGTTCGTAATTGAAAAATATCGCAGCTTATCGATGTATCCTTTGCTTAATTGTAATTTCAAGTGTTTTTATCTTTGTTAAGTTTGTCATATAGGTTGCCAAAAAACACACTGCTTCTGAATCCACTCACTGGATACAGACGTGCGCGCGCGCTTTTCCTGGAGTTACTGATGCGCGTGCATTTTACTCATTTATTTGACCTGTGTACTTAGGTCGCGGTTTAACGGTTTAACGTAATTTAACGGTTCATTTGTATTACGTTGTTATCCTTATTAACATTTCTTGTCGATAACTATGCTCACATTGTGGGTGGCTCCACCTAAAATGTTCTACAATTGGTATAGGATTTGATGGAGCCGAAACCAATTGTGGAATTGTACGCATTTAAGGCATCCTATTGATGAACAGTTACGGCAATTAGATATCTATTGGAACCGCACGTCAGATCGTGGTCTGTCCTCTTCGAACAGGAATACCAACTCCCGAAAGCCGCAGGACAAAATTAGGCTTGCGTTCCACTTCGTCGAACGCAATTACTTGCAACTCCGTGACTGGGTGTTAATTTGGGGCTGGTGAGTATGGTGAACTTTTATTTAATGGCTTTCTTGTGCAACAGACTGTAGAAGTCAATTGACACCACATGTACAAGTAAATGTAATAATTGTTTTCCGATGCTAATCAAAATTGATTAATAAAATCCATTCTAAAATTTAAAGCAGTCTGAATAAACAGCCTGTAATTTCAATTTTGTTTGCTACCCTGGTTACACTAGACATGTACCACTTGAGCTTTCAAAAATGCTTTCAAAAAAGTCATTTTAAAAATTATCAATCATAACTTATTGTAGGTATGCATGCCTTCTTCATAGTTTCCTTTGATTATCACCTGTTGTAGGTTGTTTCCTTAAAACATGGCTTACAAAAGGGGGGGGGAGGGGGGTTAAACGCACCCCAGGACCCCCCAATAAAATATTTTGCCTTATTTTTTGCCATGATCATTTACTCAGCGTTTGGGCCAAACGCAAAATTTGGGAGCAACTTCAGAATACCCCGCAACTCACACCCTCCTTAGATCTACTGCTACCATGGTCCGCGGTCCGCAGTCGGCTATATGTCTCAAGTGTTAAACTGAAGTGCTACCGCGGTCCGCAGTCCCGTAGTCGATGAATAAGTATTAAACTAAGTGTTGAACTGAAGTGTTACCGCGGTCCGCAGTCCGGTAGTCGATGAATAAGTATTAAACTAAGTGTTAAACTCAAGTGCTACCGCGGTCCGCAGTCCCGCAGTGGATGAAAGAACGCGGTATATTCGTGGTTTTTATATACAGTTTATTATGTAAATTATGTCGACTGCGGGACTGCGGTAGCAGTAGCTTTAAAAAAGGCGTGAGTTGCGGGGTATTCTGAAGTTTAGCCAAAATTTGTGCCGAGTTTGAGCGAAGTGTGAGCCGAAATTAGAGCTGTATCACCTCCTGCCTGGTTTTCTCATGGACACACTCTTAAATGTTTTGTTTCGCAAACCGAGATGTAAATTAGCGTCAGGTTAACACCATTGTCAGATTCTTTGACAGGCGCCTGTCACTACTCACAATGTGATTGGCTGCGGCATTTAATGGGACAAGCTATACCATCTCGCGAGGTAGTTAAACTTGGCGTGATTTCCGGTCATATAGGGGAGATAATCGCTTGTTTCTTTGGTGAAAACAGCTTGTCCCTTTAACACGCCAAACTCAAGACGAATTTTTTTCACTGCATTGCATTGCCGGACTTTTCTGACTTAACCTAGCCGAAATTGTCCTAGTGAAAACAAAACCCTATTCCAATAGAGTTCTACAAACTTGTTACTAATAAACTAATGGACCATCGTATAGGGGGCTAGATTCACTAAAAACAGGGTATATTTACAATTATTACACATCAGACTCACTATGGAAAATCTGATTGGTCGAAAGCATTCAATCAATTCGCAATAGCTTGTGAACTTGACATGATAAATGTAATATCTGCTACAGATATTGCATTTATCATGGCAAGTTCAACCTCTGCCTGGTTACTAAGCCCCTTGGAGTGTTCTCCTCAGAAACAAAATGGCGGAAGGCTTCGCTTCTGTTTCTGAGGATGAATTATGCGAAAAATGTATAATAAAACAATTATTGAATTCCGTTTTTGCATGATATCATGAATTATCAAAACCTCGTGTCTGTGTTAACACAGATAAATCATGATATCATGCTCAACCTCATCCAATAATTGTTTAATAAAGCTCAAAAAGGTTGATAATTATAAGGCTATGTTGTTATCAGACAAATGCATGGATCCAGAGTAGATAGAAATTCATCCGAAGAATAACACCATCCCATAATTCTACTCCACATGAGATAAATGTACCTGATACACTTACTGGCAATGTTTACTTTCTTCCACATCAAAAACTTGAAAGTAAATGTTCATCAACCAGCCTTCTGGAATAGGATATGCAGGTGATGTAGTGTCCGTATTCCTTGGGTAGCTGTAAGGATATCCTTCACTGGTCAGAAAGCCAATCTCTGGGCCATAATCTGTTAATACAAAGACGGTTTTTGTGTGTTTCTTCAACGTTACAAGGCGCCCATTTTACCCGACTCTTTAGGGAAATAGACACCAATTAACAAAGGCCTAGCAAAAATCTCTCTCAGCTTAATTTAAATAACAATTGATATAACTTGAGAGATGAGAATTCATGTTTACTTCATTCGATAGTAGAGTTTAGTATAGAATGGGATAAAAATGATCTCATGGACGTCTTCAAAGCTTGGACATCGAGCTTTAGATTTAGCAATTGAGTACTTTTTCTGTGTTAATGTAGCCTCATCTTAACACGTCACCGCAGGCTGGGAGAAGTCGAGATTGGAGTTACTTAAACCCAAGACGCAGGTCAAGAGTTTGCAAAACTTTTGAAGATTCTTTGAACTTCCCAAGTGATTAGGTGAGGCTACGCAAACATGGAAAAAGTACTCCACTGCTTTTGTAAAATAGCTCTTACTGCGCCTTTCAATAACTTGCGGACTCCAAAGTTCAAAGCTCAACCGAGAAATGCATATTTTGCCTTCATTACACAACTGAACACACTCAAAGGTTGACTGAGTCATGGGCGCGTTGGTCAGCCAGGCTCAAGATATGTTTTAATTGCCACAATAAGCTTCAACAAAGTGTATAAGAGATACATCAAGCAACGTCCTGCATGTGCCAAAGTTAAACACGTAAACCCCAAAAACCTCTTTTTAGGAAAAATAAGGGTCGTGTACCCCCGACCAAATGCAATGGCGCCAACTTTGGGGTTTCAAGGTTAACCTATAAACAATAGAATGAAATAACCAATCATAGAACGCTAATTACACAATAAAAAAACCTAATGGGATGGTGTTAGTTGCAAGGCTGACCGTAGAATGTCACAAGTTTCTTTACAAACGTACTGCCCATGAGCCTGCGCGTACCAGGCCCCCACCCAGTTCTCTGTTCTGTGTCGACAAAGTCTTAATTTATGTCAATACCGATTATCACAAATTACATTTTTTGCTACCCCCAATCAAATGTTTGGCTCCTCCTTCCATCTTCCGACTACTGCCGAGCGCGCGATAATCAAATCAAATCGTTGAGCACATTTCAGACAATATAGTCGGAAGTCGGGAGGAGCCGCCGAGCAATTGACTGAAATTAGCAGAAAACACATTTGTCGGTTGAGCTCTGAATCTACATGTTATTGAAAGGCGCAGTAGAAACACGTACGAATCTAAAACGTCATGTGCAAACGTGTCTACATACACTCATTTAGCCACGCCTATTGACCAATCAATAAGAGCGCGCGTACTGTCTCAATTTTTTAATAAAATCTCTTTTAGAAGTTATTGTTTGGCCATTTCTGCAATTCATTGAGTCCTGACAGCCAGCATTGTCCAGAGGAAGGGAAGGGGAGTAAAGTTGATTCCGGTTTTCATAGGAAAATAACAGTGTCTCAAATGTTATGGCCAGGATTGAAGGCATTCAAGATATGTCCTTAGGTGCGATCAAGTGTATAAGATGTCAGTTAAATCAAAAGATGCTATAGCCAATGCATAGTCAGAAACAAGTCTTTGATAACAATATGGACAGCCTGCAACGTCCCTTTAAGTTATAATATCCAACCCCTTTTTGGCAGTGCAGTGGCTCAGTGCATTGGACCCAGGGGGCCATTACAGGGCGTTTTGTCAAAGTGTCCCTGAGGCTAACTCTCAAGCATTGTATTTTAATTGACAAGGAAAGAGAGGTTAGGCCAGAAAACACTCTTACTTGTCAAACTGACTCGGACTTCTTTCACATCAGTTCCATACTGGTTGGTAGCCTGGCAGGTGAAGTTTCCATCCTTATACAAACGGATGGTTGCCGTAGTGTTTGTTGTATTCGCCAGTACTGTAGAGTTCCGTATCAGTGCTGTGTATGTGGGAGGAGTTCCTCTGGCTGAACATGACAGCATGTCTCCTTGTATTGCTAACAGAGCAGCTGGGAATGTTACCATTGGTGGAACTAATCGGTTAGAAATAAAAGCACTTTACCCTTAATGTTTATTAACTGAAGCATACCCATTTACATCAATTTTAAACAGATCACATGTTACAGTAATAGAGGCACAGATTAGTCAAAAAGCGATTTTTTAGCTGACACAATGATGCACACATGTACATCCTTGTGGAGTAAAGTCAAGGTGCATGCTCAAAACAATGCGTAAGAGAACTCTAAAGGGTGGTCAAGACATTACCTTTAATGGCATGTTACTTTTAGCGTGTGAACGTGCATGCAGACTAACTTGTTTTCGAACGACGTGAAAGAAAAATTAAGAAATCCGTCTACTCTCACTGGCTTGCCTGCTCTCGATATTCTCCGGTTCTATTAACCCACTGACTCCCAATTATTTTTGCAAAAAACGCATTTTTCGGACATTTTGGAGAGTTTCAGGCTCAGGATATGCGCCAAGTAAGCACCAACCTAGTCAAAACATACATGGCAACATGCCCTTCTTTCCACTAGCATCGCGCTTTACCATATTTTTACTCGAGCACGCGCAAAAATCTAAATTTTCGGACGAGAAAGTTACCTACGTCTTTAGGCTTTTCGATTTTTAAATTTTTTGGCCCTGCCTTTTTCTCCTTCCCGCTGCAGTGATTGACATTCTACTGGGCTTGCTCGCTGGTGTCTGTTACTTCTTGCAAACTTGTCCACTAACGATTTATTGGTTAAGGGAATCATCCGGGAGGGTAACGAGATAACGATTTCAGGAAAAAGTGCATAATTTTTTTTTTAAGTTACCGTGTATTATCGATGTTTGTATCTGTGACTCGTTCAGTGCGACATCGTAAACCTTCATTTCCGCGATTTTCCCTTTGGAACCTGTGCTCCCCATTAGAACTGTCTGGGAGGCGGTTGCAATCTCATAACCTGTGCCAATGTTTTGTGAGGCTCTCAAATGTCCGTTGATATACAGCGAGTTAATTCCGCTGTTGTAATCGTAACTTGCTGCAACATGAACCCACTTTCCTGCTGGAACAACCTCAGTTACCATCTCAGAAAGCAGTTGTTTAGATGATCTTTTAGAGATCGCATACAAGAGTTTGCCATTTAAAATCCACATAAAAACTCCC
>Ga0126343_10001394_pt1 | contig 11247 bp, 4 predicted proteins | sample Cyp2metagenome_FD_92531 | JGI IMG/M metagenome (GOLD analysis project Ga0126343, IMG submission 92531) | Coral microbial communities from Lord Howe Island, Old Settlement Bay, Australia - Cyphastrea 2 metagenome | ecosystem: Host-associated > Invertebrates > Cnidaria > Coral ... | reverse complement strand
TCTTTTCCATCAATCATTCTTTTTACCCAAGAGACTAGTAGAGAATTTTTTATGGATTCGTAATCTGGAAGGTCTAACCCTCCGCTCTCTTTTGGCCCTATCATGCTTTCCCTTTTGATTTTGACAGGCTTATTGTTCCAAACAAATGCTGTAACCATTTTATCTATACTGGATACGATGCGCGAAGGGGATGCCTGTGTTACATGTGTGCCATAAGGTCAGGGGTTGGCCGAATAAAAGAGCCTGGCAGCAAATCTTGGTCACCGGTGATGCAGATCCTTGGCAAAAATGACCAAGCGAGTGAAAATTGAGAAATCAAAGCTATTTTTTGTTATCCTTAACACTATCTCAGTTATCCCTTATCCCTATAATTTTTTAGTCAGTTATCCCTTATCCCTAAAATTATTTTGCCAGTTATCCCTTATCCCTAAAACCCCTAACAGGGTCTCAGTAACCATATACACTTGTGAGTGAAGTGGGACACTGAGAGGATTGAGTGTCTCTCTTAAGAGCAGAACCATCCATCTGACATGACGATACCGGTACTCCACTGTACTAACCAGTATATCACTATGCCACTATAGTAACCAACTGTTAAATTACGAAAATCAAAATGTCAATAATATATAGATTTAGGCCAGCCTAAAAGCGTAGCTCTCGGCCGGGTTGTTAAGAGCTAACACAGGATAAGGAAGAGTTTTGACTTTTAATAATCACAATGTACTCAAAACAAAGCAGGGAAAAACATTTACAAGTATAGAAGATAAAGTAATAATTAGGGGATAACTCAGCTAACTTTTAATCCTGGGCTGGTATTATGGACAACCTGGCCCTGTTTTTAACAACTTAACCCGACATGAGCCTGCGATCCAATAGAAAAACCAGCACTCAGGCAGCGGTTAACTTCCCAAAAACGCATGACCTCGATGAGCCCTCAAATTGAGCCTGCGATATGGCCATGTAGTACTGGTCAGCAGATACCTTGAATTGACAGGTGTCAATTGAGCATAACATGGATATCCAATATCAAAGAGGTACATGGTAAACCAAGGCTGCAAATCTCATATATTTGGTGTTTGGCCACCATGTTGCGCGACTCCGTCGCCGCCGTCGTCGTTGCCGTGTGTACACGCCCATGAGCAATACCGCTAGCCATGAGAAAATCCACTCATGGATTTCCTATTCTTTCCCATGATGAGTACAGGGCTCCGCTTGGCGGAGCTCCGCTAATATTATTGTAACACACGTGAAGTACTGTGCAAAATTTATATTATATTATAATAATAACGTAACTTCAAGACTAACAAATATTACATGCAAAATTATTTTATAACCAGTATCTATTATATTTTTACCTTGACTGATTCAATAACACCATCTCTTGGTTTAAAGGAATTAAACAAAACTGTAAAAAGGGTAAAAGAAATGGCTTCATTAACAAGTTAACAAGATGCTCCTGACAGCTTTTAACTGCATTAACCATTGATTGCAAGCTCTAAGCCAGAAAACCTGCAAAATACATGTAGCTTTAGCTAAGTGTTTCTACCCATGTTAAATAAAGATTATGTATGTATGTATGTAATGTAATAATAACATCACAAGATTTCCTACCAAACAGATCAGTAGCTGTCACTCTGTCCCAGTCAAGGTTGCAAACAGCAAGACGTCTTGTTGCAGCTTCAGTAGTCTTGGTTGAAACATCCATTTCACCCCAAGGGTGTTCAATATCTTCCTGTAACAGTCAGGAAAATTTTTTAACAGAAAGAATGCTATGCATGTAGCTGCTGAGATGGGCTGCCTGACATTGACACAATTCATATCTTGACTTTTTTTAGACAGCTGAAATAAGGAGAGAACCTTCCCCTGTACAAACTTTAAACTTTGAATACCCTTCCACAACTTTTAAAGTGGGAAGGACCTCATAATAGATATTAGATGTCTAAGTCATAACAGGGGCTTAACAAATCTTTAAATTCCAGTTTGCCCTTAGGACAAGTACATGTACATTTAGCTCCAAAATTCTGCTTGCCCTGGGTAGTTAGCAGATGATTTGCCTGATCCCTTGCAGACCGGGCAAATAGGACTAAAAAGTTACTTGCCCAGAAGGAAAATGATGACTGGATGGTACCTTTTTGAGCTCTGAATCATAATGGTATGGTGTGTATTGTAGTAAAGTCAAACCTGCGTTATTTCAAAGCAAAGACTTTCCTCATCTTCCTCGTCAGATGATGACTGCATGTCCCCCTCTCCTCTACTGACATCAACCTCTTCTCCTGAACTGATGTGGCTGTCATCTTGATGTCTCCCTTTTGTTTGTTTAGCTTTTTCCACATCTGACGTATTGTCATCAGAACTTTCTTCTTCACCACTGTGGGATTTCTGAAGCTTCCTTTTTCTTTTAACCTTTTTGCCCTTTTTTTCAAGTCTTTCTTCCTTCTTTGTTTTACTAAAAAAACAAATTATTGAGTGAGCCCAATGCGCCTTAAGGCTGTAAAAATGTATACATCATGCAGCTGGAAGTCTTTTGTAATCATCAGGAAAAAAATCACAGATTGATGGAGTTAAAAGGAATTTATGCTCATTTGTTCAGAAATCTGTCACCGTTTATTGTAGATCCACACTTGATAAGTTAATTGTGTATATAATTTACACCACGAATATAATGATTAGGGGTTGATGTTAACTTAACGCATTGCATGTCACAGTTATGGCACTGTATAACCCCTGAAAACATTTGCAAAATACTCTAAGGAGTATCTCATTCATTACTTTTTTTAAGTAAGATACATGTAATCTAACTGAAGGTAGTCTTAAAGGGCATTGCCATATCATATTAAATAATTTAATAAGTAATAATTTAATTTTGATCTTTTTAAAAGTCATGTAAGTCTCTTTACTTTGCTGATGACCTCAAAAGCAAATTTTTAAAAGTGTCAGTCACTGATCATAGGTCTTTTCAACTACAGTACGGGCACTCCAGCCTGGATCATCTATACACTAGACGAGTTACTAAACAAGCTGATGATAATTTTAATGCAAGGGATATTGTTACATTACCTCTTGAGATTATCTTCCTCCCTTATTTCTTTTTGGGTTTTCTTTTGAGAAATTAATTCATTTTCTTCCACTTCTATAAAACATGAGAAAAAAAAATCAAGGTATTAATTTTATAGTTTTTGACTGTTGAGGTGTAGCTGGAGACGGTGTCAGTTTCACTCATTAGTCTTGTAATAACTGTTTATCATACCTCTGTCAGATTCATCTGACATCTCATAAAATTTGTGAAGGTCTTCTGTTGATGTTTTTTTAACTTTGGAGCCACGCTTGTCAACAAAATCTGGAGAACATGATGAATGTTATTAGTCACAAAAAGAATCAGTCAAACAATAATAAAAGCAAGCCAGTAATAAATGTTTAAAGCAAGTCAATCATGACTAATCAAAATTCACAGGCTATGCCAGTTTCCATGTACATTGCATAAGATATAACTCACATTTTGTTGTGAAGTTCTTGTCAGTAAACATTTTCTGAAATCGTCCATCAATCTTAAGCTTCTTCTCTTTTCGCGAGATTTTCTGGGAACAATCAAAAGATCAGTAGAGCAAACATTACTTGATTTTACAGGAATGGTGAGTTGAGACGCACGAATGTACTGTATATACAAGCTCAAGTAAGTAAACTTTATAGACTCTTAAACTTAAAGCTTCGAAGAGAAGGAAATTGCTTTTACAAATAAGAAAGAGATGTACATGAACGTTTTAACAATAACACATAAAACGGACGGTAAGGAAAACTTCACAACACAGCTGATTTCAAGACTTGCCTTGAATCTCGGATCCTGAGCAACACGTGCAAATCTATGATCGGCTTCCATCTTCTCGTTTCAGCACTGATCTTGAAACCGATAAAGAGTTAGAAAGATCTTTTGCTATTTCACTCAACAGAGCAAAACTTTCTTCCTTTAAGGGACTTTCAGGGCTTCAAAACATGATAATAATTGCTTCTTCTCAAGAAAAAAATCGAAGGCGAAAACATCCAGGCATTACCTTTTGCATTGGTAACCGCTCATTTTGCCCAAAGTTACTCTTCCCATTCTCCCGCGGCCCAATGTAAGATCACTTGGTCAGAGTCGTCATGGCGGGTCACTTTCATGACTTTTTTGCTGGGTATAAAGTTTTTTTGGCATTTTTCTGGGGTTTTTTTGCCTCGTCTGTGGTTTGTTCTTATATTATTGTAAGTATGATATATTCCTTCAAATTGAAAAGTAACTTTCAGAAAGTAATGCAAGTGGAAGAAAACGTTTTTGGAAGGCGAATTAATGACCACATGGTAATAACATTTTAAAAGGGCATCATAAGCATAGTTAGTTTCAATAGATCTTATTAAATATCACAGCCAGTACTAAGTCTAAGCTACTTAATTACAAGGTTAGCCATTTTTACAAATACTGTCCAAGACCAAATGGCTGAGTGCATTTTAACCCCTTTGCAGCTGGATAGACAATGACACTGAGTTGAGGTCAGGGTGGCTCAGCAAGTGTATGAAAATGTCCTCTTCAACCTCGCTCCCAGATCGGGTGTTGCACTGAAGAGGAATGCAGGAAACGTCTATCGCAGGGCTTTTATTGTTTTCAGCGGGATCGGAGGGTAACTGGCTTCCACAGTTGTACAAAGCATTTTGAACTGAACCTCTTTATGACAAATATCTTCCTCCAGATCGCCCACATGGTCAAACAATGCACGAAAAATCATCTTCAGGGGTTGTTAATAGCCCAGAACCTTGGCCAGGATGGGTTTCCTTCAAAGTCCTACAGCGGTTTTCAATTGAGTGTCGTAAAACCAAAACCGAAGTTATCTCTCTAGCCAATCACAAAGGACACAGAAAATCAAGTGAACCAATCAAAACACGAAGTAATTACATGTAGCTGACACAAAGTGCGGGAAAACGCATACGAGTGAATCACGATTGGTTTTGGTTTTACTCCTGATTGGATGAAAAAGTGGCGCGAGTTTTTTGAACCAATCGTGTAGCGTAGCAAACGCAAAACCAATTATTTTTCGACACTCAAATGAAAACAGCTCTATACAGGGTGTATGAAGAGTACAAAACTGGGTGATTGTAGAGCCCTGGGTATGTGCCGCTGGCCTCTCGGAGACCCTGTATTGAATAACAGCACCTTAAGGTAATGTAGAATGAGACCAAAGAGATGAATATTATGGTGAAGAGACCTCAATGGATTAGTTAGCACAAAAAAAAAACTTTTATTTACAAACTAGGAAAATACAAACTCGTATTAAAACAAAATCGAGGTATTTCCGTTGGAAATCATGTTCCATTGTGAGACTACTGTGGTCTCTCACCTACTTTTCCGTATTTCCCTTACATTGCCAACTTCCGCGGGTCGTCCTTAAATTAACCGAGCACTCCCTTATCTTTCCGTTTCTCCTTCTAATCCCTGCGCTTTCAGCACTACACAAAATCGCTCATTTATCCACGGATCTCCCTCTCCTTTCCTTGCACTTTGAGCTTTACACGGCTCCGTGCGCTACCCGACATGTTTCCGGCAAGTTCCTGTCGATATCGTCCATACTTTGCTGTAAGTTTCCCAATTGGTTACACTGTAGGTTTCCTAATGCGTTTTGTCCTCTGTTCCCTTACGCATACTTCTCGGGCATTCGACTTCGACTACTGTAGTGTTGTCTCAGGTAGCTGTGCCAAAACGTTATCTGAAAAATTACAGAAACTTCAATATCGTGCGGTCCGCTTCCTTACTCATTCCAGTCAGTTATGATGCTGACACCAACCAACTTCTTAAAGCATTAGGCTGGGACAATTTAGAAACTCGACGTCAAAAACTAAAGGCCGAGATGGTCTAGAAGTCCTTTAATGGCCTCACCCAATTATCTGTCCTGGAAATTCATTCCGAGGAGTGATGTGATTACTTCTTACTATTTACGCGATTCTGGAAATAAGCTTGCTACTCCCTTGCCACCTACTACTACTACCGGTATTATAAAAATAGCGTTGGCTATAGTGGTGCAGTCCTCTGGAACAGCCTACCCTCAAGTATTTCCTCGTAAATTTCCCGTGCGCTCCCCTTACGTTAGGTATAACTTCACATCGCGTGTTCCATGATTGGTCCGTTTGGTCCATTAACCAGAAGCAAGAGAATCTAGGAGAGTCTAATTTTATAGATGCTTGTGAAACGTTCACTAGGAACAATGTGACTTCCCCTCTTTTGTTTTGCCATTAGCAATAGTCTAACCATTCCCGTCCCTTCAGCTGCCCGCCTTTCTCTTCATCTCAGATGGTGGAGACGTTACTCTACATTAGAGGAAATCTTAGTCCAAGAAATCTATCCAATCAAATTACAAGTCTGCAAGAGCAATCATTACAAAAACCAGAGAAGTAAAGGAGACAGGCAGGCGGCTCTTTCTTTCTCACCATGCTCCACCCGGCCGGATCGCCTTGCTCTCAGCCGCTTGCGCGTGTTACTCAAAGGGAAGCCTGCTCGCGGAACAATGCATTTCCACAATCCATTGCAAGACGAAACTCTGCCCATTTTCTTCTCCTGGCCAATGCATTCACTGGGGATCCTTGCCCATCTCGTGGTACGTCCTCACACGTTTCCTTTTGAAATCCCTGTGCGTTTGCCTCGCCACCCTTTTAATTCCCTGTGCGTTTCACCGGCGACTTCCTGAATTCCCAGGGGTCCTGATGGGGTTTCTTCCCAGCACTATAACACCCGGGCATAACAGTACATTCATTGACCCTCCCTCATACATTTACACTTGATCCCAATACATTTTGCTCGGAAAGCTGCCTTGTGTCTCATATTTTATATTGCCGTCGAAGCACCTGAATTTTAAAGAATCTTCATCTAAATCGTTGAAGTAGTAGACAAAAGGCCTAGCTGAACGGCTAACGTCACAGACCAAACAAGAACAACAACAACAACATGAACGTTTATTTCTTGATCAATTATTCATTTCACAGTTGGACTGGCTAGTGGATAGTTAGTGCAAGGCTAGGCTGCCAGTCTATCAATAGGTACAATTCAAATACTATTACAGGAAAATAGAAAGTTAGCAAAAACAGTGAATTAAATAATAAGAAAAAATTGGGAAAAGAATGCAGTTTAATCAGGCAGTCTAATCCAATTGGCATGGATTTTTGGAACTTTGAAAATTTACAGAAAAATCGTGGCAAGTCTACACGAACACACACTTCAGCCACAACGTTTGTTATGGAACACGTTCTACCAAATAGAGATCATATGACCTGTGGAAACTTATCAGTTGAGACTGAAATACTCAATAAAAACTGAAGAGAGCATATGCAGTAAACTTACAAAAAAATGTCTACGAAGGAGGGCGGGGGCGGACTCCTGTATAAAACAAAAGGCAATGCTCGTCGGAAGTTTTGAAAAGACCCCTTAAGAGGTACTAAGATCCTGTTTAGTGGCCCTAAGAGGCACTCATAATCTCATTATCTCGTGTCCTTTTTTTAGACTCAATACTTTAAAAGGTACCAGCAAAAACCCTTGCTGTGCACCTTCTTGAGGCTCTTGGTACACTCTCAAGAGGTACGTGTACCAAAAATGTGTTTTTATCCCCTAAAAGGTACAATAAACACCCTCTTCCTTTTTACAAGGAACCCCGCCCCCACTGAGGGGAAACTCTCCTATTGAACAGTTCCAATTTGGATCTCCCCAATATTATTCATCACTAACATAGTGAATTCTTAACATAGACTCTTTTCATAAATGGCTGCCAATCTAAAATTCTTTTGTATGCATTTAAATTAGCCTTACTAGCCTTGTTTCAGAGTGAAAATTCTTTTGAATTACCAACTTCAAATACTTTCAAAAGAATTTATAATCGGCCGCCATTTATGAAAGTGGTCTATTGTGAACCCTGGCACATGGTAGAGTAAAATTCTCTGGACTACCCTACTGATAGCCATTGCATTAAACTATATTTTCTCACAGTTAGTAAATTGTTTTACAATCACCAAACAATTGACTCTGGTTAATGGATCAGGGTTGTTTTAATGCCCCAGACAAAATATCTGAGCCGCAGAATACTGACCAATTTTGCAACATAGCGATAAGTAGTTTTTTTTCTGGAAATTCCCAAGCCAATTATCTGCCTGCAGGGTTGGCAGCTTTTTAAAGACATGTTGCAAAACAACATGAAGGTTTGACACAACTCATAACCTCTATGTCTCCTTAAACAATATCAACTACACTGCTAAGCATAACAGTAGTGAGAATAAAGAAAATCATCATTACAACTGAGGTATATTGTATTGATGTACTACCAGATTCTCCGAACAAACATTGAAAGAAATGTTTGGCAATCAGTGTACCTTGGATAGTGTTACTCGCTTACTAACTTAAGGTAACCATGGGTTTGCAGTTTGATGGCACTGAATATAAATAGATAATTGCCAGTCCGGAGTACTTCTCTCACAGTTTTGTATCCAGTACAGCTGTTCTTTGCCTTACAAGCAATCTCACTGACATAGTGTGCATTTCTTTCCCTTTTTCTACATCAGTCCTCGCCCTTGTATGACACCATAGTGTCAACTTTGTGCACGGTTGTGGAGAAGGACCTCAGCCGCACTTCCTGTGAGTTTGCAATAATCCTTGCCTGAGACTCTTCCCAGCTTTCGGGAATATCTTGATCTCTGTTGGTGTAAGCCAGCAGGTCAAATGCACCTACAAATTATTGGAATGGCTGACTGTTAATCAGATTGTGGTGGTCCCATTATAGTGATAAAAAAAGAACTCACAGATGACAGGGAAAAGTGTCGGCCTTTGAATCTCAAGCAATGTCAACCGATGTGCTGCTGCCATTGAATGCGACTGTGTAATGTTAACCATTTTTTATGCAGCCAGTTGTTTGAAGTGCAGACCAACATATTGGGGTCATAGGTCATGATACATTGCATTTTATGCCTATAAGCTATTACAATTTTAATGTAAAAATAAATGGACGGAGATACTTACACTGCCCATCAAGAAAGGGAAGAAAGGTAACACTGGCAGTGATCTGTCGAATTACATCCCTCATTTCTCTCTGAATGTCTTTTTTGCTTTTTGGCGGGGTAGGTTTGCTGAAAACAATAAATAAACAGCTTCTTTAGAGCTACTTTATCTTTCAGTATTAAATTTTAGTCTGTAGTAGTAGAAAACTGAAGGGACTACATGACCAAGGTAAAATCAATTTGTGTTTCTTGTGTGTGTTCCAATTCCAATATGTAACATGAAACTTACGCTAGTGAACATGTCTCATGACATCTTCCGTGCTACTGTCATAGGGAAGAATAGAATCCGGTTGTGACACAAGGAATACTTACTGGCAACATATTGATAAGAGTTGCATTAATTGACTACTTCCAATATTGGGCCAATGTAAATAATCATTATTTGGTTAAAATCCAAATGAGAGTGAAGAGAGACCAGTTGGTTATTTACATGTGTGGTTTAGAATTTGAACTCAGAACTACCAGGAGCAACACCAGCTAGTTATCAGAATGGGACAAGTAGCTCTCAAATTTTGCTTGTTCTGGAAAGTCTTAGTTTTCTCTGTTAATGATTTAGTTGACAGATGACTTGCCTGATTCCTAAAGCCTCGTTTACACAGGCGATTTTTGTCGCAGCAACTTGATGCAATTTTTGTCGCGCTCAAGGTTGCAACTTCAAAATCGCACGTGTAAACCAGGTGCGATTTTTAGTGCGATTTGTCGCCACGACATTGCAGGGGTTTCGAACATGTTTGAAACTTGATGCAATTTTGGCGTGATAAAAATTGCATCGAGTTGCCGTGACAAAAATCACCTGTGTAAACGGGCCTTAAGTGAGAAACTTACTTTCCCAGGAGGAAAATCTACTTGTCTGGGATAATGGGATGGCAGTTTTTTCAAGCCTTGTTAACCCTAACCCACAACATACCCTAAAATAACTCAGTCATAATGCCCCCTTCTGATGCTGATACAACTGTTTTTGGAGTTCTTGTGAGCATTAGTCAACTATCACCATGGATCATAAGTGTTGGAAACTTCTTTTCTACAATGGCAAAAAATTGCCCATAATGGTTCTTCCTCTTAAATGATTGTAGCAGATGCAAACCTTTTTTCTCCTTTCTGATCAACACTCTTTGCAGTGTTTTCACATTGAATATCAAACTGCCATCTCTCCACAACTTCATCTGTGTCCACCTGACTAATAACCATGACAACACGCTGCAGTGTATTCTCCTGAAGCCAGTCTGAGAAATATTGAAGTAGGGCTTAGAAATCTCAGTTTTAGCGAGATAACCATTTATGGGGTGATTTGTTTTTGTACAAGGTCACGCAACTCCTTTACAAGTTATCCCTTTGGTCCTTTTTGTTTCGTTTTGTAAATCTGCCCTTTAATTGTAATAAATAAATAAATAAATAAATAAATTAATTAATTAATTAATTATGAATAAAATTAATCAAAACATGTGACACCAAATTCCTAAGCCTTACACCAAGAGAGAGTCTTAGCCTTCAACCAAATGTGATAAAACAGTAGTTTTACTCAGATCAGTTACAGGGGCAATGTCTCGCCCAACTAACTGCCCGCCTCTACATTTAGCTGTAATTATTATGATAGCAATTAACTCGTACCTTTGACTTGTACTAGTACTTTAGCAAGGTACTCTTGCAGCTCCTTGTTGTCACACTTGAATAGTGTCATGTCATAAAACTGCTCTCGCTTGAAAGAGTCTGCAGGATATATTCCTCTCTGGTACAATATGCTGACAGAGTAGACAAAGGGTCACGAATAGAATGGAATCGAAATGTACACAAGCACATGATTGTAAGCTAATTAATCCAATTAACGACAAATTATGGTTAATCGTCGAATGTTAACCCCAAATGATGATCAAGGAAAACGAATGTTTGATCGTTCATGATCAGCAGAGAAATATCCAGGGACTTCTGCGATAAATTATATGGACTTAACTTAAGTTATATCATAGATGCCAAGGTTTTTGGTTGGTATGGAGTGAGAAATGTAATTTCCCCGAAGGGGCAATAGTGAGGCCCGGAGGGCCGAACTTCTAGGGGGGTCTGGGGGCATGCCCCCCCAGAAAATTTTTAAAAATTTATGTTGCAGAGAAGCGATTTCCTTTATTCTGGGCAAGCATTTGTTGTTTTTAATCCATCAAGTTTATCACCAAAAGTTATGTTGTCCGTGAGCATAAAATGAGA
>Ga0126343_10001393_pt1:0-10000 | contig 11254 bp, 3 predicted proteins | sample Cyp2metagenome_FD_92531 | JGI IMG/M metagenome (GOLD analysis project Ga0126343, IMG submission 92531) | Coral microbial communities from Lord Howe Island, Old Settlement Bay, Australia - Cyphastrea 2 metagenome | ecosystem: Host-associated > Invertebrates > Cnidaria > Coral ... | reverse complement strand
TTTTGTCTGAAATTAATTATACGTTGCTAATGGAGAGATTGAAAAGCGACCAAAATTACACTGAAAACTGATCAGCCTCTGGGGACTCCTGGGGGCTGATATTCAGAACTCGGCTAAAAAATGGTCGTTGAACCTGAAACTTTGGCATATTACATAAGTCCACATGATGACTTTGTGTACCAAATATTAAGCGAAAGCGGCCGACCTTCATTTCCAAGTCTGCCCTGGTCTCTCAGACAGAAGCTCTTAAAGTGCCCTTGTGATGAAAAAAATCACTTCCTTTTTTTCTTGAGATTTTGAAAGTGTGTCTGCTTAACACTTAACTGGAAAAATTTTGACCTTTGATTTTTATCCAAAGGCTGTTTACTCTGAGTGTAAGTTTTGGAATTCACGATACGCCATTACTCACGTTCAAACCTGACCGATTGGACCTCAGAGGGTTGGATACGGGAAAAGTGACGTCAAAGGCTCACCAGCTTACAGCGTGTGAACGCAGGTTATTATATATGCAAAAGCCGAGTTTAAAAGTGTGAAAGCCCGAAACTTCAGTGCTGCCTATTAAATCTGCAGCGTACACACGCATTGCATTCTTAAACTAGTAAGCCTTTGACGTCATTTTCTCCTCGATCCAGCTTTCTCAAGAACTTAAAGTAATGGTGGACCATTAAATAGGAAAGTTCCAGGTGAAATAAACAGGTGCCATTTCTAAATCAAGGCTTACATTTAAAACTTGGGTCACTTAGTGTTTAGTTAACATAGTTTTGAAATCCAAAGAAAACTAATAATTTATTTTTTGTCACAGTGGCACTCCAAGTGCCAAAAGATTAGCCATCCAGAGAGAAACGGTTATAGTATTGTGATCTGCCCTTTGCTGAGCACTGACGTAATCCAAACAACTTTCTAATTCATAGTACTCAACCAACCGGCCTTGTAAATGACTTTTTTCACGATGTCATATAATCGGGAAGTTGATTTTTGTTGCTTTACACAAACGTGCCGGCAAACTGACACCCGGCAGCCCGGCTAACCGGACCAGCCTGCCTCATGTAATCAGGCCCTTAGAATAAGTTTAGTGAAAGATATTCAGAAATGTTGTTTAAAGTTCCAACGAGTTTATGGTGTTGTGAAACTTAGGAAAGTTTAAAATACCAAACGATCGATCGAATAAGATGGCCAACGAAATTGCGCAAACCAGAGCATTTTCACCAAGTCACAACGAAAAAGGCGGCTACTTGCCCTCCTTTCATGTTGATATAATTTGTTTTCTATGGTTTGATGTTTTCTTCGAGTCAAATGCCATTTTTCAAGTATGTTTTTACTTCCTTTTTAGCCTTAAAACAATACAACTATCGCAGTTCGATCAGTTCAAGTTCAAGTTTTATTGAGTAAATAGTGTCCTCAATTAGTTTTTTTAAAAGCTAAATACCACTGACACTATAATAGAGTCCTTCCTTCCTTCATTCGTTCACTTATGCATGCATGCATTCACTCATTTATTCACTCACTCACTCACCCACTCACTCACTTACTCGTTCTTACGTTCGTTCTTTGTTCGTTCGTTGTTCGTTAATTCATTCATCAAACCAAACGAAATCCCCATTAAAACACGAAAAACCGGTTGATCACAACGAATCAAGATCAAAGTATTGGGACGGATATTGACAATGCACTGAATCAGGTGGAAAAAGAGTAGGAGTACTAAATAACTTACTCTTTAGAAGTGTTTTTCAAAAGTGTTGTCATTTTCCGAAGATAGGCTGGTGATGTGGCCAGCACAACATCCGCTTCAGTCACGTTTGCTGCTTTAAATATGGTGTGCATATGATCTAACCATGGAAACTTAAAGTCAAAAAGCAGAATCAATTAATGCTGCCCTCGTGTAAACAGTATACGTATTATGATTACGATTTCAATCAATTGATAAGTCCGTAATGCATAAGCGACCAAACAAGTCTATGGAGTTAAGCTACAGGTTTGAAGAAATTGCTGAAACTACTGTTCAATTTTCGATAACCTATAAGATGGCTCACATATATCTTAATTTATTACACTTACCTAAACTCCTACTGTACTGTGTTGTATTGCATTTTCATCTGCATTTTCACTGCATTGTATTCATCAGTTATAATGAGCCATCAAAATATTTGTTTCGGAAAGTGCTGGAAACTGTTTTGAGCCACCTTGCCCGACAGGATATATGTTAAATTCTATGACACTTAAAAACAAGGGAAATCGCTGGAAGAGTAATTTCATTTTCTCGAATATCAGAAATTACATCCGAAGATTTAGTAGTCACTTGTGCAACAATATCTGTGGTGGAAATTCGCCTGCAGTACACCTTGAATTCTGGTCAGTTAGTGATCAAAAAAAGGAAAAATTTACCTTGGTCAGATAGAATCACTTTTGTTTAAGGTGGTCGATCGGATTTTGGGTAACGATACCTTTCAACTTTGAGCGACCAGAGTACCACCATTATCAATCCAACGGAGAAACGTTAGTAGTGTGCTAGAAAAAGACGAAAGTTTCAAATAAGGCACATTTCACCCGGATCTAAGTTACCATAGCAACAAAATGACGCCATACCCCATTTCACATAAGACCGAATAACTTGCCACCAGAGCTATTTTTCGAAAGACAACGTTAGGATCTCGAACTTGACATAGATGTCTTGACGATGGCAAAATTTAAAAAAATCTATAAGGCGTTTTCGAGAAAATTACGAGTGAAATTTCAAGGAGTCAAAATATAACCATGACAAAACTGTTTTAAATGTTATTGCAAACCTTGTCTACAGGACTTGACTAAATGGTATTTGGGTCTTAAATTAATCTTATAACATATAATTACCTCGAGTGAAAGTCTCAGAGAAATCGCGCCAGTTGACTTTCAGAAAACATGGCTTGAATATCAACTGGTGTCAGCTATCGTTTTGCTTTTAATCAAAAATTGCCCCTAAAATTCTTAAATCGGGCGAGACTTAAAAACCACTCGATGAATTTTTTAACTTGGCCCTCAATAGGATTGATCCATATTCAACGTAATGGCGAAGTTTCAAATAAATTGAAAAATTTTAAGGCATCTAATTTTCAGTGGCAACTGTGGGAAATATACGCTGATTTTCACCCATGTTGTTTGTTGTCTTCGTTATAATTTCTTTTGTCTCGAATCACCATGCTATTGTACATTTCTGGGCGTCATGAATTTATTAAACGCGTGATTGCCTTTCGGCGACTTTCCCGAGGCCTGCTAAAATTTTCTGAGCTGGCACTACACTAAAAATAAAGTATATTTCACACTTTCTCTCAGATCACGTTGATGCTTCCACGCCGAGGGCAAGCGGTGAGCCCAAGCTGAAAATCCATAGACATATTTTATTATTACTGTAGTGCTAGCCCGGGATATTTCAGCATGCTTCGGAAAATCACCGGAACACAATACCATACAAAATACCATTTAGTCAAGTCCTGTTGACATAGTTTGCAATAACATTTAAACAACTTTGTCATGGTTATATTTTGACTCCTTGAAAATTCACTCGTGATTTTATCGAAAACGCTCTTATAGATTTTTTTAAAATTCTGCCATCGTTAAGACATCTATGTGAAGTCCGAGATCCCGAGGTTGTATTTTCCAAAATTAGCTCTGGTGGCAAGTTATTCGGTCTTAGGTAAAATGGGGTATGGCGTCATTTCGTCGCTATGGTAACTCAGATCTTGCTGAAATGTATCCTATTTGAAACTTTCATCTTTCTCTAGCGCACTAGTGTCGTTTGATTTTCTGTTGAAATGATAATGGTGGTGCTCTAGTCGCTCAAAGTTGAAAGGTATCGTTACTCAAAAATCCGATCGAGCCACCTTAACTGGTAAAAGTAACATTTCCAACAGCGAAGAAAGCGATCATACCTGTGGAACAAGTCGTATAAGATTGTTTAGCTTCATCCTCCTATAGATACCTTCTGCTTTGTCTTCAGCTGATGTGGTGAACTAGAAAGAGAACGATAATTAAAATATGTGTGATACTTTGTGAGCAGTCAGGTTGATTTCGTTTTTAAGCATTTCAGTTTTGCAGCTTTACATATTAATGTTTTTTTTTTAATTGACGTAATTTAACCTTATAACTGAAGTCGTGTCTTTGGAAGTGAATGCGGTGTAACATCGTAATAATTGAATAGAAGTGTATACGTCTGAAACTTCTTTTATGAAGAGAGCTGCCTTTCTTTTTATCAAGAGTATGTAAATATAACAGAGGTAATCATAAGGTTTGAGATTTTGCTACGGCTTTTCACGTGCGAAAACTTTTCGGAACCTTCGAGAAACGGGCCCCAGCACTGCACCACTATTGCAGAGCTCAGGAGTTCAGTCCTTATTTCTGCTTCTACTTTAATACGTCACACATATAACAGCAATGATACAACAAAACGACGCATACCTTTGCCAGCTGTTTTTCAAAATCTATGATTTCTCGCATTTTGGAAGTTGTATTGCATTTCGCACCAAGAAGTGTCGCAACTGTAGACATGTATTCTACGTATATGTCCACCATCTAAATGTGGAGACGCAAAAAAAATCCAACAAATTACGACTTTAATTCGCTGAGATACAACTAACAGAAGTAAAATACCCGTTTTCGAGGACTTCCCTTGCCCGGATTGCTTGCTGGGCAAATCACGTTAGGTTTCCGTGTACCATTACGTCATAATATTAACTAGATTTAGCAAAGCCTAAAAACGGAACTCCTAGGCCAGTTTGTTCAAGTTTCGAACCCTGGATAAGCGAGAATTTCGATTTGAGTTTTGTAACTTTGCTATGAGGTTTTCTGTTTATGTTGTCTGCACTTCTGTTTTGAGTTGAAAAATCTAAAGCTATGCAAAACAAAAGTAGTAGAAAACATTTTTATACAAGAAAAGTTTATACTGGGTTAGCTTTAACCGGCTCCTGAACAACCTGGAAGTTAATCTGACATGAGCCCCTGATCCAATCAAAAACCAGTACTTGGTCAACAGACAGCTTAAAAAAAGCCTTAAAAACACGTGACGTCGATGAGCTTTAAACCTGAGCCCGCGAGATCGGTCACTTGATACTGGTCGGCTGATATTTGTTTTGATAGCACTAAAACTAATACTAAAACTAAAACTAACATTAATACTAATAGTAATTGTCTGTCTCGTGACAATTACTAGGGAAGACAACGTCAACTAAAAATTGAATTCTTATTTTACCTGCGAATCTAAATATAACTACAACTACTTGGCTCATTGATAGACAGAGCAGTTCAATTAATATGTATTCCTTCAAGCATTACCCACCTCAGGATGTTTAAAGTAAATCTCCCTCTGAAGACTCAAACCAGACTGATCAACCTAGGTGGATGACAGGATACCTGAACTGTGTCAATTAGTCTAGGGAGGGGAAGGGAGAGTTCAGAGACTGGACTTTACTTGTGTGGATTTGATGCATGTTTCGAGGCAATGAATGAATTATTGAGTGTCACCAAGACAGGATAAAGGTAATAAGTAGAGTTGTACCTTCATGCGAGCTAGCTAGTTTTCAGTAGACATGGTATACAGTTCTTTGGTGGATGTCACGACGCGTGTTGCACGGTTAAAGCAGCTCGAGTTGTCCACGCAAGACTAAACTGCGATCAGACGTCCTTCCTCTTTTTTCGTGTCGGGAAGGAACGCCTGATAAAATTACTTGACTATTTATCTGTTGCTAGTCCAGAATCTGGGCTTTTCTCTGATTGGTCAAAAGGTACTTAAAACTAACTAACTAACTAACATCTGACGAGGCGAACGAGGAGAGCGACTTTTTCCAGCTTTAAATGCTTCTCTTGAGGGTTTTGTTCACGAAACTCTCCAAGAGTAAAAGAAAAGCTTTTTTGCAAACACAACGTCTAAATTTCGCAAAAAAACTCGTCGCGTTTTAATATTTATATTGTTATGATATAATTATTGTACACAAGAGTTGATCGCCGCAAAACTATAGATCAAGAGACAACAGCTATCTTATATGCATATATTCATCTTAGCGACTTAAGACCGCTAAAAATACCCTCAGGTTTTTCAGCCTGAAGGAGCACTTTTCACACAATGAAGACTCTCGGTAGTATAAATATCCATTCTAACGCTCTTAATCAAATCGATGAGAATGACACTCCCGCCAACGAAGCGACTTCCAGTAATTCTGATTGGTTCATTCTTATCTGATGGTATCGCCGACATTCTCGCTGACAGATATTTTAATTAGGAGGCGGCAGATGAATACTCAAGTTATTGTATCAGGCGTTCCTTCCCGACACGACATAAAGAAAGGACGCCTGCTCGCAGGTTAACGCAAGACAAATTCCAATCACAGGACTGACTATTCCCAGTGATCTTAGAGCAGTTTCCAATTGAGTGTCGAAAGTAATCAGGCACTGAATTACTTTGGTTTTGGGTTTAGTACCGGCTTTTCTACGGCTTAAGATTGGCTGAATAGTCTAGTTAGTAAGTAATTAGTTTGGTAATTGAAAACAGCTCTAACCCTCGGAGAAAATGTTGGGAATAATGTCTTCATGGTGGATTACACTCCAACCTCTCCTGGAGGTACAGACTGCAGAAATCTTTCTACGAGAAAAGATTTCTGACGGCACAAGGAACTTCTCGCTATGATGTTATTATGTTTTTGCTTTAACTGAAAAATATTTATGCTTGACATCTACCTTAGAACACATGCTAATCAGTCAAGAGAGCTTATGTCGTTAATCAAAAAACATTACTACTAGCATCACGATCGTATAAGAACGTCAGTTAAATTAATTGATTATATAACGGCTATTACGGGGAAACACACACCTAAAAGAAACCAACACAGCAAGTATTTGGGAGATATCAATCAATTGAAATGAAAATGTATACCATAAACACCATTAGTCAGTATTGGAAGACGTGCATACCTTTATCAGGTGTTTGGTGGAATTGAGATGATCATTTGTCACTTCAACTGAGAAGAAAGGCGGTGCAGGATAATAGGAACTCTGCAAATGTTGTAAAACTTCGTGAATGTTCCAGGAAGACTTATTCCAGCTTCCATCTTGACAGATGCTCCAAGAACCTATCTGCTTAATGAAATCCAGCATGGGCCTTGCTCCTAAAGTTTCAATCTGTTTTTCGTCCATACACGAGCGATAAAAGTCTCTTGTTTTTAACAGAGCCTCATTTCGAGGACCATCATGTGACATGTTTGATGCTTGAAGAAGATCACGGATTTCACCTTCAATGACTTTAGATAGTTTTGTAAATGTAGAATAATCATTATAACTTTTAGGGATTGGATTTCGCCGAATCCAACCACCACAACTATATGTAAAAAAGTCATCGCATGGATTAACCGAAGAATCTATTGAATTCCTGATGTACTCTGCAACTATACTACATTCACGAGTTTGACATATGTTCATCTCTGACTTGTTCTCACTGTGTACATCTGAAAACATATATACGGCGCGTTTTTGTTCTTGAATTGAGTCATGAGAGTCATCAATGAGGTGATTGGCGATCAAAGCTAGCATACCTACGGTACTCAAACTTAACAAGGCTGGTACGATGACAGACCATTTCACTACCATGATCCAGTGTGTATCAGACTTGTTCTTCTTGCTCCTAATTTAGCTCGATTTGTGTAACGCTATAATGTAATGTCTGTACGGAAACTCATGGTATCAAGCCACTGACCAGCGCGAGTAGATGATCTTTGCCTGTTCATGACGTCGTATTATATATCTAGTAGTTTTGCTGGAACTGCTGAACACCTGCTGATCGGAGTATACCTGCTATTATGTTTGTTTAGTAGCAAGTGCCCTTGTCAAACACCTGTTATGAACTTCCCTGATCATCAACTTGAATTTGATAAAGGTAAACTGACCGCCGTGCCAAGCTCGAGAAAGCTGATGTTTCGATCATAAGCGGCGTGCGTCGCAGCCAGCGGTGAAGCAAAAGTTTGCTTCAATGAAGGGCTAACGCTCCAAACGTCGGGCTTGGAAACAAACGAATTTTGGCTTGAATGTATTCATATTTTGCATGTAAGTATCACAGATAATTACGCGAGGGAAGGGGTTCTGGCGTAAGAAGAACGATTGAAATATCCGGTAAACAGTAACATGTAACTGTTGTTTGTCAAAGATTCAAAGATTAGCAATATGATTCGAAATCTTTCTTCAAAAAAACTGCTCCACTTTTCAAAATGCTTCCTTCATTGTTTTCAAACTGATCACGTTTTGATGGAGAAAACAAATCCTCTGCAATGAAACCGATTCTAAGTTATTTTGAATTTGAGTTAAACATGGAATTTAATATCTTGAACTGAAGTCCTTTAATGGATTGATCAGAAAGAGCAAAATGGGGGAGAAGAAGAGCTTTTCTCCATTCTTTATTAGATCTTTAGTTTTATTTTAGTTACAGACTACAAGAGGTTACATCAAAAAGCCGTCCGCTATCAATTTTAAAAGATTCCCAGGGTTTTTAAAGGTTTACGTAGTGTCCTAGGATATGTTGTAAATAAGTTTTTACTCGTCAGATTGATCACGAAAGATTGTCTTAAGACAGGAGAGACGAAGAGATATAGTCGTAACTACTTGTAGTTTAATGACGCTACTGCTACTAGTTCCTTCAATACCATTCATTCCTAGCTACCTCCTACCATTTTGATGCCCCGCCTTCATAACAGATCTGCACTATTCTATAGATAATAATTTCTTAGTTATATATTCGGCGGTAGGTAACAAAGAGGATGCAAAAACAACCTTCAGTCTAGCAGACGAAGCTTTGGTAATGATACATTATACATACATACATTACTATATTTACCCTCGGATTTCAGAGTAGCTTATGTAGCTAATAAGCCCGAGCATTTAACCATCGCATGGGAGATAGACCACCACATCGGGAACTACGTCCCCTACTCTTTTCGACAATTGCGTGGGTTCTTTAACGTCCCCAGCTAACTATGTAACACTGAAGATGCAGGAGACGGGGCCTACGGTTTATAGTCCTTATCCGAGAAGACCATTTGTCTGACCATTTGCAGATATAATTACAAAGGCAGCACATTCTCCTCAGTTATTTTAAGACCCTGAGTGTTGGTCCGGTCTGAGGCTCGATCCCTCGACCTCCCGCTCAGCAGACTGACACTCTACCAACTGAGCTAACCTCTTATGTTTCATTCAACTCTCAGTCTGAACACTACGCACAAATTGTGCCTCCTACTTCGCATCAATCAATCGAATAAAGAATTTGATATTATACTAACCTGAAAATAATTGTTCTTTTTGCCCTTGCTAGATACGAAATGATAACAGATTATGATAAAGGTCTCGTTTTAGGCTCCAAGACTCCAGGATACTTAACAACTGTTCACCTCAGTGGAGGTGGTTAGTGGTGGATATTTACCGAGCCGCGAAGCGGAGAGGTAAATATCCACCATTAACCGCCGACACTGAGGTGAATAGTTGTTTTAGTATATACTAAAACAGTGAGTAATATACACCACAAAAGATTAATTTGGATCACTTCTTCACTTGCCATGGATGCAAACCGGACGCCATTTTCTCTCGAGTTGCTCGGAGGTGCATAGCACAGGATATCGGAGTTTGACGAACCAATCACTCCAGCGCGCGTCTTTAATGCTATCCACTGTTTTAGTATATACTAAATAGAGGATATTACACGGTGGCGAGAAGATATGGTTTTTATGTTCGAGTGGCAAGAGATCTCACGAGTGAGCGCAGCGAACGAGTGAGATATTGTTTTTGCCACGAGAACATAAAATTCATATCTTTGAGCCAACGTGTAATGTTCTTTTTATTATATGGAGACTAAACAAACGCGACGCGAAAAACCAAATCAGCAAAAGCAAAAGGCGGGAATCGTGACGTCATTGAACGATACGACACTCACAAAGGTGTCATACGGAAAATACGCCACTCGGGTCCCGGATGAAGTGGCGTATGGAATCTACGAGTGGTT
>Ga0126343_10001392_pt1 | contig 11255 bp, 8 predicted proteins | sample Cyp2metagenome_FD_92531 | JGI IMG/M metagenome (GOLD analysis project Ga0126343, IMG submission 92531) | Coral microbial communities from Lord Howe Island, Old Settlement Bay, Australia - Cyphastrea 2 metagenome | ecosystem: Host-associated > Invertebrates > Cnidaria > Coral ... | reverse complement strand
GAACAGTCTGCTTAAATCTTTAAAAGAGTCTGAGACTGTGACTATCTTTAAGAAGAAACTTAAAACATTTCTTTTTCGCGATTATTTTAACCTTTAGATAGCGATACGATTTTATTTACTTATATTTTCGTTACCTAAGATTATATAATTATTGAGAGCTTTAGCTTCTCGCTGTAAGCGCATTGAGAATTTTAAATGCGCTGACAAATGCTTTGATATTATTATTATATTATTATGACATGCCTGGTCTGCAGTTTAGTGATCGAACCCCCCATTCGCGAAGCTCGAAAGCGGTGACTAAAGACAGCCGAATGATGGCAAATGGCTGAAGGAACGTATCCAAGGGAAGATGATTATATTTAAGATCACGATAGCTTGGCATTCAAATTCACTAAGCTCCAGATTGTAAAAAGAGGCTGTATAAACCTGTTTCAAACCTGTTTTTGATTCATGATGACTGATTCTTGACAATATTCGCAGTTTCCTTTCCTCCAGAAACATTCTAGTTTTTCGTGAGTTGTCATGTCTCGCTTGCTGAGCATCTTTGCACAGCCTGCGTTTGGACACTTGACCACTTGGAAGAGACAGTCTGACTGGTGTTCCTTAAAAGATAAATTAATAAACGTAAAAATAAGAAGACAATGAGCACAATCCGGTTAAGTTTATTATTTTTCCCTGTTTGTTTTTTTGGGTATATGTACGTATATTTCCTATTTAACAATTAGTGTGACGGCAAGCGAACGTAGTGCCAAGAAAATCGCGAGCGAGAAAAATACCAGTCCAAACCAGGGGATACGTTATTGAGACATAGCAAGCTTTAATCAATCTTATAAACTGTAAGCGAATTGAAAAAGGCAACTTATATAAACAACTGTAATCAATTACGCACGTGGCGACATAACGGTGTAAAACATAACATAAAATAATATAAGGAACTAATAAATGAACTAATTGCCACGGCAAACACTAAATATATACAAAACATAAACAGGAAATAAAGACGAAAAAGCTTGCCCAAAACGAGTCACATAAAGGAAAATTACGACTAGAAATAACCGCTCGATGATACGAGGGCGCCAAAGGTCATAAATTCATAACAAAAGAAACTCTGCATAAATAGGGTAAGCTTCAAAAGTGAAGACAAATGATTATAACTCACATATCGGTCGCTATACGCCGGTGGCTTGAAGTCAAATCTTAAGAAAGCAACTTGGATGCACGACAAGAGCGGCGAGCAGTGAATAAAAGTGCGTATGATGCGAACAACTAAAAATCAGCGGGAGACAAAAAAGCTAACTGGGGAATCAAATGGCATAATGGCTAACTGTAACGCAAATGTCACGCAAACTAAAAGTCACGCATTTACAATTAGATTATGAGCCTTCGGCATCATCAACTATCACCTCATAGAAATCAAGAGCGAATAATCCAATTGTTTTAGTAGAATTCTAACTGAAATTTGCCTCAAATATCGATTACAAATATTTCTGGTCTTAATATTAAACTTCTCGCTTTAGAGAATTCGCGCAGACGGAGTTGTCAATTTGACATTTTCAGTTGTGTGTGCGCGCTTATCAGTTTCTTTAAAAAAAAACCTCGATCTTTTTTAATTCCAGAAACCGTAAATGTCCTTTTTCGATCTTCTCAGGAATTTAATCATCCTTTTATTTATAAATGTTCTGTCAAAGCTGTGGAGAAACGAGAAAACGTTGAAATTTTTATAGACCACACCAAGCCACTGAACACCAGTAAACAATTAGATTATGAGCTCGAAATTTCTATCACGTGATAGTTGACGAGGGCGCAGCCTGAGTCAACTATCACTCGTAGAAATCGGGAGCAAATAATATAATTGTTTTAGTATAAATCTAATAGTCGTTCCAATCTCGCAGCTTAATCCTTTTCACACACACTTCGAAAAGACAAAGAAACGGCCCCTAGCACATGCTGCCAGGCTACTCGCTATCTGTCACAGATTATAGTTGATCATGTGACGCGATAGTGTTCATCCGCGGAGGGACACTATCAGCGCATAGTGCCCGTCCGAGGAAAATACCCGGATGGATAGTAGTCGTCCGTGAAATATTTTCGGTACTAAACTAGCGGGCTTCTTTGTAATATCTTTGGCTTCTCGCTTAGTCGAGGTCAGCCAAGAAGATGTAACTATCCTCGTCAAGGAGGGAGTACTCCAAAAAACCAAGGCTAAAAGCAGCACCTAGTCATCTACTGGCAAGCTCAGAACTGCTGAGATAGAGAATGATGTGCATGCTTCACGCAGAGGCTTTCGGAGTGACGGCTTATGAGACATTTTGCCATTGCAGGTTCGAGTCTGACCCACTTATTTATAAGGTGAAATTCTACGACAAAATTACTACACTCAAGGCTGAAACATTTCGTGATCTCTCAAAGAAAATGAAAGGATAAATAGGGACAAGCGAGGACGAGAGGATCGTTGGCACGTTAAAGATGAATGACATAATGAGCCATCCTTTCGGTGGGCCACACCCTTGGGCCCGTGACTCGGCTACTGCTGTATTGCAGAGGCGAACTAACAAATCATCACTTGCCAAGGAACCGGCCGGGCAGAAGAATATGACGGCAGCAGATATGATTCCTCTGCCATGTGGGCGAATTATTGACGAAATGATAATGGTCCAGAAGCTAAGAGGCAACGAGAAAACAATTGCTGAAGTGGCTGTCAGTGTGATCTCCATGGGTTTGTATGAAGGAACAGACAGCCACCGTCATGAGCGTATTGACGTGGTCCTCGACGTTTACAGAGATAATTCGAAGAACAACCCCCACGAGAGAGAAGAAAGGCTCAGAAAGCGGTCATATTTTCAGAATCCTCAAGGCAGGCCACAAGATACTTACATCAATGGTGACAATTTTTGACCAACTGCTATAACAAATCGCTCCTAATCAAATTCATTTCAAAACAGTGGCAAAAGAGAGGCTCAGAGACAGGCGCGCTGGAAAGAAAATCTATGTAACGACCGATGATTACTGTATGCTGTGAATTCTCCCAATCGGAGTAACAGCAAGGAAAGTCTACAGTCGACAGGTACCAAAGCGTTTCTCCATGCATGCAGCACATGCAGCAGCCGCAGGATACAGACCTGTAGTTAACACGTCAGTAGGTTCTTATGTATTTATTCTCAGGCTTTTTTATTATTGCATGGTTACGTACTCTGTAATGCTTTTAGACTTGTAGACGGGATGTTCTCTCCCAAACAAGGCAGAGTTGATTCGAGTCAGTTACCTCCCTGTGAAGAGTGTTTTTGTTGTTCTCGGGAACTCCTTGAGAGCAAACTACCAGTTGCAAGCAGCTATTTGAAGAAGAAATTTACTCTCCCTTCACCAGTTGGTCATGGACTTCATGGAATGGTCGAGGAGTACTGCAACTTATCAATCAAATGGATGAGTGGCGAACTCGCCTCTTCAGTTCTTCTCGGGTTTCTCTCCTGTTTTTGTGCACGATCCTGCAAGCTATCCAACTGAACCTGCCAGATGGTCTTAAATGCACCCGGCGATATGTGCAGCTTTGGCGACTACACCAATAGAGTACTAACGTGTGACGTCACAAAAATTAAAAGTTTTGAAATTATGGGATTTACTGATATATTGTGAAAGTACATGATGAAGAATGCATACTTGCCACAAATCAATATCTTATTGCAGTTTGGGGGTGAGGTATTGGCCCTTACATGCTTCAGTGGCTCCATACAAATCATTGAACGTGTGGCAAGCCTAAGAACGTCTGCATGGGAGGCTAAAAGTTGCACTGATTTCTCAGCGCATGTTGCATTGGAACTGCCGTGCGGTTTCCAGCCAACAGCTCCCACACGTGTTGTGTGGAGCTATCGCTTAAAGGGGTGCTCTGTACCCGCCTCGGCAGTAACGGGTAGACCATTTAGGGTTCTCAGTCCATTTCCTGCCCGATGGCTATGCCACGCTGATGAGGCCATAACAAGGACGAAACAGCTGTCCATGGCTGCCACTGCCCGGGTGATATGGCTGTGCGCATGCGTAAGGTAATGACCAGACCGTGGGTTGGTGTTCGAGTGTGTCACTTGCTGTTATTGTCGTTTTACTGATTTAAAGCTGACTTGTATGGTACAATGATCCCTTTATCTTAGCATAAGAGAGTATAGTTGAACGTCTACCCTTTACCTAGCTGCTTTATCTCTTTGGTAAATCATTTTCTCAGCGTCCCTTAGTCTCTTTTCGTTTTTTTTTTCTCGTTAGCCTTTGAAATGACTTAGAGCAACTGTAAAAGGTGAATCGCTGATACACTGATAAGTTTATGGTCTCTAAAAAGCATTCTCTCAAAGAGACAGCGAACGGTGTGGAATTAACTCACCCAACTGCCATTTCCGGTGAGCAACGCACGATAGTCCCTTGTTTTCCAGAGGACAAAACATTGTCCCCCGTCTTTCGACAACTTTCGGAAAATTTTCGATTGAGCAAATTTGCAGATTTACATATAGCAACCCAAAAATGCTACGAGCAAAACGACGAGTGCATGGTACAATAAGATCACTTTACATGATTACTTAGTATCACGAGAGGAAAGTTGACCACCGATGCAGACGACCAGCGCATATAAACAGAACATTATGCCTACCCTTCATCCAGCTGCAGCTTCGCTTTGCGGAAAGAAAAACCGTATGGCACCCAGGGTAGCGCCAAGTCGCTTTCTCAACAGATCTCAGATTTGGCAGATCTCATTTTTAACTCGTGAAGCACATGCGCAACACGAGTTATCGTGAGTTGTGCGCAAATGTGTCGCTCGATCGATGGGATGTAAACTTTATGCAAATGAGGTACGCTTGCGGCTTACTTTTTAAATTGCTGTCTATTTTTAATTAGAATAAGCTGTTTTAAAGGTCTACATTAAAAGATATAAGTTAAAGAAGACTCGGCTATCGAAAATAAGAACATCGAAAATCGTAAAATCGTTGAGCAACACAAGTTCTCAATGGATGCGGAATTCGAATGGATTTTAAAGAAACGGAAGTCGTTGATGCACGGTTTTATGGTATGGTAAATACGCATATAGCCAGCAAAATGATATAAACACAGAGCAACTATTTTGTGCATCGCTAAAAACAACTAAAAAAACAAGAAAAAAACTAAACTTGAAAATCAGCGCACGCCCGGAGTCGATCGCGGTACACTTGAACGGTAGATATGTTCAGTACCAATGAGCTTTGTCAACATCATGTGCACGGCGCCGGAAAAAATAGACATTTCTATTCATCCTTATTGGTATCAACTACGAAACCGAAGGCACCTCACCGAACTCTAGAAAGTCTTCATATTTCTTGGAGAACCAGAAACAAAAATGAAAAATGTTTAAAACACGTTACATCGTCCACCCTGGCGAAATGTATAAGCATGATCGTTTCAGTTGTAATGCCTTCTTATCCAGCTACTGTATTACCTTTTTTCTTTGGTACGTTACGAGTGAACACTAAACTACTCCTCGTACTCTAAAAATGAAAATCAACCACAATATTCCCTCAACCAGATAATATTAAACATAATCCAAAAAATCTCTTAACTAATTTGTTCACTTCACGAGTTTGCTTACAGAGCACTTTCATTTCCTTTAGCAGCAGAGCCCTCCAAGTAACTCAGAATGACTGCAAAAAGAGGAATGTAAACGAACTCTGTCTTAGAATCTAGGTTCCTATGCCGCCAACCGATATCATTTTAAATTCACTTGTCTACAAATGAAAGAATTTATGTAAAACAGACAGCGATCATTGTCACTAATTCCAGTACCAGCCTCGTGTGCAAGCAAGAGAATTACAGGAATGAATTTACCCACCTTTAAGTTTCTTTCCACTGTTTCTTTATTACTGCTGACTGCTTGCAGCAGTGACGGCGTCAGGACCTTTGGAGCGACAAACGGGCAGAGCGGAGCCGCCGTGTTGCATTGAAGAGAACGGCTTTAACGGATTTGGCCATTCGAGATATGGTAGTTTCATTACGTCATTGAAAATGACAGCTGCTGGTTGAAGATGATGACTTGACAATGGAGTTATCATTTCCGAGCATGGTATCACGCGCGTGTTGATTTGCATAATTTTCGCAGCGCCTCTCGCTGGGAGTAAGTGCAACCGTCTGCAGTTTATTGTCGGAAGACTTTAGAGCTCACTCGCTGTTTTTTTTAATGTCCCAGGACGGAAGTAGTTTAATTGATTGCTTTTTCGAAAACGTTACAGCGAGGAAGAACAAACAAGTCAAGTTTTTTCGAGCAAGTACAGTGTTCTAAATTAGTTTTTAGCTAGCCAGACACTGAACGAAAATCCCAGCCAGTATAAATGAACTAATGCAAGTACTTCCCAGCCAGCGTAATTGCAACTTGTCGAGCGGCTCTGTCGGGTACTCCTGCCAAGGAGGCGACGTCGAACGCTATTAAAGTTTTTGAGGGTAAGGAAACTTTTCATATATTTGTTTCAAAGTTACAATTTGACGAATAAAAATTTACTGACTTACGAATAAAACATGACAATGAATAAAAGTTAAATTCAATAAAATTGGCTTTACCAAGTTAAACTTGGTCTTAAGAGAAAGGAATAACAGAAAACTCTGAGGAATTCCCGGTAGAACGACTTGCTGAAGTCCTTCGGAAATTTTACGTGGAGGCGCGTACAGTTAGTGGACAACACCACTCGCGAAACGTCATGAAAGCCATTCGAACGGGTCTTGAACGATACCAGACTCAAGCTTCACACAGGAAAACATTTTTCATCATACATGACAAAGTTTTTGTCCCTTCCAACGAGGCTTTGGATTCCCACCTTAAAAGTTTGGCGAAGACGGGTGTGCTGTCATCCACAAAATACAAGCAAGCCGTAGAGCGCGAAGATGTAGAGACTGAGAAGTTGTTTACGACGAAGAAGTTTGGAAAGGACACTCCTGGAAGTCCTGTTCAGACTGCTTGGTTCTATCTACTGTGGCAAGCGAGAACGAGAAAATCAGAGAAATATGGTAAAGGAAGATATTGTTTTCGGAAAAACTGCGATCGGCTTGGAATATGTTGCCTTTCGAAAGCGAACGAGTAAAATTGGAAATTTCTTTAGTGCGCGAAGCGCACGCATATGCGCACGCATTGAAATTATAATCTCACGAGCAAGCCGAAATAAGATATTATAGCGTATTCTCCCTGGTTTCGCGACAAATTCAAGCCATTCAAAGTCAAAACGAGGCTAGAGCCTCGACCCCATGTAATATTCATTCACTCTCAAAAATGGAAAAGAGCTGAAGATCAAGGTTACAAACGAGATATAAATATAAAAATAAAATGAAAAACATGGAGTCTATACAAAAGCATGTAAACAAAGTTTAGTGCCAAACAAACAGTCGATGACAAACACAAAAATACAAGAAATATGACCAAACGAAAAGGTGCAGGTGCGACTGGAGGTCAGGTATCACCGGTCATAACTAGTTGTCCTTGGCACCCATAAAAAATAGAGAGCAAGCCGAAATAAGATAAGGATCTTAAGAAATTCCCACTGGATTTAGGGAACTGCTGAACCAGAGGGTGTGGCTGTTGGTTGGGAGATAGTAACAGATCCGGATGTAGGCAAGACATCTCCAACAGGACTGGGTACCACGCTTGTGCTTGCCAGGTTGGTGTTATGAGAACCATTGTTCCCTGGTCCTTCCTTATTTTTGCCAGACAACGACAAATCAGTGAGAATGGGGGAAAGCAGTATCCCTTCAGGTTCGACCAAAGGACCTGAAAGGCATCTGTTGCCTAAGCAAAGGGGTCTGGGAACCAACTTACATGATTCTGAAGTTGTGTATTCATGCGATCCCCAAAGAGATCTATTGTTTGGGGACCCCATAACTGGTCTATTGTATGAAAAACCTTGGGATTCAGTTTCCAGTTGCTCGAATCCCTGAAATGCCTTGACTGCCAATCTGCATCGTGATTCATCTTCCCCGGCAAGTATTCTGCTGTTAGGGAAATGTCCTTCCTCAGAGCGTATTCTCAGAGGCCCTGGGCTATCCCTACAAGTACCGGTGACCGTGCCCCCCCCCATTTTTAATAGGTATACAACTGCTGTTCGGTTGTCCATTCGGAGGTGGATATGAAGTTTCTTTCGATTCTTGGAGAAAGCTCTCAAAGCAAAAAGGGCTGCCTTGAGTTCTAAGGCGTTAATATGCAGTAAGGATTCCTCCTTGGCCCAAAGCCCCCTGGTATGGACTCCCTGACACACTTCCTCGCAGCCCTTCAAGGACGCATCCGTCGACATTATCAGATCGGGGGCTGGGGAGATTAACGACCTCCTGTTTCAGGTCGACAGCTGGTCAATCCACCACTGGAGATCGCTTCGGCATTCTTTGTTCAGAGGCACAACAGAGTTGTACTCCTTCCCCTCTAACAAGCCCTTCACCTGTAGCATTGTAAATGCCTGTAATGCAGGGGAGCTGGGAGAACTGCTTGCATAGTTGAAGTCAGTTTCCCAATAATTTGTGAGAGAGTTCTCACTGAGGCACTTTGTTCTAAGATCAGGGGCCCGTTTCTCGAAAGCCCCGGAAACTTTTCGGGCCCGTAAAGCCTAAACAAAATCTTGAACCTTACGCTAGCAGAGCTGTTTTATTCAATTTTTCTTGATATGAGGAGAGGTTCACCTCGGACAAGAAGTTTCAGGCGTATACACCTCTCCTTCTTTTACATACAGATGAACGAAAAATGGCTTTACGGGCCCGAAAAGTTTCCGGGCCTTTCGAGAAACCGGCCCCAGGTCCTTGCAATCCTGGTTCCTGGATAAGTTGGGACATTTTCTCTAGTGGCAAGAAAAGCTTCATCTCTATGGAATTGATGACAAAATCCAGGTATTCCATGCAATGGGCTGAATGTAAAACCGATTTTTTCCAATTTATCACAAAGCCTAAATGCTGGAGCAGCCAAAGAGTTGAGTCCCTGTCCCCCGCAATCCCCTCCTGAGACTGATTGAAAACAATAATGTCGTCGAGATAAATAATCAGTCTCAGACCCAGTCTCCTTAATAGGGTAACGACAGGCTTTAAAAGCTTTGTAAAAAGGCGAGGGGCAGGCCCCAACCCAAAGGGGAGGCAAGACAGTTGGTATCTCAAGCCTCCATACATGAAACGTAAAAGGGGTTGATGTTGTTTGCTTACTGGCACAGTAAAGTAAGCATCTTTCAAATCGATTTTTATAGTCCAGTTCTCAGTCTGAACTAAATGCTTCAGTAAATATAGAGCCTCCATTTTGAAATGTTGGTAGGTTACATACGGATTCAACTTTTTCAAGTTTATTACAGATCTGTTCCCCCCATCTTTCTTCTTGACGAGGAAAACAGAGCTTAGAAATTCCCCGAGCATAGGAGAGACCACCTGAAGTGCCCCTCTCTGGAGCATCTCCGAAATCTCTTGCTCTATGGCAACCTTTTCTGACTGGTTGTGAAATGTCAGAGGAGAAACACGAGCCTGATGTGGAAAAAATGGTAAAAGGGATCTGAATTCCCACAACCATTTCAAAAATAAACTGATCCTGAGTCAGTAGTTTCCAATTGAGCAGGAAGTGTTGGAGCCTCCCTGCCAACTGAAGGGGTCTGGACAAAATTGTGGTGTCCATGCCCATTGCTGTTAATGCAGGGTGAACATTCACTGGAACCACCTGATTCGGTACCTCCAGAGTTCTGGTTAAGATCTGGGGATTTGGTTTTTGATTCAGATGATCTCTTTTAAATTTTATATCTGACAGACTTGCCTTTAAAGTATCCTCTGTTGGTGTAGCCTCTGGCCCTGGATGACACAGATCTGCCCCCACCCCTACTGCGAGATGGGGGACCCCTCGAAAGGGCTGATGAGAGGTTTTGGTATCCTGACGGAAGCCCTCTTTCCTGGAAGAGGTCGAGCCCTTAAAAGGGGTATGACGAGGCCTTGAAGGGCCTCACAAGTGAGTAGATATTGTTTTGGTAGATTTACGAATCTTGGTTGCAGTGCGCAGAGCTTTGTAGAACTTTTTTCTGCACAAACATTTCTTGGATTGAGTCAGACAAGACTCATTCTTGCCAGGCAGCTTTTTGGCTTTTTTTGCATCGCCAGTGAGTCGCCTCAGTATACCGAGTCGACGGGCATAGGTCAAGCGGACATTTGCCTGCCCTAGAAGGGTAACAGACTGCTCAACCAAACTAAAAAAGATCCAGCTCATTAGTAGATTTACCTGTACGGACCTCTTCTAGGGTAAGCTAGAGTTTACCAAGGGGGCCCATGACGTTAGAGATCCGAGCTTGTGTCTTAGATAGCGTGTTGTCACTTTCCTTGCCATATGATTTATTCAAAGATTCAAATATATCGCCCAAGCTAGTAATCATCTACTTTGGGAGTATTCAAGCATTTCACCTCTGGGAGTGGATTAGAGTTAAGGACTGACTCCTGGATTGTCTTGTCCTTCACAAAATGCGTGAACTTGTCATTCAAGTACTCCTCCATGCCTTGAGTCAGGACTAGTTTTTGGCGGGCTTTTGAGCCCGTATCGAATCTCGTGTACTCATCATTAATTTCGCGTTTAGACGAAAGAAGGAAGGCTTTTTGACGATTCTACCGTTTTGGATTAGCACTAACTTCACTCCTGGAGCTAGAGGATCCACCAGAGCCGCTTTCGCTACCCGTACGTTCCGAGTGTTCTTAGATCTAGGAGTTTCGTTTTCTCCGTCAACGACACTCTCCTCTGGGGTGTCGACAACAATTTTCTCTTCCTTAGGAGGGGAATTATCAGACAAATCAGCCATGCAGCGGCAAAAAACTATATAACTTGAAACCTTAAGCGATTATGAACAAGCGAAAAACCTTGTCACTCAGCGCGAAGCCATTTTTGAGAGTGAAGGAATATTACATGGGGTCGAGGCTCTAGCCTCGTTTTGACTTTGAATGGCTTGAATTTGGCGCGAAACCAGGAAGAATACGCTATTATATCTTATGGAGGTTTGTGAAGTGAAATCATCCTTGCGGCCTCCTTGACAACGAAGATAACTAACAAGCCATAATGTGCGAGTGGCCAGATAATCGGGAGAGATTTCCAGTCATATGCTTAAAGAAATATTTGCAGAGGCGAAACCCCAACTGCCCAGCCTTGTGGCCAAATCCAAGAAACTACAGCACCGGCAAATTTAATGAAAGCGACGCGGTGTGGTACTGCAATGTCCCGCTAGGGAAAAACACCTTGGACAATTTACTCGGTCGCATGAGTAGGAAAGCTGGTCTGT
>Ga0126343_10001391_pt1 | contig 11256 bp, 3 predicted proteins | sample Cyp2metagenome_FD_92531 | JGI IMG/M metagenome (GOLD analysis project Ga0126343, IMG submission 92531) | Coral microbial communities from Lord Howe Island, Old Settlement Bay, Australia - Cyphastrea 2 metagenome | ecosystem: Host-associated > Invertebrates > Cnidaria > Coral ... | reverse complement strand
TGATGCCACTATGAATGCAGCAGGCCAGGCCTTCTCACCCATCAGCACTGCCTTCTGTCCGCGTGAGCTGACCTGGAGCGAGTATATCATCTTGATGTCTGCAATACGACGAGTTACCAACCACACTCAGTACTTCTGGTTTGATCCTTCTGCCTACCACAACAACGAGACAGCGATGGTTCCACACTGGGTCGACCAACTTCACCAGATTTGCCACTACCTTCTATTATGCTTAAGTGAGTACCGATGCCAGCCGTTTGAGAGTGTAATGGAAGAGTTCGTTCACGGCCATCTCAACAAGGAGTACGTGGAGATCGTTGAGCGAGTTTTTCCCAACATGGGTGGCGATGTGAACAAGCAACAAGCTGGTACCATCACTGAAGTGATCCGTCCTCAGGAAGATAGTCACATAATCCTGTTTTCTGTTCTGGGCAGCGCCATGGTGGCACTCCTAGTCATTGCAGCCGCTGCCATGGTGTTCCGCGTGCGAATGAAGAAGAACGCAATGAAGGAACTGGCGGTAGAAGCTTAACTGCCAAACCCCTACGAAGGGGCAGAGAAACACCTTTCAAGTAGTCGTAATGTCGTTTTGATTTTACTTTTCGTTTAAGAGTTTAAAACCAACACCCAGTTGTAATAAGTCATCTTTGCCACAATAGTGTATCCATGTAGTAAGTCTACTATCTGCTCGTAGAATAAGGTAATAAAACTAAATGTGCCATTAATTTTTTTTTGTCTCTGTGCTTTTAAAGGAATTAAATAATCATCTTCGATAAGCCTGCCACAGCGGCTTTGAGGGCAACGTCGATTGCGCGTTTACATTTAACTTAGAACGTATTTGGTAATACCCCAAAGTCATTCAATTTGTTTATTCACTGACTGAGCTTGCCGGCAAAAAAGAATATGCAAGGCACGCCACACTGAATTCAACTCAGAAAAGCCACTTAAAAGTCTCGGTACCGGCTTCCGAAAGTAGCAATGCCCTGAAAGTAACGTCAAAAACAATTGTGGCCGCTAATAAATTCCGAAATAAGAAAACCCAGGTTTACTAATACCTTTAGTTTTCCCAGTCAGGTGAAAGTTTCGTATTGTAATTTTATTTAAGGTAGTGTGCAACAAGGAAAACACCGCTCATGCGACGAAGCTTGTCAAATGTATATTGCGCCGTGTTAAGACAAAGCCCGAGAAATTTCATCAAGTGACATGAACACAATCATGATAGGAAACAGGAGCGTATTAAAAGGAACGTTTCTTCAACTTGAGATATTGTCACAGCAAACTAACGTAATAGTGTCATGATCATGAAGTACAAGCAATTTTTGGCATCTAAGAAGCTCTTCTTCTCCCAATTACGTACTGTTAACACAGACGTTGATTCAGCAGACACGGTCATGAAGAGAGTTTACCCATGTGATGTCAGCAATATAGATTTAAACTAGAAGAAGTGCCCATTCGTGTCTACTTTATTCAAGAAATAGAACACATATACCGTGTTTTTATCAACGACTGGAAGTTTGGGAGAACGAAATGCTGTGAGAACACGAGCTGCACCTGCAGCGGCTCGTGTTCCCACAGCTTCTTCGGGCTGTCCTAAACTTTCACGAATGATTCTATGGAGCGTTTTCATTCACTTGACGAACTCACATGCAAACTACTGGAACAAAAGTAAACGTTTACATATGAAAAGAGTTGAACTCCCACAGGAATAGTGTTGTACACAAACATGGACGCCGTTCCATTGTTTTAGAACACAATATGGTTGCTATGCCGTCATGTGATAACGCGTTATATTATTTAACAATTAGATTATGAGCTCGAGGTTTCTGTGAGGTGATAGTGAATGAGGCCGAAAGCCGAATCAACTATCGCCTAATAGAAATCGAGAGCGAATAATCTAATTGTTTTAGAAGAAGTCTAGCTTAAACAAAAGCAAATAACGGTTTCCAATTATTTTTGTAGGATTAATGAACTTAACGCTCTAACGATTTCGCACGCAATGAATTGTCCTGGATAAATTTGCAGTTGTTTAAGCGTGCGCACACGTTTTTTCAGTAATTTCAAGTTTTCAAAGTCAAGAAACGGCTAATGTTCTTGCATTAGCCTTTTCAGGAATTTAGTTATCCATTTGCGTCAAAACTTTTTTCCAAAACTGCGGAAAAACAATATATAAAAACGTCGAGTTTTGTGGACGATTGACGGCCACTGCATTCTAATCAACAATTATACTCGTAGCCCGCAAGGGCTACGGATCAATAGACCCTGTGGCGAAGCCAAATGGGCTATTGACCCGTGGCCCTTCAGGGTGAAGGGTATAATTGTTTTAGTATCACCCAACTAGTCGGACAGAAAAGGCAATAATAAAGTTAGCGAATGCAAGTTGAAGTAAAACGTTGGGAGTAAAACGAAAGAAAGCGTGACGCTGGATTGCGCCAATTTCGGCACTCAAGGACTATTACTAATAGACCTCTAGTGGCGTAGCCAATCAAAATGCAATCTCGTTCCCAGAGCTTCGTTCCCCTTGACCAGCGGTCGGAAAACGAGAGCTCTCAGAGCATCCATTTCAGGCATGCTCCATAGATACCATAGATGCGGACTGCGCACTGCGCAATGAAACCGGATATGAAGAAGTCGGTTATTTCCATTTTTATTTTAAAATGGATGCTCCCAGAGCTCTCGTTTTCCGACCGCTAGTAAAGGGGAACGAAGCTCTGGGAACGAGATTGATCAAAATGCAGGATTTGTATTAGTCCACTAGTTGGATGATGCTAATGGCTGATAGTAGACGAGTAGCTCAGCCAATCAGATTGCAGCATTTGCATTGGGTGCTGCGGATCGAGCGCAGCGAGCGAGCAGCAGCACAGACAGGATTTTAAAAGAATATATAGAAGGAAGTACGAGTTCTCGAATTCATCACTTTTTATCAGAATGAAATGCATTTAACCGGAGTGCACTGCGGTACTTTTATCAGAGTGCATTGCGCCACAAACAACTCGAACACGACTGGATGGTTTCCAGTGCGAATGGTTAGTGATTGTTTTGCTCTGATTTACTTGTAAAACGATGAGAAAGAGATTGTGTCTAGGTAAGGTTAGGGTTAGTGGAAGTTTGTGGGGCAGATTAAAAAGATAAATATTGTACTTACCGATCGTCTATTGTGGAAACAGCGTTTTGGTAGGTAACCGGTGAAGAATGGAGCGAAAATGAGAAAGACTGGGTGAAGAAAGTTGGAAAAGAATATGGCGGCTGTTTTTCATGCAGTGATGATCGTGTAGGTGGAGCAGATAGGCTTCTTGTATTTTTCTACCCCGTAAAAGGAATTTGGTTAATTTTTAAGGGTAGCCCGTGGTGGGTAGTTCGTGGAGCGGGGATCAGTGGGTAGTCCGCGGAGCAGAAGTCAGTCTCCAGAAAACTTACAGCGAGAGCAGAATTGAACAGCGAGATCTATTAATCTTAAGGAAAATGCTGCTGGATAAATCAAGTCAGTTTTTGTCATCGGAGAAGCCCTGTGAGCCGAAAAGCTTGGATGCTGTCTTGAATTGTGCTGGAGTTGAAAAACTACGTTCGGAAAACTTGCAATTGCGGTCAACCCAGGGGCCATTCGATTTGTGTTTTGAACGGAAAGGAGCGTTAGTGACGGTATAAAATTTGTATCCTCTGTAGTCGGTGATTCCAGTTTGAAATAGTGTCGGAACTCGAGACACCCTTTAGCTGCGATACAATTGGCCGTCAGCTGTAGTGAGCTGGACTCTGCTCACTGATGTGCCCTGAAACGGACTGCGACATTCGTATGTAAGGCAAGGTTGTATGTTCTGTTAATTAACTCGATTTTAGGAAGCGGTTTTGACGTTTCATTCTTGACACCAATCAGTGTATCAACAAGTATTTTGAGAATGAGAAAAGTTGAATTTATTAAATGAGTTGTGTTATTGGGTTTGTTAAATTCGAGATAAAGCAATGGTTCTCGGGTTTAGCTACCATGACCAATTTTGTGTTTCGTTTGGTCTCGTTCGACTGCCGACTGCTCGAATATTTTTTCTGAGCCATTTTCTGAAAAAAAAAAAAAGATTTATCTTTCTTCTTCCTGTTAGACTATGCTTGTCGTACCTGTCCAATGCCTCGACCATAATTATTTGTACTTATCTTTTACCCAATCATCTAAAATATTATCCGGTCGTGCATCTGTCCTCTAATAGATCATGGGCGAGAACAAATCAATTCTACTGGTGTACCAATGCAAATGCTAAGTAATAAATTGACGTCAGTTTTTTTCTGTGTCTGTCCTTTTAGTGATCATGAATTTCGTCATAACATTATCAAAGTAGCTGCGGATCCACGAGGCGATATACGAGTGGATCCGCAGACAACATCGACAATGTTATGACGAAATTCGTGATCAATAACAGGACAGACGCATTAAAAACTGACATCAATTTGTTTTTTTTACGACAACAAATTGTCGAATTGCGCGCTCTCGCACGCTGACGCGTCTCATGAATTTCAAAGTCATGTGTCTGAACATATTGACCATAAAAATTAGCAAATGAGCGCGCGTGAATTTCTGCAGCTATCGTAAGTTTCTGATTGTCAGATTTCAGCCAATAGTGTACAGTGACTTGTGTTCGAAAAAATTCCAGAGTTTCCTCGTTTCTCCGAAGTTTTTTAAGAACATCTAGTAATAAATGGATAGTCCAATCATCCTGAGAAGACTAAAAGGAGTAAGTATATAGTCTCTTGAATTAAAAAAAGCTTAATTTTTTTAAGGACACTGATAAGAGCGCGTACACGTATAGACAATGCCAAATTGACAATTCATGCCCAGTCCACGCGATTGCTTTAAAACGTGAAGACCAGTAATAATTGAAATCGTTATTTGAGGGAAGTTTTAGTTAGAATTCCACTAAAACAATTAGACAATTCGCTCTCGGGATTTCTATGAGACGGTAGTTGATTCGGCTTTAGGCTTCATCAACTATCGGCGCATAGAAATCTCGAACTCATAATCTAATTGTTAAAAAGAAAAACAAGCATGTGATTTTCAACCAATCAGAGCGCGCATCTTCAGTCTAAGACTGTTTTCTAAATAACGCTATAAACTACCCGAAAGTAGCGACCTCAAAGGTACGAGCACCAAAAGCTGCTACTTTCCTAAAGCAACGAGGGACCTTACTTTTAGAAGTTTACCACGGTAGTCGTTTACGTTCTCCAGATTATAAAGCAGAATTTGGTCAACAATTTTGAGAACTCTTTTCCGCTGAGCCGCTAAACTCCACTAAAAGTCTCTCACATCCGGCGATTAAATGTGTCAAACGTTTTAAATTTTTTCTCGCATACCCCATCTTCAAATATTGGCGTAGTTCCTAAGTGCAATAAACTTGACATAACCCTAAAAGAAGTGTTTTTCAGAAGAACAAACATCCATTAATAGCTATGTGGTTTAAATTGTCGGCCGCCAATATTTACAGTCAAGAATGCTGTTGTTTGCTTTTTTACTGGCTAGGTGTAGCTTTTCATTCAAACGAAACATTCTGAAGTAGAGCCTTAAAAGTCTGGGCTCTATACGTACATTTTTCACCTTTTTTCCCAATGTATCCCGACTAGTATAATTCGTCTCTCCATTTCATCTTTTTACAATTGCCTCTCGTATGTTGGATCGATCTTTTTCTTGCAGAGAACCGGAAAGCGGATAGCCTGAATCAGTGCTAAATTTGGGGCAATATACAAACTATATAGAATTATAAAACTGGAGATTTATTGTCGGATTTGTTCATACTAATTTGTAACCATACATGGAAGGCCTGTGCTCTAAATAAAAGATGGTGTTCCGTGTACTCTAAGAAATAAAAAATGCGCGCTTGGAAAAAAAAAAGTGCTAGTGGAAGCACAGGCGGAAGGCGAGTGCGTCAGAAGTTTTGCTACGCCTCAAATAGTGCATTGCTGTTCTTATAAAAGAATATTTGGTTTAGAATATAGCATGAAAAGTGCAAAAAATAGTTACCTCTGATACAATGCGGTGATTCAGGCTCGCGCAGCACAACATACAGGGCGAGACGTTTTCTATAACTTCCAACCGTGCATCTATAAAATATTTAGCGGTGTTTAACAGTCATATCATAATTAACGATATCACTAGAACTTGCACGGGTAACTGAGAACGCCATTACTAAATGTTTACATGTATATAAACCCGGTTCCTGACTGAACGAAATAACTGTTAACTGTTCAAAGGCTGGATAACGCTATGCACCTGATAAATCACTATCCCAGTGGATATGTGAAAACAAACCACGCTATCCACTGGATAGTCATTTATCCGGTGGATAGCGTTATCCATATTTTGAATAACCCGGGCGGACAAACACAAATACAGCACTTTAGGAGCGCCGTCAATTGCGGAAAGCGATGTATAGCTCACCTTGAGAAAATGTAGAAAGAAGCGGCTTTTCCTTTTGTAAATCATTTCTACAATTTCTGGAATTACCAGTCAATTACTAAGATATTAGTATACCAAACACGTGGCACCCGCTCTGTCAGCAAAATAACTATAAGAATCTCATCACAAAATGAGAAGATGTTAAAAAATAAAATGACGTGTGGGAGATAGAGCTAATATATTTTTCAAAGTGTACTACTTCATAATTCTAGTTCCGTTCCGTCAATATTTAGAGAGGCATTCTTCGCGTATTTCTTGCAAAATACTTGAGAGGGAGAGAACTTTAAGGCCGGGGTCAAAAGCCGCACTTCTTATGAGCCGAATCGAATGTTAATGATGGTGAACAAATTTTAAGGTTTTTGTCATTTGTATTCGATTCGGCTCAAGTGAAATACGGCGTTTGACCCGGGCCTAAGAATTGTCAGACCAGTCATTTTGTTTGCTAAAATATCTGAGACTTTTGAACGGGAAAAATTAGACTTTTAAGCCTAAGCGGTATTAAAATACCGCTACATCACTAATATTTTTTAGTCGGGCAGTCTTGCTAAATCTCAGCTAGCATTTGGTAATTAGCAAAAGCTCCCTACTACTGTAGAGTAATGCTTCATGCTAAATTCAGTTCCCAGCAATGCGGAGCATTTTGGCTACTTGCCCAGTTTACTCACAACATGAAATAAAGCTTTGAAAGCTCTCAGACTAAAATTTTGTTTGCCAAACCATTTGTAACTTTTGAAAGGGAGAAATGATTCAGAAGAATTACCCCATGCGGTTTTCTCTCTCGGGCCAACGTTCTCAGCGAAATTTTGCAAAAATTAAAAGATTGAAACGCGTTAATTGCAAACGAAAGTGAATAGAGCCATAAAGTTTCTACTCCGACACAGGAGAAACATGCATGGGAGTGGAATCCTTCTGGTCTGACAAAAAGATGCGTTAGGGAGAGCAAGGATCTGTTGGGTCTTTAATTTAAGGTCCAAGTCGTTTATTTTAATTCATGGTGCGAAATTTAGAAAAGTTTTTAAGTCAAACCTTACTTCATTACTAGTGTGCTCTTCGCGGATTTCAATTTGTCCTTACCGTACTTTCCCGCCGAATGTATGTTCCATTGACGAAGCCCTTTTATAATTGAAGTCATTGAAGGCTGCAAGAAGGCATTTAAAGTAGCAAAACGAATCCTGAACGAGTTGAGATGAAAAGTGTTTTATCGTGAACGAAATCTGCTCTCTCTAAAATCTGTTCTCACTAAATGGCCACTTGATATAATGACAATGATTCATCAAAATGTGTCATTGATCAAGTTAACGGTGATTAAAATGGCTAGATATGGGTTTAGTTCTTTAGTATGTTTCAGTATGGAGCGAGGTACAATCGAGGTCCATGGCGCGGAAAATAAACAATGCCAGTATCGATCCACCCATCTTGACCGAACAAGCCCCGGTTCATAATCAATGAAGGAGCGATTGGAACAATTGATAATAGGAGGCAATTTGTTGCGCAAACTTGCAGCAAATGTAACAAAGTTGTATAGAGCATATCCTGGAAAAATGGACCTGTAGAAACGTCTAATGTGATACATCATGATCATCAACACGACGTATCAGACAATTGAATCAGAAGATTAGTTATGTCTTTATTCTATTTTGATATCATTTTGAGTGATAACTAGTAAGTAAGTCGGGGCTCTTTGCTCCCCGTAAAATAACCAAAACTCGTTCAAAAATAACCAAAACTAGTCAAAACGCCGAGCTTCTAGAGATCTTATTACGATTATCTGACCTTCTACTTGGACATAACTGGGCAAGAAAATACTTGAACATAACGATTTCTCTGACTAGTACTTCGACGTGAAAAAAAGAAAAAGAAAGCATTTGTTGTGGATAAAATCACACGACGATAAGAACAGTGGAAAAACGTTTTTACTTATGAAGATTTAATTAACCTCGTCCGATAATGAGACTAGCTTTGAAATTTTTTTTTCTTTTTCATTAGTTCATCGCAAACGTTTTTGCAGTGAATTTCAAAAGCTTAACGCCTCAATTAGTAGGTTCCTGACAGGTTCTAGGAGAACAAGGCCAGGCTGTTCAAAGCCTGATTAAGCTAACGCAGGATCGATTAGCGAGAAGTTTGATTTCAGCTATGCAATTTTTTGGAAAGGTGTTCTGTTTATATTTTTTGCCCTTCAGTTTTGAGATGTAGTAATCTCAAATCACATCAAGTGAAAGCGGTGAAAGACATTCTTAACAAGGAAAAAAAACGTCAGTTAACGTTTAATCCCGGGTTAACGTTAACCGGCTTTCGAACAACCCAGCCCAGGACTTTGAGCGTGAAGCTCAACAAATTTGTCGACCAGAATTTTTTAAGCAGAAAGATCGCTGAAGAGTCTCTTAGCTGTGACGAAAACGTTAGCGCAGCGTCATACTGACCACGAACAGTATGTATTATCTCAAGTATAACTGCCAACTTTTGTTTATTTTCAGCTCGCCTAGGTACTTTTTTTAACTCAAATTATTAGACCACTCCAATTTAATGCATCACAGTACTTGAATCAAGGCTAAGTGTCAAATTTTTGACATTTTATCACTGGGATTGGCCAGATCACGCATGGCTTTTGATCTGCAAAATTATCATGATTCAGTTAAAGATTATAGACATATGTTTTTTTTATTATTTATAAAACCTTGACACTCAGGACCTCTGAAGAATCTCCTGTCCGTGACGAAATGAAAAAGCTGCGTCATCACAGCAACTGTCGGCTTTGGTTGTCAGTTCGACTGGATAGCTTTTTCATGAAAAATAAACAAAAAACGAAACACTCAACTTATTAGACCACTCCAATTTAATATATCAGAATATTTGAATAAAAGATAAGTGAAAACTTGAGACTATATATTCACTAGGATCAGACGGATCACGCATAGCTTTTGATCTACAAAATGTACATGATTCACTAAAGTTAAAGATTTCACAAATCAAACTTTATTTTCTTACGCCGGTCACCTTAACCGGTTTTCAAGAAAATACGAAATAACATTCATTTTCAATCTATATGTTCCCAGTTTGACGAAATAAAGCTATCGCGAACAATAACCACTCGAGACCAGACAACGTGGGTTGGGTATTCAAGTGATAGTATTTTTTCCGTTAGTTGTGAAAGTGCCTCAACAGCGGGCTTATTTTAAATTTTAATTAGTTTCTCTCGACAACACATTTTTCGAATCCTTCTCAGGTTTTCTATCATGGAACTAAATAAATTTAAGACGCATTCGAAGCCAACGCTTTCAGAGGTATTTTATTTTGGCGACTTTGGAATCTTATCGACTTTCTAGTAAATAAGTTGAAGCGATATAAGAGTAGTTTTAATTTCTTACGCGCGGTCGACATTCAATCGCCGAGGTTTCATAACTTATATTAGCCTGAGTAGTCCCGGCGCCAGTGTCACCCAGATTAGTCTTTATAAGGCCATGTTTGGTTTGCCCAATTCAGTAGCATTAGGAAATCTTGAGAGAGGTGTTCTTACATTGTGAGGTAAGGAAAATAGTCTAGTTTTCTAAAAAGTTACCAACTCTATGTTTGGTGGTTAACTTTGTCGCGAATTGATGTTTTCTCGAATCCAGCGCGTGCAACATTTTCAATTTTGTTAGTTCTATGGCCGCACTAATTTAGATCACTTTGATTTTTAGATGGGCTTAGAACTCTGTTAGGAAAGTTTATTTTTTATATATGCTTATAATCAAACTTTGTTGTAAGTGCGCGTCCAAACTAGCAGAACCAAACTATCAAAGCTGGGAAGTTGTATAGCTTTGATGAGCTTACTGACTCTCTACCGTTCATATACCTAATCGTACCTTTTTGGTACGCTTCGTCAGCATATCAGGCGAGTTTGGTCGAGCCATGGTTCGTATTTTGGCGAGAGGCAGTCGAGCCAAAATACCCATGGCGAGACCAAACGAGCCTGATATGCCGCCGAAGCGCACCAAAAAGGTACGATTAGGTATTTACCGTACCCAAATTCAGAGTCCATTGTTTCAGTCTGACTGTTTAAGTACTTGTCGACGCAGTTGGCAAGCGTCTTCCAGTTTAGTTTTGGCGGGAAAGATTTTTGCGACCGCAAAACACCAGCTAAATCTTAAATTACGAGTTGTTTGTTTATTGGCAAAACCTCTTTGAAGTTTATCGTACGGTAACATTACTTTACTTGCAAGTGACCATGATATCGCGCGACATCAGGTCAGTGACTTGATATCGTAAGATATTAGGACAGTAGACTTGGCCTCTGATTGGCTAATTAATTGCGAATTTGGGTACGGTAATAGCTGATAACATCAATAATACAGCACGAGAGTCAATGTTTGTAAGCGAAAGATTAATACAGAACGCATGGAAGGTAGCACAGCTTTATTTTATTTAAGGCCAATGCAAACTCGGTAATCCGTTCACTTATGACGTGCTAAAAGTTTCTAAGACACTTTTTATGTATAGTCGAACATACAAAGAACTAGCAAGGCCTGCTAAGCGTCCATCAATATTACACATCCATGAACAAGGTATTTTTTGAACCAAATTACTAGCTTTTTAACACCGAGATGCTGTCTCTCAAACTTTATTTCAGATTTATAACGACCGCAGAATTATGTACCGCTTGTTGATATATCTCCTGTTGGGCCTCTCTATCCTTGCATTCATCAATAATGCAGTGGCTGAGAACGACGACGACGACGATGACGACGATGATGAAGAAGCTGACGATGACAACGATGACGAAGACGACGACGACGACGATGATGACAATGACGAAGACGACGATGACGATGACGATGACGATGACGAAG
>Ga0126343_10001390_pt1 | contig 11259 bp, 12 predicted proteins | sample Cyp2metagenome_FD_92531 | JGI IMG/M metagenome (GOLD analysis project Ga0126343, IMG submission 92531) | Coral microbial communities from Lord Howe Island, Old Settlement Bay, Australia - Cyphastrea 2 metagenome | ecosystem: Host-associated > Invertebrates > Cnidaria > Coral ... | reverse complement strand
TAACAAAATATCTTATTACAGTGGTCATGCACCTAGCTTCATATACATGTATGTAAGTACCAAGCTTAGCTAGATTTTAGGACTTGTGATAATAACCCAGAATTAAATACATGTTTTGTCACTATGTTTTCTATATCATATTTTGCCTGAGGAGGTAGGCACATAATACTAACCTGGATCATTGGCAAGGGTAACAGTGTATCCCAAAGAATCAATCCTAGTCTTCACTGCAACATTGACATATTTATACCTTTTACAAATCAAGGAAAATTACATAATTAATTTTTTTTTAGTAACATTTAGTAATGCGCCTATGCTTATGTTTTCAAGAACATTACTGGTGTAACAGAGCAATTGCAGAATCCCCAGCCACTTTGGTGCACTTCATTTACATGTGTTGCAACCTTTTGTAGCACAAGTAATAACACAATAGACACTATTCTTAGGCAAAGAAATGCAAATAAGTGGCCAGGTATTCTAGAATCTAGCCAAATTGTGTTTAGTCTATTTAAGAGATTCTTTCATGCAATGTGTATTGTAAAATGAGATGTCTTTTTTCCACTCCTGAAGGTCAAAGTATCTATCAAAATGTAATGTGGTAAATCAGTTTGTGAAAAGGATACATTAGGTCACCTTTAATTCTAATCCTTCTCAACTCTGAGCTTAATTGGAAACACAGCTTTTACAGCTCTTGTCAAAAGGCTCTTATTACTGTCATCTAGATTAAGGTAATCCACAATCACCCTTTGGTCAGTACCGGCACCTTCTTTTTCTTCAAAAGCTTCCCTGATCCTTGGATAAAGCTCATCGTGCCTTGAATTTCTCTCTCTAGAATTAAGGGATCTTCCTGAAAAGATAATTTGAGTTTATACAAAATCTCAAGTCAGTGTAACAATTTCATTTTGCAAATTTACCTTTACCTTACAAAAAATTCGACTAAATTACAAACACACCTATCAGCCTTGGTTTCGTAGACGATAGGTTCGCGGATTTCGACTTGGGTGTAAGGTCGTGCTTCTGTTGTGAGATATGCTCTGATAAAGGTTTCTCTTTCAAAGGAGTACTTGTCAAATGTTCGGTGGATTTGCCTCAAAAGAAAGGACAATGAAACCATTACAATTCTCTATGTTAAACTTTGTTTGTCCACATTTCATGACAAACGTCAAATTTAAAAGTTAAAACAAGACTCACCTGATATCTCCAAGTCGTCAAATGATTCTTCAAGATCTCCAAGTTCGGAAGAATCTTCACACCTACCATCGTCCTTCGCGGAAGCCATGAATACAGATGAATTTTAGCGCGAATTTCGAGCTATTCAGCTGGCTACTTAGCGATTACATTGTAATCAACACTACGGGTCTAAAATTGAGGGGTTCCAAGGCTTAAAATCTCCGTAAAACGACGGTGACAAGAAAACGACAAAATTGTCAAGAAATCGACACGTGTTCTGGCAGGCGCTTCGCCTCGCCTCTTTCTCTCTCCCGTGGTCCTTCGCGCTTCAAGCTCGTTACCAGTCGCACGTGCTTCGCGCTCGCCCTTACTTCGCTCGAAGCGTCTGAGGAGGAGGCAGACAATGAACGGTATTCATTACAAATGTCCCTGTCCACACGTAGTGTATTCAAATCAAATTTGCCCGTACACATATCTGGTTGTATCTGGATTCACTCTAGTACCCAAGGCTCCTCTGCACTAAAATGTCTTCAGAGCATGCGTTGTAGAGCAAGGGCGCTTTCCATTCAGCCAAAAGTTCTGTAAATTCCGGGTGAAGAGCGAATGGAAAGGACATTTTGTGGAATCTAATTTCTGAATTTTTGGTGTACCTCGCAAGCTTGTCCCAATATTCCGGAAAATAGAAATAAGCAGAAAATTCTGTTTCATTCAACCATTCCTTCTCGGCCCAGTTTCTTCGAGGTCTAAATATTCAACATGGCTGCCACACAGCAGTTCCAATGTTCTAAAGCCTGAAAGGCGAAGACTTGTTTTGCAGGTGAGATCACAGCTTGCCCAAATTTCTTCGCATATAACAACTAGCTACGCAGAAAAAAATCATCTCTGCTTAATATTCCGTCCTATTCAACTTCAGAGTCATCGAAGAACTCCGGCAAAAGAAGCACATTTTCCCTTGTTTTACTGTTTGTATTTTCGCTCGCCAACCAGAAAATACCGTTCCATTCGTCATATGGAATACCCGAAATTCAAACTGGAATTTTTGGTCGAATGGAAAGCGCCCCAAGATAGTGGCGAAGAAATTTTCTCTGTTTGCCCGACACGTGCTTTCAAGTTAACTGCCACATTGGTTTATTGTTCGGTGAGAGAATGGACACACTTTTACATCATCGCATTCAAAAATATACGGACTCACCCATCCACATGTTATCGGATTCATTGCAGATATATTTTTTTCCACTCTGAATGGCGCATTTATTTTTTCACTGTCAAATTCGCCGGATATGTGTGGGCAATAGCTGTATGTGGAAAGAAAAACTGCAGATTCGAAAATATACGGATAAGTGTGGACAGGGCCTCATCCAGTGGACTGATGAAAACCTTGCCATGACAGCAATACACCCAGCTGGTTGTCAAGAAGGAAGCCTCAAAAGGATCTTGGGATCTTCCTGAAGGCACAGCTGACTTAATATTGAGTGATCAATATTCTCTGCTAAAGATGCTAATGAATTAGCTTGAAAAAGATGCAACCCTGCAGGATCTTTTGCTTTTGGTGAACCGAGTTGGGTTTCACGGTTGTTCTGATTATTGCTTTAGGACACCTCGTTATCCTAACAGGGTGTGCTGCTTGGAATTTGGAAGTGCGTCTCACCCAGGGAAACAGCTACACAGCGAGCCAACAATTGTTGATGATCACAATGGACCTCATCACCTTGAGATGCCAGGTGACCACCTATGCATAATGCAGCATTGCTCTTATCAATTGCAGTTGGGGAAAGAAAATGGGTGTAAGCTTGATTCAACCCCAGCACAGATGACATCATAGCTATAATGCAATGTGTGTCTGGGTATGCATGCAGAGACAGCAAAGCAACTGGTGCTACTCCCGACTTCTTGGAGGTCATGGTAAATGCTGTTGACACAGCCAATTGCAACCAAGTGACTGGTATGTCAATTTGTGCCAAAATGCTGATAAAGATGGTGGGAAAACAAGATGTCAGTGGGTCTGAGACATCATTTAAACTTAATGGATTAGCACTTTGGTGTTCTGGCCATCTGTCCATGTATTTGAAAGTGACAGGATCAAGGCGCCTTAAATGTGATGGCACTACGACATGCAGCACCTCTTTGGATAATTACGTTGCAAGATCACTAGAGCAGCATTGCTCCTGGTACCAGATTCCATCTAAAGATGGCAAGGCTGCAGTTGTAAGTGGAAGTGCTACACTTAAAACGTGGCCATTGATTTAGGATGACTGCAGATCAATTCTCCTCTTTCACTGGCCAAACTGCTTTGAAATCCAAGAAGTAAAAGGAGATGCTGAATCTTGGCTTGATAATTTCAAGGTTCCAACTAATGAGTACTCAACATTTGTAAAAGTGCAAATTTCTAAGGAAAAGCATTATGCAGAGCATCTGCTACAGCCGGTATTTGAAGACAATATGGATGATGCTGTTTAAGCAGAAGACCAGCATGACTGAGTTGATGGCTATGCAGGTCAGAATAAGAGATATGAGGTGTGAAAAAGGACTTGATAATGATAAAGGTGGAGTGAAGAGCAGTAATACTGGAGCAGTGTTTCCATCAGTCATCCCTCAGGCTAAACACCCAGAGAAATGGGTTGATAATACCATCAAGCAAGCTGAAGAACAGGAAACTATGGGCCCTGAATTACCAGATGTGTCCCCATTGTTGTTCATTGACAATCAAAGAGCTCTAGACATTCTAGCATTGCATACACTGTACACATTTATCAAGAACCAGTTTGGTTATTGTCCTTTGTGACTTGTCTTTGGAACTGCAGGAACATGAAGGTCATATGTTATCAAATGCCTTCAGAGGCTAGTGCAGCAGTTGTTTAAAAAGAATGATGTACGGTAAAAAACTGCACATAGGAAACTACTTTTTCCAAGTTTGGCAAAACAGGTTCTTATATTTGGGGGTAGTTATTGGCAATTTAGGCTAAATTAGGTTCTTAAGTTTTCAGTAGAAACCATTCCTGAACAAGCAGAAAAAAAACAGGTTTGGTCCTTTATGTTACAGCATTTATTTATAACTGTCTTGTCATGAGCCTTGTGCAAGACTACTTCAAGGAACACAAGGTCCAAAGAAAACAAACAATTATAGACTTCATGAGACTTATTTTACAGTATTTCACATTACAGTGTATTACTTTTTTGTGTATTAAGTTATTTTCTGTTTCTCAAAGTCAACAAAGTTATACTTCTTAGTTAAAAATGCTTATGAACATATTCCATAACTCACATATAAGAACCTAATAAATTATTTTGCTTGGCTTAACAAGTTCTTATATTTTGGGGTATAAAAATGGGAAATTTCTGCCAGCAGGTTCTTAAGTCACTATGTTCTTACATGCGGGTTTTTATTGTATATGTTTCTGGAGTGAACCGAGTGAAGTTTTCCATGTAGCCTGATAGTTATCAGGGTAGGGATTCAGGTATTTTTTTGTACTATCTAGTTAGGGATAAAGGATACCTGTTGTGATAGTACTATTTCAAGAACAAGTGCATGGGTTTCAAAAGGTTTCCAAACATGAGAAACATTGAAACTATGAGACCACAGGTGTAGTGATTGTAACTGTGTTGCCTGTGCAGTCCAGGCCCTAAGGCATTGTGGGTGAGTAATAAAGGAACATGGCGGCTTGAAAACATGTGTGTGTTTTGCTGGTAAGGAATCCGCCTGCATCGAGGACCTGTCTGGTGTACAGACATTACAACAGGCTCATTGGTTTATTGTTTTTGACCACAGCATGAAGCACAAGTTTTTGAACTTACTTCTCTGACAAAGTTGAAACTATCATTTGAATAAGTTTTCTCAACTCAGATATTATATTTGAGACATCAATATGTGATTCTATCACCTAACTGCTGCTCTGTGACAATTTTTGATTCTTCATTAATGTCACCTTGTTACCAGGCTGTTAGTAGAGACAGTGCTTCATAGGCAGAGGCAAAGATGGCAGGACTGGTTTCAAAGCTCCAATTCAAGAGGAGCATGAAACTTTTGTTCCACCAATTAGATCACATTACAAGTCTCACAAAATATATCATTTTGTTAAGGTTGGTGGGTGTAAATTTTGAAGACAGTACTTTGAGTGAGAAAAGGCATTTCTTATAATTTTTGCAACCCCTTTTAATCAATCTGGAAGTAAAATTGTAACAGAATTAGCTATTTAAACTTAAATTCAAACGAAAAACAATAATTTCAATAACAAAAGAAGAATCACTATTACCAATGAAAAGCTTAATTAAATATTCCTGAGAAGTAGTGTGCATACATAAGAGTTCAAAATAGCAACCATCAAAGGTTCAGTTTCACAATAACAACACTCCCACTTTTGATGTTGCTTATTTGACAGCTTTCATTCCAAGCTTCTCGGGGGGATGCTAAGGTAATGGCTTTGCCTGAATGTCCGCAATCATCTCACCAGTGGCCATATATTTCAAAATTATCGCTCCATTTTGCACTCCTTTGCGTGTGATAACATACATCAATGTGCTTGGTTCAAGCATGACTCACAGGATCCTTTGCCACTGCAATAGGCAATAGCCCCCTGGCCCCAGTTGTTCAAAGGCTGGATAACGCTATCCACCGGATAAACTATTACCCAGCGGATAAGTGCTAACAAAACAAACCACGCTATCCGCTGGATAGTGATTTATTCGGTTGATAGTTATCCAGCCTTTGAACAACCCGGGCCTGGTTGTCTTCATTAATTATGATAGGGTCCTCCTCAGGTTTTTCTACATCTGTGACTAACCTTTGAAGTCAAACTGCTTTCTTGGTGGCCATATTAAGGGCTACATACTTAACTTCTGCTCTCGACAGTGCAACAGTAGCCTGTTTCTTGCTCAGCCAGCTCTTTGCTCCCTTAGCCTATTAAAACATGTTTCTTGAAGTGGAGTGGCAGTAGTAGACATTGCCTGCCCAATCAGCATCTGAGTAACCAATGTGGTTTTCATCAGCACACTTGATCGTATCAACTGGTCTGCTAACACCATCTTCCTTTTGCTGCTTGATGTTCAAATCAGCAGGCGTGGACACTGGTTTTGCTGCTGTTTGCCCAAGCTTCCTGAGGATCATTTCAATGTACTGTCCTTGATGAAAGTAGACTTGCTTCCTTTCCTTGTCTTGAACAATGCAAACTCCCACATATTAATGCAGCTCCCCTAAATACTTCATCTTAAACTGCATTTGTATGCTGTCCTTACGTCTATGAATCTCCAAACTTTTTACGCTAGTATCATCAGATTGTCACTGTGAATTGTGATGATTGGCAGTGTCAAACAACCCTTTTAATCAATCTGGGAGGGTTACCCCAAAAATTTTTTTTACGAGAATTAGCTATTTAAACTTAAGTTCAAACGAAAAACAATAGTTTCAATAAGAAAAGAAAAAGCTCAATCACTGTAGTGTGCAAACATTAGAGTGAAAGATAGCAACCATCATATGTTCAGTTTCATAATAACAACAATTTCATGTAGTCTTACCGACTAACTTTCATTGTTTTGGGATAATTTGAACTTGCAGTTGTGAGAATGGAAAGGATGGCAGCCTTGCAAGCACCAGTTTTTGTCATGGTATCCAAATCTTGCCAGCTGTATAAAATTAATTTTGTTCCAGTCTCCAAGTTACGAATGTGTCAAAATTTAGTTTGGATTGCAATAGAAAGGTCACCACCCCTCTTATGCAATCCAGATGACTCTACCAAACCAACATCTGGTGAGACAGATATGCCTGAATTATGTTCTGAAAATGAACCAGCCATCCAACCCAGCAACTCTCCCTCAGGTGTTGGGGAGGAATTGATGTGTGAAGATCAGCATATTGAAACAGAGGATGTATGCATTGATTTAGCAGCAGATGAACTGAGCAAATCATGAGAGCAAACAATGCAAAAGCTGAGAAGCATAAAAGATCCAAATCTAACTAAAGGAGTTTTTTGAAATTCTCAAAGAGAGTTGTAGTATTCAAATCTTACAACAGCAGTCTTTCACTTTGGATCTGATGAGATACTAAAACGTGAAAAGGCAAAAAGATCAATAACTTATTAATAATTTATTCACTTATATAGCACCCTTTAACATTTATAGAATGATCAAAGGTGCAAAGTACAACCTAACAGAAAAAGGAAGTCTGCTAATGGTGGGCTGTTGCTTAAGAATGTCCTCCACAAATCCATATATTGGAAGTCCCGCAAAAGAAAGCAAAGTGCAGTCATAGTTTGGCAAAAGCTGTGAAATCAAACACACAAAGTAGCAAACAGTCTGGATCCCATGTAATGAAATCACAAACCAAATATAGGTAAATAAAGGTTATTATCATTATAACTATTACTATTAATATTACTATTACATAAATAAGTGTAGTTTATAATTTTGTCCCGCCTAAGTTGTTTTTCTTTTGTTTTTGACACTCGCTGAAAAGCCATCTTGAATTCCATACAGCACGCTTGATTTTGAGACAATTTAATATTTATCACATTTTTACTGTTTGTTTACTATGTCAATCCAATATGCTTTTATACACATCTAATTGCAATAAGGTTGTCATAGAAAAAAGCAAGAAGGAAAAAGCCAAATAGCTTATAGCTGAATATTTATCATGTAATACGAGAGAAATCATTTGCATCAGTTTCTTGGTTTCATTTTAATGCTATAGACCTTTTTCCCTTGTACATTTTGTTTTCCCAATACAGATCATGTGATGATAGTCAAGAGATTTGATCCTTTGTCTTGTTCATTAAAAAGAGTACATGCAAGCATGAATATGTCTGCATGTATTCTTTTTAATGAACAAGACAAAGGATCAAATGTCCTGAGTATCATCACATGATCTGTATTGGGAAAACAAAATGTACCAGAGAAAAAGGTCTATTTGAGGCAGATTCATTTAGTGAATTTCAAACTTGCTCCAATTACAAACGTACATCGGACAGCTACTAAAAGAAATAAAGAGTCCATTCTTTTGAAATAAATATAGCCTGGGGTAAATTCCAGGAATGCAACGCGTCTTTTAGTTTAGTGCGAAATAGAACTGCCAGTCTGCATATAGTTTTGCTGTGCACAACACCATCTGATCGCAATTTCCAAGCAACAAAGCAAGGGCCTAGGTACTGGCTTTTCATCACGAAGAGGGTGTGGGGGTCCTCCGCCAGTCCCTCAACCGCGCCACAAATCAAGCTTCACTTGTCAGAACATAATAGATTGGCGACTGAAAGGGCGACAACTGAGACATAATATTGCGTGCGTCAATTTGCCCCTTCCTTTTTTGAATTGTGCGACCTCTGTTGATGAAGAATGTTGGCTCTAAAATGATAATGGCGCCTGTCTAACTAGGCTGGACCCAAGAGAGCGGCGGAAATCGAGCCTACTGTCTAACTTATAGCGCGGTTGATGCCAACAAGGCCAACGGAATTTTCTTCCTGTGCTGCTGTTTCAATCACTCGACCAAACGTACAAATCTATAGAGTGATACTCTTTATACCTCGATGACAGGTTTGCGTCTACTACATTACTAGCTAAGTCTCTGTTAACGGCAACAACATGATACAAATAACAACAACCACTATAACTTCATTTACATATCAAAACTGTTTTATTGGATTCTCACACGCTACTTTAGATCAGTTAAAAGAACTCTCTTCTTGTCAGAAAACTCCTCCTCCGTTAAAACACCCATCTGCTTGAGGTCGTGTAGCTCTCTAAGTTCCCAGAGGATGTCTGATCGAGAGAACTGGCTGAACTTGTAGGTGTAGCCAAATTTGTAGTCTAACGATAAATCATCATCAATTTATTAGTGGACTAATTATCACATGCGACTAAGATCTACAGTGCAGGTAGGGAAAATGCTATATTCTGTGGGTTTAAAAGTTCACTTACCACTGTGGACGTGTTTGTTGCAGTCTGCTTTTTCGCCACCTTGTTTCAAAATATCGGCAGCACTGGTGCTTCATCTTCACTTTTATGTGACTCCAAAACCTGGAATGATAAGAAAACAAATGTCTCTTGATTAGCGTTAATTTGACGACTCGTTTCATACCAGCATCTCTGCCCAGAGTTGGTACTGGTAAGGCTGGAAAATAGTCTCGCCGTGCTTAACTTCCAACCTTTTCCTGTGCTCGTCTATTTTCTCTGTGAATGAGGGGGGTGCGGCATTTGCCTCATCATGAGAACCTATAAGGAATAAGGAATTTTCCTCAGTCACACTTTTGATAACATGTGTTCATTTTAATATACTTACGTTTGTTTGTTTGGTTGCCTTTCTTTTTGACACTCTCGGCTTGTTCTTCTTTCACCACCACATGCCTGGGATCCACCCAAAGAGGTTGCCCACTTATAGCAGCGGCATAGGCATCAGGTAATTCGGTGCCAGTAAGAACCCAGAGTTTTTTCTGCTGCTTATCGATGAAGCCAAAACTGAAATTCTCAGCGAATGGCTCACCAGGAATAATATTCTTCACTGCCTCTTTAAATTCAGAGCAAGTCTCCGTTACAGGAAAACCTTTCACTGTGGCTGTTCTGTATAACGCTTTCTTGTTCCCACCAACTATTCTGATATCAGTTGTAAAACGTTGACGACTGTCATTTGGAACTTGTTCCCCCATGTTTTATACTGATTTAAAATCTGCACATGCTGTTGTGTGCAATTTGAATAGCTAATTTTCGCTTTATTTTTTTGCCCATGGGCCTGGGATCACCGTTTGATTCTATTGTTCTTGCTCGTGCAATTGATTACTGAAACAAACAGAACTGAAGTGAAAAAGAAACCACCGCAAAGAATTTGTAATTTGTAATTTTTTACAAGGTAGAATACTGGGCGCTTATTCAGAGGACCTCCGCTGGAGGATTATTTGGTACAAATTTATATTGATGAGGAGTGACAAGGAAATTGCTTTTCAATTATTTGTATGCTCAAGAATGGTGCAGCGTATCTGCCAAAAATTTTTATTGACAGGAAATGTTGTAGCAGAAAAGAGCTGGCCGTCTTGTCGGTACCACAACACTTCATCGTCATGAGGAATACATTATAATGGAGGCGATACTCAAAGAGCCAGCCACACGGTTACATCAGCGCGCGTCAACAATACTAGAACAAACTGGCTCTGAATTTCATATTTCCACACTGTGCAGGGCACTTCACAGACTTAGATTCACTAACAAGAAGGTCAGTATAAAAATAACTGATACTGCCATTCTTGTATCTCAGCTCTCCAACACAGATAAGAGAAATATGCTAAATCATTCGCCTCATGAACTCATTTTTATCAACGAGACAGGAATTGTAAGTGTTGCGTTTTAAATAATTTCTTAAATGCAACATCATGTGCATTTCAAATAAGCAAAGACCTCCTCAACGGACATATTTTTTCTGTGGGTCCAAACTTGAACAAGTAGACTCTGCATTGTACCTAGGAATTACTGTTAACAGTAAATTAAAGTGGTCTCAACACATCTCATCTATCTCAAGCAAGGAAAATAAATCCTTAGGGACGATCAAGAGAAATCTCTGGAACTGCCCCAGGAAAGTCAGCGACGTGAAACGGCCTATACCAGCATTGTCGGACCCAAACTGGAATACGCAAGTGCCTCGTTGGACCCACACTATAAGGATGTTTCAACCCTGGAGAGAGTTCAAAGAAAAGCTGCTCATTTTTGCCTTCAAAACTCCAGCAAAACAGCAAGTGTGACAGACATGTTATTTGATCTGAATTGGGACACATTAGAAACAAGACGAAAGAAAAACAGATTGACTCTAATGTACAAACTTAGTCATAACCTATTGGACATATCCACAGAGGGACACTTAATACCAAATAGTGAAAAAAGAACACGCAACAGCCATGCTTTTAAGTATGGGGTGCCACAAGTATCTAAGGACGTCTTTAAGTTTTCTTTCTTTCCTAGATCAATAACAGAGTAAAACTCATTACCCGCTGACTTAGTAAATTGCAAGTCATTATCGGATTTTAAGTTAAATTGAGTAAAGCATGTGAATAAGTAAAGCAAATTGTAATTATAAATTTTCATTCATCTTGTTACTTTGATATATTTACTTCCATTTAAGTTATG
>Ga0126343_10001389_pt1 | contig 11262 bp, 17 predicted proteins | sample Cyp2metagenome_FD_92531 | JGI IMG/M metagenome (GOLD analysis project Ga0126343, IMG submission 92531) | Coral microbial communities from Lord Howe Island, Old Settlement Bay, Australia - Cyphastrea 2 metagenome | ecosystem: Host-associated > Invertebrates > Cnidaria > Coral ... | reverse complement strand
TCCGCATCTTTGAGATTTCTATTCAAAACCTGACACTGCGATAGTTGACTCGGGCTGCGCCTTCGTCAACTAACACGCGATAGAAATCATCTCGAGCTCATAATCTAGTTGCTTAAGAGAAAAGTTGGGAGAACTAGAAAAGCTGTGGAAACACTTCCTTACGGCTCGTGTTCCCACAGCAGTTCTCGTTCTCCCAAACTTCCACTCGTGTTTCTATTAAACAATTAGATCATTCGCACTCGATTCGATCGCCCTGTAGTTGACGATGGTGTAGCCCGAACCAACTTTTACGCATAGAAATCAAGAGCGAAAAATCTAGTTGTTTTAGTAGAAATCTAGTGGTAAGGGAAGAGTCTGACAAATACCGTTTTTACTATAAGCCCTAGTTTGGTCAATTTGAGCCGCTCAGCTATTGCTTCACGCCTCAACCCGACCACAAGTAAGTCGTATAGTAAAAACAGTATTTGTCAGACTCTTCCCTTACTACTTATAGTGTTTATGCAAAATAAATACTAATTTGAATAAATGAAACATTAAGCTAAACAACAATGGAACCAGGCGATTTGTTCGACTTCGAAACAATCCTTGAGACACCCGACACTTTCCCTTTTGGAGGAATACGAGTGATACAACCTCCACAAGACAGGGATGAAAAAACCTATTTGAAAAGTACGTTCAAGGTCCTATAGCTCCCCCTCCCCTACTACTTATTTCATTTTGCAAAATAAACCTCAATTAAACAAAAGTTACCACTTTCTAAAATGAGAGGTCACAGAGGATACAACATATGTCCTTGGTTGATGACCGGGAGAAATGAAATTTGTGGAAAGGCTTGCCGCGAAGAATATTGCAAGGCCCACAGACTAAAAATAAGGCAGGGAACCAAAATTCCTCTTCCTTGTTTAGGTTGTGGAGCGGGGGTGAGAAGTGAGATTCAATTATGCCGCGGCTGTGGAAGAGAAAAAGAAAGATATAGACTTAAAAATAATATTTCACGAAGAGCATTACCATTTCCATGTTTGGGCTGTGGCGTGGGGACGGCGAGTTTTAATCAGCTGTGTCCTCGCTGCGAAGAACTATACGAAATTTTAAGATAAATGAATTGTTCTCACCCGTGTGATTATTTGCGACTCGAATACCCTATTTAAACAAATGTCACGCTTAATTTAACAACAATGGGACGTGGACGAAAAGGAGTCATCAAACAAGGATGTAAAGAAAAAAAGAATGCTGCCTACTTCCAAAGGAAGAGAGAATGTTCTTCTGCGGCCGCTCGAATAACCCGGTAAATCAAACTATTGTTGATGTTCCAGAAGAGGTTTTGAACGAATTGAGACAGATGAACCCACGCGATGTTGCCAATATTATTGTCAACTCGTAAGCTGTCAGGCATACAAATTCAAGCCTTGTTTACATAAGCGCGAAGAACATTTAAACTTCACGCTTTATTTAGCCACCGGGTCATCTTTTTTTGCCTCTTCCTTCGCCTCAATTATAAAAAAAGTAATATCTCTGAGATCTTTCTGCCAAGAAGGAGTACAAAGCTCGGTGAAAACGTACCAAATCGCGTGAAACGTAACGAGCATCTTGTAATTATACACCAGCGATTTATTCAAAAAAAAGGAGACGCATTTCATCTCTCCTAAAAGAGAGATGGAACCAAGGTGACTGATTTAATCTCTCCTAAAAGAGAGATGGAACCAAAACAATGTCACGCGTCACGCGTAACGCGTAACGCTAAGCTGAAAGCCGGAATCGAATTTCACGAATTTTAATTCGAAACGCCGGTGAAGGCTTGTATTTTTTTTCGGTATTCTCGATCAACTTCGCCTCGAATTTGTTTCTTGATCTTCTCAATATTTGGACTAGAAGGTTTGCGAGTGAGTTTGGCTCGGACAGCTCCTTTTAACACATTGTACTGGGAAAATTCAGCCATAATGAGCTGAAACTCGTCATCAGACACCTTGTTATCAGCCAACGCTTTAGAAAGCAGCCTGTCGACTGTGTCACGTTTCGCGATGGCAAGCGTCACAATCTCTTGGTGCTTCTTGATCTTTGAGTCTAGCTTTTTGCTGGTGACAATCAAGCCCGAAGAAACAAGAGCGAAACCACCCGCAACACCACCAAGTGGAATAGTGGCAGGCAGGCCGATCACAGAAATGGCAGAGCCAAAACTAGCGCTGGAAAACACAGCTGAAAGAACACTTGATCCGCCGGCGCCCAAGTTAACAAACTTCTTAGTTCGTTTATACTTTTTTGCGACCGATCTGTAGTGATCCACCTCACCATGAAGAGTTGCTGAAATTTCATTAATTTTCTTCATTCGGAAGTCAAGCGGTGTCAGGTCGGGGTAGATTTGGTCAGGCGGAGCCGATGGCGTCAAAACATTCGCAGACGTCATGCTATATATAAATTTGATTTAATTCTAATACAAATTCAATCGGCAGGCCGTTGAAATCAAACATCTCGCCGTTTTCATCTTTGACGCTCATAGTGATATTATGTACATGCAGGCCGGTAGAACACTCACGCAAAGCTTCTTGCGGGAGAGAAGGGTAGCTTACTTGATCGTAAGGCAAACCTCTTATTTTGATTTTAGCTAAAACGTCTGACCTCTTTCCATTGAAAAAGTTTTTGTGTGGATCAATGAGATTGCAGTGAATGAAGTAAGCAGACGGCGAGTTTAGCTTTTTCACAAAAGTTTCAGCACGTAATTCTGTGCCGGTTCCCATTAAGTGGGCCAAAGCGTGACTAATATTGGTTGGATATCTGTCGTGAACTGGGTTGAAAAGTTTAAGCACTGAATTAGGCTCATTTGTTTCAATTTGAAAATCAATTCCGCCTTTTTTCTCACGAATACTTGATACCAGCCGCGGATACCAGCCCTATCAGAAGATATTTGCCCAACCCTTTTAAGATTGTGCCACGAATTGTACAAACTGCACGAGACAAGTCTCATGTAATGTACTTGTGGAATGGGCTCATCAAAGTAAACAGTCTCATCGTTCTCCTGTGCGACAATTGTGAGGACAACCATATTATATAAATAGAAAAAGATATTTTCAATACAAAATGGACGGCGCACTGTGGAAGCGGATGAAGACGCCAGAGGCGCAAAAAATTGGAGATGCTGCTGTAAAAAAAGCGTGGAACGAGCTCCAACAGCAGTTCCCACAAGCTGACATAAGCAAGTTCAAAGGGATAACAAATTATGCCAAAAACCACACGGCAACTGCAGAGATATTTTTCAAAGCCAGTTCAGGTGCGTCGACGAGCGTGTTTGGTTTAGAAGGAGATATTGGAGCCCACAAATGAAGACAGCGCTCGGGTTGGACGATGTGAACGGCTTTCCATACAAGCTGTCGCCGCTGAAAACAAAAAAACCGCTGCCAATCCCGGCAGTGAATTTCACCGAACCAGCCCCAAGCATAAAAAAAATCTTTGCCAGCTTGGTACAAATCTACGTCACACCAGACTCTTTCTCCACGGTGAAATTCAGACAAATATTCGAGCAGACAAGGCTGGAGCACAACTCCGCCACAGAATCAAAAGTTTGGTCAGGAGGGCCTAACATGAAATACTGGCCGCAGCAGCTCAACTTCGCAGTTTTTTGTGCAACGCAAGGCTGCGGAATATCAAGGGAAGTGTTTGACAGCGGCGTGGAACTACCGGAGCAAATAAGGGCATTCTATCGATTCCACGTCTATTTAACGGTCAGGCGAATTCTGTTCCAGATGGGAGGTATTCAGAGCGTAAGCGCGCTTCCCGGTGACCCTACTTTGAACCCATCAGGCAACAAATACGACGTAGCCTCATACAAAAGAATCTGCGCCGAGTTCGGGATAGCCCCAACCAGCGACTTCCGGTTCACGGGCGGAAAAAACCACGGACTCGGCAACGTATACAGCGGCGTGACGGGGCACGGGGCAACAAAAACAGGAACTGCGTGGCCAGGCGGCTATTATAAATTCAGCGACGAAGGTGGGAGAGCAACAGACGGAAACCTGCTTTATTTCATGAAGCCCGACGATGTACCGCAGTATGACTGGTTCGCGCCGAACAAATCAGCCGGCTTGACGAAGGCAGTCCTTGCGCGTATAAACGAGTCAATCGAGGCGTTCGTTTACTGTATCTTGGGCGCGCAGGTAAACGTCAGGCGCAGCATAATCGGAGAAGGCGGAAGAGCAAAAGAGGCACAGACCGAGTTCTTGATCTTGATGGAAAGCGCGATAAGTCAGCCTGACCTGGCGAAAAGCGTGCAAAGGTACCAGCTCGCGGTCGATGAAGCGAAAGTCAGGCTCAACCTGGCGGTGGCTCCGATGGCGTGGCTGATGCCGGCGAACATGATCATAAACACGGCAAGCGTGGTCGGCTACAACAACAAGCTCAAGCAGGCGGTCTCCGGAATGAAGCTGGGCGTAAACAACAAGCTAAACACAGAGACAAAAAAATCGGCTCTGCAGCTGATGGCTGGTGAAAAACCAAAAGTGAACCGACCAAACAGCCACCCTTCAAACCCGATTCACAAGGCCGTAATGGCAGCTCAAGAGCCAAAGCCGACCGAAAAAACGCCAGAGCACGTACGTTTTAATTTGCCAACAGATGAGGTGGGTCAAATGCCGCAGCAGAAACCTGACAACCACGAAATTAATAAAACAGCGGCGATTGTTGGCGCGGTAGCAGTCGTCGCCTTGATTATTTTGGCAACGCATTAACGCCGCTTTTTGATATATTTTTCAAAAACGAAAGCCACCGCGGCTATTATGAGGAGACAGGTATGTTCGGCGAGGAGGCCGATGGCCTTGGCGGCGGTGTTGAAAAGGAAGTGCGCGACCTTGCCAATGAGCCCGGGCAGCAGAGAGCCAAGCTTGGCCCCGATTTTTTTGAGCCCGCCGGCCATTGCTTTTCCGGTTGCTTTCAAACCTTTTGTTATGGCATTAACAACCACTCCAATAGTGACGCCCACGGCAAGAAGGATAGACGTCACGGTGACACCGTGTTTTTTGAAAATTTCTTTAATTCTTTCACGTAGAGGCATGGCAGCTTCTCTTTCCGCGATCTGGGTCTGCAGCCGCGCGAGCTCTTCGTTTCTTTCTTCCACCCTAGCCTCTGCAGCTTGCCTGTCTGAGGATGACGTCTCCGTTGCGTCGATGATCGCCTGATCCTCAGCGTTTTGCTGCCGCAGCTCGGCTTCTCGCTCGTTAAGATCGTCTAAAGTTTTGGTGCTGTTCAGCCTCTCTTCTATAAGATTTCTTTTTTTCACAATTTCATCAAGCTTTGTTCTTTCTCTTGAAACCTTTTTTTCAGCCTTTTGTTTGTTTTTGGCTTGCTTTTCAAGCGCAGTCACTTCTTTTTTCTTGTTTTCATACTCGGTTTGATGATTCTTTTTCAGCTGCCTCAGCCTTCACAGCTCTGCTTCGCTTTCAAGATTGCTACCATGTTCTTCTTTAAGGGCGTCGATCCAGGCTGGAACCCTCTCAGTTTGCTGCTTCAGATTTTCCATCTCTCGCAATTCTTTCTCTCTTTCTGCAGCAATTGCTTCTGCCTCTCGTTGTTGGTTTTCAGCCTCCTCAAGCGTTTGACGCCACTCTTGTATAGTATCACAGTCTTCGGTGATTATTTGTTCAGCCCTTTTTCCAAGGGCATTTTTGATTTTTTTCGAAAGTTGTGGGTTTAGATGATCTTGTTTTGTTCTAATGTCTTTAGTAAACAGGTTGTAAACTTTTTTCCCTAAACCAACCATTTTGACTTGGAGTTTGCGTGTCGGACCGTAAGTAGTTTCCAGAGATGATGCGCTTGCATTGGGAAAAATTCTAGTTAAAGCGTCCCACGATTGTGCAGACGCCTGTTGTGCACCTAACAAAGGAGTCCGTTGATCGCCGCCGAAACTAGTTTCTTCATAAGAAGGCGGCAGCCCACTCTGCTCGTGCTGCATCGTTTCCATCTCCACCTGCTCAACCCTATGGTAAGGGGTTGACGCCGTGCCAGGCTGGAATGGGCGGGTTGTGTTGACTTCTTCTTCGTCGTCGTGGTCAATATCATAATCAAGATCGGGGTCCTCGTAACCAAAATGGCCCCCTTCCGCCATATAAATATGTATATTTTTTCACAATTTCAATTTGAAAATATATTATCCATCTTGAAACCATGGATAAAGAATTCACGGGTTCAGAGGTGCCCGACTCACCTCGCCCAACGCATAGAAGCAAGACTTTGAATGGTATGAAGGCCTACTGTTCAGTGAATCAAACAACTTTCAACCCATCGTCAGCTGAACCCAGCGAAACGCTGTACGTTCACGTGCCGAAGCTGGGCGAGAACGAGGTGATCGTGCCCGGCTCGCTGGCGCTCGTGTTCGACATCGACCTTTCTGGCGGCCACGCCAACAACTATCTCGTGCAGAACGTGTCGCGGGCCCTTGTCAGTAGGATGATCGTAAAATTCGGAACGCAAGAATTGCAAAACACCGACGCCTACGACGCATTCAAGATATATGAAGACCTGTTTCTTTCGAAAGAGCAGCACGACAACATGTTGCTCGAAGGGATCCAGAGCGAAGACCTGTGCAAGATCCGGTCCAATGCAGGCGACAAGAAAACTTCGGGCGTCGACGCCGAAAAAAAACTAAACGAATTCTATGGAACGAAATACGTCATCAGGCCTGACCACGAGATCTTCACCGACCACGGTGTTTTCTATCCGAGGGGGCTGTACGACTTTCTATCATTTGTAGTGACTCTGGCGCAGGCCTCGCAGTTTGTCAAAGGCTCGGATAAGACGAAGCTAAAATACAAGCTGACAAACATCCATCTCGAATACGAAATGATCCGAAATGAGCTGCTGGCCGAAGAAGCCCGCAGTGTGTACTCAAGCGGCAAGGAGTTTGCCTATGACCACGTGCATTATGATAAAACTGTCAAGATAGACAAAGGCACTGACACGTCAGTCAACATCAACTTGACCCCCCAAAGACAATCGATTAAGGCCGTCTTACTTTTTTCATTGAGCCATATAATCCTGGCGAGCGCGATTCCAAAAAATACGTCTTCCCAAACCTGGACAAAGTCAAGGTCACAGTCAATGGCAAGTCAAGCATGGTTTACGTTGAAGGAATTGCCAGAAAGGACTTTTGGGAGGAGGCGAGCCGATTTTTCGTAAGAGATAAAAAAGTAAAACAGCACATGAACATAAAGCTTTTCTGCGCCGGGGACAGATTCGGGCTGGTGGTCGATCTCCGCTCCATGGCCGACCAGACCATTTACGGCAGTGGCACGCGCTTGGTAAACTCCACCGACGGAATCCAGCTGACGCTTGAAAGGACCGCTACCGGATCCGGAAAACTCAACTGCATGGTATACTTGACCTCTGACACGCAATTTAACATTCTTGGAAACCAATTACACAGTGTGCAGTGTTAAAAAATGGACCTGCAAAACATCCCTTTCAACGCGCTCATCGTTGGTCCCACGACCTGTGGCTAGACGCGGTTTTTTTTTGACCAGCTCTTAGGCCCGTTCCGCGGCAGGTTCGAGCTCATATGTCCGACTTTCGCCCACAACCGGACGCTGTACAGGTTCACGGAGAGAGACCCACGCTTTTACCACAGCATCTGCGAGCAGCACCAGGTTGAAATTTTTCTCAAGCTGGCCAGCTTTGCTTTCGAGGGCACCAACACCCTCATCGTGCTTAACGACTGCGCCGCGTCGAAAGACGTCAAAGGCCGGACGGGCGAGCTGGTCAAACTCCGCTTTTCAGCGCGGCATTCCGCCATCAGCGTGTGGGTGCTGACGCAGCAGCTTTCGAGCATCGCCAAACCTTTTCGCGAGAACGTGGCAGCGATCGTGCTGTTCTACACGCCCTCGGCCAAAACCACGAAAGCGATCTTCGAAGAATACGCCGGCGAGCTCACACACGACGAGCTCCGGCAAATGATTGCGCGGCTCAAAGAGCGCAAGTTCGCCCATTTGATTTTTTCGCTTCGCCACCCGTTTGAAATGCAATTGAAGGGAGGCAGCATTTAGGCATCAATGGAAAACAAAAAGTTCGAAGAAGCGGAGCACATCTGTGGATGGAGAGAGATGGAGCCGGGGTTCTGATACTATATCGCCATGGAAGTTCGAGGAATGAACAAGTGGAATAAGCCAATCGCTTTCGTGACAATTAAATTGAACCTCGGTGGACCATCAATCAAGTTATATGCGCTGCCTTCACTTTACTATGGGCTTACAAGTAGGCCAAACACCACGGTCATTTTGTATGAAGGCCTGGTTCAAGGGACATCTGGCGCCCTTTACCCAAGTATGCGGATTAAGAGAGAGAAAAAAAATCTTTCTCTTTTTTGTCATTTGAAATTATACTCCAATTTTTATAATGGCCGAACGAAACGATCCCGTGATGACTGAAGTCATGGCGCTTCTTGAAGCCGAACCCACAAATGCCCCCGAACCTGCGGCAGACATTCCAGCCCGCCGTGAACAGCTTGCAATTCTCGTTTCCACGGGCAAATCCAAAGAAGCGATTGGCGTGAATCTGTTGCAAGCGCAGGTGCATCAGTTGGAGCCCAAAGACGTAATGAAATACCACAAAAGGTACGAGACCTACGTTGGCGGTAAGACCACTGATTCAATGATCGATAACTTTCTGTCTTTGGCTATTAAAGAAGTCGGGTGTGTCATAAAGATTGATGATTCCGACGCACTGAAGAATGAGCTAAAAAACGATTTCATCATCTCCAAAGAAATGTCTCAGTTTTTTGGCGGACTTGCGCTGAAATACGGTGGCAAACTCGCTTTGGTAAACACAGCTATGATCACCGCAAAGCATGTTGACTTCGGCAATCAGCAAATTACCGAGCAATCTTCAGTAATTACTGAAGAATTAGCGAGTAATACTGAGTAATTACACAATTAAATAAAAATTATTTAGTAATTAACCATGGCCGATTCAGATACAACTCAACAGGTCACTCCAAAAACCCCGGTGACAAGTGTGAAAAATCCTAAACGAGTCGCCGCTGGCAAACTCATCGCTGAGAAAAGGCAGTAGGCACGCGAGGAGCAGAAAAAAAAAAATTAGCCGAGGCTGATTTCATCGTCGCAAACGAGCAGCTGAGAAAAGCTCAAGAGGAAGCAAGAAAAGCTCAAGAGGAGGTTGAAGCCCCGGCAGTTGAATTGCCGGCGGCGGCTGAGACGACAGTTGAATCACAAACTTTGACGACCACACAGTGGCTGAGCGTCATCAGCATAATCATTTCCGTGGTGGGCATCTACTACAAACGCGAGGAGATAAAAAAGTCTTTCGCCAAGACCAAGGCTGTAATGGCTCCCACACCGCCGCCTGTAGATGTAAAGGCTCCAATAAAAAAGAGCGGCATCCGGCCGATGGACTAATTTTTTATTTCAATTAAATGTTCATCAATCATATACAAATGGTTGTCGATGCTATGATAAGAGCTGCGGCTGTTGGCGGTGTGGCCATGGTGTGGAGCTAGTTCACGTTGAAGACATTCAGGATATGTGAACAAATCGTCTTTCCTCCAGAGAAGGAACAGCCAAAATATCGGTGTGAATATTGTTCAAAAATTTTTCTCGACTACGATGACGACTCACGTAGGTGGACTTTAGGTCAAGCGGTTCATGCATGTAAGCGTTGTGCATCGGTGTCAAGATTGATTGATGCCACAGAAAAAAACAATTGAAAAAATAGTTTCATGATATAACCATGTCTGACAACAAGCTCGTTAAGACGATCATGAACGCCGTGACCCTGACCGGCTTAGCCGCCGGCATCGGCTAGGCAAGCAAAAAGGTCTTCAAAGAAGACGTGACGGCCAACCCCAGCACCAACGTCATGAACTACGTCAAGTTCTCCGCCGTCATGGCCGCTAGCATTGCGGCGAAGGATTATTTGGAGAAACAAAAGATTCTTTCAAATTAAATTGCCAGCATTGCAATATTGCTCGGTGTCGCTGCAATCAACTTCGCGGCTTTCACTGGCGGCAACTACCTTGCGAAATATTTGTCCGGCGATGGCGGCGCGTTAGCAGAGAAAACGTGGCATGACAAAGCGCTCAAGGCTTATGAGGCTGCTCAAGCTCGCTACTCGCAACAACGCACGAAGCTTCTTGACTGGATCGAAACCAATTGGGAAAACAAAGAGCTGGCGAAACAGAACTTCACCAACACCGATTACGCCTTCAAACTCTACAACCAGGCGCATCCAGACCGGAAAATGACGCTGCCCAAGGAGCCGAAATTCTCCGATTTCTACCAGCCTAGCAATGCCCAGAAGCAGGGCGAACTTCTTTTTGTCGGCGGCAGCGCGCTTGCGCTCGGCTTCGTGGCTTTTCGTTTTCTTTGAACCTTTGCTGCGTTTAAATAATGGATGCCAAGCTCGCCAAAATCTACTACAGCCCCCAGGGTTACTGGGAAGGCACCGCCGCCATCAAAAAATTAGCCGAAACCGCACATGTTCCTGAAGACGCCGCCAAAAAGTGATTGATCAGGCAGGCCCTCTGGCAGATCTACTTGCCTGTGCCTCGCCACATTCCTCGTCCGAAATTTGACGTTTCGTCGCCCAACTCGGTCCGCCAGGCGGACCTTCTTTTTCTGCCCCACGACAAGCTACGGCGGAAGGTTTTCAAGTACGCGTTGACCGTTGTTGACATCGCCAGCCATTACAAAGAAGCTGAGCCGCTGACCTCGAAAGATTCTGCTGAGGTTGCGAAAGCCTTCCAGGCGATTTACCAGCGCAGTCCTCTGAAGTGGCCTCAGATGCTGCAGGTCGACCCCGGGCGTGAGTTTATGGGCAGCGTGACGAAAGAAATGGAAGGCCACAACACATACATCCGCCGCGGGCGCACTGAGATTCACAGGGACCAGGCCATTGTCGAGCGTTTCAACCGCACGCTTGCCGAGCGGCTTTTCGGCCACCAGTATGCCGTGGAAATGCTTTTGCCTTTGGGCCAGCGTTCAACTGCGGGGGTCAAAAGGCTCCCTGATGTTGTTAAGGCGCTGAATGACGAAGTGACTCGGCTGACTGGTAAAAAGCCTTCTGTTGCGGTCAAAGAAAAGGTGGCTGCCTCAAAGCCTTCCACACATTACTCAAGGCCCGTCGGAGTGGACGAAAAAAAACGTCAAGACCCGCTATCTTTACCAACCAGGCGAGCTTGAAGGTGGGACTAAAAGGGCTACAGACCCCGTGTGGTCTTTGAAAGTCTACACACTTGAAAAGGCTGTGGACAAACCGGGCGAGCCTGTTCCT
>Ga0126343_10001388_pt1:0-10000 | contig 11262 bp, 11 predicted proteins | sample Cyp2metagenome_FD_92531 | JGI IMG/M metagenome (GOLD analysis project Ga0126343, IMG submission 92531) | Coral microbial communities from Lord Howe Island, Old Settlement Bay, Australia - Cyphastrea 2 metagenome | ecosystem: Host-associated > Invertebrates > Cnidaria > Coral ... | reverse complement strand
TTTGATGCATCAGCAAATCCATCTAACTCAATCAAAGGACTTGGAAGAGATCTCAGTTCCGATGACTAGAAATGTTTTGCATGTCTTCCAGCAATGAGTTCCACTGTCTCAGAGTCTCTCCTCCGAGTGTAGTGTCCCAATCAACTTGTTTCTTACAGATCCCTTGAAACAGGATTTTGAAGGCAACAAACACTGGGGAAAGTAATCCTAGGGATCGAATATCTTTGCAATAGAACTGAGAATCATACGTTTCGTGATGATTTCTTCTGCCAAATAACTTGTGAGATTCTTGAAGGTAAAGACAAGTTTGTCATCTGCATGATTCCATGATGTTCCCGAAACTTTGGGAAAGCCTTCTGTATTATCCTGGTTCTGAAACTGCGACTTTGAGAATGTTTGATCTTCTAGCGGAAACTTAGGAAGGGGCTGTTGCTGATTCACTCCTTGGTCTTCCCCAGATCTGATTTTCTCTGATAGTTCCGGATCATTCGTCATCCACGTCCGCATATTGAACCCAGCTACCTTAAATCTCCTCTTTAGGTTGCAGTAGAAGTCATAAGCGGAGGCTCCATCAGGTTTCGAAGATGCTAAATCATCGATATCCACATAGAGAGAACGTACGACTTCTTCCACAAATTCTGGATCCTTATCTATGTACGAGTTCAAGTGATGGCGAATTGTTCCATTTAAGAGGAAGGGGCTGGAATTTACTCTAAAGACCACTCTTGAATCGCATAATGACCAACCTTGGATTGTCGGTAAGAATGTCGTCAACCCAGAGAAATCGCAAGTAGTCGCCGTGCTCTGGTGCAATGGCAACATTCAAGAATGCTTCCCTATATCCGCTGTCAGTGCTCTGAATCGTTCCATTATGTCAAAGATCATAGGAGTGAGAGGCAGTCCAGAGTACAAACAATCGTTAAGACTTGGTCCGCCGCGCTTGGCAGATGCATCATACACTACGCGGAGCTTAGTAGTGTCCTTATCAAGTCTGATGACTTCTCTGTGGGGCAGGTAGTGGACCTTGCCTACTGCTTTACGTTGTTCCATGTTCGCTGGTTCAATGATGCTCTTTTCAAGTTGCTCTTGAATGACTTCATCATAATGTTCGAGGACCTCCGGTTTCGATTTCAGCCGTCGCAGCAATGATTCTAGCCTTGTTTTGCTCAGCTGATAGTTGTCGGGAACAATAGGATGACTTTCCTTGAAAGGCAACTTGACTTCATATCTTTCTCCATTGTGAGTGACATCTTCAGTGAATTTCTCATAGACTGTCGGCTCGAGTCTACGACAAAAACACGTGCGAAGTAGAATTCCTAGATCAAATGTCAATCAAGACATCGTGTTCCGACTGGATAGCTGTACAGCAGTACAAATCACGTGCGACTGAGTAACGAAATCTACGAGTAACGAAATCTATAGGAACGGCATCTTTTTCTAACACCCCGAGAGCACTGTGACAGATGTAGCTCTCAGGCAGTGGTTTGTGAGATGTGGCTCTATACCTGCTCGCAAAACCAGATTTTGTCTTCTGCAGGATTGAACTTCTTGCTTCAGTTGACCATCTCTCGGTCTCTGCCGGAAACAGAGCATCTGACGTTGGATTGAGACGGCCCAAGTAGTTCTTGAGCGTTTTTACTGGACATCTTTCAGATCCCGGGACGGAAAATATCTTCGCATCCGATCGATTCATCCTCAGCATCTGTGAGGCCTCCCTGGTGAATTTTTGTAGCCGGCAAGAAACCACGCTGACTTCTGGTATTCAACCGCTTGTGAACTTTTTCGTAGGGAAAACATTGCAGGCGTCAACTGCCGCTGGTTTTCACGTCCTCGTCTTCCAAAAAATAGGCCGAGGAAGAATCAAGCCGTCCTTTGTAACTGGGCAGGAGTCAAACTGTCGGCTGGGCTGAGTTCGCCGCTCTCAAATAGTTTCTTGAATTGCTCTTTGGCAGCAATTTTTCCCCTTGTTTTTTAGGTCTTTCACGAAGCGTCTAAAACTACGTTTTCCTCAGTAAAAGCGGGGTCAGATATTATGGAAAACGGTTTGTTGTGTGGCGGCGGGCGAAGAAAACGGTCATTGACGACTCTTACGGATTTCGTGGATGAACTCTTATAGTACGTGCTATCTTTCCTCCTCGCAGAAGTTTAAAAACACTTTAACAAACATTCAGCTCTTTTGACATTTCATGTATTGGTGTCGTAAATGTGGTGCCACCTTCCTTGCTAGCAGAGGCTCTTTTCCTAATGTTTGATGACGGGAGAAAAGTGACCTCTGTCTGCCATGGGTCGACAATGGCCTTGATTTAACGGCCGTCCACAGTCTTGGACGGCTCTATTTAAAGCGCATGCTCCTTGCTTAACTTAGACGATGGAAAGATGAAAAAAAAAAACTGAGTGACGAGTAGTTCAAGACCCTGTTTCATTTTTAAACGGGCGAGACACGTTTGCGTGCTTGCTGAACGGACATAGGAAACCTCTCATCTACCAGATTGCTGTGCTTGTTGCACGAACGGGAAAGCTGAAAAGTCTGCCATCGAACCCATTTGTTGTGGTTGTTTCACCGCTAAAGGCGTTAATATCTGACCAGCTAGAGTCCTGCCAAACGCTCAAGCTCAAAGCTGTTAAAATGAAGCTGAAGCTGTTCGACAACGACGATAAACTGAATGAGCTCGAAGTTTGAGCATCGTGTGATGGCTCGGTCGCTAAGGAGCATGGAGGAGGAGCATGCTCAATATAGCCATTTTCGACCCATGGCGGAAGTCTCTTCTCTCCCGTCAGCGAACACCAGGAAAAGAGCCTCTGCTAGCAGGGAATGTGCTACAGGATTAGAAAGCCATTATTTAACATGTAACGTAACCTTCACGAATGTTTAAAATCTCGACGGTCATGATGAAAATTTGCAACTTTTAACTGATGGGTGCGTACCTTAAATAATCTCATCCCAAACTTTGTGGCTTTTGATGTTATATCTGGGACGGCGTTGTCTGATAATTTCTTGTATTTCGTCCGTGTATAGCTCGCCGATTCTGCTTTATTCATCCCTTTTCTTTGTCGACGAAACTTGGCTTCCCGAGAATTATTTTATGCTGAGTGACATTTGTCGCATCCATTTCCATATAAGGTCAAACGCACCTATAATGGCTGGTGACCGAGATCTAGTAGACCAGTCAGAAAGCTAGAATTGCATTATCTGAGGTTGAGAATTTAATAATAGCCTATATTCATTTTCTGCTTTTCTGGGCGCATGACTTCTAAGGGGGTATAAATTCTCAACTGGTTTCCTATTATGTATGGTAAATGTAACCTAGCTATGCCATGCTATAAGTTCTGTCAAAATAGCATTAATTGTATACAATGGCCGCGTAGCTCTTAAAACCGCTGAAATGCCTTGCGTAGTTAACCAGTCAAGATCATGATGTTGATTAACTATTCCAAAGTTACGGTGATGGAGATATCAAGAACCCATAATTGAGCTCTCAAAAGCGATTCTAGTACAACTGTGTCGCTATTGGAACGAGCGGAGATTTCAAGAACAGTGGTGCCCCGCCTAATTAGCGAAACGCCAATATATTTTCTTATTAGAAAACCCGTTAAAGCAGCCACCCTGTTAATATGGCCAACCGCCACATTCTGAAATCCCAACCATAACCCTTATACCCCGTTTATACGGCCACCCAAACTAGTGATGTTCCATTGTTAATATTGTATGCAGTGATTGAAGCTTCGATTTCTTAAAATGATATGCATTCCGGTCCATTGAATGGCATTACATGGTTCCGCCCGTTTATGACCCTCTGATAGACAAATTAATGTCAACATTGTTCTTCCTCGGACAGAGGGATAAGCCGGTTAATCTCGGTATTCTTGATTGTTTCTGGATTTGAAAACCCTGTAAAACATTATGTTATGTAAATCAAGGAGAGAAACCTGGATTCCATATTCCACCTTGCAAGACCGTTCCAGACCCCACTTGGCAAGACTAGAAAATTTGTGAACGCGTAAGGACGAGAAGAGGGAAGTGGTAGGGTGTTTCTAATTTTCTTTTCTTCAGACAACATCGCCATGTCGCATCAATTGTACGATTTTACTCACCCGATCGCTAGAGTAAACTTTCTAAAAAACAAATATTAAATACACGTGCCAAAAAACGACAAAAGAAATGAATATATACAGACCTTTCGCTTGATGAAGGTTAAATCTTTACGATGAAGTCGTTATGTTGTGGTTTTCACTATGTGCACCGGAAAGTGACAGTGAAGTACTAATATTTTCCTTAGGGAGCCAAGAGTCAATTATTTCCTGCTACATCTGTGTGATCCGTCTGAGATCTTTCGCCGTGTCTTGACGAATGATAAAACGCGGCGAGACTGCGGTCCAATTTCGACAGCACAAAATGCCGTGCTCGACTTCAAACTCGCGTGGACAAACGTTTATTATCAGGGATAATAACATCCACAACATCCGTGTCGTTTTAAAGAATTAATAGAGGCAATATACTTCGCAAGAAAATAGATTGCCAGTTTTCAGTGTTAATTATTGCTAGCTGCATTAAATAGAGTCACAGGTTTTGACAATCGGTTACCATTCATTTTTATTTGCTCTCACAGTTTGACACTCTGATCTATTAGTTTGCTTCAAAAGGCGACATTATGAGACATTTGTTATCAAGTTATTTCACTACAAAGACGAATAGGAAACATTCGAAAACGTATTAGAGAGAACACAATATTCCCACTGCAACACAAACACAATAAAGTTGATAAACACAGCGGGACGGCTAGCTTAAAATTAAATTGTGTTTGGCGTTCAAATCCCGAATGGTTTATATGGTTTTTCATCCCGGCGCTCAAACAATATTCTCCACCAAAACTCGTTGTAAAGCCTCAAATGGCGGCAATTTGTTGTTTCGGTTTACGAAAAAACAAAATCCGGAAATAATTTTGGCAATGCGGTAACCTAGATGCAAATATTGCTCAAAACAGCGTCGTTTATTTCAAAACACTACTACAGTGGCAGTTGCAATTTAGCCGGATTGGAGCGGCATAACTCCAAATCGAGAAGTATGTTTTGATCAGTATGCGTGTGTCATTTTTTTCGACACCTGGTGCATGACCCTCTACTGAACTGCCACAGTACATTTTAATTTTTGTTCCTTATTTCAAGACTTAGCTTCCAGTACGCTACTATCGGATAGCCTGTGAAGAGTAATCGTTGATTTGTTTTCGACTTCGTGAATCAGTCTTGTGCAGCGTCGAGATATTTTTCTACTCCTTCATTGGAAAACGTCTGGAGCATCATACAAATGTGGCTCAAATTAATTAAGTTCTGTTAAACTTGTGACCCTGAAAGGTAGTGTTGGAGAATTTTATCCTTTAATCAGTGATGCATTAAAACAGTGAACGATAAAAAGACGACCTCAAATGTTTAGATTGAGTTTGGGTTAGAACAAGCGGTTGCATACGCTTTGGAAATCTGAACTCTTTGTTTCTTTTTTCTCTACTTAAAAGCATTATTGCCTCACTCTTCCGTGAAAAAGGAGAAAACTGGTTTCCCCTTTTTAAATCATACTGGCTACAAGATAGCTACAAGATGACAATGTTCGTTTCTGGCACTTGTGCTGTGCCAGCTTGAATTATTCCTCTCTAAAAACAACCTTGAAGCGCCCATCGAGTAAGTGGAATTTTTAAGCGTGATGAATGGAAGCTTTTTGTTGCCCTCAATTATGTGAGAGAAATTGAATAAAGACGATGCAGGTGACTTCTTGTACGGTTTCAAGGCATTAATTTGGTTGCTCCATTTCAATTTTCACTGTCTTCCATATAGTTTTCCTTGAATGTTATTAATAAATTTGTTTTGCTTCCTCTCGTCATGCTCAGGGAAGGTTTAAATTTGGTTTGCGTCAATCTAGTGGCGGTCGACGATGTTCGACCAGCACTGAGCCATCGGTCATACTCAGGGGTCTCTGAGAAGGTCAAGAAAAACTTAATTTAACTATAAATGTTTTATAATAATCTAACACGTATTACCTAGAAACAGTGTCGGCTGCTGTTTTGAACCTTATTTGTCTTACACCCTTTGATCGACCCTTCGAGTCGTAAGTCACCAGTTATACAGTCTTACCTTCTAATCATTTTCTTTGGAAGCATCTCTCCATCTGTCATTCATGAACTATGCCGTGGGCTCTTATTTAAAAAGAATCAACTTCCACTCAACATTGTTCACCACCAAGGAGTAGACCTACGTATTTGCATCTGTTTAATTTAAGGTTTGAATTCGAAGACCTTGTTTTGCATACCTGCTGGTAATGTTTGTGTTGAACGTTTAATTATATCTGGCTGTCACTCATGTCCAAGCCGAAACGATCCCTTAAATGTCACTTAAGACAAGTGCTATTGTTTCCTTCACTGGAGAAGAGAGAGATCGCTATAACATTCGAGTGCCGTTTTTTCTTCGAGTTGATCAAGTTGTCCTCTATTTATTTACGTGAAAGACATGCTTTTTCAACATCATTGACACAAAAATGTCATCCACTGCTCAGTGTTGTCTCAGAAATATCTAGAGACATTCAATGAATGATAGTCACCAGCATGAATGTTTTTCTTTGTTGGTACACTCACTTTTGTGCGAATTTTAAGTTTCTTTTTATCCCCCCAATCTTTGTCAAGATAATAGCAATTGCATTTTAATTTATGAATGCCGTGGTTCACGTTGTAATCACTAGCTCTACACCGAGGAAAAAAAGAGAAGCTGCAAACCTTGTTATGTCATTCTGAATTTAGAGTTAACTCCTGCCCATGTCGACTCCAATGTTCTTCGTAAAATAAACCAGGAATACAACAAATCCACGCGTAAACGACCTAAACGACCAACGTGAACGTGTATTTTCGTGTACGGTCTTCACAGTGGATAATGCCGGATAACTTCATGGTGAATCCGTTGATCACAGTGTAGCCTGGCCTTGTGTGTACCCAGACGTTCTCTTCTGATGGACGTTTGAGCCTTCAGCAAATAACTATTCATTTCATCGATCTCGTCTGGAATGAGTTCAGCGACAAGGCGTAAACTATCCACAAACAAACTATCCACAAACAATCTCGAGATTTGTGTGGACAAAAGTAGATTGCGTTGACAGACCTAATTAAACGTCTGCATCTCCTGTTATTCGAGGTTATCCTTGAATGAAAACTGAAGAACTTCCAGAAGCTAAATGCTTTGTCCCAGCTGAAACTAAACCAGCGGGACCTCTTGCAGGATCTTTCCGTGATGAGTGATGATGCTTTGGGTGAGAGCAAAAACCTCATTTAACTTATACACAAACATGCATTTAGATCCACTCAATGTTAACTTTGCCATCAGTTTCATGTGAACTCTACACAAAAGAGTCACGAAGCTGTTCGAAAATAGATACCTTTACCATAACGGTGTTTAGTTAAACAATATGAGGATATACATATGATCATGAAACTGAATCCATTGATATGGCACTGCTAGAAAAATGTCTTCAGCCTGATTATCTTACGCCTTGATAAATTGGTACTCATTGTTGAAATATACTCCGACCGGCCATCAACGCGACATAATTTACACGGTACACGGATTAAGCATTTTTGGCGAATTTTCATTGTCAAAGCATGTCCGATTGTGTGTTGTGGTCTACTGGAAACCACTACACCAGACATCCAATAGAGGTCGCGAGGAGTTTATAGTCCAAACGGCTTGCAAGAGAAAGGAACTGAAAAAACCTCCGGCTATACTACCAAAACATATGGCAAATTAGAAATAGTCTAGAGATACGTCAATTTTAACAGTGAAAATCTATGCAGACCCCCTGGACAAGGAACAGTTTTTTTGGCCTTGCTGTGAACAGGGTGTATCATTCTATTTTCTTCTGTTCTAAACAGGGTCGCAACCTGGCTCTTAACAGGGTTTGTTACACGTTCAGTCGGAGATCTTTGCATCTCTCCCCGCCTACACAGTTTTGCTCTCACCATAGTCAGAGAACTCTACTGTACTTAATTCAACTCTTCCTAATAACATGGCTTACTGTACCCTTCCGAAACAAGAGTGAAAATCAATAATTGAAACCGAAATTAAAACAGAACGGCCAGTGCTAGGGAACATGCCTGTTGTCACTCCAATTTACCTCATTATGGGTTAAGCGAAAATTAAAAAGTGGACAACAGGATACCGGAACACGGTTGACAAAGGCTAGTCGTAGACGTAACAGTTTTCCGCCTGAGGCGAGGGCAATCGAAGACGTCTTGCGAGCTACAAATTCTCTGAAAACAGAACTCCCGTCTCTGATCATAATCTTCTTTCAGGCGGAAGAAACAGTAGATACGCACTCGCAATTTGATTCTAAGCGACCTGATTAAGGCCACGTGAAGCGCGAGCAATCAAAGACGTCTGCGAGCTACAAATTCACTGAATACAGAACTCTCTTCTCTGATCATCTCTCAGGCGGAAGAAACAGTGGAACTGCACCAGCAATTTGATTCTCAGCGACCTGGTTCATGTATCGCCAGATTATCACCGGCGATGAAATAAGTTACTGTTATAAATAGCCTCTGCGATACCGGTGCAGTGCTCTACCAACTGAGCTATCAAGCCATCTGGGAGCTGGTCAGTATGTGAGTTTTCAGGCTTTAATTTCACAACAGCCTAAGTTGTGTCGGCCATAATCGTGATGATCAATCATGCCTTATAGCTTTCTCCACTGTTCAAATGTATAATCTTTCCTATATTCATTTGCGAAATTTTTATATTGCATGGTGAAGCGAAATCTTATTGCGTTACTGTAAGTTGTGTTCCTGAACTGAAAGTATGTTTAGTTATCTTAACTAGTTTTACAGTGATTTCCTTCCTCTCAACATTCTTGGAATAAAATATAATAGCCAAACTCTTGAGTGCAAACAAAAACAAAGGTGTGGCTAACTAGGACGTTTAAGTTGTTAAAATCTGCTTGCAGTTCACTTGGCAAACCTCAAAAAGATAACGCAGAGTAAGTAGATTGTCTTAGACACCGAGGCAGTTAGACAGAAATATTCTTGAAAACTATCCATAGTGTTATTTACGGGCAGTTATTCCAAAACTGTCCAAAAAGTCAAGCTTCTGAATGATTTGTTAGTCTTAACACGCTTGATTGAGCTTTTCGTCTTCAATCATTCTGGCACAAATGCTGTAGAGGTGTGACGTAGCCAAGGCCAGTCATTGTCTCCTTTTGTTTCTCTTCACGTGTTTCCTTGAACTGTGGCTTCATATTTAGTCATTCCCTCCCCTTCTGTTTTCTCTCTTGGATTTAAATCTTCAGCAATGGTGATTCTTTTATTCGCAGTCAGTCGCTTTCTGAACTCGCGAAAGGACTCCAAGAGCCTTGTTTGGTGAGATTTATCCTCCATCAGAGAACTGAAGGAAAACAAAACAGTTGATGTCGCGGCAAACCCCAGGACAACGCCCAGGAAAACAATAAAGTAATCCTCGAACGTATTTGCCTCGTTTTCATCGAATGCCACGTAGTCTCCAAAACCAATAGTACTGAAAGTTATGAAACAGAAGTAAAAGCTCTCAAGCAACGTCCAACCACGTCTCCAAATTGCTAAGCCAGAAAGCAGAAGGAGTGTTATAAACCAGATGAAAACATTGATACCGAGAACGATTCCCTTTCGCACGCTCTCCTCGTTTGATCTGCCAATGTTTTTCTTTATGTTATGAATTAAAGAAGTGATGACGTCAAGAAGCTTTTCTCCGATGGTTTTTAAAGTCAGACAGGTCAGCGGTATACCAACCAATGCGTAGAATATGCAGAAGAGGCGACCGTTTGCCGTCCGAGGAACAATGTTGCCATAACCTGTAAAAATAGTAATAACATTTTCAAAACTTGTTGAACTTTCTCATTGTAACTCCTGAATAATTATTTCTTAATGGCAACTGAAATATCAAATTTGACAGGTAGACAAACAGTGCGAAAGGCAACTTAATTTTTTCATCTACATTCGAACCT
>Ga0126343_10001387_pt1 | contig 11264 bp, 7 predicted proteins | sample Cyp2metagenome_FD_92531 | JGI IMG/M metagenome (GOLD analysis project Ga0126343, IMG submission 92531) | Coral microbial communities from Lord Howe Island, Old Settlement Bay, Australia - Cyphastrea 2 metagenome | ecosystem: Host-associated > Invertebrates > Cnidaria > Coral ... | reverse complement strand
GTCCATCACAAAGACAGGCAGTTATCACACTCATCGAGAAAAAAGACCAAGATCGCTATGATCTTGGGAACTGGAGGCCAATTTCCCTATTGAACGTCGATGCGAAGTTTCAAAAGTTATCGCCGAAAGAATGAAGCGTCTGAAGCTTCTTTTTCTATAGGTGATCCTTTAGTTGCGAGTTTTAATGAATCATTTGCTAAAGGAACAATGAGTCCATCACAAAGACAGGCAGTTATCACACTCATCGAGAAAAAAGACCAAGATCGCTATGATCTTGGGAACTGGAGGCCAATTTCCCTATTGAACGTCGATGCGAAGCTTCAAAAGTTATCGCCGAAAGAATGAAGCATCTGAATGTAACGAAAACAGAAGCAATGTGGATTGGGTCACTTCAGAATTGTGAAAATGAACCACTAGGGATCAAGTGTAAAACATGCATCAATTTTTTAGGAATATATGTTACATATGATGTACAAATGTTAGTAGAAAAAAATTTCAAACAGAGGTTGAAAAAATTAAAAACACAATAAATCTATGGAAGTCGAGAGAATTATCAATTTATGGGAAGGCAAATATTATAAAAACACTTATTTCTAAAAATGATCTATCCTAGTTCGGTGTTATGTACTCCGTATGGAGTCAAAAGAATTCAATAGTCTGATTTTTCGATATTTGTGGAATGGTAACAACAAGGTTATCCGACTTTCAACATATGCACCCTATGATCAAAGTGGCCTCAAAATGTTAGATTATGATAATATGGTTAAGGCTTTGAGGCTAAGCTGGGTAAAACGAATAGTTGACCCAGATTATGTTGGATGCTGGAAGTCCTATTTTGATCATCTTTTGGTGAATGAAGGGGGCCGCAGTCCGTGTTTTATACTGACCGGAGGCGAGAGTCTCTAAATGTCTACAGGGCCGAATAACGTATGTGCATGTTCGATCACTCATCACTAGTGCCAACGGCCTGGGATTCAATAAGATACCTTGAAAAAATTACAATTGATTTAGCAATTGCTTGGTCAAACCGGCTGAGATGACCTTGGGGTGTTATCCAGCTCATGTTTGCTTAACATACTAGCAATCCCACTCATATGCACATGTGTCGGAATTACAAGTGCTTGTGGATTGTCACTTAGTGTAGCATGGTGTTCGCACAGCAGGCGTTCTCTCACGTCTTGTAGTGTGGCAGTTCAATGCCCAGGCAGTTCTCCTCCCAGCCCCCTCCCCCTCCCTCTTTCCACTGTTTCAACAGTGTGACGGGTGCCTGTTCCTCTCACTGTATGAGGGCTCAATTGGCTGGGTCTCCAGGATTTGCCAGTCATGGGAGCAGTCTTCATATAGGAGCTGGCTGCGAATAGTGGAAGCTCTTGGATGTTTCAGGCACCCAACCTCCATTTTAGCGATGCAGTTTCTTAAATTTTATTATATTATATTTAAGAAAGGTACTATTGAGCTGCACACAGCAACGAATCTTGTTAACTCTTTTATTTATCTGACCGGTTTCGTGTGATTACTACACACTTCGTCAGGGCGGATTAAACAAGGATTAAACTTATTTTATACCTTAACTATACCGTACAAAGAACGTTCCATGCAGGGCGTGAACAGCAAAAACACCCACAAGAAATACATGCAGGATATTACGAAAATCCTGCTAGGTGTGTAATGTTTTTATTTTGGGGCTCATGGATTTAATGTTAAATCCGTGAGAAACTTTCCCTTGTTATTACCAGGCTCCAGAAAGCCAGCGTTCGACAAAATTAATAATGGAGCGAAAAAGGGATTATAAGATGATCAAACATTATTGCGTTTTTGCAAGTGCAAGAAATGGAAATTTCTTGGTGGGAAGAACCAATTTGTTTTTTCTCGAAATTGACTTTCACATAAAAGAAAGAAATGAATCGGCATTGGCCCATGGTGTAACTCTTGGGAGTCACCATATTCCAATGGAAAAAAGGAAAGTGGTTTTGTTATGATCTATCTCTCGAAAGCAACTACCTTTGCTTGACATTTTGGGTGGTCGCTTACTGTAATTCCAAACGGGATTTACATGACGGCAGAGTTGATTAAAGAGTGACTTATTTTTGAGAATTTGGCTCCAGTAACCATGATATTGGGCAAAATAGCCTAGTCTGTTAGAGCACTTTAGCCTAGTACTGTAGATCGTGGATGTTAAACTTAAAAAAAAAAAACGTGTTTTTTCAAGGAGGGGCACTGTAATTTTTAAATAGACATCGAAAACACTGACATTGTCAAAACTTATACTTATCTAGGAAATAAAAATTTCTTCGACTGGAAACTTCTCTCTGTCACAAGAACACTTAGGAGAGAAGACTTTTCTTGTTCTGTACCTTAAGACAATGTGTCGACTTGGAAGGTGTTTTTGCAAGGCCGTAGCAACATTTTGAAATGTAACATTACAGAGCTGTTTTCTTCGCTAATCATAATGGTACAATAGTAAAGGCATAAAGAATTATGGCGCAGAATGGCTTTTGTTTTAAGGACATATACTTATTTGCTGGCATAAATTAATTTTGTCACACTGAAGCTGCCATGTGGATTCTCGGTGATCTCTAATTGGTTTCGGTTTATCTTTTACAAATGCAAATTTAACCATAACTCTTGCAGTTGCGAATACCCAGTGGGACAGAACCGTCCATCAACTGTACAAGCAGTCAACAGACAATAGAGTTCCTAGTAATCCCGATGGCTTCCAAAAGCTGTACTCGGGTTATGATCATATGATCATTTGGTAGTTAATCCTGCCTCTCATTTGCGCAGGGCAGCTGGGCTTAATGTCCATTGAATGTCAGTAGTCTTTCCTCGAATCTACTTTTTAGACTTTAGAATGTATTTTATCAGCGGTTCGACAAAATTTGGCCTGTCGGAAGCAATCTTTTTCCGGCTTAACTGTAGAATATCTTGCACTGACTCCAAAATAAAACACATAGAATCTGTTGCCACTGATCAATCATTCAAGTGAATTAAATGTGCAGTTAAATGCGCTCGCGAACTGAAGACTTGAACGTGACCTCCAGCTTACGTTTCGAAGCTGCTGAATATCGTCATTACTTAATAACAGCTCCGTCTTAAAAGAACAGTTATTTTTCACTTAAATGGAATGGAGCCCCATAAGATAGAACTGGAATGAGAATTTCAAATGCCGTACGTTTTGCTGCGTGAGTGACAAACAGAACACTTGAGTGTGATTCTTTTGTTCTTGTGTTGAATGAACGAATGAATAAGTGAAACACTTTATTTAGAATTTTGATAGTCAACAACAGTTCCCTAATTGCAAGGTATAATTATGTCTTTTAGACCGGCAAACCAGTTGTTTACCATTTACATCATATTCAGAGTAACCAGCCTAGTAAGATATTCTGCAAGGAAAAGAAACGAGCTCTACCTGTACCGTTCATGTCCCACCTTGCAAGTGCGTGCTGTTTACACTCTTTGAAAAGGTACCGACTTATCATTGTTCCCTTTTATGCGGTACTGGATATATTGTTGATTTGCAAATCTCAAACTTGAAAAGAGTCGTTTGTTTTCTCAGGATTGTATTGCTGCAAAATTATACTGAGATAACCAATTGAAAATGGTCTTGGCCGTGTAACGGCACTTTCGATCCGAATTCCCTTAGGTCGGAATGAAACGCAGAAAGAACTTCAGAGCTTCACAGCAGCTCGTGGCTTTTTAAACAGCCACAAAAACGTCAATTTATCCTTTAACTATACGCCAAAAGAGTGGGAGGACAAGCTGGAGTGGTTGCGGGGGTCACTTCATATGAGAAATGAAAGAAGAAAGCTAAAATCGGAATTGTTCGAAGGCCCGGCGGCCAGTATCTTTACTGGTGGCAAATGTTAAGTAACAATCCAACTGAATGATCAAAACTGAACTGTCAGGGTGATTTGCAAACAGGTTAAGTCTTTCGCCTTTTTTCGTTTGCTATGTACTGTCTTACACTCTGATTTGAATTTATTTTCTGTTGGACAAATAAGCGTAAGAACTATATATTTTCAGTTTTAATGAGCGAAGGTTTCATTCAAATCGGTGTTCAAAAGATTAATTCAAACAATGACAAAAGCGTTCACTGAAACACTAAAATTTATCAGTACTTCAAAACGCTTTAGTAGCTGTTTCGAGAAACTTGCTCTATCATCTGACCAGAATTTGAAATATTTCTCAGAGCACGGACGAACTTAGTTACACACAGTGACAACGCCGCACTCTGAGTGCCAAGTGAATTTTCTCAATCTGATGATACCTCACTCGGTCGGTTGCAATCGTAAATGTTTTGCAGGGATCGCATAAAATTGGACAGACTGAAAAGTACACTTTCAGCCATTACTGAACACCTAAGGGAGCAGTGAAAGTGGTGCTTAAGCAAGATTCATGAACTCCGAGAAAGGGAAAAAATACATATTAATGAGTCAATTGCCTCATTATGTGATACGACGTACAGAGAACATGAATTCCAACTAAATCCCTTTCCACTATTCTAGACATTTCAGTAGCGTATCTTAATTTACATTTTAAAAAAACTTTTGCAGGTTACAAGTTCATGAAAAGATAGACAAAACCTAGAAATATGCGATCAAAATAAGGCATTTTTGAATTCTCATATAAAATGGCTGTAAAATCCTTCACATTTTGACTCAAATTTTCTAATTGTTTCTACAAGTCGATTCTATGTCCTATGTGACTCGATTAATTACTTGTAGTTTCATCTTCATCTTGCGGTCTACAATTGTGGACATTTTCCACCTGAAGCCATTTAAAACGATAATTGAAGTTAGGTGCCAGGTGCCAGTTTTGAGGCCATTTCTTTTAAAATGTAGGTTGTCTGAATTCAAATTTCGCGTTTCATCGCGTCAATCTTATGCTAATGTGTGCTTAGTGTGGTATGAATATTAATGATGTCTGGCCATTCTGCGCCATGTGGCGGCGGGCGGGGCGCATAGCCGTAGAGACATAAAGGCGCACCGGCATAGAGGCGTAGAGGACTACAGGCGTAGAGGCGCATAGGCGTAGAGACAAAGAGGTGTAGAGGCCTAGAGGATTACAGGCGTAGGAGCGTATAGGCTTAGAGGGGTAGAGGAGTACAGAGGTAGAGGCGCAGAGGTGTAGAGGCATACAGGCGAGGAGGAGTACAAGAGTAGAGGCGTATAGAGTGTTGGCGTATAGGAGTAGAGGTGTAGAGGAGTAGGAGTAGAGGCGTATAATGTTTAAAGAATAGGTAATGATTAATAAAGAACTAAATTAGGTGAAAAAAGTATGCACAATAACGCTATAGAATAGAAAGAAAAAATAGGGGAAAATGCTTGAGGTTGCCATGGCAATACCTAAGCGCATTAGGGGATAAAGAACAAGAGTAGTTAAAATAGGGCATGTTAGGCTGTTCTTTACAGAAGTCAAGTATAGGCGTATAGTCGTAGAACTCTACAAAAACTTCTACGCGAAATAGAGTGTCCAAAAGCGGGCCACACTTGATTCAACTCTCTCCCATTTATTTCAAGCTGTGAAAAGCATACAAGCACATCTTCCTTGTGTTTTCGAGGAAACAAGAGTTTAAGATTATATACCTTTGCGATGAAAACAAAAGTATCAGGTTACAAACGTTTTTGTGAAGAGTAACGAAATTGTCACGTTTGCTATTTAAACGTATTATTTCATTAATAGAGCTAAAAGCGATGTTAAAACACTACAGTAAAATTCGAGAGCTGTCTTGACAAACGGTAATTAATTGTAAGTTATTCATGGACTGTGAATAAAATACATACATCGAACATACACACTAACTAGGAGTGAATGACACTGGTTAAGAACTGTGTTGTGAGAACTGCGTCAGAGCTGTACATTACACTCTGCACTATCTGAAATTGTCTCACTAGTTTGTTTTTTTGGAGCCTTTTAGAACTAGGTGCAATTTTTCAGACTTGAAAGTGTACTGTTTTAAATGCCTGTACTATTTATTTAAGGTAAATCTCCACTGTTCCTTCCATTGTGTTCAGGTCACAAGTTAAGGTAGTACTGTCCTGTTGCATAGCAAAAAACCTGACTTACTTTTTACCATCAATTGCATCTATCTTAAAAACTAAGCCGGTGACCCTATTTTTTTTTGGGGGGGGGGGAATATTTTTATTACACACAGAAGAAGAATCAAGGAAAACTAGAAAAAATTCTGCTGAGTAGATTGTGCTTAAATTACAAAAAAAATTGAAAATTTCCATATTGGAAAAATTCCACTCTGCATATTTTTTACAATTTTGCGTTCCAATTTTCCTGCTGAATGATTTTTTGCATTAAAAAGGTAGGGTGACCGGATCAGTTTTTGAGATATTAGCTTTGTGAATAAGGAATTTGCGCACCCGTGAAAGTGGCCTGCTGAGCAGTAAAACCCACAATTCGCCGTGACTAAATACGAATAGTCCATGAATAGTGAAATGTAAATGTAAATTTAACGTCAAACACAGGGAGTGCTTGTGCGATCACCCAAGCTAGAGGCCCACGACTTAAGTGCCTGACGTCCAGATCGAATTGGAATTTAGAAATGTTGGTTTTTGAGGAGAGGGGAAAACCAGAGTACCCGGAGAAAAACCTCTCGGAGCAGAGTAGAGAATCAACAACAAACTCAACCCACACATGACTCCGGGTCCGGGAATCGAACCCAGGACACATTTGTGGGAGGCGAGCGCTGTCACCACTGCGCCAACCCTGCTCCCCAGGTGTCTTCTCTTTCGCTGTAACTTGGGGGTGAGACTAGCCAAGGACAAAGAATGAAGAAAACCTGAAGAGTAGTATTTTCCTGCTGTTTTTAGAATGATAGCCAGCACGATCGATCGCAACATCAACATATCATGATTGGTGTTTACATTCCAGCATGACGGTTTAAACGGATATTTCCTTTGAAATTGCCTGAGGGATGGATGTGTTCGAAGTTAAAAATAACTGATACAGTGAACAGCTTACTAAACTTGGCGGAAACAAAGTTTTACGAAGTAGGCCTCATGCTCCCATGTTTATTTTGATATTTGTAATCTTTAACCCTCATGCGCCATCTCGCAAACTGTGCTCTAGAACACAGGCATCTCATGAATATATTACTGTTTTGAGCCACCTTAAGAACTACAAGTTTGAAGGTGTTGTAACATTATCACATCACCCGGTAGGACAAGAGAGGGGAATTTTGTGGCAGGAAGTGCCGAATTTTTTCTCAAAATTGATGTTTTACATGAATAAAACATTTCAGTCAAGAAGTCTCTGCAATTACCAAATGCTAATGAGGCAAAATTTTGACGCAATGTGGTCTAAGCTCTCATAAGCAACCACCTCCCACGAGGAGGGGGGTGAATAGTGGTATGCAAATCTGCTGATATGTGGCATTTTTTCACCAAATCCGTCATCCTCCGAGACCCAGGGGCTACTAGTCGGGACAATGCGGTTTCTTCGGGCAAGCTTAAGCGCACTTATTATTTCTCCTCGATCTTTTCACAACTTCTGAAACTTTCCACAATGTGCAAATCACCGTTGCACGGGCCACGCAACTACGTCGACCAAACATAGGAACGATCGGCTAATTACAGCGCACACACCTTCTTGCTACCTATCTCCACACTGAGCACTGTCTCAAAAATTCTTGCGAATTCCCCAACAATAGTTCGTTTCCTTTGCTTATCCAAAAAAACGAACCCACACAATCTGCAACTATCAACCTCACAATGTGGATCTATTGTACAGAACATGAACCGAAGTTGCAGTTCAGCGCGATAGCTAGCAAGAGAGTGCGTGTACCGTGATTAGCCGATCATTCCCACGTGCGGTCGATCACATAGTTGCTTGGCCCGTGCAACAGCGATTTGCATATTGTGGAAAGTTTCAGAAGTTGTGCAACGATCGAGGAGAAATAATAAGTAATCTTGAGCTTGTTTTCTCGACTAGCCTTCCTTACAACCAAAAATAACAGTGCAGAAATTGCGTAGATTAGCTATACAAATTTACGATATACCTTCGATAAATCCGCCAAATATTGCTTCGATTTTTAGCTCCCATGGTACGGTTTGCAATGTCCTTTCCTTCGTCAACTCTTTATTCTGAAACTCTTCACGAGAATCTTCCCATTGCACAGGCCAAGCAACTAGCTCGATCGATGAAGAAAACCACTTGGTGTAAGAATTAAGGCGACAGGATAACCTGGCTAGACCTCCTCGTTGATTGGTAAGAAAAAAATTTTCTGGCCAATCAGTGGGACGGACTTCGACCACTTCTGGAACTTGTTTGGTAAGAATAAGTACCCAGGGGCTCTTCAGCCCTTGAAGTAAACTTTCGCGCTAAAAAGGTCGCCCGCAAATGCAAATATCGCATCGTCCCGACTTCCCCTGGGTCTCCAAGACAAATCCGTTGATCCGCCGATAGTTTGGTTCAAATCCGAAACCACAACCACATCTGAAAACAGATCAAAGTGTAAAAATTCAAAGGTAAACTTTTAACTGTGAATACCATTCTATGTCTCGTTAAGGTAACATGCTAGATGGCTATAACACAGTGCAATTCCAATAACAGTCTCACACCTGAGTTAACATGAGGTTCGTTCGAAAAAAGAAATAATTTGGATGAACTCATTAACATATTGACAAAGGCTGAGGATAGATCTATTATCGAAATTTTGTCGAGCCACCAAGATCGGAACATCAAGACAGGCATCATCCGGAATCCACGCCAAAATTCACAGGTAATTCACAATCCACTGTGTTTTCAAAATCCGTGAATCCGCTCAATTTACTGCGAAAATCTTGATCTGTGCACTTTTTAAGGCCAAATCCATCAATCTGAAAACCTATTCACCCTCCTCCATAAGCGACCAGCCAGGCTTGACATTTTCAGTGGCCGCTTACGGGAGGTTCATCTACTGTATTTCAAAGATCTTTGAAAGATCTTCACTGAATCCTCAACGATCTTAAAAGATCCTAGCAAAGATCCTTGACAGATCTTAACATCAAAGATCTTTGAATATCTTTTGAAGATCTAGAAAGGATCATTAAAAGATCCTTATCTTTAAGGACCTTTAGCTGGTCCTTGAAGACCTTTCATGATCCTGCGAGGATTTATGCCAGTGTAATACACTATATATGTGGGAGGCGCAGTGGCCTAATGGTCAGTGCATTCGTTCCTGGAGCGAGCGGTCTGGGTTCGAACCCTGGCCAGGGACATTGTGTTGTGTTCTTGGGCAAGACACTTCACTCTCATGGTGCCTCTCTCCACCCAGCTGTATAAATGGGTACCGGCGATTCATTGGGGAAACCTAACAAATTGTGGGAAAGTGGCGTGCGATGGACTAGCATCCCGTCCAGGGGGAGTAGAAATACTCCTAGCCGCTTCATGCTACGGAAACCGGGATAAGCTCAGGCAGTATGATCCAGTTTGGCTTATAATTAAGGCTTCACTTTTTTTTTTCACAATACACTATATGGTTTTTTTTATTACCCTCAGCACACATTCTCTCTTGTGATCGGTTTTATAGGTGTAACCATAAAGGGTATTATTATTCATTCAAAATATTTCCCCCTTTCTGATGGGTTAAAACCACGTGCATAATTCACCATAACCAGCTGCTGTTGACCAAGAATTTTGTCATATTGAACCGATGACGTCAAAAGTGCAGCCTGCTGGAGATTATTGAACCATTGACATAAGAATGATGTCACAAGTGCAGCCTGCTGCAGATTATTGAATTATTGACATCAAAGATTATTGAACCATTGACCGAGAAAACCTGCGGACGAGGTTGTGTTATTCAACCAAGAGAGAAATAGAGGACGAAAGTGATGACGTCACAAAAAATAAATTTTTGAAATTATGGGATTTACTGAGATAGTCTGAAAGTACATAATGAAGAATGTGTACTTGCCAAATATAAATATCATTGCAATTTAGGGATGAGATATTAGCCCTTTCATGCTCTAGTGACTCCATGCAAATCCTTGTAATTTTGTCTTGGTTCTAACCCATCATTGAAGTGTGCCCTTGTGCTCAAATAACAAATCAAAAGGTCAATAAGGAATTACCTTTACATTACATGTATACTAAGGAGAGCTGGATTGTAAGAATTCGTCAAGATGTTGGCAGAAAAGTCCAGGTAAGTGATCGTGTTTTACGACTTAAGGATAAACAAGCCTTAGATTACAAATTTAATAACATTTAAGAGCTTCTGCCCGAGAGACTGGGGCAGACTTGGAAATGAAGGTCGGCCGATTTCGCTTAAAATTGGTACACAAAGTCGTCATGTTGACTTATGTAATATGCCAAAGTTTCAGGTTCAACAACCATTTTTTAGCCGAGTTCTGGATATCAGCCCCTCAAGGGTCCCCAGAGGCTGATTTTCAGTGCAATTTTGGCCACTTTTCAATCTCTCTTTTAGCAATGCACAATTATTTTCAGACAAAACCAAAACCATATTTGTAATGCCATATCCTTAGACGCTTATGGGTGAAAGTATTAGCTCACGGGAATTTCTCGTTAGCCTGTGGCTGTTATCACAACTTGGTCCTATTTGAGGCATATCAGAAGCAACCAGAAATGGCCTGTTTTCAAGGCCACATAATTTCCATGCCCATGTTTTATATCATAAAGTCTTAGTATCCTTGCAAAGTTCAGCCCTTAGTCTAGTAATATCCAGAAAAAATACTAAGGTTGAGGCTTTTTTACTACGAAACACTTAATGAGAAATTACCCATTATGCACTTCCAGTCAAAGGCTTAATTCCTCGTTAGGAGAGATGTTCAGACACCAACTGCACAATTAACAAACAATCGAAGATCCCAAAGTAAATAATTTAAAGGAAATATATCTTTCCAAACCATAAACTAGAAATTAATTTCCCTACTGGTGGATTTGAAACTAAATTTTCACCCTGTGCCCAGATGACTAGAAGTTGAAGGGGACACTTTATACACGTATGTTGATAACAAGAAAAGTAATCAAAATACAATGACGCTAGTTGTTTAATGAGTGTATAAGTTAGGTGGGAAAAGCTGAGCAAAACACACTCACAAAATGTGACCCTGCCTTGTTTCCATGGCAACCATGCTTTTTCAGGCATAATTACCCTAAGTTTGAGTTTTCTCAACGAATTCTCTGTTTTGTTATTGACGTTTTTAAGTTTCTTGGGACAATCATAGTTTTCTGCACCTTTTCATTCCTTTAGTACCCTTTCTCTTCTCATTTAATTTTGCTATGGCAAAAAAAGCAATAAAATCTAGACTGGC
>Ga0126343_10001386_pt1 | contig 11265 bp, 8 predicted proteins | sample Cyp2metagenome_FD_92531 | JGI IMG/M metagenome (GOLD analysis project Ga0126343, IMG submission 92531) | Coral microbial communities from Lord Howe Island, Old Settlement Bay, Australia - Cyphastrea 2 metagenome | ecosystem: Host-associated > Invertebrates > Cnidaria > Coral ... | reverse complement strand
TTTTTGTCGGCCCTCAAAAAAAGGACCTTTTTACCCCCGCCCCCCCCCCCCCACCCCCGTAGTCCTTCTGCCCCGGGTACTGTAAAAGATCAAAGAGGATCAAGCATCTGCAGTTCTCCTAACTGCCCCGAACTGGACCGGACAGCCATGGTTTCCAGACCTCATTCAGATGCTGGTGGATCGCCCGCTGCTGCTACCCCAACGCCAATCTCTGTTGTTTCTCCCATCTCAGCCAACAACATTCCATCCCCTGTGGAAGTCCCTTCATCTGACAGTTTGGCCACTGTTAGGTACCGTTACCAAGCAACAGGCCTTTCAAAGGAAGTTGTTGACATCTTGTTGGCCTCGTGGGGATCGGCCACCCAGAAGCGGTAACTCAGGCCCCTGGAAGGCATGGATACGCTGGTGCTCCTGTCCCATTTCAGCTTCTGTAGGAGAGGTTCTTGCATTGCTTACATCACTAGTCACACAAGGCAACTTAGACTACAGGACAATAGCGCTGTATCGGTCCGCTATTTCTCAGGCTCATGACCCAGTTGGCTCTACTCAGTTAGGAAGTCTCCCCATTGTGACTCGTTTTATGAAAGGGGTGTTTAAGATTAAACCCCCTAAACCTAAATACTGCTCTACATGGAACGTTAAGGCTGCCTTGTCATTCTTGGAGTCCCTTGAACCCTTAGAAGAATTGACACTAAAGCAACTGTTTTATTATTAGCACTAACTTCAGCAGCAAGAGCTCGTGAACTGTCTGCATTGGACTTGACATATTCTTTCAGAGACAGAGAGTAATCTGCTGGTAGCTTTGCAAGGGCTGTGCTTAATGGTTAGATTTATCAATCGCAGAATATCTCTTAGTTATACAGTTTACAGGAGACTTTGTATTGTTGTAGGACATTAAGTTTCTATCTAGCCTCTTTTGAGAAGCTATTATTCATTATGGTTTTGTTACTTTGGCTCATCCTATTTGCAGGAGACATTGACAATGAAATTGTATTGTTGTAGGATCTTAAGAGCGACTTTCTGAGAGCGTCTAGAATCGGAAGACACTCACGAAAAATCGATTTTTCTTTTATTCCACTAAAACATAACTTTGGATGAACTTATTCAAGGAAAAATAGTTTAAGGTTCCGACGATTTATTTTACGGCCAAAATTTAAGAAAGTTCAAAATCTGCATATGATGGCGGTTTTCGCGGCTTAAAATGTTCAGAATTTCACCCTGTCTTTACGGAAACAGCGGGGGCGTAAAAACAGTCCTATGAAAACGAAACTTGGCACAAATATTATTTCATTCTTATACTTTAAAGTCGTGTAATAAGTTTCTTGAATATTTGTTTGTAGCTTATGAATGAAGGGTATTTGTACAGCCACCATTTTTGTCTCTTGGCAAGGAACAAATTCAGGCCAACTTTGACTAGTAAAAATGGCCTCTGGTATATATCGTTTGGTCAAAATATCTACATTTTGGGAAGCCTCGGTTACTATCATTTTTTCACCCAAAAAGTTAGAGCTCTGGGAGTTAAACTGTTCCCCGTCAGTAAAATAAAATGTTAGGGCATGTAAGCGACTTCACTTTTATGCAAATTACAAGGTTATTCTTTGGAAGTCAACGGTTTTTAACAGGGAACAACTACTCACCGTTCCTCCTGCTGCTATAGCGATGATTTTAACTTCCCAGTGTTCTTGCGAGCTGTTCTATAAAATATTGTCGTCAAAACAGCGAGCATAAGCGGCCATAGAATTCAACAAGCTCGACAATGTTTATATTTGAGGCGAAACAGTGAGTGGCACACACTGACACAGTCGTGGCTGTTTTCATCGTCTCGCTCAGTCGAAGTATGTATGAAAAGTATGATATAACATAGGCTTCAAACCTAGCTAATCAGTTTCACATATCCATGCACTTCATGTCGACTCATGAGTAAATAAATCAGTCCTTCGCACGCTGAACAAACAACTCAAATGACCTCTGAGGTCACGAGGTCACCTCTTCTGTTAGCCAGTTTCACATTACACAGTTAACGCCATATGTAAAGACGTTTGCGCGAACATTTTCAAGTTGATGGATTTTTTTAAAGATGTTCAGATAGTGGGCTACTTAAGTCAGAGGTGCAAAAAAAAAAATTAGGGTAAAGAGTATAGAAAACGACCCGGATTTTGAAAGCATGGACTACAGGAAGTTATAGTTAAAAATATCGAAATACTGGTCCCCACGCCTTTGGAGGATATCTTTTCCTCCCCTCCCTTGTACTGTCAATCGACATGGCCTCACACACCACGACTCAGAGGTACAGCGCATGCGCATCCTTTCTTTTATATTGTGGTATCCAGGCCGCGGCCGCGCAACATATGCACCAGTATTGCTCATCTCAGTCTACGAGGGGTTCGGAGAACCACATCTCTCCGTCAGGTAAGTAACCCTCCGGGGATATATAATTTCTCAGATTGCCAGTTGTATAAAATGCAATCTGTACCGGCAAATGTATTGCTTGGGGGTAGTCTCGGAATTGACTGCCTTAGTCAGTTCACGCTTCTGAAACCTGGGAAAAGCCCGAGCCTGATGGGCTAATTGGCTGGTATGCAGGCCAGGCTTTAATACTTATGGTACTTAAATTCAGTCTTTGAGATATGAATGTATATAGGTATATGTTTATTGAGGAATGTGCAATTTCTGTGTTGCTAAATTTAACGCTGTACGTGTCCTTTTTTATTTCAGGAAATTGCAACTTTGACAACAATTTTTGCTTCTGGAGGAATGACTTATTGTTCACTTTCACATGGACGCAGCAAAGCTATGACACTCCAAGTTCCGCGACTGGACCAAGTGCTGATCATACATCAGGTGACGTCACGTTGAACTGTCATGCCTGAGAGACGCTTGTGTGATAAGCAGTGTCAGCTGTAAAACAAAGAGCACGAACTAGGATTGTTGATGTTGTTTGGTCTAGTTCCAGTCTACTTTGCTTTGTTGATCATGGCTCTATTATTCCTAATACCACGTCAAACTTTATTGTATATTCGGTCTTGTAAACAAAAGAAATGAATTCAGGTTTTAAAAGAAAGGAGAGAAGGAGAAAGGCGGGCAAAAGGACGGGAACTTATGACATTTTAAAACTCTTTGCCATTATGTCACTTATACTACATCTTATATTTTTTGTTAAATTAAGGAAGCGGTAGCTACGTTTACATTGAAACCTCTAGTCCACGACGGCTGGGAGACACTGCGAGACTTGCGAGTCCGTGGATGCGGGGACCTCAGTGCATGACGTTCTATTATCACATGTATGGCGCCACCATGGGCTGCGTTGTGATATACATAAAAAGCCGGACTACAAACAGGTTAACACCAGTTTGGTTGCGGTCACAAGATCAAGGAAATCATTGGATACAAGGGCAAATAAGCATCAATAAGACTTCAAGTTATCAAGTGAGCTTTTAAATGTTTGCCGACAGCGATAGCATTTGAATGACAAAATAAGAAATATCAGGCGACCTGTCATGCCCTTAGTCCCAGGTGAAAATATTCAACACTCCCTGTTATATTATCTGTCACAAAGTATAGTACGTTGGTGAAACTTAACATGTCTAGTGTCTAACAAGAAAACTGTGCAGTTTATTTACGCGCTAGGCATTTCCACCATTGTTATCTACATAGTTTAGTTTAGTCATTACATACGTTAACAACTTTACTGTAACCAGCCATATAAATATCTTTTTTTTACTGTCATGTAATAAGGAAATGTGAAATAAAGTATTTGTTGTTGTTGTCCGCCCTGTGAGGATATGTCCTGTGGAGGAGATTGCTTTTCTTTTTCGTTCCTTGTCTAGATCATTATTGACGGAATTACAGGTAGCGATTATGAGGGGGATGCAGCATTGGACGACGTCTCCTTTGAAAGAGGAACTTGCCAACAAAAAGGTGTTAATGTTGTTCAAATCAAATCTAACGTATCAAGCGAAAGTTTTCAAAGAACGTGAAACAAGCCTACCAGGAAATCAAACGTGTGATTAGGAATTACTTTGAAGGCTTCTAAACGTGGAGGTTATTGTTACTGTTACTCGCTTAACTGTGGATTGTTTCTTTGTGTGTTGACTTGCAACATTTTTCAGCGTTGTCCTATATAGTTATGTTGTTTACGTCAGCTGGTAAACGAAAACACTACTTGCTATTAATCCAGATATAGTAAGAAATTAGATTGTGTAAACTTCGTTAATGCATTTATTCATACTTAGATCTTTCATTCGTAGAAGAGACGACATTCTACGTGTCCTCTAGCAAAGGCAAAGACTTCCGAATATCCACTCAACCCTCCAAACAAAATCTCTATTCCGACGAATTCCGTTTCACTCTCGAGAATCCACGAGGAAATCCGAAGGAGACAACATTCTTTATCTACTCTGAAGCTACTATCGACCATAGTTTTGTCTCGTCAAAGCTGGATCCGTCTGACTATAACAAGTATCCATTAGATGTTGTTGTCCTAAATAACGAGACAGCGGGTCGCAGTTCCAGAAGAGTTTATGTGATTGGCAGGAGTAATTATGGGCCAATGATTAGCCTCGATGATCACGGAAATGTATCTTGCTGCAGGGGAAAGCAAAACTTCCATTTTTACGCTTACAATGTCACTGCTTTAGGTACGAAACACGCTTCTGTGTATTTTAACTTGGCTCTGAAACGAGTTTTGTTATTTATTGTTAGATTATCTTTTAAAATTTACGAGTTTCGAAATAATACTTCGCCTTAAACGTTTTCATGCAGTAGCATGATTATGGAAATCTCAAAAACATAGATCGATCTTTGGAAGCTGAACAATTATGGCTTTATTTTGTTGAGTAGTTCAGGACAAATCAATAGAACCCATCTAAGGAAGTGAGGATGACTAATGATGGCAAGAATGAAAAGGGATTTGGGCTTTTTTTTTTCAAAGGTTCCAGTTTGGCTCGTAAATCGTTGACAATTTGGAAAAAATGTTGCTGCAGTGTTGACGTTCTTCAAAAAAATTGCTTTTTAATCACTTAGGTTTAATTAAGTTCTTATTACATAAATTTAGGGACCATTTCGTGAATTTATAACAGTTTTAAGTAAATAATTATATCACGACACTGTCTTAAGCGCGGTGAAGATCCCATAGCGATGGAATACCTAAAACAAGACGAGACAACACTTTTATTTTGCCAAAAACTCCAAAACTTAACAAAATCAATACGGACTATAAGCCAGTCTCGTGTTTCAGCAGTGAATTAAGTTAAGCTCAGATCGTAGACAGGAAAGTATGGAATAAGTTGATAGGTGAGAACAGGGCTCGTTATGTCGTCGAAGTCTTACAGTTAGTCAGTCCATCCATCGTGATAGAGGGTCTTTCTTTTTTGTTTTGCAGATCATGGAGCAATTTCTGGATGTGAGCCTAGTTGGTACCAAGCCGGCATATCGTGTTATCTGTTGTCTTTGCCATCAGCTGTGCAGTGGAACAATGCGCGAACCACCTGTCACCGATTGGATGCCGACCTTGCTGTTTTCAGTGATGGGGACGCCTTGCAAGCTCTGGCCCAGCTACGTGGAGAAATCAAGCTCGAGGACGAGGACTTGTTTGTTGGTTTATTAGGCAGCAAGTTACGCTGGCTCTGGTTAGACGGGGAAAATGTCTCCGATACAGATGACCTGTGGGGTCCTTATGAACCGAGTGGAGACGGCAAATGTGGGACCTTCTTGAACGCCAGATGGAGTTCAAATTGGGATGGGTATGGATGGCGATGGAATGATCAACCATGTGACTCTAACCTTGGATACATCTGTGAACAACTATTAGGTACACATGTGACACTTTCCGTCGGAAAGCTAGTTTCTCATTGTCATTTTTGCTTGGTTTAAAATTGAATAGTCCATTTTCATTATTTTAAAATAGCAATGTTTTCATTTACAGTGAGACTGTAATTATACATTTTAAGATTTACCAGAATTACCTACATTTGCTTCACATCTATGTAAAGAGTATTCATGTAAGTAAAATAACTTAACTTCACTGACAGGTTTGTTAACCGACTTACGTATATACTGGAATGCATGTCTTGACTTATTTATTCATTTCGCCGATAAAAGTAAAATATGAAACTTTAAGTTAAAAAGTCTTAACGTTTTCGATATGTTTGATCATAATCAGAGTGAAATAATCTGCGTACGCTCAGCGTTCTTATAGGTCAGGTCTAGTGATTGAATATGTTTGTTAAGCTTTGGAAGGAAGCGTGCCGGCGATGAAGAACGCTTCTATTATTCTGATTTTTAACCATGAATGAGCTGTGGTTAAAACTTTCCAAGTGAAGTTGTGGTTAGGGTGTTTTCTGATGTACTTAGCTGGCTACGGCCCTATCCCCCACCCGGGGGCAAGGAACTAAGAGAGAGAGAGAGAATGTTCATCAACACGAACCTTAAGGTCGGGTGCTGTTTCGTCAATGTATGGTTGTCCACAAATACACTTGCCTTTGTAATAGACGTGTGACGGGTGTTTTGTTTTGTCTTTTTACTTGAAGACTGATTCCATCTTCCGTGTTTGCCACATGATAAAGAAGTTGAACCTCCATTTGGTTTGCGTGTTAAGTTTCTTTAAGAATTTTCTACTTTCTACTTCATTTGTTCTGCAGAAAGGGAGATGGATTCCAAGTCTGGGTCATTCATTGAACTAGTCTGAACAGGAATCATTGTTTCCTCGATTCTGGGATTTCAACGGAAAACGTTATTTATGTCGCGGGGTATCCTGCTTTGATGAATGATTGTTTGATGAGTTTGACTTCTGCTTCCCAATTGGTGGCTATTTATTTTGCTCGATGTAAGGCACCTGGAATAGTGTAGCGCTTCCACCTTTCTGGCTGGGATAGCTGATTTCCAATGTACTTGCATGTAATTTACCTGGTTTTAGGTAGACTCTTGTGGTGAAGTTTCCTTCTTGATGGTTGTCAGAGGTGTCCAGCAAGTGGTCACGGTTTTCTTCCATTGTGAACTTAATGTCTGGATGGTAGCTGTTTAACTTCTCAAGTAGATTGTCGGGAGCATTTGTCTTTCTTTTGGTAAAACAATCATCAAGGTACCGTTCATAGAATGGCAAATTATGTGGTGTTACGACTTCTCCCTCTAGCTTACACATAAGGATATTTGCTAAGGTGGAATACAATGGGTTCCCCATACTGTATCAACCTGCTTGTTTATGCCACTTACCGTTGAAACGGAACACGATTCCTTTAGTGACTCTTTCCAGGAGACGCATAAAGATTGCTCGGGAGACAATCCCGGGCAGTTTGTGTTGTTTGTATAGCTTCGGATATTTGATCATTGTAGTGGTTTATGGTTTCGGGAAACAGATGGGTAACATCATATGAGACAACAATCTCATACTCATCGATCGATCGGTCTTTCACTTTTTCGGCGAAGTCCAGTATGTTCTTAATAGTGTGTTGGTTTTCAGTCAATGGTGTTGAGTATTTGGAAAGGACTTTGGCTGTTTCATAAAAATATCTGCCACAGGTGCTGATGATAGGTCGGAGCTTGAGGCTTTCAGTTGTAATTTCGTTATGGCCCTCAAACTTGTGGCTTTTTGCTGTAGCGTACTGTCGGGCTGGTTCATTGAGGAACGGGGAGGATGTGGGTGTAGTACAAGGTCGGAGACGAATATTTGCTGAAGGTACGGTAGAGGAAGTCTTTGGAGGTAACCAAGGTCCCAAAGCGTACTGTAAGTTGTGGTCTAGTATTTTGCTTGTGTGATACCTTCCTCGATCATACATTCAAGTTTTCCAATGTAGACTTCTCTGGGAATAATGGGCACTGTCGCTTCCTCGTCAATACGCAGTGCCGCGATGTCTGGATTCTCCGATAGACCCCGAAGCGCACCACCTGAACTATAAGAACACAGCGTATGCAGATTATTTCACTGTGATGATGATCAAACAGATCGAAAACGTCAAGACTCGTATTTTTAAGTGCTGTTTACCTTAAAGTTTTATATTTCGTATGCGTTAAATTGTTCGCGGAAAAATGTATTGCTCGAGGCCGGGTGAAAGGTTTTGGTTCAGTTCGTCAATCACTCCTGTTCCTTTATCCTGAATTGATTATAGTATTTTATTTTTGAACTGCACAAGTAGTTCCTGACAATTACAATTTTGATCGAATCTCATTTGTTTGTTAATTTATGTTGTTTCTATCCCAAGTTGTTCCTCACCCTGTGGCTTTCTTTTCCCTGAGTGAAACCAATGGAACTGTGGACAGAAGTCCAAATGGAGCCACTAAGGCAGTGTCTAGTAACATCGAATTCGCACCGGGTCCTTATGGGGATCCGAATGGTTCGGTCCTCTTTAGCGGTATTAATAGCAGCTACGTAGAACTGAAAAATACCGGAGAACTAGATGCTAGGTTTTCGATGAGCGTCTTCACATGGGTCCATCTTAATAGCAGTGGTGGCCCGATATTCAAGTATGGTTGCTCGATTTGGGTTTTCAAGGCAACCTTGGGAGTTGAAGTGCGATTTGTGGACAGGAAAACGTCCAAGGTTTATCTGCTTCATAAGGAGAACGTCCTCGTAGAAAACGCTTGGAATTTCATTGGAGCCACATACGACTACCAGACGGGTATTGCAACTGTTTGGGTCAACAACGACACTGCCATGCTTAGAGCAATCGCAGCTAAGATGGAACTGGCAACTCAAACTGATGTTAGAGTTGGAGCCTCAAACAACCAAGAAAAGCACTTCCGCGGCCGAGTCTCGTGCTTACAATTCTATGATCAGGCACTTTCGCGGGACCAAATTATTGAAGCTAAAGCAAGGTGTAATAAAAAAAGTAAGTTCAGCCACCACCGTTTTATTAGTTGTTCAGTCAAAGCTTGCCTATGATATTACTTTTTATTATATGGCTAGTGTTTGTAGCCGATATAATGCGCGCTCTGATTTGCTAAGTGCAGCTTCACGCCAGGGCATTATTCTCCCGTGATGCCCACGGGCCGATTACGGATTATGCATATTAGGAAAGGAAAGAACTCGAGAGGTCATCCAAAGCTAGACCACATTTGCTTTATTCACACTGAAAATCGTTGTGATACAAGACGATGAGTGAAGATTAACATTCAGAGAGCTAATTTATTACATCGGCAAATAACGAACGAGTTAATAGGTCAGGAGGAAACTGAAATGTTCAACATACATTAAAAATCAAAACCACGAAAGGAAAGGAAAACTGCCAGTGAAATTAAAACATTTCAGCGATATTTGTCCTCAATAAACAAAGGAAGCATTGTAGAAGTTTTTGACTTACGGGCTGCTGTCCTTGACCACGATTGGCAAAGTCTTTTAAGATATCGGAAAATGGATGGCGACGATTATGAACCTCATACGTGTACCCTGTTGGGTTTGCAGCGAAGTATACAGAGGGTCCTTTCCGAAGGCAGGTCTCTTTTCACTGTCCTTTCACCATTCAAAAGGCAATTGGTGACACCAGAGCAGTACAGCAGTCAACATCAACAAATTTTCTTGCTGTAACTCAAGCCAGTTTAAACATCTTCAAGGACCATCAGATTTAAACAGCCAAGCTGTTCTTTTTCCGGTGTGGACATTCGCAGCATCTTTGAGCGCCAGCTCAAGATCTCTAACGGGCCAGTAACTATAATCCAGGAAGCTCAGAAAAGGCAAAGAATTTTCATCGAAAGCTAAGACGAAGAGTAGTGCTGATTCCGTTTAAATTGCATTTTCTTTCACCGACACGGCCGCAGGGCTTTTGAGCAAGTTTGAAGCACTTTTCTGTAGGAATTTACGTTTGGCGGTTGACTCTTGAGAATGTCGATGAAAATTCTCTCGTCATATACATGTAGTAACACAACTGTACTAAAATACTTTTTGCGGCCGTATTGATAATTTTTTTCTATAAATAAATATATTTTCTTGACGGAGTTCGCGTTAGTTCGCTGAATTCTGTTATGCTGTTTGACGGTTTGGAAAGATGAATGAATAGATAAGCGCGCGCATCACCGGATGTGAAGTAACGACTTCCCCTAGAATTTAGATTTTTTTCTTTCTTTAGAAACCGTTTTGTTAGCCATATAATAAACAACTTTATAACCTCGACCGTTCGGTCGTCACGGGAAAATCTCAAACCTCGGCCTACCGTATTGACCTGGCTATCGCTCGGTCAATACGGCAAGGCTTCAGTTTGAGATTTTCCCGTAACGACCTCACTCTCGGTTATTAAGTACTTAGTAATTTAACGGTGATTCAATAATAGCGGATTTCAATGACTTTGCACTTTCAATCAAGATTGGGAGGAAAGACCTGAGCAGATAACGTACTTGGTTAGAATTACTGTGGAGTAGCGAAGGGGAAATTATTTTCACTGAACACCATGCATTTTTGTTAGATACTAGTTAGAATGTTTTTTTGTTGCATCGAGACCATGATTATTTGTTATATGCTGATAAATATGTAATTTTATCGCATTTCTGCTGGTTTCTACTTTTTGTACGTAGCGCCTTTGGCCTGCAGTCCCAACTTTTTCCCTTTCCACGGCGGTTGCTTCCTCGTAAATACCAACAACTTACTAAACTGGCAGCAAGCTTTGGCGCAGTGTGAGAATGAAGGAGGGACCTTGGCCAAGATATCTCGAGAAGGTCTAAGATTCGCATTTTCTAACATGTTAGAAGCAATGATACCACAACCCAGCTATTTTCAGCTGGGTCTGACGTCTCAGAATCTGTGGGTGTGGATAGATGGCAGTCTGTTAAATGACTCTCTGTGGATGCAGGGATATCCTACCCGCAGCATTCCAGCCCACAGCTGTGTTGTTCTGTCTTCTGAATCATCGAAGCTGAAAAACGTTGACTGTAAATTAACGTTGAAACCTTTGTGCCAGAAGACGCCTGGTAAGTAGCATGGTTCTCTCTTTCTGAATAAATAGACCGTTTCCAACTGAGGCAATTTATCTCCGACTCTTACTATATGTTTAACTCTAATATATAGATTTAGGCAAGCCTAAAAGCGTAGCTTCAGTTATTTATTTGGGTGTTGTAAATAATTATACAGTAATCCAGCATGTGAAGCAAATATTGGACGATTTTGTGGTTTCGGCTGTTTCCTCCCAAAATTGCGCCGGAAAATGTGCAAAATCTCAAGTACTATTTTTGCCAACGGCTTCGCAGTCCTTTTTTCGGCCGTAGCTTTACCAGTCCTTTATCAATAACCCTTAAAGAAATTCAGCAAAGCATCTCACTAAACCCAATAATTAAATTAAACGAACG
>Ga0126343_10001385_pt1 | contig 11266 bp, 2 predicted proteins | sample Cyp2metagenome_FD_92531 | JGI IMG/M metagenome (GOLD analysis project Ga0126343, IMG submission 92531) | Coral microbial communities from Lord Howe Island, Old Settlement Bay, Australia - Cyphastrea 2 metagenome | ecosystem: Host-associated > Invertebrates > Cnidaria > Coral ... | reverse complement strand
TTTCACAGTACGTGTATATACACTTGTCTAAAGGCTTGTGTAAGGTGGTTGCCCAATCTCCCGAGCCAGGGGCTCATAACAAAAAGGCACGACGTGTATACCAAGAAAATCCAGAGTAGCACAACTAGTATATAGCCAAGAAGGGCATTCTCATGTGATGTGAAATGCGCATAGGTTTAGTAAATGTTTGTAGTTATGCAGTGGATTCCACATATGCATATGTCCAAGTGCACTTAACAATTTATCTTAAGAGCGAGATTAGCATGTAGACACGACTATGCAGCCCCTATCAGTCGATTCATAATCACGCCACACTCCACTCGATACAACCATGATTGCATCTGAATAGACCAGACTAGAGCACTGCTGAGTGCATTTTATGTTTTGTATGTAAATAAATTATTTTGCATTCTTTTTTCTTTTTTTTTTCAGGAATCGATAGAGTCTTCCTACTGTTACAGAATATACTTGACGGAAATTGACCAAGAATTTGAGTCAGACACCTTTTTCCCAATTTTCAACAAGGATATTTACAGACTTTTAAGGTACGTGATTCCTCATTGTTGTATGTATGACAATTTTGGCAAGTTTAAAAAGAAACGGTTTCGTTCATTACCATTCAAAGGAAACATTCTCGTTGTCCACTAGTAGAACACGACGGCTGTCTTGATTAGCCCCGGTTCGACAGTCCCTGTGAGAAACGGTAACTTTTCAGGGCCCGTCCTTTCTCCAAAGAAGCTGCATGTTCTTCCCAAACTCGTTTCCTCCGCTAAACCAGGAAAATTTTTGCGTGATGACTAATCGCCGTGACGGAAACTTGTAACAACCGGTACTAACGCTAACGTTCATTTGATCCACAAGCGGCGCTTATGGAGACGGGGAGAACACGGAATATCTAGATCCGTTGTCATTTTGATTTTGATCCCAGAGCCCAGGGCATTTCTCGTTTTGAAGCTCAGAATATATTTTCGATTCTTATCCTTCAGCAGCCCTGTATTTTTGGGACTTAGACCTCTGTGCGATACTGCCATTGTTTTGAACCATGCAACGGTAAAGTGGAGGTCGTCAGTAAAAGTCTGTCGAGCCTGGTTTCGCTAAAACTGCAAGTATGATTGCAAAGATGATTTCATTTTAATGATGGTCTGAGGGTTGTTGATTTTTCTTTGTTGTAGCTCCCCCAGTGAAGTTCCGCAAGGTGGCATCGAAGAAAATCAAATCCAATACAGATTTCGCGTATATGAAAAGACAGGCTTACAGTGCGAAGAGAACTGAGAAAGCAAGTGCTTAAATTTCTCCCACACAAGGGGTTTGATAAAGCCTGGAGCTAGAGATACATGTAAAGCAAGAGAAATGAATTTCGCGTCCAGACCGCGCCCCTGAGCTTTCATACGCATCTTGGGCTATCGGAAAAACGCAGCTGATACGCGGGCGATCTTGACAGTCACTTCTTTATCACCCTGATAGAGAGCCTATTAGCAGGCTAACAACGACATTAGAGTAATAATGTTTTTGTTAGATAGGTCCACAAAGAAAAGCTGGCATTGTCCATTGTAAAGATTTGGAAAAAAAAACATTTCAGGCAAATCTGAACGCGCAACCTCTCACCGTCCTAGCAAATGATGCAACCAAATTTCAAATGCACAGAACTTTTTTATTTTTTCTTGGAGATTTTTTACCTAACATCTCTTTCCATCTCCAGATTCACATCGCCACTATCGTATTTTTTCTGAAATGAAAAGAATTATTTGAGGCTGCTTCAAAGCTTTACTTTTTTTCGATTGTACTCTACAGTTAATTTGATAGAAGTGTGTGTATACATTTGGACACTCCCGCAATAATTCACTCTTTCAATAATCTCCCGAAATTTGAGAGAAACCAAAACAATTTGTAAAGTGTTATATCGAAATTTTCTGTTTCAAAATGTCTGAAAAGTTTCGTGTAACGTGTTAGTTAACATGTAAAATGCACACTAAACGCTAATATTATTAGAATAGTTACGGCTGTAAATTTAAAATTCTAACCCAATTATTTAAATTATCAACGTGCTATTTATTTATTGTACTTATTTAGTTATGCTTCACTATTGTGGAATAGAATTTAGTGGACAATAAGTAGTAAGAATTTATTCTAAATCGTAGTCTTTATATATTTGTCAATGTAATAAATTTAATGTAAACCGAGAAAATATAATTATGTATGTATTTAGGGGCTAGTTAGGTTGAATGCTAATTATAATATAGATAGGACCCTGCATGCGCTCTGATTGGTCAAAAACCCATGTTTACCAGAGTATAAAACATGGTCAACATTTTTGTCAGAGATCGCGAAAAGTGTTTTCTTTGAAGTTCTCTGCGAAGCAGACGAAAGTTTTGAAGAAGAGGTTAACTAATCAAATAAACAAAAATGAAGCGAAAACAGTCGAGAAGTCGCAGTTTATTGATTTGTTCGCTTTGTTGTTACTACTCGCAGCGTGTAAAATCTATATCATAAAGCAAATGAAGAAGCCTAAACAGTGCATTACACTGTTATAAAACACTTCGGACATTTGAGAACACTCGAGAAATGTACACAACACTCGCCGGCGGCTCATCTGTCGTGTTCTCAAATGCCCGTCGTGTTTTATTACAGTCATGAATACACCGCTTATAGTAGGCTTCTTTATTTCTCCAATAAACAGTTGTTCTGACTGGAACAATCACGAGTTAACTGATGTAGCTGAACGACCCCCTTCAACCTAACTTTTGGTATTCCTTGTATTTCGTTTTTTTCTGTTCACCCTCTTCTAATTTGTGGTTGTGGATGGTTTCCTGCGGGGCAGGTGAACTGGGGTGGGAAAGTAGGGGCAGGAATAACTCCCATAACTAGTTCATCAATCCTAACTAGAGGGAAGTAGTTTCTTTTCAAACCTACTTAAATCAATAGGGAAAGGCGGGGAAACCTAATTTCAAGGGTTTTTGTTGAGAGAGACAAAGTTCGGGGTTGACTGTTTCACCCTTGCTCGAAGGTATTCTTTCCCTGTCTTGTGTATTTTGAGGGACAAGTTCCCTTGGAGACGCCTCGAGTGACGCAAACTTTTTGTTCTATTGAATTGAGTTATTTAGTCAAAATTCATTAATTGTTCATTCAAAATTTACTTTGTACCGCTTTAGAGGTTCCCTTCATTGAGACTTGGTAATGTCCCGTTCTCATGAGATCAAAAAGTTTAAAGTTTTAAATTCAATCGAAGATGTAGAATATTGACAGATGAAGTCCGGTTTGCACTTTGTTATAATACGTTTGTAGCGAATATTTAATTAGTTTTTGTGTGTGTGCAATTTTTCGTTCTCACGTGCGTTTTTTATTTTCGGTTACGACTATGTTAATTGTGGTTAGTTTTTAGTGTGTGTCTTTCGGTTTTAGTGGTGTATCCAACTCTGAACTGTGTGGATGTGCATGTTAACCGTTTTGTTAACCGAACATTGCGGTGGTTCGTGTAGATTTATGTTCCTGCTGAGTTTGTGAAATCTGTACACGATCTAAGTCAAAAGGATAGAGTTCGCGTTACAAAGGATTTCGAGTGTTAATGTTCAAAGCGGTCAGCTATAACGCTCCCATTTGCGGTTTAATTTTGAAACTTTAAAAACAACCTTCGTGCACCATGTATACCCTAAAATTCTGGTTATATCCATGTGCATGTAAACAAAAAGCAATTGTAGTCATAAGTCCCATTGGGTATAATCCTCTACTTTTGCTCGTGTAGCCATTGTCAATTACACTCACAGGACAAGTAGAATCTACTCTGCTCCGAGAGGTTTTTCTCTACACTAACGAGATTGAGGCGGTTTTCCTGAGTGTGGGTTGAACGACTTTGGTGAGCGAATGGGTGAGCGGGGAGATATCGGCCTAAATGAATACCGTAGTTGTTGTTCATTGCTTGACTTTCTTCTTGGACTCTCCACGTCCGCTGGCGAAGGTGATCCTGAGAAATACCCATCCTCCAGGTCATGCGTCGGCGATCGCCTATTAGAAAGGTTCAGCGGTGGTAGTAGAGTCCCGGGGCGCAGTCTGCGATGGGCACTATTTTGAGGGGTCACTACAGAGCTTCCTCCTTGCTTGGCGCTGCTTTCCTCGCCGCATGGTAATTTAGCAAGGGAGCTAAAAAGAAGATCTGGAAGGACCTCTCCGGATGTGTTATGCGAGCCCCTCGGGGAGAGATCAGCTGCTTTTGCCAGAGCAATGACATCGCAGGGGTTGCTGGGAGAGGAGATTGAGAGGTCCTTTGGTGATGATGGCAACGAAGTACGACCAGGACTTGAAGATGCTCTTTGTTCCTCTAAAGAAAAATCTTGATTAGCCAGATGGAAGCGTGGCTTTTCGCCGTTATTTCTCCAGGGTAAGGATAGTTCTATCCTGGGATCTGCACTTAGGGAATTGTTTTCTATAGATGGATTAATAATCGTTATCGGTTGGGTGAAGTCTTTCGGAGAACGCCTTCCTTTTTTCGTCGAAGATATACTTGGCAACTGGAACTCGGAAACATCATTTCTCTCTTTACTAAGATCATTTAGCTGATGGAGACCTGGTATACTTTGCCCTAATTTTGGACCTGTCTCTAAGAAGTCTTTTTCTTGAAGACCGTGTGACATGGAGGTCCGGTCTGTCAGATCACTCTTGCTCTTTCTAAGCCCGGGAGGGGTAAAATTCCCACCCGTACCTCCTCTGCTTGTAGATTCGACTGACCCTCTTCGCGCGTCCGTTACTGCAGTTGTAGAATGCTTCAATGGCACTAATAGAGTCTTGATACCTGAAGTCTGAAACTTCCCCATGTCCATCGCTGATAAAGTGTATCGTCGCACAATAGGCACCCCCTCCAATCGATTGTTCTCAGATGTTGGCACAAGGGACGCTCCGGGACTTTGCTTCAATGTATTTGATGTATGGGTTTGACGGCGAGTAACTTGAGGAGATGCTAAGGGGCTAATAACGGGCGAGGACTGTTGACTAGTCACTGGTGATATAATCCGGTTGGACCTGTTTTCTATGGCTTCCGTAACTTGATTATCTCCGACGGAGTTGATAAACACATGTCTTTGAATTGAGCTTTCCGAAACTGTGGTAGAGGTTTCGCTTTTGCTTGCTTCCACAGAGGACAGTCGAAACGTAAAGAGTCGTTCTCGATTTCTGCCTTCTTCTCTTATGTCTTGATCTTCGTTATTGACAGCTTCTTGTGTTTCATGACGTATATAAGTACTAACGCTTTTTTCCATCTTTTCCTTCTCGCAATGATCAGATTCATTATAGTCACTACATTTGATCTCCATCGTCTTTTCTACCGCGTCAAAACTGACAACACTTTTTCTCCCTTGAATCGAGTTCGCGTCATCGCAAATTTTTTGATTTTCTGAAGAGGTATGATTTGGGTCCTCTGAATTCCTGCGCGAGTCACTTAAGGAAGGGAGTTCGTTTGAATCGAAGGAGGAACAAAATGAATCCTTAAGCATAAGAAGTTTCTCAAGCCCAGAAGACGGGTCGCGTGGTGACGCATTCTCAGCTGCATCAGAGATATGAAAGCTAAACCTCTCCTCCTCTGATAGTGAACGAACGGAAGTTTTTCTTTTCTCCTCTGATTCACTTTTGTCATTTTGCTTGCCTTCCGTATTTGTAGAGTTTGTTTCAGCCTCTTCCGTACAGTTTAATATTTCTTCAATATCTAAGGGATCGAAGTGGCACACAGATCGTTTCCTTCGGCGTTCGGGTTGAGCTGCTTCACCATCGCTGCTCAAATTTGCTCCCAAACGATTGCCGCTAGAGATGGATAGATCCTCCTTTTCAGCGGTGTACAAGTAAGAATGATCCCTTCGGATTCTGGGACCCATTAGCGGCCAGGAGAATTTTCGTATATCCTGGATATTGGCTAGACATTCTTCCAGTTGCTTCACTTCATTATTATCACGAGCATCAGCAAGCATGCTTTCACGACAGGCGTTAATAAGAAGTCTTGTGGTCTCCAAATCCTCTGCGTTCATTACGTAATCAAACACTGTATTTTTGCTTTCATCCTCTATCCACGGGTTGGACTTCGCGTCCAATAAAGCCTTGACGATTTCCTTGGCAGAATTTGACAAGCAAGCGTAAATAAGAGCCGTGCGGCCGTAGATATCTTGCGAGTTTACCTTCGCTTGTTTGCCGAGCAAATAACTAACGACACGGCCTTTCTCGTCATTTATATCAGTTTTAGCCTGGCAGCACAGCATTAGGGGCGTCTCGAGTCGCTCGTTACGAACATTAACCGAAGTTCCACCCTCCACAAGCATGCGCACCAGGCGAAGTTTGCAAGTCGAGCTGGCCTGGAACAAAGCCTCCGATCCCTTGTTATTCATTGCTGTTGGAAAAATGTCTAAAGTTAGCTGCATTCAAAACAGTTACGTCAATTTACCTCAGCTAGTTATTAGGTACTACATCCTGCTGCGTGCAAACTGAAGAGTGCAAGATAAGCAAAGTGGTGAGATCCTGAAGGGCAGATATTGTTTTCAGTCCGGGAATAACTTTCCCTTTATCCATTGGCTTTTCAGTAATCCATTTCCCCACTTGATTTACAAGTTTAGATCCTAAACTGTAATAAAGTTTCATTTTTAGCGTATTTGCTGGATCATGTCGATCACAGAATGAAATGCATGCAAGCCGAGGTTTTGACAAGAGACTATGATCTCATTTTCTCTTGGTTTTGACCATAATCTTCAATGTTACGCGTCAACATGACAAGTACAGACCCTTGAACATAAATCTGAAGCAATAATCGTAAATATATGAACATATATGAGCATATTTTGAAAGTGTTATGTCGAAAGTTTCTGTTCAAAAATGTCTGAAAAGTTTCCAAGTTAACGTGTATAATGCACACGAAATAAAACAAAAGCACTTCACTAGAAAAACACTACTATTATTGGTATAGTTTGGGCTGTAAATATAAAATTCACTTTGTTTATCTTTGTTTTGACCTGATCTATCCGGCATTTGGCTTTTTATTAAAGTTAACGTTTTTAGTGTAAATTTAACAAATTGAAGTCAGTTTTTTATACGTCTGTCCTCTTATTGATAATAAATTGCGTCATAAAAGAAGCTGTTGAACTACGAGACGCAGCCGAGTGGTTCCGCAGTAAACTTTGACAGTGTTACGACGAAATTTATCATCATTAAGAGGAGAAAGCCATTAAAAACTGACGTAAAATTGCGAAATGCCGAGTGTGAATGTGGGGAAAAGACGCCGGAAATTTGCCGTAAACAAAGGCAAGTGAATGTTATTTAAATTGACGCGAACTGACATCGTCAAAAGCTTTTCTCGCTCTTTGATTGGCTACTTAAAAAAGTCCATAAAATCTCATTGGTTAAAACGTTGACAGTTTGACAGCTGAAAGTTGAAATTGAACGCTTGCAAAATTAAAATTTTATCCGTCAGTACTCTTATTGATGATAAAAATGAGCCTATCAGCCCGCGAGAAATTAGACAGTTATCATGATTGTAACAAGTTCATTTTAACTCTTTTCTCTGCTATTTTGCTTTTTATAAAGGCCAATTTTATTATTTACTAATTATTGTTCAGAAACCTAGTGTACATATTTTTATGTTTTTCTTGGGAGGGGACGATCCACTAAACAATAAACAATCTAAGGAATGACCTACACACGATCTTTGACTTAAAATAACCAGTAAACATGACAAGTAAACCACACAAAGAAAATTCAAGTAAAGGAGAGTTTTCGTATACCGTATGACGAACTTTGCAAAAAGAAATTGCGAAATAGGATTCATTTTGTGAATGATTTTAAGTTGCTTAGTGGATGCGAGGCGTCGCTGGTTGTGCAATCTGATATTTTTTACATTTGAGGACAAACCTACAATTTCGATCGACATCGTATCCCGACGATGTGGTAACTTTTCGGTCGATGGACGATTTTGTGCATCTTCAATCTTTCGATATGAGCAAATATCTTTCGCCGGGTGATGTTTCTAGCAGGAAACGGTAAGTTCTGACTAATTGCTTTTTGTTTCTTTGTGACACAAGCCAAGCACAAGCTAGGTTATTTCTTTTCCGCCATGATTATTGTTGCAAATACGAAGCAGGTGTTTTCGCGCCAAAAACCCACGCGTTATGCAAACTCTGGGCCTCTCCTCTCAAGAGAGCGTTCCGTTTTCTTCGCTGTATTTTTTAACTTTTCACCGATATTCGTTTCATTTCTCTTAATCATTCGTTTCATTGATAATCTAAAGTTGAATATATGAGAGTAGGTAACAGTTGCCTTCGTTTTAAATTTGTTTCAGAAAGACTGAAATTACATTAATTAATGCACTGTGGTCCGATGTTCCCTCGAGAAATTACTCGACATTATTATTTATATACTCGTTAAATACCCAACCCGGAATTGATAACTTATTTTCGAGGGCATCGTCCTCACCTTTTTACGTTTTAATGAGTCCTGGGCAAACGCTTTGACTTAAACATTGCGTGTTACCAAAGAAGACTCCGCAAAACTAGAACATTTTGCGCAGTAAACTAGGTGGAGGTTAAAGTAAACAAAGGGCTTAGAAAATTATAAAAATAAATTGATCTAATGCGGTTAGCCAAAAAAATTGTCCCCGACTGTTTCTAGTAATGTTATTGCCACCCCAGTCTAGCATTACTGCACCAGCTTCATGTTGTTTCTTTGTATGATCGCTTTGTCTAGTCGAGACATCCAAAAAGAAAATTAGATTCGATGATTGGTGACCTACCTCGAAGCGATACCAATGAAAAAAAGCCCAATGTAGTCAATTCGTGGTTTAAGGCGGTAAAACTGAATCGTTTTTTAGACCGTTGAAGTCAAGCTTCAGGCTGGATAAAATACGAATGGAGTGTTATTGGGCGACCGTAGCAACACCCACAAAAATATTTTTTCTCTGTTTTGTTTTCCCTTTTCCCGTCAAGTCATACAAATCCGCAAAGTAATTGAATGTTTTGTCAATATGAAGAGTGATGAAAGCCTCAGGAATTCTCTCTCAAGTGCGCGTTCGTCAGCGGCATGATGTTGGTCATCCACTTCTTCCCACAACGAACTCCTTCAAACATAAGGGTGACCCGATATTCCCATGTCCCAAAAGCAAGACGAAATATTATTCCACTTTCAACAGGAAATAGCTGATGATAGTTGTTCGGGTCAAGAGATTTTTCCATTAAAATATGCTTTCGGGTCAAGACAGCCCTTGAAAAATTGCTGCTTGAGTTAAAGTGCCCTTCTTTCGTCACCAGGCTTTCAAATTGTCCTCGCTCTTGGAAATAAACTAATCATCGGAGACAAATGGAGATTTGCGACGAACTTTTTCCTAATTGAGTTTTTGTTGCCGCAGATTGGAAGCTACAAAAATGTTGCCTTTGTTTCCTACCCCGAATACCATTCAACTTCCCCGTTCGGTCAACAAAAAAACCGCCAAACCTTCTTACGGTAAATGAAGGAAATGAAAAGGCAACATTTTTCGATTACAAGGCGTCGAGTTTCCTCGCTTATGGCCTTAAATCAATTACATTTTTTTTTCTTTTCAGTCATCAGAGTGATGTATATGTTGTATGTCATAAAATAATCACTTCCATTTTGTTTTATTCTAATGCATTTAGAGCAAAGCAAATTCTAATCCACGAACAACCAATCAAAACACTGCAGCTTGAAATTTAATTGACAATCCAAGAAAAGTTACACGCAGCTGTTGTTTAGCAAGTAAAATAAGCTGGTCAAAATTGCCTAAGCTTGTATCTTGATGTATAAATCTTGATTAAAGGAAATTATCGGGAATGGAGCGAATTTAGCTCCATATTTAAAGTAAAAATCGTAATGTGAAGCGTCGTCGTTTCTAATTTTTAAAACCATCCGTATACACGTAACTCGGCAATCGCGCTCGTCATCCAGTCGGTATGATTTCAAGAGAATCTGAGCTATTGTAAATAAATGTTAAGCACACTCTAGTACGTTTACTATGAAAAGAGCCAGAGGAACTGAGGTAACTCCTGTTAAAGGCCGGGGCTAGCACATCTGGCCAACGGGACATACGGAACGACTTCACTAATTTTTAGAAGAATGAAAAAAGGAAACACAGGTTAACAACCAGAAAGGGATGGATGTACAATATTGCGCGAGAGTGATTAATACGGATTGTATTCGGGTGAGCGTAAAAAACGTCGGTGCGACATTTTTAAAGATTTTTTTAATTTGTAAGGAAATGTCATTTGTAATATTTAGAAAGAATCTTTGTTTGTTACGGTTTAAAATATGGTTCACTTGGCCTTATCTAAACATGCTGAAAATTCTACATACCTGCAGCATGCATTCCGCAGTATTTGGCCGATTGTAAACGAAAGAAAACCAAAACCTTGGCCTTTCGGTCGTGGGAAATGCCATGCAGAGCTCTTAATATAAGATAACCCACGCAGTATAACAAACAAAAAATACCTCGACATGGAATTGTCTATTCAAAGTGTTAATGGTCGTTCGGGTTGCGCGGTGAACACAGTGCGTAAGCAAGTTAAATTGAAGGAGGAAATAGTTAATCCCCAATAAAGGCCTTATTTACTAGTTAATCTTTTCAACTTATTTATAGATCACTAACAGTTGGAAATCCGAGAAGGATCTATAAATAGTCCATCCTGTGACGCGGATTTCGCTCTGGTGGACCGGCAGCCAAGGCAGCTTCAACCTGCACGAAAACATAAAACGCGCCCAAGTCCGTCATCGGTCTTCAACCGATTTTACGGAGGTTGAAGACGATTTAGAAGCGATGGTACCCCACATCCCTACCCTAAAACTTTGTGCCCGCTGAAATTTTCATACATATTGAAAATATCAGCACGCAGAGGGGGTCGGGTAGGGATGTTCTTTTCGACCGATTCACTGATTCAAACGAACTCTTAAAACGCCTACATAAACGAGGGAAATTTCGATTTTACCTGATAATTTAGATTGAAAACACTGGTAAGTTCTGAGAGGTAAAAAATAGAGCTCGGGAGAATGGAGTTTTAGTGGGACAAAGATGGCACCTAGGAATATGTAAATCTGGAAAACGGTAAATAAAAATAACAAGAAATGGAGCAATAATTCAAATTTGAGAAGAGGATATTAGCCACGTTGCCGTTATGTTGACAGCAGTGGGAGTTTGGTTTTCATTTTGAAATCGAGCGAAATCATCAAGCTAAAGAACGCGTGAAACTCAGGGAACAAGGTGGGTTGAAAGGAGGGAAGTGAGTACAACACATTATTTCATTTA
>Ga0126343_10001384_pt1 | contig 11267 bp, 3 predicted proteins | sample Cyp2metagenome_FD_92531 | JGI IMG/M metagenome (GOLD analysis project Ga0126343, IMG submission 92531) | Coral microbial communities from Lord Howe Island, Old Settlement Bay, Australia - Cyphastrea 2 metagenome | ecosystem: Host-associated > Invertebrates > Cnidaria > Coral ... | reverse complement strand
TTTCACTTAAACTTAGCTTCGGATTAAATAAAGCCTGAAGTCGGTGGCATCAAAATTGTAAGTAACTGTTTACAAACGATTCATTTTCCAAGTTGAGTGGCTCATAGCCGCTTTGATTTATGGTCAAAGCTTCCAAAGGGCTTGGAAGAATCGCCAAATGTAACAACGTTTAGAAATAAAATAAGAAAATTGGACCTTTCGAGTTATCCAAGTAACAACAGCAATTGCTGCAACCTGTGCAGCCAATAAATTTTTTCGCCCGAAATAAGAGGCCTCGCGCACCCATTAAGAAGAAAGGACGAATGTTTCAAATTTTAAATGTACATTAATACAGCATTTTAGAATATTAAACTTTAATGAATATAACATTATAATTAAGGCGTTTCTTAGGACAATATGAACTATTTTGTTTCCTTTCATTGTTTGCCAATATTTCAATTTTAATCTTTTTAAGCGAATCTTATAATAATATTACATGTAATGAAAATTTTTAGGTAGAGTTAAGAGGTTAAATACATTGACACTTAAGGTTCTTACTTACCTACTGTGAGATTCTCTGAAGGCTGGGATCTACTCCTGTCTCCATCGATATCGATTTCATAGGTGATCCATTAATCTCTGTAAATATCTTGCTCTCCTTGTGACTGTTTCACGGGTACTCGAGTTGTGTGCTCCACTTCCGGTTGTATCCGGCAGTGACAGCAACCGTCTACCACTGATTAAATAAGATGGGGTCAAAACATGTGTCAAAGGCTTCTCCAGATCATCTGGATACAGATAGGTTAATGGCCTGGAGTTCAGAATGGGTTCAACTTCAGTTAGAACTGTCAAGAGTTCCTCGTGTTTCATGCGAGCCTTTCCAACTGTTCTCTTCAGACAACGTTTGCCCTCCACCATGGGGCTTTCTCAAGATTAAGCGTCCACTGGATTTTCCTTTCCAAAACGAAAGACATGACGTCAGGTTCATAGAGGATCTTAAGTAGCAGCTCCCTTGAAATCTTCGAAGACATCGAATGAACGTCCAGGTTTTAAGACTCGGAGTGAGCTTAATTTGTGTGCCCCTTGTACTTCTACAGGCGAATAAACACATGTACACTTTACGGACTAAAAGTTTAGCTGTTTCCTGTAGAGAAGAGTTGTAGAGTGTTCCGTTGAACCTGAAGATTCCATTCATGCCTCTGATGTGACTGATAAGACTTTCAGATGCCTTGCAGATATCTTGAAGAAGAGTCTTTATTTGTACCATAATTAGTGACACTGGTGAGCCTATAGGATCATAAAAGCTTGCTATCACTCTCAGTACATTCCGTTTGAGGGCATCAGACCTGTCTGAAACCTGTACAACAAATCATCATTCAAATAGTTTTCCGTCTTCCTCCTTAACGGCTATCATGAGGAAGGCTTTATCTATGTCAGCAAGTATTGGAATTTGCTAGACTTTAAGTCTTAGGACGCTCTTTAGGATGTCAGGCGTTAGGGGTAGTCCAGTATGGAGGCAATCATTTAATGCTGGCCCATTTTCTCTTGCTAATGCATCATACAAAATGCGAAGCTTGGTTGTTGACTTGTCTTTCGATGATTCCCTTGTCAAGCTAATCCTTTATTACACGGTCATACTACATTCGAGTTGCTCTGTCTTTTGGCTGAGTCTTTCCGACAAGGACTGTAATCTTCTTTGACTAAGACTGCGATTGTCAGGCAGTGGATCACGAATTTTCTTCCATGGAAGGCGTACTTCAGTCATATCTCTAGTTCCTAAAAGTGACTGTCTCACTGAATGCTTCTAGAACAGAGTTTTCTTCCTGCTTAATTCCAATTGATTCCAGTTCCTAGGAGATGCAGAGTTTCTCGTCAACCTCGATTTCTTGCACGTCCATCTCATCTCTGCGAGCGTCAAACCGGAGTGCACGTGGTGCCGTTAAACTGACTGAATGAGTGTCTGAGGGAGGTGCATTCTTGACGGGATCAGAAAATGTCTATCCAAATCTTGTGCTCATAGCAGCCGGACCACTCTCTCCTCTTCTGACCCCTCCATTTGCAATACTCCGATACTGCCGAAAGATAATGTCTACAACACGATTTGTTGTCTGAAATATATTCCGACTACACAATGTCCACAATGAAGCATAATGCTTCCTTGCAAATTTGACTGCTTGATAATTTACCGACGAACAGATCATTAGTGTAACATGGGCTTTAATATTTACGGTGACGTCATTATCAACACTCCTCCAGCACAAGCTCACAGCGTCAACAGTCTTAAGATTGTGTAAACGGATCCAAATGTCTTGAAGCACAATCTCTTCCTTGATATTGGTTTCAGGCCCAGAATCTCCTTACGTTGCTGAGTGATGTTCGTCTTCTGACTTCCACTGTCCAAAATGATTCTTACACCATGTTTCTCTTGTGACTGAATTGAGGCAGGATTTGATGCTAACGCAATGCTGGTTTGCAACAAAATCGATGCCTTGCTGTCAGCATAAATGCTAACGGCTGAAGTTCCTTGAGTTGGCGGCTGAGTTTCACCTGCTAACGAGCTGTCTGATGCTGGAGTGTCATTGGCCATACACAAGCTTAGATGATGTCACTGAGCACAATTTCAGCAGCCCCGTTTGGAATCACAATCCTTGCTAGAGACAGATGAAAAAATGCCCTTGCTTCTTGAGTATGTGTCTACTGATCGGTGGCCCTTCTTATAAAAGGTACAAGGAATTATCTGTTCCTCGGTGGGCAACAATGCATTCAAAGTTGTTGGAGGGGGCTTGAGTAGGTGTTTCATGTCTGGGGTGGAAGAGGGCGTTACTGCCATTGAGGTACACCCAAACATGCACACATCCGATGTAAGTAAAATTACAACAATGTGATCACGTGGCTAACAATCAATAAGTCAATGCAAATTATATTAAGGAGACGTACATTGATAAGCCTCAGTAACTCACTCGTAGAGGACGATGCCGGACAAGATCTATGAAGACTAAGTTAACACAAGCAGTTTGGAAAGGACGCTTCACATCAACACCTTGCGGTCTGCGCTTCCGATACTCAAGGATCGTAGTCTGTGTGCAGATGTCACTCCTTCTTTTATATTAAGACTGGGTGGTTGCCCACCTACAGATCGCATTCGCATGTCATTGTTTCTTAGTAAGGACTTTTTTATCCGTTTAGATTCACTGCTTCGTATTTATTGTTTATTGACTGACGGCCGGGGAGACTCTTAAGGCACCGGACTTCCTAGCTTATGCTGCACTTCCAGTCTTTGCAGTAGCCTCCAGTCACTTCATCATCACCGAACCGATTGCATTTGATGTCTGACGCTTCGCAAAATGCTTCAACAGCTGATCAAATGTTCCCCATCTTAAAATGAATGTATCCAGGGTTTCTAAGCTTCGTAGTGTTTGATTGTTGCGACCGAGTAACTCCCGTCTTATACTCAAAGCCTGCTGACATATGTGAAGAGCTTCTGGACAACTCCCTAAGAGAAGACACGTTGAGGCTAGATTGTGGAAACTATTGTCAGCTAGTGTCTACGTGTTTACCACGGCACATCCTTTTCAAGACCACTGCCTTCCGAAATTGCTTCTTAGCAGACTGGTAATCACCCATCTTGAGATGCACAGGGTGGGGAGCAGGGTTGGCGCAGTGGTGAGAGCGCTCGCCTCCCCGGCACCAATGCGTCCCGGGTTCGATTCCCGGACCAGGCGTCATACGTGGGTTGAGTTTGTTGTTGGTTCTCTACCCTGCTCCGAGAGGTTTTTCTCCGGGTACTCCGGTTTTCCCCTCTCCTCTAAAACCAACATTTCTAAATTCCAATTCGATCTGGACGTCAGGCACTTAATCATGAGCCTCTGGCTCGGGTGATCACGCAAGCACTCCCTGTGTTTGATATTAAATTTACATTACACGTCCAACGTCATTAATGATGTCTGCGATGCTGGGATAAAGTTTCAAACGCTTCCCCACTTTTAGGGCCTTTTGCAAAGATTCCAAAAGCCGTCGAGGTCTCCTGAGTAGAACTGGGCTACCCCAACGTATTAATAGCTTCGTGCCAGGTCAGGGTGGTCACCAAGTAGATTTGATCTCACGTCTGACGCTTTCTGGAATACCTCACGAACTGGTGTGAAATTACCCATGCTGTACAAAGCCCCTACAAGGAAATGAAAGCTGTTTGCTGTATGTTTTCGGCTAATATCTGAAGTCTCAAGGAGGAAGCCTGTTTGCAACATCCAAGAGCTTTTGGGTAGTTCTCCAAGCGAAAATACGTCACAGCTAGGTTGTGGTAACAGGTGGCAATCCTTTCGTGTTTATCAAGTCGCTTCTTAAACAAGCCTAGCGCACCCTGAGAATGTTCCCCAGCAGAGTGGTAATCGCACGTCTTAATATACCGACAAGTGTTATATCACTAGCGATACCGGCAATGTCGAGGTGATCTTCTTTTGACAGTTTCCTCCTCAGTTGGAACACCTTCTGCAAAGATTCCAAAGCTCTCTTATGATCTTGCATGCCAGACTGCGCTAACAAAAGCCAGTGGTAGCTGTGTCTTGATGATCACCAAGTAGAGTTGATCTCATGTCTGACGCTGTCTGGAATGCCTTAACGGCTGACTTGAAATCGCCTGTCTTCTGATGAACCACACCTAGCATATGAAAGCTGTTTGCTGTATGTACGCGTTGACCTAAAACCTCGAGTCTCATGGTCGAAGCCTGCATAAAACATTCAAGAGCTTCTGGGTAGCTTTCCATTGCTAGATACGTTATAGCTAGATTGTGATAACTATTGGAAGTGCTTTCGCGTTTATGTAGTAACTTCTCGTACAAGTGTACAGCATTCTGAAAATGTTCTCTTGCAGACTTATAATCGCCCATCTTGTAGTAAACAGTTCCCATGTCGTTGATGTTATCGGCAATTTTGCAGTGATCTCCAACTGAAAGTTTCTTCATCTGTTGCTGGGACTTTTTGAACGATTCCAAAGCTGCGTTGAGATTTTTCATGCCTGAGTGTGCTAGCCCAAGGGCGTGGCAACTTTCGGCTGTGTCTTCGTGATCCCCAAGCAGAGTTGATCTCATGTCTGTCGCTGTCTGGAATGCCTCCACCGCTGATTTGAAATCACCCGTGTTGTTGTAAAGTACTCCCAGCATATGAAAGCTGTTTGCTGTATGCTCGTGCTGACCTAATACCTCTAATCTCATGGTCGAAGCCTGCTTAGAACATTCAACAGCTTCAAGGTAGCTTCCTAGTGCAAGATGCGTTACAGCTAGATTGTGGTAACTAGCAGCAGTGCTTTCGTGTTTATCGAGTAACTTATTATACAACTCTACGGCATTCTGAAACTGTTCCCTAGCAGAGTAGTAATCGCCCATCTTGAGATACACTTCTCCTATTTCGCTGGTAATATCAGCAATGCCAGGCTGATCACCTATTGAAAGTTTCCTCGCCAGTTGCAAGGCCTTCTGCAAAGATTCCAAAGCTCCTTTGAAATCTGCCATTTCACACTGCGCTAACCCAAGCAAGTCGTAGCTTTGTGCGGTGTCTTGGTGATCACCAAGAAGAGTTGATCTCATGTCTGACGCTGTCTGGAATGCTTCTACCGCTGACGTGAATTCGCCCGTCTTGAGATAAACCACTCCAAGCATATGAAAGCTGTTTGCTGTATGAACGTGCTGACCTAATACCTCGAGTCCCATGGTCGAAGCCTGCTTAAAACATTCAAGAGCTTCTGGGTAGCTTCCCAATGCAAGGTGCGCTGTAGCTAGATTGTGGTAACTGGTAGCAGGGCTTTCGCATTCATCTTGTAACGTCTCATACAAGTCTACAGCGTTCTGAAATTGTTCTCTAGCAGACTCATGATCGCCCATCTCGCCATACACAGTTGTCTTATGGTAAATGTTATCGGCAATTTTGTCGTGATATCCCACTGAAAGTTTATTTCTCAGTTGCAAGGCCTTTTTAAATGATTCTAAGAATTCATTGAGATTTCCCATGCCTGAGTGCGCCAGCCCAATGCTGTGGTAGCTTTCGGCCGTGTCTTGGTGGTCATCAAGTAGAGCTGATCTCAAGTCTGATGCTGTCCGAAATGCCTCCACGGCTGAAGTGAAATCGTTTATCTGGTGGTGAACCACTCCCAGCATATGAAAGCTGTTTGCTGTATGACCGTGCTGGCCTAATACCTCGAGTCTCATGTTCGAAGCCTGCTTAAAACATTCAAGTGCTTCTGGGTAGCTTCCCAAAGCAAGGTGCGCTCTAGCTAGATTGTGGTAACTTGTAGCAGTGCTTTCGTCTTCATCGGGTAGCTTCTTATACAACTCTACAGCATCCTGAAACTGTTTCTTAGCAGAGTAGTTATCATCCATCTTGAGATAAACCTCTCCTATTTTGTTGGTAATATGAGCAATGCCGGGCTGATCATCTATTGTAATGTTCCTCGCCAGTTGCAAGGCGTTCTGCAAAGGTTCCAAAGCTCCTTTATGATCTCCCATGTCACACCTCACTAGCCCAAGGGCAAGATAGCTCTTGAATGTGTCTTCAAGTGTGTAGGGTGTGTTGTGATCACCAAGTACAGTAGATCTCATGTCAGACTCTTTACAGAATGCCTCAGCAGCTGACGCTAAATCACCCATGTCGTAATGAAGCTTTCCTAGGGTGTGAAAGGTTTGAGCTGTATCCATGTGTTTCCCTAATAAATCCAGTCTCATGTCCGAAGCTTGTTTACAAAATGTCAGAGCTTCTTTGTAGCTTGTAGCCTGAAGCTTGGAGTAACTAGTAGCACTGTGAATTCCTTTTGCGTAATACACTTCAGCTATCTTATGTAAGGTTGCTCCTGTAAGAGGATGCTCTCCGAGATGTTTCTTTCTAAGTTTTAAGGCCTGTCGGTGAGCCTCAATTGCTTTATCGTAGTTACCGAGGGTAAGATGTTTGTCTCCAAGGGTACAGTAAACGTTGGCAGTGTCAACGTGATCGTAAATATCTAAGCGTTCTCTCAGCTCGAAAGCTCTTTGAAATGATTTAACGCCCTCGATTTCATTGTTCATCTTGAAATGCACACATCCAATGTTTGTCAGACTTGATGATGTGTCCATGTGGTCACCAATGGCTTCCTCTCTAACTTTAATGGCGCACTGATGAAATGAAATGGCTGTACTGTAGTCCTTAGTAAAGTACATAAGTTTGGCAATAAGGTCATAAATGCTTGCCAAAGCTTGGAAATCTATACCACGATGGCCTTCGAATATCATAAAGATTGCACCCCATAATACGTCTTTTAGCGGCTGTATGACAGGTTTACATGTTGACAGAAGTACATCACGGTCGTTTTCTTCTATATCTTCTATATATTCAAAAAGGATATTCAGTGACGTCTCAAATAACTGGTTGAAGTGGACCAACGTTGTATTCGAGGGATGTATGCGGAAAAGATTGGCCAGTGGAATCGCCATGTTGGTCGGTACTAAGAACTGCTCTTCCAGCTCGTTTGCATTCAATTGAGTTATCGGTTCAATACTTTTCATTAAATGCTCCATATGCTCCAGCCATGAACACTCCAGAAAAGGATCGAGAATTAGACTACAACTGGACTGACAGAGAGCTACGACAGCGTGAAAAACACCAGAGTTCAGCGTTTTCCTTTCCGATAGAATTAAATTGAGTAGATTGAAAATTACGCCAAAGCAGAAAGCATTATCTTTCATAGAAGACAACGTTTCCTCTGTAGGCCTAACCCCGACATATACTGAACTAGCCTTGCCGATAATTCTATGAAGGTGCGAAAAATGTGATGCCATTTTATGTTCACCTTTCTTCCTGTAACTGATTACAAGCACGTCATAGACCAGTTGTTTCAGAATGGTCTCATCACAACTGTTGCTTAGAGAATCCACCGCACATTGAAGTGATGATACTCCTTCGTCCAGCTTACCACGGAGTAACTGGTAAATTCCAAAATAGCACAGAAGCTTTGCTGGACAATCAGCAGAATCGGTGAGGCCTGTCGGAAAGGAATCATCGCAGGCTTGATGATCTGAAGAGAACCAACCCCAATGGCTAAACGATTTGGCCGCCAACAAATTGCATTCATCGTTCACTTCTTGCCTTTTCTGTGCTTCTTTCACCGCTGTGTCATAAATTGTCGTGAACAATGACTTTTCAACTGGCAATAGAGCAAAGAGAAATAGCTCTGCCTTGGACAACACTTCCACAGCTTTAGGATACAGCTCGTTATCACTTGGTCCATTGATGAGGGATAACATAATACTATCCCTGTGATTGAGAAACGCCACCAACGCTTTATTAGATTGGCCAGTTAAAAATCCCTCATTAGCCATTTCAAAACGAGAGATGTGATGGCTGTAAAAGCGATGCTGAGCTTCGAGAAATATAGCTCTTGTTTCTTGGTCAGTTCTTCTTCTTTCATCAATGAATGATCTGAGAAGCGAGTGAATTGTAACACTTGAAAAGTCTTCGCTACAATCTACTAGAGATTTTCTTTGCAGTGATCGAATAACTTTTTTGGTTTGTCTTAGAGTCTCTAAATCTAAAACAGCTGTGGCTTCTTCTGTTGCAAACGACCCAGGGAAGACAGCCAGCGACACAAACGCAGCTCTCTCATGTCCAGTGAGTCTTTCGAACGACTTGTTAATTATGGTCTTAAGACGGACATCTTCAGGAAAACTCTCGCTGTTCAAAACTTCAACAATGGGTGAAATCGTCAGTTCTTCTAAAAGTTCGTTAAGTGAAACATTTTCTTCTCTCATAATGCTACACATCAATCGCATTGCTAGAGGAACCTGTCCACATACCCTGACTATGGTTCTGCAATTATCGTCTGAGACATTTGGTGATAGGGACTGTACTAAACTGACCGAGGATGCTACATCCAGGACACCAACTCTCTCATTATGGATAGGAATCTTATGGCTCAGGTAATCTAGAGATTCACGTGTAGTGAAGAGAAGCTTGATGTAAGTGCACGTGGTAAGAATCTCCTCCACAAATCTCAGCACGTCTTCTTTCAGTTTGGCATCTTCAGATTCCAGTAAGTCATCAGCATTATCCAGAACTAAAACAAACGGATTCTGCAGCTGTTGTAAACATTGGATGAGCCGGTGAGACGGTAACACATGAAACACCTGTTGAGCATCTGCAAACATGCTAAGGAGCTTTGACACCAGGTCGTCTTTCCTTGTCATTCCACGAAGGGATGTAAAGAAGACTGGAATCTCCATCTCTCGCAATTGATGAGCCACGTTAATGGCCACTGACGTCTTGCCAAATGCAGGAGGACCCCAGACATCAACCAGTCGAGTAACTCCATTTGTTACATGCTCCAGGATTACTTGACACTCTTTTTGGCGACCAATAAAGTGTGGTATCTTATCAGGCATGCAGGTGTATGGAAACAATGGACCTTAAATGTAAACAGTTGTATAGACACATAACTCAATATTTCCACAACATTTCATTTAACAGGGAAACAAAGCTCTTTAAGCTAATGAAATGGCCGGCCCTCTTCAAAAGCTAAAAAGTAAACGTAAAATAAATTTGTAAACGTAAGTGTCAATCGTCAGCCAATCCACCAATTTATAACGCGTAGATAAAAAAAACTACAAGTTGTTGCAACCTTAACTGACACTCTTTCAAAAGAACGGCTAACTCGAACCAGTGCAAGGTTATTTGAAAAAAAAAGACATATAAAGAACGGCACTTTTCTCTGGATTTTCCAATCAGGACGGGAAAAGTACTGCGAGTTGACAACAACAGGTTTGATGAACTGACACATCCTGGGCGGCAATGAAAGAATGTACGACTTGTTAAGAAATCTTGAGAAATATCTGGACAACTTCGGATTTGGTCGAGTAATCTTCAATTATCCTGCCACTCCCGAAGAAAAAAAATCTCTGATGGCTATGCCTTATGGGGAAACGTTGGCAGGTATACAGGTCTTCAACACGGGGAAGGGGGCATTCCTTTAGAACATTCTATTATAATGTCCTAAGCTACGTTTGTAGAAATTCAAAAAGATGTAAATGGGTGTATGGTCGATTGTTGATTTCTGTTTACTAAAGATAGGAAGTATATATCGTGCAATAGTTTAGTTTATTTCCATACTTATTGCTATTCTTGTTTAGCATGTACATGAAACTGTCAATATAAGCACAGTTTCTAATTCTTAAATGGAGAACTGAAAAATCACAGCTCTTTCTCGATTAAAAGCCTCGCTACGAGTTTGTCATAAGCCTCCGTAGCTTATTCGACTTAAACTGATTCTGGTGTATTTCAACCTACATTTGCTCAACTTAGTTACGACGATATTGCGTAAGTCGAGACTTTTATACGCAATTGACTGGAATTTTCTTAACGGTAGCTTACCTTTTGCGCCTCCCCCTTGCATTACTTGTTTTATGTCCGCAAAGTCTGTTTTTAATTCTTTTACGTCTGACCCGACATCTTCTACTTGTGTCTTGACATCTGTCACTCCAGCTTTGACATCTTTCACGTCTGACCCGACATCTTCCACTTGTGTCTTAACATCTGTTACTCCAGCTTTGACATCTTTCACGTCTGACCCGACATCTTCCACTTGTGTCTTAACATCTGTCACTCCAGCTTTGACATCTTTCACGTCTGACCCGACATCTTCCACTTGTGTCTTGACATCTGTCAATCCAGCTTTCACATCTTTGACGTCTGACGTGACGTCTTCCACTTGTGTCTTGACATCTGTTACTCCAGCTTTGACATCTTTCACGTCTGACTCGAAATCTTCTACTTGTGTCTTCACATATGTTATTCCAGTTTTGACAACTTTCACGTCTGACCCGACATCTTTCACTTGTGTCTTGACATCTGTCACTCCAGCTTTGACATCTTTCACGTCTGACCCGACATATTCCACTTGTGTCTTAACATCTGTTACTCCAGCTTTGACATCTTTTATGTCTGACCCGACATCTTTCACTTGTGTCTTAACATCTGTCACTCCAGCTTTGACATCTTTTACGTCTGACCCGACATCGTCCACTTTTGTCTTAACATCTGTTACTCCAGCTTTGACATCTTTTACGTCTGACCCGACATCTTCCACTTGTGTCTTGACATCTGTCACGCCAGCTTTGACATCTTTTACGTCTGACCCGACATCTTCCACTTTTGTCTTAACATCTGTTACTCCAGCTTTGACATCTTTCACGTCTGACCCGACATCTTTCACTTGTGTCTTAACATCTGTTACTCCAGCTTTGACATCTTTCACGTCTGACCCGACATCTTCCACTTTT
>Ga0126343_10001383_pt1 | contig 11268 bp, 5 predicted proteins | sample Cyp2metagenome_FD_92531 | JGI IMG/M metagenome (GOLD analysis project Ga0126343, IMG submission 92531) | Coral microbial communities from Lord Howe Island, Old Settlement Bay, Australia - Cyphastrea 2 metagenome | ecosystem: Host-associated > Invertebrates > Cnidaria > Coral ... | reverse complement strand
TTGCGAGACATCTTTTGTTTTCACGGCGGAAATACCACCATGGAAAGTACTTTTTTCATTGTCGAAGCTTGTACCATTAAGACTTGTAACCGTTGCCAGACATTTTCCATTTTTAAGATGGAAACACCACCATGGAAAGACCGTTGAAACACCTTTTTTTCACCGTGAAATAACTCTGGAAACACCTCTATTTTAACCGTCGACAAAACTTTTTTTGTAACCGTTCAAAGACTGTTGTAAAAACCCTGTGGTAACAACCCTTTTTTCACCGTCGAAAAACATTTTGTTTAATCGTTTAAACACCGTTGAAACACCTTTGTTGTCAGTCTAAAACAACTGCGGAAACACCACTTAGAAAACTCTTAAGCTTCTTAGTGCAATTTAATTTAGTACAATAGAAAAATTCTAAAATAAAAGCTAAAACCTTTAAGTATAGTAATCAAAGTTCATAAATTTATAGGAAATAATAATTAGGAATAATGCTTAACTTTTAAAATTACTAAAAGACGGGGAAGTTTTGATATGAGCGGGTAAAGAAATAAAAGAAATAGTCCCCGCATACCGTTTAAAGGTTCTCTTTCCCATAATGGTCTTAGGCTTTGGTGGATGCAGGTCGTTACTTCTTCTAGTTCCATAATCATGGAAAGCCTTTTTTTTAATGATATACTCTGTTATATACTTCGGTATCAAGTTATTCAAACACTTAAAAACTAAACTACATTTGTGTAGTTTCCTTCTACAGGCTAATTTAGCAAGTGGAAAGCATTCTTTGAAGTATAATTCGAGCTGCACAATTTTGTAGATGCTGGAGCTCTCTGAAGGATGACATCCTTCTGAGATTTAAACCCAACCAGTATCAGCATCGTCAAATAACGGCTGCGCGAGTGAAGTATAGACTTATTTAGACGCTTCCAACGTGAGGCATGCTCGTATACGAGATAGAAGCCCAAGCCGACGTCTGACTTCGCTACTCACATACTCAACGTGATCTTTTCAAGAGAGTGTTCCGTCCAAAAAGACACCTGCATAACTAAATTTAGGTACCTTTTCCAAGAGTATACAATGTAACAACCCTATTTAACAGGTTTTATTGTTTGAGACATTTGCGATAACTTTGGTTTGCTCTTTTCATTGTTCCAATGGGCATAAATTTGCCTAACGTCACTCCTGAGTGACAATGAAAGAGAGAGCAAGCAGCAGGAAGAGGTACAGTTCGTTTAAATTAATTTACAACCAACCAGTATGGAAATCATTCAAATGTACCAATCGTAGCTCGAAGGCAGAAATTTACAATTAGCCACTACACGATTACTTTCTCACTGCTCACCCAAAGCAGAAAGTGAATTCAACATTATTGTAACAATGTGATCTTACATGTGATCTTAAACTGTCTCTCGTATGTATGGTGTACAAGCATAGGTGGTGTTATATTTTTGAAAATAATCTTTTGGCTTACCGGGCAACTGTTTCCCTATAAGGCATATATGCCATTTCCTTGTTAGGAAATGATTTCATATTTTTGATACAACATTTGTTGAAAATTGTCATTGCAAATATAAACTAAAGAAAGCACTGTCATAGTCTTCTAACAGGACATCGCCGTCTTCACTGTCGCTTTCATCGTCATCCAGGGGCACTGTTTCTTCCTCGGGAAGACTCAAAAGATAAGGCACATCTTCGCTGCTGCCCGATCCTGTACTTATCTTGTCTTCTTGTTGCTCTAGAGACGGCAAGTCATTTTCGAATATGAGGGAGGGTAGAGAAACATTTTTGATATGATCTTCGAATAGAGCTTTTAAATACACAAGGTACGTCTCAATGCTTAAGACTTTTTTTCTGATAAAAATATCTCGACCCCTGCTCTCAGCAGAAAGATTATCTAAACTAACATCCAGTGAAGACTTAAGCAGCTGATGTTGCCCAGTGAAATGATCTAGTGTGTTAATTTTCAAGAAGATGATGTAGCCATACTTCCAAGAAGGAGGTTCAACAGGAGCATTTAGACCACAAGTCAGTTCAGCTTCCTGACTGGCCCACTCGGCAACATCTTCTCTCTTGATGGGCACTACAAAAGATATATATTTAAGAGGATCTAACTGAGAATCTCCGGAGTTGCTAGACAGGCCTGTAAAATCGAAAATCCTCATCTCTGCCTGAAGAACACTTTTGGGGAACTATCTTGGAAAATGTCATTGAAAGTTTCTAAAGATTTCTAGTTCTCGAGAAATTCGCAATTCAAGTTTTGCGTGATTGATTGTGCATACATTACAGTAAAAATTGGCTAAGTTCAATTCGTTTGTATTGAAGCACTTTGCAACGCTAGGAAACAAGATTAATTGTCAATAAGAGCGTTGCATTTCTGCATTCTATAAATGGTACTCTCAAATGTTGTGCTGTAGTTATAATACTTTCAGCACCTTTTGACTATTAAAATATTTTTGATTTTCGAGCGTCTCCAGCAACTCTAGATATTCCCCGTCGGAGCCTCGTAGTACTTTTATTTTACCTTACATGTACAGCAGTGAGCCTAGAAATGTGATATTCAACCAGAGGCAAACTCACTCAAACTTCGGGTGATCTTGCAGGTAATACAAATCTCTTTTCTATGAATGGGTATTTCTTTCTGCTTTGGTACAATATTTAGGAGTTACCTCTTTTTCAGTTGGCATTCTCGGCCTTAAAATCAAATCTGAAATTTACTAGATTTTATATTTTCTTACTTTCTTTTGTGTTTGGGTAGGGTAATGTATGATAATGAGTTTAAAGCAAAGGATAATAACATTTGAACCCAGGAAAAAATTAAACCACAACACAATATGTATTAGAATATGAAATTTTAAGACTGCAAATTGTACTCATTAAAAATCATTTTTTTTGTAACGCCTGTAATTGTCAAAGAAGAATCCAATGTAGGTAATTGGGACTACAACTAATCTCAAAACAAAGAAAATAAAAATTCTAGATATCATCTCAATATTAACACTTGAATGTAACTGTTCAAGCGAACTCTCAAACATGGAAAAGTCAATTAACTAGAAAAAAAATCCGTTAGAGAAAATACAACAACAACACTTGAACCGCATTATCAATGTCCATTTTATTTTATCGCACGGCAACTACTTCACGCCACTAGAATTACATATCCTTAAAATTAACAAATCACAGAGCGTATGATTTGAAATAAAACATTGAAATAGAATTCTGTTTTAACATGACAGCACGAAAACCAGTTGGATGTTCTAGTTAAATGGTGCTAAACGACAAAGTATTTAACACTTTACATAAATAACTGCAAGGCTGTCCAACAATTTTGTCAACTCCTCTTCACCATTTTTAATTGAGTTGTTTGCCTTTTTCATGCGCTCAGACAAGAGTTTCCCTAATGGCGTATCACAACATAATCCAATTAATTATCTATCATTGTATATAAATTCATTGATGTAACTTAACAATTTACTTTTTTCATAGTACATGCATACAGATGCTGCTTTATGCTTTAACATCATCATTATTGATATATCAGGGGCAACATTTTTAACCTCCTATTAGGGGAGACCTCTTGTAAGAAGATACTGACACAAATTTTGAGGTACAGAGCTAAAGTCACCTCCCTATTAAAAATGTTCCATAGAAGAGAAAATGGCAGAGCAGCAAGTTTGCTGGCTCGAAAGTTCTCTAGCTACTCTCAAATGAAATGTCTCAGCAACGATATTACTGTCATTATATTAAACAATACAACAATAACATGAATTCTACAAGTACCGAATGAGTCTAACACTGAATAAAAGGCACGAGTGCCACCCTCCTTATCATAGTGTTTTGTGTTAATGTTTTCAAACTCTCATAAGCATGCATCCGCCACCTGTAGGTGGGTAGTTGTGCTTGGCACTAAGCGTGTACACTTACGAGAGGCTTGACTGTTCACTTATTCTAGCAGTAAAAGCCTAAATTGGGTACTGAACCTAGGCTTGCTGATCTTTTCTTTGCATAAAACAAAAGAGCATCTGTGAGAACATCCACCCTGTGATTTGGCCTCATCTCCTTTGTCATTTTTCCAAACCGTCTCAAAAATTACCAAAGCCTTTCAAGCACCTCACCATTAGTGAGTCCAAAACCAGGTAACCTCCTCGGACTGTATTTCATCTGACGAAGAAAACAAACAGAAAATCCTGTTTAACTTTTGGATTCTAAGTATGACATTGACTTGTTTTAAGAATAGTATAACTATCTTCTTTCTTACTAAAAACACTGCACTTGTACAAAAAGTCAGGAGACCTCCCCTATGCAGGTCCATTGGACTCTGGAGGCTTTCCTGTCAATTTTCTTCTTAACATGTACATGTACCTATGAGATTATTGAGTTACAATAATATAAATCATGTACATTGATATGTGTTTAGCTATTCTGTACAAGGTGTATTTGAAAAATGAACAACTTGAAAATAAACATATCTAAATTTATCAATTAATCCATTATTACAATTAATGTAAAATTTCAAAGTGCAGAACACCCTGGAAATGGCAAGCTTCGTGACCATTCTTGTCCCCAGAGCCTGTGATCCATTTGGTCTGTACCTAGGATCAAGATTTCTGGTTGGCAGGAGTACCCATTTTGTATTAACAGCCAATCAGATTTTTCGGAATTGAAATGAAGTCCTTGAATCGTGGACCTCCTATGTTGAGGCTTGCTTGTTATTAACATCTTCCAGGAAGGAGTGTACCTGAGGGTTTGTGGATTCAAATTCAAAAGGAGGTCTGAATAGAGATTCCTTGCTTCTGCTTTTTTAACAACAGTTTTCTTACTTTTATCAGAAAAAACTCCCCCTGCTCCCTCCCCCCAAAAAAACCCACCCCTCCTTGCCTGAGAGTAATGACACTCAAAAGGAAGGCAGCTAATTCTGAAGGTACAAGAAGAAATTACAATAATTTTGAGAATTTTGTGGTAACTCCTTCCATTTATGTTTTAACAATGACAAAACAGTAAGAATGTAAAATACCAGATGAAAACAGACTACCTGACAATTTGCTTTATGCCCATAACTATAAAAAAAAAGTCACCGGTATTTATGGGTCTTCAGAGAACATAAAATATTTAATTATGGTATTTTAATTCATCGAAACCAACAAAATAACAACAAAGAACAAACTTCATTGATTACCTGTAAGTGACTTTCCAAAAGACAGGCAATATCATAAAGCATATAAACATCAATTCCAGATGTCTCATCCAAATCATTGAGTAGATAGTTAAGAATCCAAACTGGATATGCCAGCCTAGTATAGCAGAATTTAATTAAGAGCAATTACCACTAACATACAAAAAATAGCATCCTCTGCCAACAAAATTAAAACACAGGATGCATTCATTTTTAAAGCTAGAGTGCATCAAAACATGTATGAGTTACAGTGCATCTTTACAAAAAGGTGCTGCAGATAATTTATAACATAGTGAAATTAAATTTTAATTACTGAAAGTTTCTTTTGTTTTCATTTAATGTAACATGCACATTCATACTCTATTCAAGAAGTACAAATAATGTGATAACCTAAGCAGTAATATTTATTTGTATTATACATTCAGTACCAACTATGTAATTACATAACAATGACACTTATAGCTTATTAGAATACCTTTCGCCATGTTTAATGTTAATAAACCTCTTTGGAAATTCATGTCGACAGGCCCCTCCAAAGATTGCAGTTTCACTGAGGGCAGAATAACGGGATTTGGAACGAATCATGCTTCCAGCCAGAAAATCAGCACAAGCCTTAATTATGAAGAAATATATTATGTGCATACATTAACATCAACCAGCCTGTATTAATTTTCAACAAATAATTTTACCTAGTAAATATAACTGATTTGTAAAACTTCACAACGTTTTAGCCAATCAGCTTGTCGCATGCCCATTACATGTATACATGTATATTAACTCTTTGCTAAAATAGCATTAAAATAAAGCCTGCAAATTAAAGTACAAGGAGAGTTAAAACAATTTAAATGCATGGTAATGCAGCTGAAACTTGAGCTAGATTCTTATGTGCATATAGAGAAATAATTAATGCAAGTTAAAGTAAACCCCACCTCCCCTCCCCCTTTAACCTGATAATAACTACCCATCATTGGGCAAGTGCAAGCACAAGCTCACATTATACTGAAGGTGTGTTCGTTTACTCAAGATGCTAAATTAAACCCTGAGTAGTGCAATATTAACAAATCACCTGTTTCCTACAGTATGAATAAGGTACGACATTTCAAACTCATTTTACATATCACTTATAATAACAATGATAATTATTAGAAGAGATAATAACAATCACACCCTATTTGTTCTTTCTCCACTTCTTGATGGATTTTGCTCAACAAATTGTTCCACTTTGTCCTCATCACCAAACAAGACATTTCCACAGAGAGGACTTTGAACACTCTTTCCTGCAGTCTTCTTGCGTCCAATAAACAAGGCATCCATTGATTCAAGAAGAGTACCTTGGCACAAACAGTAACATCATCGACAGGCATCAATTAGCAATAATTAAATATGAAACCTAAAGTTAAATATTAATACTTAAAGTTAACAGGTTTTTTACTGTGCTCGTGGCCTCTAAAATCCTGTTAAAAGTGCATACCTTAGGGCAAGCAGGGCATACACTGCCATCATCAAGATTACTGCTAGTTACAGCACACTTCAGTGTGGTGAGTTTATGATGATAGATCCTTGACAAAGAAAAGACATTTAACAATGTAATTTATAAATAATAACCGCTATAATTCTAACCTAAAACCTTAACGATTTGCAATTGATAATGGTGATAGGATGTGACACTGAAACATCTTCTTGTGTTAGTATTTACTGTAAAATGTTCTTCAATCTTCTTTTAATAATGAAAAGAGAAACAATACAAACCTGAATTCTTCAAGGCTATCAATCATGACAGGATAAAGTTTTCTTTGATTCTACAATTTTAAAGAAAATGTATAAGAATTAACAATTACCACGAATCCTTGATTAACAGCTTTCCCTTGATTGGCCCCCGTTAGGTAAAAAGTTTTGAAATATTACATGTCAATGCCCCTATGAAACAATCACCCACCTGTCTGTAAGCATTTTTTGGCCTCCTCCCTGTGAGGTAAAGAATTTACATTCTTGGAATTGGTCTATTACCGGAGTTACAATAATCCTTAAGTATTAACCTACACAAGTGAACAACAGTGTTATATGTTTTCTCCTTTCAATATAAATAATGTGCTGTGAAAAATCTGTATCCAGTATAGGCAAAGTCTTGATGTACATGTAAGTTACTATAATTTTAAGAGAAATGTTTCTGAATCAGAAAGGAGATTTGAAAGTATCTAAAGACAGAAGATACAAAATATGAAAACACAGAAAAGTTACAAACTGGTCCTTACTGAAAAAACAATTACATCATTTGCCATAGTCTGAAGTGCATCACAAAAGTCCTTGACAGCCACTTGACATTCAAGATTTAAGGTGTGAAGAAGATCCATCAAGTTTATGGAGAATGCCAACTCTGGTTTTGTGGGTGTTGCACCCCAAAGATTAAAACGAAGAAGCCGCAGAAAATCAGCCTCACAACCACAAAATTGGACTTGAACCTCTTTTTGAGGCCCTAAAGAGATTTATAACACAAATAGAGCTGTAAACTTTTCTCTGCTCAGGCAAAAATAGAAAACAAAAATTAAGTTTGTTGTTAAATATAATGTATGATACTTCTATGGCTAAACTGAAATTGGCATTGGGTGATTGTCTTTATTAAATTTTGTAGTTTTTTAAAATAGTCCAATGCATACAATGCCAAATAACAGTATATACCTCATAATTGAATCCACTGGGAATCAAACTAGTCAGGACAATATTATAAATACGTGTACACATTCATACATGTACACTGTGCATACATTATCATTATAATATTACACACAATCATGTAGAAGAGCAAGCTAGTGCAAGCGTACATGCAAGTGTATAGTCAGAAAGCAGCTGCAAGACTTGATTATTACAGGAATAAAAAGTACAGCCATGTTAGTCTACTGGGCTTATTAATCTCCATGGAGGCAGTGATTTAATTTCTAGTTTTGGTTAATCCTTTCATTCAATTAAATATTATTTACAAATTAATATCAGTAGTGATAGTAATAGCAGCAGCAGGAAATTTGAGCAGAAGAGTAGCTAGAATGGAATTTCCATATAAAGTAATGCCTTACCTCTTGACTCTACAATCATTACTGTACGGAAATGAACTCCATTAGTCCACTGATGATCACTGCATTTCAGTGTTCTTTGTATTTTTAAGGGAAAATACATCTTACCCTCCTATAAAATAAGCATCACAACTGCATGAGAACTGTTGTTAAATAACAAAAAATACTCGGATGCTAAAATGCAAAATAGTCAACAGATACACAATGAAGTGGACATGAATTAAGTGATGGATATTCACTGAGCCGTGTAGCAGCGAGGATAGTATCCACCACTTTCAATAACAGTGAGGTGAATAATATTGTTTTGGTATATACCACACAAACTGAATAATAAGCAGACCAAAACATTACTTTTGGTAACTGAAGCAAAACAGGAAGCCATTTTATTTGTCTTCGGCTGCTCGGAGGTGAATAGTACTTTACTTATCAACTCTGATTTAACCAATCAAAATGCGCAAAAAACACTATTGTCACTGGGAGTACTCATGCACAGCACCCCTAATTCCGTTGAGATACCAGTTGTTCATTGCCCCACTTCTGTATATCCTTGTGATCAAGGGAATCTGTTATGCGTAGTTTTGAGTGAGTTAAGTATAAATATACCTGTTTTATCCTGTTTATTCCACTCTTCATTAAAAGGGATGCCAGACATCAGATCATCGCCCCACCCTTCTCCCCGCAGCGATGGCTCGCCTTTATGTCTTAACTCCTAATGCTTTCAGGCTCCAGGCTTGCCTGACTCTTCCCATATCTTATCGCAACCTGGGGTGTTTGTGGAATGGGGACTCCCAGTGAGAATTTATTACTATTCACTTGTGTGGTATATACCAAACCAAAATAACTGCAGTAATTTCATTTCCTCAAGGGCTACATATACACTTAAAGGAGCTACGTCCTGAGGATTTCTCAGACTTTTGGCGAAACTATTCTGAAATTGACGATAGACAACTGACGAAAAACAATTATCTTTGAACATCTAACAGAACATATAACCATAATTTGTGGAGAAAAAACTTGAGAAGTTTAGCCTCAATCTTTCAAGTTGTATTAATCAATTTCCATCCTAGCCATTCACAGCCAAAGGTGCTTGTTAACAGTTTCAGTGCTCAAATATAGCAAATTTTAATAAAAATGGACCATTATTTTAAGGTTTCCTATGACACAAGTACATTGTCCGACATTCGACCGATATAACGACAGAGATGTAGCGATCAACATATTGACTGACAGATCAACCAAGATATCAGCCGAATGATGATCGATATATCAGCCAACTATTGGCAGATATCTTGGTCATTATAGTGGCCGACACTCGCCCAATACGTTGACCATTGATTGTCGGCAGAATATCAGTCAACTGTCTAATAATACGAATCAAAAGCTTAGACTGTCAGTGTCAGATTATAAGTTATACGTATTTCATCCTTTTTTGGTAAACTCGACCGATATGTCTGTCAATATGTTCACCGGCACATCTCGGTCAATGTTTTGGCCTAGTGTCTGTCGATATGTCGGCCAACATATCGGTCGAGTATTGGTAGATATGTCGACGGATACATCGGTCGAATGCCGGTCGATAATCGACCGATATATCGGTTGAGGGGACTGTGCACAAAATACACATGATCTACTTTGCATTATATTGTTTGTTTGTAACAATATGAAAATATGCATAGCTAGTGATTATGAGGACTTTCACAATAAAATAAACCAATAACGCAGAATGATAATATTGGTGTAAAAAAGATAGCCATATATACCATTTCGTTCAAGTATCTACGATTTTTGAAATATAAGTACGGCATGTAATCATGTCTACACATGCAATAAATATATTTTGTATATTGAAGTTAAGCGAAATTAATTACTTACCATGAGGATCTCAACATGGTGGAAAATATTGCGCTCTGTGTGGTTATCGACAGCAGAAGATTCACACAAACTTATAGATGGACTACAATCAAGGCAGCGACAATTAGCGACAGAGTTACAAAAGAAGCAGTTTTTTCCAAACACGGAACCCTCATTCTGGAAAGTTGTCAATAACATAGCCTCGCGTATTTTGGACCACGATTCCTCCGCTCTCTGGAGTCTTTGATAGTGAAGAGTTGTAAATTTCTCGTCTGCTTCTCCTTCATCGGCAGATTCAAAATAAGGAAGATCGGCGTTATCATGATCGATATAATTTGAGGGATTAAGATCACTGGTGCTTCCACTTATATCAACTTCACGTGCACCACTACTCAGTGGCACCTTTTTTCTCTTAACGCCAATCTAACATCGATTTCTGCCTTGAAACGCTTGCCCTTTCTGGGAAAAAAGTAGACATATTTTAGAAAATAACTCGAGTTGTAGATCCGATCACGCTGAGCGAGACCAGTGCCACTGTAGAGCAGTTTTCGTATTACTAGAAAAGGAAAGATGGAGGCGAATAGAAGTGCAAGTAGGTGTGCGAGAGAATGGGCAAAAAGTGGGAAGAAAACAGAAATGTGGGACACTCACCGGCTCATTGACTAATGCAATAGCGAAGAATATTTATGAAGGTGATCGGTGAATCCTCAGATCCTCAGGTGCAGACGAGTGGGTTGAGCGTAGTATATCGACAGCTGGCAACAAAAAGACTGTTATTGAACCCAAATACAACTACATAGCGGATCAAGAGCTTGAAGCACCGTTATTGTGATACAAGCTGCCTCTAAGGCCTGGTTTAAACGTCGCATTTTGCATGCGCCAAATCGAATTGCCAAGTTAAATGCATGTAAAATGCGACGTCTAAATCAAATGCGACATATTTCAATTCGATGCGAGTCAGTCGAATATTCGAGTGATCCAGTCGAATATTCGACTGAAGCTTGGTAGTTGATTTTGTTACATTCTTGCGTTGCTTGCTATTGTTTTCGTTCCCTAGCTAAATCCCTACGGGTCAACTTAGTGATTTGCATTTTCTCTTTCGCGCGCTTTATACGCATATTTTAGCTACGGTTTCGTTATTCTCAAACAGCTAGCTAACCTGTTCAATCAAATTGTATTGCGTACGCGTTCAGGATC
>Ga0126343_10001382_pt1 | contig 11271 bp, 7 predicted proteins | sample Cyp2metagenome_FD_92531 | JGI IMG/M metagenome (GOLD analysis project Ga0126343, IMG submission 92531) | Coral microbial communities from Lord Howe Island, Old Settlement Bay, Australia - Cyphastrea 2 metagenome | ecosystem: Host-associated > Invertebrates > Cnidaria > Coral ... | reverse complement strand
TCTTAAAGCTTTAGTTTTATCTCCCATTAGTCAACAGAGAAGTAAAGGAAAAGTCTAAGCTAGCCTAACAGTAAAAACACGAGAGAGAACGCGGAGCGCTAGCTGAAGCGTGCCGCTCCCATCGCTGCACAGACAACGGTCAGTTAAGCGTTATTCTTTCATGGAGTCATCTCATTTGCATATTATAACTATTTTTTTCAAACTGAAATATCTCCTGAACTAATTCAGATATTAACCAACAGTAAACGGCGTTTTTATTCTTTCATGGAGTTCTATGTGATACACCTAAAAAATGAAGGGGGAAAAATTTGATGAAAGCACCACTTTAAGTGATTTGTTAAAGAGCAAAACAAATGGGTCAAACTGGTGGAACACGAATACTTACTTTATTGACAAATGACGTGCAACAACCATTAACTTTTCGCGAACAACCATTAACATTTTGCGGTTAATAGTGAACTGTTTTCCGTTTCACGTCATAGTTTTTGCAGTAATGGCAGGCGGGAAACAGTTTCATTGTTAGATGTCATGTGACCATGAACTAGCCAATGATTAATGGGCGCGCTGTAGCTGTAGCGGGAAACAACACAAGTCGCAGCTCTATTCAAAGTATTATCTCGCTATGTGGTTTCTTAGGTAGTTTTATTTTTGCCATTATTGCTTAAATGTTCAGCGGAAATCATTTTAATCATCTTAAAGGGACACTGTCACGCTATTTGGCATCTTTAGACAAATCTAGAAGGTGTCTTCCCATCAATTGAATTCCAAAACTAATGGTCTAGGTTTGTTATTTAAGACTATTTGAAGGTACTGTAACTGTTTCCTGTCGCCTGGAGCTACGGGTGGCAAGGATGGAAATGGATTGAAATTTGAAAAAACTGGCCAGTTTTTTCAAACTTTGATGCTACGTCTTCAAAAAATCCTCAAGAAATTTATTATGGTTAGATAAAATTCATTCCATATCTTCGTCGTAGCTTTACAAAAGCATTTTGTTTACCAGTAAAGCCCAAAAAAATGATTTTAGCCCAGAATTGACCTAAAACAGCAAAATCCTCGTGACACTGCCCCTTTAAAGGACCCTAGTCAGCCACACCTTTGTTTTTGTTTACCTAGGAGAATTTGACTATTATACTTTATTCGGAGCATGTCGAAACGAAGGAAATCTCTTTCAAACTACTAAAGATAATCAAACATACCTTCAGGAACACAACTTGCAGAAAAACAATACAATCTCGGTTCAACAAGCAATGTGAATAATTTTGATGGCATCAAAAATGGCGGAGGCTGACTAGGGCCCTCTTTGTAATGATCATATTGGCTTGTACTAATGCACTGTGCGAAATCGAGCACAATCCCGCATGCAGTCATTTCCTATACTCTTGAAATGTTATGCTCTCAACTATCCCAACTTACGGCTCTCATCTAAACAACATAAGTTAGTTGCTAAACACTTGTAAACACACGTGTTCCATGTTCTTGTTCTTGTTCATGAAAATGAAACTGAAACTGCGCACTGGAAAGCGTGGGAGTGGCATTTCCGAGCCCCTAAACTGATTAAAATCTTCCTCGGTGTATTCTTCCTAACCCTCCTCAAGGCTCGACACCCTTTCCCTTCCCGTCCCTTTTCGTCGCTGCACATAAGACAAGTGTTGTCTCTCTCTAGCGATCTGAAGCTACTGAGATTTACACTATTCAAACGAGCTCCCTAATGTCTTTAGCTTTTTAGTTATTTCAGGAAGCTGGAAACCCTTAAACTAGTCATATCATCTTTTAACTTACCGTAATTTCTAAATGGGTAATAAAGTGTTGTTGTTGTTGTTGTTGTTGTTGCTGAGTTCATTAAGGGGTAATTACTCGATCACTTCCTCATGAACGTTTTTAAAAATATACTTATTAGTTTATTACAGCCTTGAAATTCTCTTCTAGGGTTGTACTGAGCCATTAAAAACTCAATTTTATTTTTAATAAACATCAATTTTTCTCTTAGTTCAGTGCTTAGAAGATCTCGTGGATTGGTTCTCGAGCGCAACAACGCTTTCTCAACGTCGACGTATTCCACCGAGCGAAAACGACGATACAAGCATGAAAGGTAACGAGAAATTGGCCAACAAGCCTTTGATCGACGGATTTACTATATTTGAGAATTACGAATTGACAAGATACACACGCAACCTGCTTCACTGACAGGAAATATGTTGATCTCCGGCCGGTGCTTTAGGCAGGAAATCCGGTAGTTGCAAAATCTGTTAAAAAAGCATTCACAGTAAATACAGTACTGAGAGAAAATATAACAACCGTTATTTTAATTACTACAACTGTCAAGTCAGTGGAAATTGATGGGAAAATTGCTGGGAAGTACGTTGCATACTACGTAAAATCTGGTTGAAAAGAGCATTTAGTGAAAAGCACATAGTAAATTATTATTGCCTAGCTGAAGCATTCCGCAGGAATGAAAAATGTTTTAGTGTATATGGTAATGTGACGACATGTGTCAAAACAAATTATGTTGCTTGAGAAAGAGTTGTTGAGTTCTTTATGTTCAGTATAAAGCAACAGTTATTTATTTGGTTAGCGTTGTTACTTTTCCATACAGAATCTTAAATTTCCGGCTGTCGCATCATGAAAACGGCCATATTAGTTATTTTTCTTTCAGACTACAAAAATGTTGTCTATATGAGACACCATTTCCTTCAAACTCTTCTCAACAGTAGATAAACAATTGCTATATCTTCCACATATGTGGAATGAACGTTGCAATGAACGTTTCAAAAGGCTGAGCAGGTTGAGGCAGTTGAAGTATGTGCGGCCTCGCCATCATCCTTCATTTAAACCCGCAGAGCATTCAGTCCATTAGTTAAGTTAAGGCTGGTTTTCACTAGCGACGGAGTCGGAGTCGGAGACCTAGTCGGAGTCGTAAGAGCGCTTATGACACAGTGAAAATCGAAAGACGAAGTCGTAAGCGGAGTCATAAGCTCGACGGAATCGGAGTCGGAAGAATCAGAACGTTTCCATTTTCTTCCGATTCCACTTATGACTCCGTCGCTTATGATCTAGTGAAAACTATATTGTCTGAGTCGGAAGTAGAAGCGGAAGACCCAACCAATCACAAGGTCCCGAATCGAACATTGTGATTGGTTTACTCTTCCGCTTCTGCTTGCGACTCCGACAATGCAGTTTTCACTAGATCGTAAGCAACGGAGTTGTAAGCGGAATCGGTGTTCTGCTTTTGACTCCGTCGGTTTGATTTTCACTAGATCGTATCGCTCTACGCTTCTGATTACGACTCCGATTACGACTCCGCCGCTAGTGAAAACCAGCCTTTAGGAGACGTTCGCCGTTCAGTTCGCTCTAGCATTTATAGAAAAAACTTAAAGATAATCTTCAAAATTTCAATTGTTCTTTGATTGCCATTTATATATGCAGAGTGCTTGTTTGTAAGTCCGCTAATGATTATTATATCATTCCACACAGAGGTGAAGTATTCATCACAGTGTACAGAACATTCGAATCTGACCGAATCAAGCACCCATGTCACAGGACTGAAGCCAACACCATGTCAAGTCCCTCAGAGAATGCTGACGATTTAACTTGGGAATAGTAGAGTGAAACTAAATTGGCTATCAATTCGCATTCAAATTTTTTTCTTTTTACTGCTTTACAAATGCACATAGATTTCCACCATTGGGATAAACGGAATATTAAAACCTGCTTGATTGAATCTTCGATATGCAAGTTATACTCTATCCAGGTACACTTTATAGATTCAGATTATATCAGTCACGAACGCGTTTTTCTGTTGTTAGCAATTTATGTGGTCGGTTGCCTCAACATTCATGACAAAAAATCAAAAAAGTTTTTGTGGTCATAAATCCGAAGTAAATAGTCATAACAGTTTTAAATTTTCGAGTAAACTTTTATCCCTCGGAGATGTACAAGCATACATTCCATTCATGTAATCAAGCTCAGTTTTCTCACGGTGTTTGACATCGAAATAAAACTGCCATAAAACTAAAACTTATTTTTAATTGTGATGTATAAAACCTTTGGGTGGAAAAATTTCCGAGAAAATTTAAAGCCCACTGGGCTTTAAATTGAATTGAATTTTGTTTTGTTGAGAGTAGTCGAAAGCAGTCCTTGGAAAAAATTTGCATTTTAAGGAACGAATTAAGGAAGTGAAAATTCTAAATATTTTCTTTCGAAGCGGTGGGCATATGTGGCGGAGGTCGGTTTATCATCAAAGCTAAATGAGGAAAAAAAAAATCGTGTTCAACGCGAGAGAAAACGGTTGTGAAAATTTTGAAATCAAGATTAAGGTCCGTTTGCTTTGGATCGTCCCTCAACTGACTCTCATCCCATTTATCAGGAAGAGGAATGATGCAGTTAGTTGGTCTCGCACAGGTCAGTCCAAGAGCAAATCCTTTCCAACGGAACTGAAATATGCGAATCAATGCACGAGTGATACTATCACTCGTGCATTGATACTATCACTGATACAGAAATGCACAAATAGAGTGAGATATTTCAAATAAAGACGATGTGTGTGACTTTCAAATTAACCTTTGGCCTTGTAGTGGTCTTTATTTTTCCTGAATATAAAAGGAGATTGCAAGTTTCTTTACATGCCGTTTTGTAGAGGAGGCAATTTTCTGAGTTTTTAAGGAAAAGAATTTTGTTTATTAAATGTTCATTCTCCCTTTAATTTGTTTTGTTTCTTTTTACGATGGAAAATGAGTATACGAATGGCCAGAACGAGGTAATTATAGGGCGGTTTTTTCGGTCATTGATACAAATAATAATAGTATTTGCACTTTATAATAACCAGGTTACGGAATTTCGTAAGCGCATTTTCTTTCCCAAATACGAAGACAGTGGGATCAAAGACATTCTCTTAAGATATTGGAAAATTGATTGAAACCTGATCGAGGTGCATGAACGTGGCTCGGCTTATTTATTCACGCCTTGGACGAGGCCCTGTTAGGGGTGGGGGGTTAGTCATCCCTTATCCCTAAAATTCCAGGGGCAGTTATCTCTTATTTCTAAACTTATCGAGACTGTTATCCCCAAAATTACCTATCTTTGGAATTTAAATAATAAGTGGCAAATTTATAGTGTTGAATGACTCGTTCCTTAAATTAATAGATGTATAAGGGAAGGTAATTATTTATCGAAAATCCTTCAGTTTAAAGGATTCCCAGCTCAAGACAGTAACATTTAGTTAATCCCCCTATTTTATTGATCTGATCCCCCTCATAAATCTTGATAATTTTCGTGATTCTCCCCTCCCCTATTTCTTTGCACACATATTCACCTTTCGAAGTATATACTCAGTTCTTTTAATTATAAGTACTGTTTCAGTCTCACAAGGATACCGGTATTCGTAGAGTACAATAAAGCCGCCATGGTGCAGTCTCTTGATCCTTGTGAGATCTCTCCTGATATCTGATCAGGGTTCTTAGCAGAATTTTCCACAGGTGTTCAATAAAACATAACAAGCGGCGTAAATAAAAGCGAGGTCCGAAAGAGCAAACCAACCTAGGAGGGTCCAGGTGAGGGGAGGGGGGGCATTACCCCCTGGAAAATTTTGAAATAAGTTTAGCTTACCAAAGATATGATTTCATCATGTATTTTGGGGGCAAAAAGAGACGAAAAAAAGAGTTGTTTGTGATCTTAAAATTTGACGCAGCAAGTAGCGCTGTTTCGCCTATTAAATACTATTTTCTTCATGAAACATCTCGGTTTGCAAGTCTCAATTTACTGTTGTATGAGTGCAAATTTTAAGAACATTCGATTTTACAACCAGTGGAATTCTGCCGTTCTACTGAGAACCGTATGACGTATATCGGTTGACATACCAGCAATGCCGTCTACCAAGACAGTGTGGGCATGCGACATTGTGCCCCCCCCTCCCCCTTTCAGTTATAACTGATCATGTGACGCCTGTGTTTCATGTGTGCCATGAGGTCAGCAGTTGACTAAATGAAACAGCCTGAGGGCAAGTCTTCGATATCTGACCCATCATGCTTTAATTTGGACTGATAAATGACTTGTTACTGTTTGTTACCTCTCGCCGGTGATGCAGATCCTTGGCAAAAGTGACCAAACGAGTGCCAGTTGACAAATCAAAGCTATTTTTTGTTATCCCTAAGACTATCTGTCGCAAAAATTCCTATTATTCATGTTTTCGTTTTTGTTTTTGTTTCTTTGCATGTAGATATATAATCGTTTCTTTTCATTATCTTAAATTCCTTTGGAGTATTGTTAATTATTTGTAGTCTTAATTCGTCGTATCTTTATCCAACAACAAAAAAATGTCACTAGGATGTTAGTAGTTATTGTCCTAGGAATTTGTATGTAGTATTGTAATTTTCAATGTAGTCTAACTAACTTTTATTATTCCCATCACCGTGTATTTCACATCTTGTTGTGAAATTAGTATTTATTGTACATTTTGTAGTTAGCGTTTTCTAGAATCTTCCTTGTAGTTATAATTGTGTAGGAGTATTTAAAGAGAGGTCAGGTTGTTTGTTGTTGCTGGTTGGTTGTTATTCTTGGAAGAAGGAAAAGGACTGAGAAGTTTTGAATAAATTGCAAGGTTGCAGGCGAAGTCGCTCAGGTCACTGTCAAGAGCCATTGACAGGAGCCAGCAGCTAGTGTTTTCCCTGACATAACCCCTTTTGTCAGCGGCGGCGAGTTAAAAGGAGTACAAGGCGAGTTAAAAGGAGCACCAGGCCAGCGAACAGAAGTTAAAGGGGCTAGGTCACGCAATTTTAGGCAATTTCAGCACTGATCAAATAGTCATAGAATTAACTAAAATATAAAAATAACGGTTCAAAACTATAGAGGAACTCTATAACAAAACCAAGGAAAGCCAAGAAGGGACATGGATGGACAAAACTGGAGAGGATTGAAGTGGATTGCATTTGGCGGTAAACTTGAAAAACGTAGGCCCACCTTTTTTCAAATGTACGGTATGTCAGTTTATACATGTATCAAAATGTCATTTACATGGCTGGAAAATCATTTTCAGTTGTAATGTGGCCATGACCGATCGTCACGATCATCGCACGGGGCAAAACAAATACATTACTACACGTATTTACAGTCCTCAGCGTCTTTGTCGAGCAGACACAAATTGCCAAAATACGAGGGAAGAGAATTCCGCTAAATCTAGAATGACCTGGCAGGATGGCTGAGGCATAGGTGGTGTAACCCTGCGTAACGAGTTCGTGGAGCTATGCACTTCACAAATACGAAATAACAAAAAACAATTTCGAGTTTAGCAGCCATCACTGCTAATTTACAAGGTGCTAGCCGTCCATAAGGTACGAATTCCTTCTTCTAAATTTTCCTCCCTAATGATATGTCAGCTTTAGATATAGGGAGGACATGAGCTACACACGATTCTTCTCCCACTTGCACAAGCACTGAATGACGTCAGTGGGTCATTGATACGCATGCACGAGTGGTCGTCTCGAAATTTTATGACGTCACATACTAGTAAACGAAGAAACACGCGTAGGGGCTCACTTTTCTCGAGTTCCTTCCGGTGAAATTTTGTGAAAGTTTGTATACTTCATGATATAGATGCCGACTTCACAATCCTTTAGGTAAATTTTTCATTTTTTCGAATTTAAGTATTGTCCGAAATCATTTTCACAACAGTGCCAAGTTTCAAGGTATTTTACCGAGGCTAATTCTAGAAAAGGAAGCAAACAGGTGGAAAATAGCAAAAAAATGGTTATCTTTACAATTGGTTGTTGCCATGGCAACATTCTGCAATACACTCATATGACGAAAAAGAAACCCCAGGTGTGTTGCCGATATTCACTGAAAATTTCAGGGGGCTTAAACCCAAAGGTGAAACAAATAGATCATTTTTAGTTCATCATCCTTCTTCAGATGAGAATACGGTTGATATTGTAGGGAGCCACCTTAAAAAACTACTCAATGTCTGGATCTGTTTCGAGATAACATTATTTAAAAAAATCACCAAATATGGTTTTTCGACCCACCCTGGACTCCCCCGCCTCTCTCAAACTTCCCTCCCACCTCCCCCCACCCCAACACCAACCACCACTTCTCAAAATAAGATCCACGAGGATTTTTCTTTTCCGTTAAGCGTCCTTTTTTAATAGTTTGTATCTAAGACAAAACTTTCACGAATGTCTTTGGGATATCATCAGCATTCTCTTTTTTGCTAGCCCCTTACGTAAAATCACTCCATTCTACCCTCTCAAAAAACCTGCCCCCCACTCCACCTTGACACTGTTATGAATCGCACTTTGCCCAATTCTATAAGTTTCAAATCGCCTTTCTCAGGAAGACAGGAAGAGAGGATCTCAAACAAACGCAACTAATAGATATGGCCGTTTCACTATACAAGTGCTTTAGACGCTGTTTGCATACAATATTATGGATTTTTCGTATGTGGGTGGTCTTGTTTTGTTCTTTAGGATTAATTCCGCTCACACAGCATGGGCGCTGTCCAAATGAAAATTATGAGCCCATTGAAGGTACAAGTCTCCTTAAACTAAGAAATAACCAGGAGCTAGATCAGTTAAGTATTTATAGCTATTATTACTAGAAGCTTATAAAGAAAGCAACTTAATTTTTGAAATCAACAGCCCTGATGATTTTGAAGACGGGAAGTCAGCTAGTCAGACGCTCATGCCTTTTCATTCAATGTCAGAGAAAAGCTTCATCTCTGCAAATAAATCACTGCGCATTTTACGCTGAGATTGATCTAGCGAAATCTTCTTTAGTAAAGGTGTGACGCCCCGTTTTGGTGTGGAATCACTGAACAGATTTTGAGTTTCACCTTGATACACTTCCACGTGTGTGAAAGCATGCAAGAAACGGTCTGCATGCCCCAGTTGTTGCTTCGTGGTGGGGAATGTAATGCTTATTTTCATTTGGATCGGAATTTCATTTCAATACATGATTAAAATGATCTCACGACTGAGCTTCTACAGCGATACAGCCTGTTATAATCACTTTGTAACAAGTAATCATACGCACAACTGAGGCAATATCTCCGGCGCCGATCTCAACATTTGTCGCTTTATAATACTGAGTTCTTTCGTCAGTTAATGCTTCAGGTCTAGATCTTATCATGTTGCAAACACGAATTAAAAGAAAATTTGAAATCAACTTCTTCTCAGGTCTCAAGTCAGTAAATTTTGTAGCTGAAATTTAAATGTTCTCAATCTCTCGCAGATGTCGAGCTGGAATATCCCGTTCAATGTTCTGAAGGTGGTAACTGGTGTGTTCCAACAGAACATGATGACCGAACCGATGCAGAATGAAGGTAACCTTATTTCAATGTTTATACTTGTTGTCACGTTAAGGCAATACCACTCAGTCGTAACAGAATAGTCAGGTTTCTGTGGTCTTCAGGCCATGGTTGATTTTTCGAAGTTCTAAAGCAAGAAGCTTAAACTAGTAATGGTACTAGAACTGCCTCATGCTATCGTTTATTGCAACGAACGGTTATCAGAGGGTGTGAATGGGTTTAAAAGACCAGCGACAAAAGGCGAGAAAATGTTACTGACTACTGACAAAACGAGGAAAACATTACCGACTAGAGACAAAAAAATTATCTGAGATATACCGAGAATCGACAAAGGTCGAAAATTAACCGACAACCGACAAAGTAATGAAAAATTTTAAACGACAACCGACATGTGGACCGTCCAATTCCGACCTTCTTATCAGAACTTCATGTGAACCATAACACACCTCTTGAACACACCTAAAGTTTTGTATGATGAGATCGACCCGGTAATGAAAGAAAAATCATTTAAGAATTTGAAATTATTCTTCGAATAACACATTTTCTATGGCCTGTGTTGTGTTGTGCGACTGCATGGTTATGCGAAGAACTACATTTAATTTTTGTGACTTATTTTACTGTTGTTAAGTAAAGAGACACTCAAAATGGGCAAAAAATAAAATTATGTCTTATTATTTGCAGTTGAGGCGGTTTAGCACCCATAATCGACGGGAGAGGAATCACCAAAATGTAAAAGTGAACAAAAAGAAAAAATATCAATCTGAATGTTTCAACTAGTGAGATAATAATGCAAAACAACTTCGAGCTCACTCAGGTGCAATTTACAATCATCGGCTCCTCACTTCCCTCGACGATACAGCGATTCTCATTTAAATAAACATTATTTGAAAGGAGTCATAGTATTGTACGGGCCCTTTTGTTTTATCAGTTGTGCTAACGTTGCTGAATTTTAGAAATATTTTTCCACAGTGTTGGAGTTGATTGTTGATTCATGAGATCAAATCCTACATGAGTAAATTTGCATTTAAAACCTGTTGTTTGAGTTAAAAGGAAATATCTTGAATCAGCTGGAGTGTAAAGAGCTAGCCTCTATACAGATACTCTTGTGTTTTCGAGTTTTATAGTTAATTATTTCCTCTATCTGTGCGAACTTGTTATAAGGTGAATTAACATGCATAAGTTGAAGAAAGCACCAACCACGAGCATTCATGAATTGAAACTGACAAGCCAAACTGACTCGTTTCGTTCCATCTCTATCCGATAATGCTCGTTTACTCATGTCTCTGACTAACTGAAAAGAAAACAAACTACTGTCATTGCTAGGTTTAAATATTTGAAACTAAAACAACATTGATGACACCCTTGAGTTCCCCTGAAACTGGAGGATCTTTATATGGGGGACCACTCGCTATTTCTAGCAAATTACCACTGGGTGCCACATAGCTTGCTTGCAAGAGCTCGGAATCCGTCGATAGCTTTTGTTAAGAAATGATTTTCAATTGAGTGTCGTAAAACCAAAACCAGACCAATTACTTACCAATTCGAATTTTTTTTTTCGATCTCAAACTGTAGTAAAACCAAAACCAAAACCAAACTCAAAGTAATTGTCTAATTACTTTCGACACTCAAATGACTGAATTCGAACCGCTCTATGGAACCAAGTTGCTTCAGTTGTATTATTACAGAACATTTTCCTGTCCAGTTAATACTCATCAGAAAAGGCATGCTGCCCCTGGAACACGCAGTTGAAATTCAAGTATTTAAAACTTGTTTACAATGTTTGAACACAAAGATGTCTGCTACTAGAGTTTCTATATTTGTAAACAAACTGCCTATAGATATACGCCAGTAACGTGACATTTAACAAATAGATTCCATGTTGCCGTGCATCTGTCCTTTAATAGATCACAGATGACGTCAAAATGTGGTAAGAACAAAAAAGTGGCACACGAGGCGATAGCCGAGTGTGTCACTGATGT
>Ga0126343_10001381_pt1 | contig 11277 bp, 7 predicted proteins | sample Cyp2metagenome_FD_92531 | JGI IMG/M metagenome (GOLD analysis project Ga0126343, IMG submission 92531) | Coral microbial communities from Lord Howe Island, Old Settlement Bay, Australia - Cyphastrea 2 metagenome | ecosystem: Host-associated > Invertebrates > Cnidaria > Coral ... | reverse complement strand
TTTTTTTTGGAAAATGCTCTCGCAGTTATGTGAATTTTGCAATACTGGTTAATTGTAACCATTCATAAACGTTCTTTGTGTTTTTTTGCTTTTCGCAGCAATGGGCTGTTTTGTGTTTTTTCTTCCTCACGTCATGATCAGTCCATATCAGCCTGTTTTTGCAAACAGCACAATAAGTTCGCGAAGAGTCCAAGAATGTATCATCAGCAATGGAAACTCAACCAGCAACACCTGTGTCTCCGAATATGAGTCAAGCAACAGGTTCTACTTGTTTATTTTCTGCGCAGCTCAACTGCTCATGGGTGCAGGCACTACACCGCTGTATTCTCTTGCGCCTGCGTACATCGATGAGAACGTTCACCCTAAAGCGTCCCCTATTTACCTCGGAATATTTTTCGCAGCTGCGATGGCAGGTCCCGGTCTTGGATTTGTAGCTGGTGGGCCAATTTTGAACGAAATCTACATACACATAAACCAGGTTTGTTGATACTTGATATTGATTATTCTTATTTTTTTCTTTTTGTTTTATTTTAACCTACTTCGTATTTGAATATTGCACTATGCGCCGCATAACCGTGACGTTCTCTTAAAAGAGTGTTTTGTACTATAACATGTTTGACTTACTCTCTTTGGGCTTCTCGCGAACAAGAGTCTATCATTAGAACGATGGCTTGCCCTTGAGGTTAAAAAAGCCGAGAATTTCAACTTTCCTCAGGGCGGTTGATGGGGCCGTTGTTGGCGAGTATCTTGCTAAAGAACTCAACACGTAGAAAATATAGTCATTATGATGAGTTTTATTGCTAGACTTTGCGCCTCACAAGAATTATAGAAAGAAATGAATTTAACTCCACTTTTACTTGCTTACTCTCTTTCTTAATCATTGTTTATCCTAGTATCTTCTCTTTTCCCTTATTTCAGTATTTGGTGCATATTCCCATGAACGTCCTTCATGCTCTGAAGTATAGTTTTACTAAACGATTTTTTTCTTTTGAAATACAGCCTGAAGGAGCTAATCTAACTGCCAGAAGCCCTCAATGGATAGGAGCTTGGTGGTTAGGGTATATTGTAGCTGGTGCGGTGATTTTTGTCAACTCTGTTTTAATTCTCGGGTTTCCTCGGGAATTACCCGGATCAAGAGAGATGCGTGAGAAGGCCATTGAGGAAGGACACTTACCGAAAAAAGACAACAAACTTATAGGAAAATTGAGAGATATCATTCCAGCTACAATACAACTCTTGAAGAATCCAGTCTTCATGTTCAACACGATGGCAGTAACCGCTGCATCACTGTTTGGAGGAGCAGTGGGCGCGTTCATTGCCAAGTTTGCTCAGTTGAAGTTTGGCGTTAACCCTGGCTTGGCGGGGATTACTCTGGGAGCTGTGTTTCTTGTTGGTGCTTCAGGTACGTTGCTAAATTATCTGGACTTCCTATATCCTCCACGGAAGCTTACTTCAAGTGTTTAATCTCTTTAACTATACATTTCGCCTGTAATAATACACATGAAAAAATACTCGATTCTGATTGGCTGAGAGCAGTACAGTTCAAGTGTAACACGAGTGCAAAAAGTGTAACACCAGTGCAAATTACACATGGCAATTCTGGATTGTGATTTGCTCAAAGAAAAAAGGAAATTTTCTAAGCCAATGAAATCTCATAAAATGATGACGATAAGTTAGTGCGGAAACTTTGAAAAATGTTTTCTCGCATGAGAAAAAAATATGGCTTTAAGAAAGATCTTCCGGAATTTCCTCCACGCGATTTCTTTTTTCATGTTTATATTATTCGGATAAGTAATCAACCGGCTCCTGCAATTTCAGCTTTTTGAAAAGCTCACTCGTGCAAATTAATACCAAATTGAACGAGAAAAACCGTGTAATCATCTATACTTATAGCCCGCTTTTCATTGAAAGTTTTTAGGGAGGCGACTTGCTGTATTGCCTTTAGAAAATAATATTAATTTTTAATCAAGTAACCTGAAAAGGACAACCCTTGAGATGAAGGCGTTCTTTTACAGTACGACATATATATAATTGTGTAGGATGAGCAGGGAAATAATTAGTAAATAAACCCCTTCGGGCGGCTGGTATGTCGGCTGATTATGTCCGCGGCTGAGAGATTGTCCGAAAAATGAATATTTGGCCGAGAAGCAAAGTTTCGAGGGCAAGTATGAAATTTTGAGGACAATCTCTCAGCCAAGGACATTATCAGCCAACATACCAGCAAGCCATAAAGGGGTATATTTATTTTATAACCCTCCCATCATATCGGACTTATACCGCTCGCAAAAAGCCAGTGTTGATCTGAAGACAAATGGGCGCAATTGTTGAGCGAGTTAATTTGCATTGATCGGCTTAAATTATAACTTCATTTCCACTGTGATTAGACCAAAACTTGACAGGTTGTGTCGTGAAATAAACTTTTGCTGTGCCCCAAAATACCTGGCGCTCTTTAGCGCCAGCTTTGTGGTTCGTATTTTGTTGTCTTCTTTGTAATTTCTGAAACGACATTTCAGACCAGCTTTCTAATGTCATTACCACTGGACTCTACAAAAAAGTCGTTTTTCTTCCAAGTAAAATAATCAAGATGAAAATTGAAACTCTTAACTTGAATACGTCACGGAACACTCAATTCATCAGCGAACGCCGTTTTAGTGACGGTTTGCTTTGGAACCGTTTCATTCTCGAACTTATGTTTTGAAGCTAACTTGTGTACATGTCTGTGTCGTTATTGTGACCTTGGCTTCTACCATTCCTAGAAAGCTAATTTTCTAGTCTTCAATTGGCCAATCTCTGCTTGACTTATGAAGTCAGCTGCGTTCGCTTGGGATGTACATCCGAGTACTTTGTTTTGTACCACCTGGTTAGCCCTTGTCTTGAGTCCCGGGCTTTGCTACATTTGGCATAAACGCCAGGTGAATTGTAAAGTAGCGAAAATAGAAGAATGAGTCAGTAGCAGACGTAAAAGATTGGAAGACGGACTCATCAAAACTTCAAGTCTTAGAGTTCTCTCGATCCGGCGATATTACTCGTTGGTGGATCAAGTGAGTTCCAGTTGGTCGCCAATAAAAGGAACTATTTCTAAGCCAAATAAGATCTGCAATGTATCTTTACTTTGCTTTTTTTAACCTGGAATCTGTACTTCGCGGAAATGATAACTCCCAAAACCCTTTTTTTGTTACCACTAGCTAAATAAATTCACAAATGACATCAACTGAGCGGAGGTATTTAAATATTTAAATTGTTTGTATAATTCTCAAACACACAACTAATTATGTATGTACATTTCGCCGGTAAGATTATAAAATAGTAAAAGGTAAAAACTGTTAAAATGTTTGACTAAACGTTTTCGATCTTGCGATCATCTTCATCTTCTTCTTAGTCAAACATTTTAACAGTTTGTACCTTTTACTATTTTATACACTACTAATTATTTCAAGTTAAAACAAATAACCGTGAAAAATGTTAGGATCCCCGGTCTTAATTAGCATAGACTTTGACGATTTTATTTCTCCGTTTACTCCTTAGTTTTTGTTTCGATTGAGAAGATATATCAAACATGAGAGTGTTTCATGGCTATCCAAAAACCTCGAATTTCGTCACAAATACTTCGCTGCGCGTCGTATTTCCAACTCTCCTCTCGGTGTTCTGATGTCCGATGCAAACACTGTGTCTAGTGTTTGATGTATTACTTAAGGTCGGTTCTCACTAGCGGACACATATAGGCCTAAGAAGCATGCATAGACGGATCAGAGTGCTACTAAGCAGCGCTTTTTGCTTAGGAGTTGTCATAACTAATGACGCTAGTTTTAACATCATACTGCTTCTGCGTATGCCGGCTTATACTTGTGCTTATGCTCAATCAATCAATCAATCAATCAATCAAACCTTTATTGATCAATGACAATCTTGCAGGTGGTATTATCTTAAGTGGTGTAATCGTCAGAAGGTTCAATCTAAAGAAGTCCTGCCGACTGTCTGCAAAGTACTGCGTCATATTTCAATTTCTTACCTTGTGGACAGTAGCTTCTTTTTTAATTCCCGGATGTGATCAGGTGAATTTGGCGGGAGTCGTCAAACCTTATTCCAACAGGTAAGTGTTCTACAGAAAGAAAGTCAGCCAGTATATAGCCCGTGGCAATTGAGATGAATTGTCCTTTTTTATGGCAATCACAGGATGGGACAGAAATAGGAATGAAATATAGTTCCAAGTGGGACGAAAATGTGTGGTCGCTGTAGAGACGTGGCTGCGGTGGAAAGGCGGCCGTTAATGAGGGATTGACTGTAGATTTCTCTCACAATCTTTCCCGTGTCTTCGTTGTTCGCGAAGTCAAATACCTTCCTGGCTAAATTTGAACCTCTCGTTTGCAGATCTTTTATTCTGAGCTGGACAGCGACAGAGATTGGTGAATGCGAATAGCTATTGGGAAGATTTCGCCTGATCAAATTCAATTCTAATGAGGCAAAATGAAATAATGAAATTTCAGAAGAAGACGACCAGTAAGAGTCATAAGCTTATCACTGTGAGAGGCATGGTGCCCTTGTAAGGGTGTGAATCTCGTATAAAAGCGTACCAAAAGAGTACGATTAGGTATGAAAAGCTTGAAAATGCTCCTGATCCTAAAGGAAACCTGAACTGAGTACTTGAACCCACAGGCCATTTGTCTTCTTCATTAATCCTGAACTTAATAATTTCTTTTGTTTTTAATACACAGCCAGCTCCTGACCCGAAGTCCGTTGGCGCCATGTAACTCGAACTGCAGCTGCTCAATCGCAAACATAAACCCCGTATGCGGAGGAGACAAATTGACTTATTTTTCGCCTTGTCATGCTGGGTGTTCAAAGGTCATAGGATCAAAGGTATGAAGCAGGGTGCATAATCTTGTGACACTCGTAAAGGTCCGTGTCGCCTGCCTCTAAGCTCTTAGGCAGAGGAACCCTGTATTAAAGTAAACCGGGTGGATACATTTTCACCTTTAAGAGATGTAACTCCGTTTGATAAGCCGCTCCTTTCGGTTTTCTATTTTGGTCTGATGCACTAACAGGTACATAACAACAGTGGGCTATTTTAGCTTTAAATCCTGTTACCCCGGTTTGTAAATTGTTCCTCAAGTCTGTGTAACCCTAATGTTCTTGTGACATTGTGACTCATTTGTAGAATGTAGCTAAAATTAAGTTGTAAAATGATTGAGGACTGGACTTAGTGAGGAGGAATAGTCCAGCAGACAGGCCTAAGTCCATATTCAAATAAACGGTAAGACTCGTACTTTTTGCACGAGTTACATCGATGTTACCTTTGGCCGCAGCGGTCCTATTTGTCCACTCACATTTCGGACGGTGACGAAAAGACGTTAGTCGAGAGATCGTTTTACAGGTGTACAGCCCTGAGAACGATTCATGTTTTATAAATTGCAAATGAAAACAGTTTCTATTTATTCAGCCTAATCGGTGTCGTGTTTTCAGATTTGAATGTCTAGAACTGTTTAAAGAAAATGCAGAATTTGTAAACGCTTCAGTTTTCCCGACAATCAATTGTCTGCTTTTCAGGCGTTCAATTGCAGCTGTATCGGTTCTGCAGTAAATGGAACTCAAGCTGCAGCCGAGAAAGGCTACTGTGACCGAGGACCAGGGTGCAAGAATTTCACTTACTTCCTTGTGATCAGCTTTGCGTTGCTTCTGGCAGTTTTCCTGACTGGGATACCAAATAAAACGGTAGCACTACGGTAAGAAACTTGTATTCAAATCCCCGGGGGTCGAGAGGGCTCCTACATGAAAAAGTCGGGGATGCCCGACTATTGCCGTGAACAAACCATTATAAGAATAGCTTTAGCTACAGTGGCGCCACCCTTTAGAACAGTCTTCCTCATTTAATTAAAGAAGAACGTTGAGGCACGGCATTCGTAGTAAGCAGCTTAAGTTAGGTTTAGGTTCTAAGTACAGTTTTTATACTAGTGTCTTATCCATTCATTGCATGTTGATATTGATATATTTAAAATGATTTTTTATCGTTTTTAGCTAATGAATTGACCGTGGATAAATAAAAATTACTTATCTATCTTGTATTTTTTGGGCTAAAAATTGTGGTGTTTTGTCCTGAGCACCCTAAGTCCCTGATTTGCATTCCTAAGCGAGACGACGAACGAACGTACCCAACCTTTTCACACGAGAGTTCCCCGGGGTTTAAATCCCACGAGTGATTAAGTCTACTTTCTGTTTACGCCGTTAATTATTTGGTGGTAAATCGAAGCAGCAATCTTCGACTAGGTGTTATAACTTTTATTTCCGACGCGGACACGAGGCAGACACCGTAGATTGATACTGTGTAAGGACGGTGCCTTCAAAATACAAAGGACCACGCGGAAAAAGTGATCTTTGCAAGGGCTACTGGAATTCCCGAAGAAAAACTGGGGTAGCGACGCATTTTTTCGAGATAATTAGTCCTAAATCTCAACAAAAGTGCTAACATCAGCATTTTTCTGAAAAAGGAAGGAAAGGATATTTTCTCACAGATTTCCTTAGAATCGCGGGAAGATCTTCATGGTAAATCAATAGCATACAACCAATATTTGGTATCTTTTTAATAACAAAATCATTCCAACGGCGCTCTTTGGGTCTCTAACTGCCTTCCTCTGGTTCAGCTAAAATACAATCTAAAGTCGATTTCATTCACTCAATGAATGCCACACAATCTGTTTGGTTCCGGCTTATTCGAGGGAAATAGGGACGCACTATGCTTAACTTTAAAATTGAACAGTTATTTATAAATATTCCATGTTCTCTCAACAGATGTGTACCAGACAATCAGAGGTCCTATTCCCTTGGCTTTCAGTTCATTTTTCAGCGCTCTCTTGGATTTCTGCCAGGACCAGTTCTGATGGGCTGGATGTTTGACTCCCGCTGTCTCTTTTGGGGAGAAAGTTGCGGAAAGCGAGGCCGGTGTCAAATATATGATATTTGGAGCTTGTCTCTGGGGATAACAGCGTTTGGGTCTGCTCTTAAAGGCAAGTAGCTAGCTAATAAGAATACATGTATCATGATGCTAAGTTCCAATCACATTCTTGTGGAGCAAGATTCTCCGTGATTAATAGACGATTTTATCGATAAAGCGGCCATTTTGAATTTCTTTGTTTTAATAGCTATTATGGGATGCTCAAGGGGCAAATTAGTATTTATTTGCGCCCAGATCATCTCATAATAGCTCTTTGAAACATCATGGATTCAAAATAGCCACCGTATTGGTAGGTACTGGTAATAGGACTGAGTGGAGTCCAATTCGATCTGTATTTATACAAGTGATAACAATATTTGTTTACTGCAGGTATGATTACAGACCGAATTTAAATTGGACGACACGAAGTCTTTTTATATTACCAATTAATCATAAACATTACAATTTCCGAGAAAAGAAGAATAGCCAAGTTATAAAAGGAAGAGAAAATTTTCATTTAAACTACAACTTTGAATGTGATTGGCCTATTGAACCGTCCGATAACAAACTGTCCAATAACAAACTATCCAATAACAAACTGTCCGATAACAACTTTGTAAGTGAATTAGTAGAAAATAGGAGTTTTTTAAACCAGTCACAATCGAGGAAATTGAAATTAATATGATTAAAAAGAATATTGATTATGTTGAATAAAGCGAATAAAGCCAAACTTGTTGTAACATAATTGCGGAATGTTGAGTAATTTGCAAATTTACCTCATGTCTATAAATTCAGTTAAAGTTTTGCCCATCGGGGGCAATGGTGGGACATCAGAAGTCGGACATTGGCCTTCCAGCCAACTACCGCCGGGGATTTAGCCATCTCGCTTTTTTCACCTAACAGCATCAGGACTAATTCACCGGCAAATAGAACTTAGCGGCAAAAACCCGGCGGGATATCTCAATCAGCTAGGGAGTAACACTTGCTTATCATTAGACCATTGTGCGTCCCATACCTTACTGAGAAGCCGCTGATTTTTATTTGAAACAATGTGATCGTGTTAGTCCTTCTGTTTACTCAACGGGGACTCACTCATTTTTTTACAGAACCGCCAATCAGTATGACATTCTGCGGGTCTCTTTACATGGCTGCAAATTGGCTCACACAATGTTTATTTTTTTGACTTACTTTTCATTAAATCATAACGTTAATTATTGTTCTTTTCAACATTTCAGGAATTGCTTTGGTATTCTATTTCCTTACTTTCTGGTTTTGTAAATCAAGCTACGAAGAAGAAAGCCGAAAAACTGAAGAAGACAAGCCTAAAGAAACGGACGCACTTAACGAAGAGTTGATATGCGCGGAATCCGTACTTTGAAGCAAGCAGCGCCTGCAGCTCAATAAAAACTGAGCTCGATTCATTTAACATTTGTATTATTCGTAGCCAGGTCTTTAGCCATAAGCTTCGTCCACACTACCCCGACGATTTCTACTGTTAGGCCTACCGTCCGCACCAATCGATCCACACTAAACTAAGCTCTTGGTAAACGCTCTTCAAAACCGCAGCAATTTAAAAAGGCCTGATTTTCCGATTTAGCGTGAACGAAAACATTTCAAATGTTGAAAACGGAACTTCGCAATAACGCTGACGTTGCAATAATCATGCGAGTCCTCTAATCGACTTTTCCTCAAACACACATCCAAAACAAAGTGACCGGCTCGTGATTGTGGCATTTTTTTAATTTCCCCAGTGTAGTGTGGAGAGGGCCTTAATGGGCCCTTTGCACGATCCGGTCACATGGTACGGAATATATTACACTGGGACGCAAATTACGCAGTGGGACTTTCAAAACAATGGAACTCGTACCAGTCCAGCCCGACTTTCCTTTGTTTTGAAAGTCTCACTGCGTAATTTGCGTCCCAGTGTAATTTATTCCGTGCCATGTGACCGGATCGTGCAAAGGGTCTATTGCAAATATCTCTGTAATCGTTTTATCATACTTCGATCGCTCAGGCCATTCAAACATTATTTTCATAGATGTAAAATTTTGATTGTGCTACACGAAAAAAACGCTTTGAAACTTGATCCCATTATAACACCATATCACAACGAATTTTATGTTGGACAAACGGAAACACTAAGTCAATCATTTCCTAATCAGAGCGGGGCTCCACTATTTTATCATCAAAACTACCGGAATGTTGTTTGGTATTGCATAAAATTAACTAAGTATCCTTTCCCATTTAGTCTCTTGAAGTATTTTTTCACTTAATACATCGTACCTCTCGGAAACAACGCCTAGCCCGTGGACTACAGCAACTACGAGGATGACCCCTCGTAGTTGATGATTGATGATTCTTCCCTAACTACCGTCAACTGTCACAAGCTATCATATGCGTGGTCAACGGGAAAAACCTGTCATGGACTATCATGGAGAATTTACACAAGCTCAAAGTAAATGATAGTTCAGTTGTTGATGATAGTCGACGGTGCATAAGAGTGGATGGTCAGAAGAAAATGTGCGCTCTATGTATTATTTACCAATTGTTATCGAAAATCATGCACCGTATGACCCAGCTTACGAGACTACCTCAAGGTTTGTGTACCTTGAAAAGTTTAGCCTCAATTTTTCAAGTTCGTCGCGCTTATAATCCGTGTGAATCCTGTCCATCCTTAACCAGTCCTTTTTTCTTTGTGGTTTGTTATTGTCTCTTTCCTGCTTTTCAGTCAGATTGTGTTCAATTCAGAGAATATTTTGTACGTGGCGAAAATAAGCCCAAATAATGGAGCATCTTTGAAGCTCAGTCCTGTCATCAGATTTCAGTTGCTAAACAAACCAAATGGCGTCCTCAAGGATGGAATAAATGTATGACGTCATCATCGATTATCCAGCAGAAAACGTTTAGAGTCTATTATTCACTAGTATAACAGAACAGAACGGAATGAATTCGCCTTCAGTCCGATTAGTGAGATCGCAAATTGCAATCTTTATTTTTTAGTTTTTGTTTTGCTTTCTATTTTTCCTTGTGACAAATGTATACACTGAAAAGGGCTTACTTTCGTTATAGAGTACGAAGCTGTTTAAAATACATTAGTACCATATATATAAGATCTATCAATCAATCAATTTCAGTGGCAATTGCAAAAGGCGGTTTTACTGAATACGGTTTAACTTGAATACTTTAATAAAAATTATTATTTTGTTAAGAGATATGGCGATGTCTTATTGCTTCATTGTGCGGCACAGCTAACGTAACAACTGAAAACAAAAACACTCGTATCAGCAGAAATGACTAGTTTATACATCATTATAGTTTAGTTGCGCTGAGCTCTACAAAGGCAGATCGGTGTGTCCACAAAATATCTGGACACTACGTTACTCTGGATGGACTGGCAGTACATCTTCAGGCAGCTCACTGTTGATGGGCTGTACTGCTTCATTTCGTTTTTCAATGTTTCAACTAGAAGTCTGACTCAGTTTGAGTTAAAAAAGCTCTATTTAAGTGTCAAATGTCTAGCACTGTTGTGCTCGGCGGTACCGAGAAGAAATCCAGATAGCAATAGGCCTAGGGTAGTTAACTGATGTTTCAACATAAGCGTTAAATGGAGCCAGCTTGTTGGACGGATCTGGATGAATCTGTACATCGCCCTTCCAACACCTTGCTTTCTTTGTGGCACAGAAGGGCTGTGATACTGCTTCATTTCGTATTTCAATGTTTCAACATACTAGAAAGCAGTTTGAGTTGACCAAGAGATCTAGCATGTATGCCAGTTCCCGTCTTGTTGGACACGACATTGCTCTGCAGGATGAATCTGTACATTCTCTTTCCAATACTGTTGGGCTTCTTTGTTTTTCAATGTTCCGCAACGTGCTAGAATTAGACAGCTTGAGTTGACTAATGTTCAATTCTAGTACGAGCCGAAGTGAGATACAAAACACGATGAAAAATTAAAGTGAACTCAGATAGAATCGTGCTTTGGAATGGAAGGGACTTCAACTTTTAGTTTATAAGATGATCGAAACGTTGAAAAATAACAGCGCGATAATTGAAAAAAAAAAAACAAATGAGGGTGGGGGGTAGCCCCTAGATCCGCCACTGCTTACCAGACGAACTGAATAACAAGAACAAAGAGGTTCAAAGGTAACACAAGGTCAATATATTGTTGCGCAAGGAATTCTTTTGCCACTTTAGTACTGATAATAATCTGATATAATTGGAGTAAAAACGTCTGCATCACAAATATATCCTCAGGGCTTTTAGTATTATTATTACTTCAGTTTGTTAATGTTTTAAGAAACTGCTACATATAAAAGAGAAAGTGCATGTTCTTTGCACCGTACACATTATCC
>Ga0126343_10001380_pt1 | contig 11277 bp, 11 predicted proteins | sample Cyp2metagenome_FD_92531 | JGI IMG/M metagenome (GOLD analysis project Ga0126343, IMG submission 92531) | Coral microbial communities from Lord Howe Island, Old Settlement Bay, Australia - Cyphastrea 2 metagenome | ecosystem: Host-associated > Invertebrates > Cnidaria > Coral ... | reverse complement strand
TCAAGCGAGAATGGTGACCTATCATTTTTATTGTTTTTTTCGAAACAGTGCTAAGTAGAGACTTTTCAGGGAAAATTTCAAAAAAATTCATCGGTAAATTTAATTTCTGAGGAATCACCTTAAGCCAGTTTTTGTTTCCCTTGGAGGTTCCAAAATCTGAATTCAGTTAGGACAATTTTAGACATTTCGAGGAAGAGTACCTTGAGACAACAGATGATGAAAAATTGTAAAAATAGTGTCCACTTTATTCACTCGCTTGAATGGTCCATGGGAACTTTTGACGGAATACAGGACTTCATAGGACAGAAGGCATCTACAAGACAAAAGAGATGGTCATGTTAAAAACATGGCGTAAAGCAACAGTCTTAAGCATAAATCACTGGCTACATTACTGATACAAACAGTGAATGCGAATACAAGGACAGTGCAGATATCCGGCATCCCTTCTAACAAACTGACAGGAACCACCTCCTGAAACAGATTATGGTGTAAGGGAAGAGCAGAGATCTTGTACCTTGACTGCACGTCCCTCCACGTCACCAGTACTTCATTAGAAGAAACACGGATGAGTCGAACTCCTTCGACCTGTGATAAAAGCAATCAACATTTTACATGTACATCGCACTTATGTGATAAATGGAAAGGCCGTGCATGCCTGGCAAATCAGAATTAACAGCAGATTAACAGCAGATAAATAGTAAATAGGATTACTATTTTGGTATGCAAGAACGAGTAGGAACAAATTATGGTATTTGTTATGTCGCGTGGAACCGAAGTACCTAATGAGGATATTACTAAATCTAAAGGGTGGCTACGCCTGGCAAGCTATCACTCTATTAAGCTCAAGAAAAGAAAATTATGGAATTTCAACAGAATTATGTTACACATATATGTACAGTGGATAATGTTTTGACAATTCGATGACATTTGATTAAAAAATACTAAAAGAGGCCTCACCTTCTGAGGAGGTGACATAGGCTTTGCACAAACATGCAACAAACCTATTCCTGGCAGGGGTACCGACAGGAAAAGATTTAAGATATCGGAAGAGAGAATACTAGGATCCAGACATCTAACAGGCTCCTGCGGAATGTAGAAAAGGAACAAAGGCACGTGAATAACATACAGTTGAGGCAACGTTTGCAGATACTGACGGAGGAAATCCGTTACTTCTTTCAAAACAAATATAAACAGAGACTCGGACTTTACAACATTTAAACCCACGGCCCCTCTGACAGCAACACAATGGGTGGCTCTACCATCGTAGCTAATCAAGTTATTGCCAACAAGTCACCCTCGCGAGGACGTGAGGGTGACGAGGCGGCAGTATTAATGCCGTGTGCCGTTTGGAATCTCGAATGCAGCATAAGGTGATGTAAGAGTCACATCATCGGTGATTGTTTTTGAGTTAGCCAATAGCATCGCGGTATTATTATCTGCACCAATCACATCAGTAGGATCATGCTTGGTGTAAAATGGGTTGACAAGAGTTGACAAGCCACACGTCTCTCTCGTTTATTTGTACGAGCGCTGGGGTTAAAAATGCTTTTCCTGCGAAAACAACAGATGAAAAAGAGTTTTAATCAAACCGTGCTATACCAAATTTTGGATTCCGCTGTTAATCGGCACAATGTCATATGTTTGTGCGGTTTAGGCTCATTTCTATTGCAAGATATGTTTTTAAATCTCCCAGCATTTGCTTTCGAGGGACAAAATAAGAAATTTACCGTGAACATGTTGCTTACTTGCATTCCATATTATGACGCCGGGCCCGGTTTTTTTATCACAACTGTTTGCAAGTACAGTATGTTGATTCTTATCTCGAATATATCATATTTGTCATCGAATGTTTTCTTCGGAGACGCCGTAGCTTAACTTCGAGAAAGCTATACAGACGTTCTTACATGTTTCTTGCATCTATCTGGTCGAGCTTATGTCGCTCAACGTAAAAAAATGTAGATGTTGTCGCGCAACTCTGTTATGTGCCATTGTTCGGAGAATTTCCGGGCTTAGTTCAGACCAGACCTTTTTTCGATCCTCCATGTGGATCTCATCAGTTACCGGTAATTCTAAAATACTCTGAACGAATTTTTGGCAAGCAATTGTCACAGTTTTTACTCGTTGGCATTCTTGTAATGTAATGAAACCTTTGATATGGACAACGTCATTCGAAGCCAAGTAAAATACTCACCTACTGATGAAGGTAAAGTATTCGCCGTGACGAATTGTAAAGAGGACGTTTTGAGCGTTAGCCCCTCGTCAATGAAAATAATACAGACACTCAAGGAGTAGATTGTGGAGCTACATCCTGAATGTACAAGATACAAATTTCATAATTTCACTAGGCTCTTACAACCATAATACGCTTACTTAATTGGAAGCAATTTGATGCACAGAAAAAAAAGGGAAAATGAAAAAGGCTGCAGAAATATAGACTTGGCCCTCAATCCTTACTATGTTTAATGAGGTTCTGCCAAACAAGTTGCCGTAACCACATCACCAAGTGTATACACATACTTGCAAACTTGAAAAGCTATCTTCAACAAATTCTAAGCCATGATCCAACTTGAAATAAGCAAAACCCCCTGGGACCAACACATCCACGGTGAATACCTTATGCTTAACTTTGCTTGTTACTATGGAGTAAAGACGAGGCAGAAAAAAAGACTCTATAGCTATTACCTGATGAAGACGGAGTTCACTAAACTGATCATCACTTGGAAACACAGGAGAACCCATCTCCTTCCACAGGCCAAATGGATTCCCGTTGTCATTATCCAACCTGTAGACAACAAATGCCACATCTTGTCTTGATGGTAAATTCACAACAGATATGTTAACTAGTGAAAGTGAAGTTCTCCCCGATGTATCATTGCTGTTGTAAAGAAGAGCTGCTAATTCCCAATCATTCGTGGAAGACAAACGATGAGCCTCAATTACAGTGGCCATTACTCCAAAGTCATCGTGATCGCCATTTTCAAATGTTATGGACGTCTTGATCTGTTCATCACCCAAGAGTGCCAGAAGCCCCATGACACTTAAAATAGGTTTCTTGACAAATTCTACCTTCCTTGGATTAGAGTGGTTCATCTGGAATCTAGCCAATAATGTGCGTTGACGAAAATAGTATGGTGGATAGCTGATGAATCCATTGTCATTACTAAGGAGGTTATATCTTAAAAAGCAAACAGAGATCTCATATTATTATACATCAGACTCACTATGAAAAATCTGATTGGTCGAGAGCATTCAATCAATTCACAATACCTTGCGAACTTGACATGATAAATGCAATATCTGCTTCAGATATTGCATTTATCATGTCAAGTTCAACGTCTGCCTGGTTACTAAGCCCTTGGAGTGTTCTCCTCAGAAACAAAATGGCTGAACGCTTCGCTTCTGTTCCTGAGGATGAACTATGTCAAAAATGGATAATAAAACAATTATTGAATTCGGTTTTCGCATGATAGCATGAATTATCAAAACTTCGTGTCTGTGTTATCTGCCGAAGCCTTCGGCTTCGGCAGATAACACAGACCTCGGTTTTGATAATTCATGATATCATGCTCAACCTCATCCAATAATTGTTTATTATCAGATGTTCATATAAACATGCACCCAGCATAACACCAAGATCACTTTCAGCAAAGCATCTTTCTTTCCTTTTGTTTCAACACCCTTTCTCTTAAAAGCAATATTTTTCACTTCCCTCTCTCTTGTTACTCACAGTATATTACTCGCGTCACGAAACACAGGATTAAATCTTCCGGTCCTAAATAGAGAAATTCACTTTGCTGTGGCATAAGGCTAATGCTCGAAACGTTAGCTTCACAAAACTGGCCAAGACACTTAAGTTACTTAATCAGCTCAAGTTGATAGAAACTAAGTGTTCAGTCACAAAACTGACTCCCGGTGAGGCGCTGTCTCGATCTAAGGCCTCCTATTGACAGTGTTTTGTCTGTGACGCATGAAGATAGAAACAGGTATTTCCCATTGGAGTTTTCTGTTGGTTCAGCTAAAATCAGCAACTACAGTCACAATCGTATAATATATTAAAAACTAACCTAACACTAAAATTGGTTTTTACGAACATTTCTTGATGTTGTGCCAAGATCTGCAAAAGAAGCAAAAATTTGTAAGTACCGATAAATGTGGTATTGTCTTTGTTGTAGTGTCAATAAATTAGCCTCCCAAAAGATTTAAACCTTTAAAAGATTCGTCACAAAATAAAATCCAGGTGCGAATCTAGGAAAAATGCTGACCGATTTACTGCAAAACGAGCGCCGAAGGCGCAAGCTCCTAGGTGGTCCGGGGGCATGCTCCTCCGGGAAAGTTTTTCAATTTTAACTCATTAGAGTGCCCTTTCCTGGCTATTCGAGTCAGTCAGACAATATATTTGCCAGTTCCATTCTCCTTGGATGAAGCCTCGCAAATCTGCGAATTAGTTCGTCAAAGTCAATGTCCATGTTGTAATGAATGTGCAGCAAGGCAAGTCCTGTCAATTTGGTCTGTGACATCGTTCTTCGTAAATATGTTCTCAGTCGCCTCAAAGTCGGCACATTCCTTTCAAACTCGGATGTGGTGACTGGTAAGGTGGAAATATTTTGAGGCACTTTGTGATGTTAGGATACATTGTTTGGTTGATCTCCTTCAAAGTTGCTGATGCAGTTGTCGGGACGGTCTTGGGATCTTGTCGTTTCAACTTCCGTTGCCATAAAGTCATCTCGGCATCAAGCTCAAAGGTGAGGGTAACGAATCTTCATGAAACGTGCAAAAGCGGACAAAGGAAGTCATCCTTGTTTCTTTTAAAGCCAGTAGCATTGACGGAATAGTAAATACTCACTGCACTGCCGTTTCTAGGTCACCACTGCCAAATTGATTTTCCAGCTCATTGATGAGATGGTCAACCAAGGGAATCGTGAGATTCCTCTTATAGTGGTCTTTCATCGTATCAGCAGGGGTGTTTGCACGGTTGCGCTGTACCTGACAGGTTCTTGGGTTTTGCAGTGTGATACCCAGCTTCTCGGCAATTTGGCATGCTTCTTGAAAACATTTTGCATGTTTCCCTTCTACCTTTGGGCGCAGAGAAGATAACGTTTTAACTACATCTCTAACATCGGTAAAAACGCCCAGTATGTTAATGGATGTGCCTTGCATCATAACTGTTAGCCCCTTAACGAACGCTAGAACTGCGCGGCTAACTGCTCTCTTATTTGAATCTGCATTCCAACTTCTTTCCGCATTTGCTTTGATGGTTTCCAGTGTTGCAACGATGGCTTCATGCAGCTCCAGGAAGACCTCCAAACTATCTATATACTGAATCCAGCAGACTCACAAACATCGAGGAGCTTGTGACGGTGGGATTCAGCACAAACGTCTGCCACTTTCTGAACAAGGAGATCTTCTTCCTTCGAGGAATACTCAAAGGATCTAGTTACCTCTCCAACGGAATTAAACATGTTTTGAACATTCTGCATCTTACACGCACTCACAACAAAGCCGTTTAGGCGATGAGCCATACAATGAGTGTATATAGCCTTTGGCTATTGCCTTCTGACAATGGCTGCTGCATATTACAAGGTCCTGACATGTGGCCTGCACCGTCATAACAATAAACAATTATTGGATGAGATTTTTGTGATATCCAGAATGTCGAGGTAGGGGTTATCAGCCGAAGCCGTAGGCTGAGGCAGATAACCCTTACCGAGACCTCGATTATTCTGGATATCACTAAAACCGAATCTAACAATTGTTTTATTTTACATTGAACGGAAAAAAATTAAAGTCATTTTTTTGCTTTTTCACTAACGCCAAGCAGAACAAAGCGCGCGAACTTGACATGATTACTCTAAGAAATCATGCACCGCGGTCATACATGACATGATTACCTGTGACCTTGACATGATTATTGTATAATCTGCAGTTATGACGTCACGGGCGCTGATTTCGAAAATTCGCTGTATGCTTTCGGCCAATCAGAAAAGAGATAGTGAGCTCAATGTATGATAATGTCCCTTGCAGAGCTCCATAGGCAAGGCAAGTTCTTGAACGGCCTTCATTGCGAGTGGCTATGGCTTGACCAGTGACGCCGTCTTCACACTCGTAGAACGAGTTCTCCAACGAATTCTTCTCTGACATTTATTTCTTTGTCGGTAAACCTTAGAACGAGTGGTAGTTGTTTCTTGTTACTGCTGTCACGTGCCTCATCTGCCAGTAGGGAAAATGCACCTGCTTCATTGAACTCTGCAACGATCTTGTCTTGGATGTATGATTTCATTTTGGATCGTCTTAGAGCGGTATGTTGCATTTCTTGGGCTGTTGGTTATACGATTTGCTAGCACTTTATCTCCAGCTTCCACTCTAAAATTTAGCAGTGCACGTGCTTGAAAGTTTCCTGGGTTGCCTGAAGGCTCATCTATGTGTGACGAGTCGTTGCGAGGTCTCGTAATGCTATGTTCTGTTTTCCACAAAGCACAACTTTTATGATAGATAGTAACTTCTGTGTGTTAAGGTGGCTCAAAACAGTTTCCGGCACTATCCAAGCCGTAGATTTTGATGGTCATTAGTACCACTCTTTATCAATTGATGCAACAATCATGGTGTCAAAAAATGCCCATCACCGGTGAACACGGTAGTATCATTTTCGTGACACAATAGGTTACCATAGCAACACTATAACCTGCTAAAAACACTTTTAATTTTAGCTTTAAATACTTATATTTCAAAAACGGTACGGTGAAACTTTTTCTTACTTACGACATTTGATAAGCAGGATAAGATGCAACTTTTGGTAAAGTTTGAAAAAATTTTGTACATAGGGTTCAGAGCCACCTTAAATTTTCGAAAATTTAAGGTGGCTCTGAACCCCAAACAGAAGAAAGGACACCGTGTTTAAAAGGTCAAACAAGATTTATTAAATTACAAAGGTGCCAGGGGCGTTGCTGGACTTGTACATATTTACAAATTAAATTAACGAATAAATTGATACAAGACTGATTAAATTGTCAACGTTTTCTTGGTCTTGATCATCCAACATGAGTTGGGCGTAACCGTAAGGATACGACTTGAACGAGGTTGTGTCAACGACGCGCTTGTCGAAGACCACTCGGTACTTTTTTGTTCATTCGGTTGTTTCTAGGGTTTTGTCTTCGTCATCCCAACGAATCTTGTGGGGTTGTGTACGGAAGGACCCAGGGTTCATCGAGAGGAGCCGTGACCTCATCAATGACATTGGTTTTGAGTAGCTCAAAGTTCAATTGTTTGTGACCCCGTGCATCGAGGGTAAAACCTCTCACCTTACATTCCACTTTCCCTTCTTTGGTGACGTATCCGTAGTTTTTCATCCGGCCGAGGCAAACACCACAATGTTATCGGTTGTTCGGGGTGTAATCTCTTCTATGTCATCCAGTACGTGTACGAGGTTTGGCACTTTCCACGCAAATCAGATGAGTTGTTCACCGTGTTCACTTTCCTCAAGATAAAACAGGAAGCGAGCGGGTGGCCTGACCGGACTGCCAACGACTCCGACAAGCAGCAACAGTACGTGGACAACTACAAAGACAAAGAAGGAATCGAACTAGACCCTGACAAAATAAAAAAGAAACCTGACTGTACAACTTGTTGTACGACGACACCGTGGACCTCCAGACTTAACGCATCGCCAACGACAAAATGGTGGAGGTCGTGTACAGACACGTTGACGAGACCGACCCAGTGCAGGTCAACATCAACATCTTCGTGGCCTGTTTCACCACCTGTTGGGCGAGACTCAAACTTTACCGAGACGGACTGAGTCAACTCCACCATGAACTAGTGTGCAATAGAAGAGATTACAGGCCGAGGCAATGGTGATGCAGCGGTGCAAGGGGTTGAAACCGCTGATCTATTCGAACTCTTGGCAAAAGACTCGACAGGCCCCCTTGAGGAGTAGCACCTCAGACTCACAGTACACCACCAGTTCTTTTTGAAAGTCGTACCATCGCTCGAATTCATTGGCTCTTTCGATGGACATACCTTGTGGATCGTAGTAGTGCTTGTCGCATAAGGGCCCCACGTAGTCTTGATGGTCGGGGGTGTTAAAAAAAGTGTGGAAAGAACCCTGTCTTGTACTCGGTCAGACCAAACGCCTTGGGAAAAGCAGACAAGGGCATCTGGAAGAAGCACAGCGAGTCCTTGAACACGATTTCATCATTGTTGATGGACAGGGATAAGATCTTGGCTCCATTCACGATTTGGTCAGGTATGACCAACTGGTTGTAAAGTTCGTTGAGGATCAAGTAAGAATCGAATCCCTGAGAATTGTGGGCAAGGAGTGTGAGTTTGCACTCGTTGTTGAGTTCTCGCAACCAATCGAGAAAGTCTGCGATGAAATCGGTCCCTTCAAAGTGATACAGCGTGTTGGTGTCGGACATGGCAGCGCACACCAAGTTGGGCAGGTTGACCGCCGTGTCTTGCATAGTCTCACTGTCCCAGTACACGAAAAGGAGGTCTTTTTCGATGCTGACTTGTCTACCATCGGCCCACCTCTTTCGAGATCTTTGTAATTTCCTTTTCTCTTCTAATTTGCTGGGATCTTGGATGTGACATTGATGGGTAGTGAGATTCCTGAACTCTTGAAAAGAAGGGCATTCGCTGGTTCCACACCCCTACCTTTTGGTTTCTATTTCTTGTTCCCGCGGGAGTCGGTTGCATTGAGGACAATTGTGAACGGTGCTACAAACATTCTTGATCTTCTTGTCATAGTTGGCTCTGACCCCATTGGTTTCAGAATACGCGTAGTGATTTCCCATACAGTCTTCCCCAAAGAACTTGCGATGGCACTGTGGACACGCGGGTTTTGCTGGTTCACTCCCATGCTGAGGATAATCTTGGCAGTGGGTTTGACAACACGCTAGGCACTTTTTACCTCTGCACGGATGTTCACTCATGGTGTTGTGCTCGTACCCCCTCTTGCACTCGACGCAAAAGAAGTTTCTTCCCAAGAATCCCGGGAGGGAGTCACACCCGAGATAATGTTCACCCACTTTGATGAGAACGATTTCTTTGTCTGCAGGAGGTCCCTTAAAGATGAGTTGGTACATGTGATCCACGGAAAGGACGATGCGACGATAGTTGGAGAGATGCTGTTGGAATTGTCGAAGCTCCTGGATCCCACATGGACCTTCCAGAACCCCCGAGTCTCGATGTAACTTCCTGGCCTCTCTTCCCTGGATAGGGTAACCTTCTTTGAGGTTGCAGTAATCTCGGTTCCGGGTGTTGCCTTGGGCATCTGCCAAAGCTTTCATGGTCACGATGGCTCGAGCGCAGCAAAACTCATTGTTGTTCTTGATTGCGATCACACTTTTTTTAGTATCCAATAACTTTTGGAGGGCCATTCTCGCTTTTCGTACTCTTTTGTTACCTGAACCCCGTCCTGGGTCGCGTATGTTTGAGACATTCAGAGAGAAAGAGTCATCCATTCGAAACTGTTTGTTGGAGTTTAGCATTTTGGCAATCTGTTGAAGGAGTTCTTGTACACAAGGGGTGTTCTCCATCCACTCCCTGACGAGAATACGGGTTGAATGGTACGAGTGCCTCAACCAAATGGAATTGATGTTGACCAACAAATGATCGCGTGGGTCCACTTCCCGATCTGTCAGGGCTTGGTCACGAATGGCACGTTGAAGAGCCTCTTCTAATTGATGCGGTAAGATTGCACGTGCATTTTTCGAAGAGACCCTCTCCTTGAGTCTCACTAGTGCACTGGAGACAGCACGTGATGTGGGGGAGCATGTGTTGCTACCAAAAAAGGAGGTGGTATGATGTGGTGTCATAAGAGAGGGGGAGGGGGGTCCCCCTATAAGGTATGTGGTGTCGTAAGAGAGGGGAGGGGGGTCCCCCTATGAGGTATGATGTGGTGTCGTAAGAGAGGGGGAAGGGTGTCCCCTATAACGCGATTCAGATTTCATGTGACAGCAAAGAGGACCCCTGATTAAAGGCAATGCACATGACACCCCGGACTCTAATTTGTCAGACTCTCCATAAAAGTACTAGTACTCTGTAAAAGTGGTGTTGTGCTTAGTGTATAAAAGGAGCTCACCTGGTCAAAGTGTGTCATTCGTGATGTCTCATCAGGCTGGGACCTTGTCAGAGGAAGACGTGAAAGACATTTTGCAAGATTTGGTGAAACAAATTAAGGAGGCTTTGAATTGTATGGAAAAAGTGCAAAACTGACCCACGTTGAGCCAAAAGATAGTTGACTTGGAATTGGGTGTGGTTTCTCCTTTGTACTACAGACTTCAAAAAAATCTGATTGACTGGGGCACCTGGGATCATCATCATAATCCCTTTGGTGAGAGGTTGAAATTGTATGAAGGAAAGAAGTTTGACAAGTAGTGAACAATGACTTACTACACCAATTCCAACCAGATTGAAGACTTGATGAAGCAGTTGGCTAAAGTGGAAGTGAAACCCCTCAACGATCTTGATCCATGGACAGAGGTGACAATGTACCTCTTTTACGAGGTCCTTGAACCATGGGCGAGAACACCCGATAGCTACTGGCATGTGAGCGCCTTCCTACGCCGTCGTCTTGACTGGGTTGGAATGATTCTGGAGTTGATGAGGAAGAATGAGCAAGTGTACCTTTGCTTTGGTGAGTGGAGACATATCGTGTATCACCCAGAAAAAAATGATTTTAGTTTTGACTTTTGCAACCCTCCCATCATGGATGCAGAACGTACATGCTTGATCGCTTCCCAAAATATCACGTACAAGATGTGGGAGGCCATCCGAGATTTGATGGAACCCATCCGGTTCAGTCAAGCCCTAGTGGGAAGGATCCTGGGGGAATCGCAGGATGACAAAGTCAAGTCCCTTCTGACCTTTACCAAAGGGGATTATAAGAAAATCTGTCTAAAGATGGAACAATCGATGTATTATGTCATCAACCTGAACTGTGGAAAGATCGGTTTTTCTTTCATGCTATTGACACGGATGAGAATGATTTGTGCCACACTTGTAAAGAAGAGATGCGACAGGCCTTTTACGACAGTAGAGATGCAGACGCGGCCCTGAATTGGAGACCCGGTAACCGTGATGGTCAAGGGGAATGTGTGTGGACCAATTGTAAATAGTTTAACATGGAGGCGATTGAACCATGTCATGTCACCTCGGCTTTGTATTTGCCCCATTTTATATAGTGAGCTGACATTTTATTATTAGATTTGGCTATAATTGTTTCAAGTTGGTAAATCATTTTAATTTTGGAGTCTAAAACTCTAATTGAAGGTAAAGAAC
>Ga0126343_10001379_pt1 | contig 11281 bp, 11 predicted proteins | sample Cyp2metagenome_FD_92531 | JGI IMG/M metagenome (GOLD analysis project Ga0126343, IMG submission 92531) | Coral microbial communities from Lord Howe Island, Old Settlement Bay, Australia - Cyphastrea 2 metagenome | ecosystem: Host-associated > Invertebrates > Cnidaria > Coral ... | reverse complement strand
TTCTTGTCATAGAAACGAGCATATTCATGGCAAACGAACTGAGAGCTGTCAACCTGACATGCCGATTCGATACGGATTCGTGATTGGTTCTTCCAAAACAAAGCCTAACCGCCAGTGAACGGACGTGATCGCTCAGTTCAGCAGACGTTCGTGGGGAGGAACTCGTGACAAGCCTAAGAACGTCTGCGTGGGAGGCTACCAAAGATTGAAAGTTAGTAGAGAATTAATAGTGAGGATATCTGAAGAACGTATTTCAAACTGAGAACAAAAGTACGTGCGACACTGCGTGACAGAATTGACACAACTTGGCCTAAAGTAGCGTGACAGAAACGACTACTTACCGCAATCTCATCAACAATAGCCTGCGCCTTGTCCTTGACTTTTTGAACCTGTGATTTGACCTTCTCTGCAGCCGTAGCGCTAACGGTCACCTCCTGCAGCACCACGTCTGCCTTCTTCGAGGCTACAGCAAGTTCCTTCTCTTTGACAACGAGCTCCTCAGAAAGCTTTGCCACTGATTCGCTCGCTTCCACAAGCTTGGCGAGGCCAGTGTTCATGCGCGTTGCCAGGAGACCAATTGCTTCGTGCTGCATCTTGTAGATTCCTTTGTAACCGCTGATGAAAGATAGGTAGGACTTCGGTGTCACGTGAGTTTGTCGACGGAATCGCTCAAAGTACTGGACACACATCTCTGCAACGTTGTCCTTGAATAAACAAAGAAAAGGATAGTTATCATTCCTGTTAGGTTAGTTGGTTGTTGGATGAACAGCCACAGCTTACCTGTATGATGCCCATTGTATTGACAACAGCCACTTTGGTTTCTTGAGAACAAACAATTTCAAATGAGGCCAGAAAGTGCGAGGCGACAGCAATCAATGCATCTTTAGGCCAGCGGCTGAACCAGTCCATTGTACAACCACTAAACAGTCCGGGAAATTTCAGAGAACGATTACGGAACTTCTCTCCCACCTAGAAATACAAGTAGTAAAATCAGTCCAGTCAAGTCAGCCAGTCAATCCGTGCGTGCGTGCGTGCGTCCGTCAGTCAGTCAGTCAGTCAGTCAGTCAGTCAGTCAGTCAGTCAGTCAGTCAGTCAGTCAGTCAGTCAGTCAGTCAGTCAGTAAGTCAGTCAATCAGTCAGTCAGTCAGTCAGTCACTCAGTTTTATAGCCAGATAGAGAGACATTACTTAGAAAGTCTCAGAAAAACGGAGACAGATAGTCACACAAACAGATAGTCAGTCAATTTGCAGTCACAGACAGGCGGAGACAGACAGACAATAAGTCACACTAATCTGTCAACTGTAGAAATAACACACACACAGGCAAAAACAGTGGCATTATTCTTACTGGTGAAAAGCAGAGCACAACATGCAGGTTGTTCTTGACGCGAGTGATGAAGTAGTCATACAGATTTTCATTGGTTGGTGGTCTCCTTGGATACTCGGCCTTCATGACGTTTATCAAATCCTGAGTGATCTCATCAATCTCATCCCGGGCAAACAGATTGGACACCTGAGATAGATTACATAGAGTATGTCATAAACGTCATCATCCACCAGAATTCTCATTTTTTACAGTCTTAAAGGCTTCAAGCGTTCCACAAAACAATTTCTTTCAATGATCCACAACGGTTTCGATTTGTTTGAAGGAAAATAATAACAGAAAACTAGCAGGTATAAGAAGATTGCAAATAACTACGCTCCTGAGGAGGTGTGCATGAGGCAGTTTGGAACTCCTCTTTCAATTATGATCCGTTCCAAGGTAAAAAAGGTTTCTTCTGTTCTAGAACACCGTGAAATGAACAGTTAACAGGGCGTTTCCTTTCCAAGAGTTCCACGAACTAAAATCAAGGTCTTTTATTCGCCATGACGGCAGCGACGCTGGGATAACTTTCCTGGGTTGCGAACACTTAGCAAATTTTCGTTCAACGTGTCTCGCAAGGGCACAAACACCACACAAGATAAAATGCACGAAACATTAACTAGTGTACAACGCGTCGCATCACGAGTAACACAAAGCTTAAAGGTTCAAGTCAAAAGATTTCACTGCATGACTGGTCGAACCTCTCCTGAAGCTATCACATTGTTCATGTATTCCAAGAATCCTTCATCTTTGATCTCGTTGTCCGTGAATATAAAGGTGATTCCTTTCCCTTGATGCCCAGCAGTCCTGTACAGTACTTTAAGATCATCCATCAAGTTTGAGACGTTGTAGGACCTGGAAAGCAAATAAGTCATTATAAAGAGACAATGGTAGGAATATTCTCCGGATGATCTATCACACTGCATCGTGCCCTTGCCAAACGGAGTCGCAAGTAAGTCGACTTGCAACTAATTGCGACTTGCGGGCACTGGTGATGACTTGCGCTCACTTTGAACGAGATCAATTCTTCACGCAGGTCGACGCAAGTTTTTCAGCGTTTAGCCGCTTAACCCAGAGTCAACGCAAGGGGCGTCCATTAACCTATTATTAGCCAATGAAACACAGGCTATGTATGCCTTGAAATTTTTTTTTTTTTGCGACTTGCAGGTAATTGCGAGTCCGTTTAGCCATCCAACGCAACTCTCTACGCAAGTTAGACCTGTGGCTGCTTGCCATCACTCGCAAGTCCGTTTGGCCGGGGCCTAAACCTTCGTAGTTACATTTTGATGCTTTAGTCTCTTTTCGCTCCTTTAAGAAATAGAGGATGGTATTCCATGCTCTCTGAGAAAATAATTCACGCTTAAGATCTAGAAAATAATATTCTACAATTAACTGTACGCATTATCTCCAGAATATAATTGTGATGCAATTGGGATAAACAGTCACACTGTACAACTTCAGTAAGTGCTGCAAATTCTTCGTTTAAGAACAAAATATCTTTATACTCCGAGAGGTCATTCTAAGACATGTACAAAATACAAGTCATGAGAGTTTTAGTCTGATATCTCCTGTTGTAGTCAATCTCCTAATGAAAACGCCACGATTTCTGTTGGTGTCATAATGGTTGAACTTAAAACTTACCTTGTCAGTGTGATCTGGAAGATTTTATAGCCAGCAATGAAGGAAGCCAGACGTGTCAAGCTTTGCTTTCCTGAACCACCCACGCCTACTAACAGAGCGTTACCTCGAGGAGTGCGGATGATGCGAGAAATCTTCACGAGATGTACCATGGCGTCCTAACAAAACAATGTGGACGTGGACTTAGAATGGAGATACAAAAGAACAAAGAGAAAACATGATTGCTAGCGACAGAACCCAAAGCCAAAGGACGCCGAAAAGGCAGTCCCTACTGATCTACCAACATCCGCGAGCTCAAAAATAAATCATCAAGTTTAAACAAACGAGATCATGACCGTGGCGGTGCTTGGACATTTGAACTTAATTAACATAGATTTTGACGATTTTATTTCTCGCTTTCTCTCTGGCTTTAGTTTTGATCGAGAACTAATATATGAAACACGAAAGACAACTACTACGATTTGTACCTTGAAAAATACCAGGTCCATGTGCCCTCCACGGACCATTTCATTGTAGCTCGCAATAAAGGAGCCCAGTCGATCTTTGAGTGCGTCCAGTGACGTCACAGGCTCATACACCTTTGGTGCTTCTAGATCTGAATCCTCGGGTTCATCCCCTGTAGCAAGTTAAACAGGTTTAGCCAAACTTGTTGAACTAGTTTGTACAAGGGAGAAATAACTTTGTGAGCTCGTAATAATCTCCTGCCTGAAGCCGGTGTCATTCACTATGGAAGTTGCCAAATTTATTACTTACTGCATCAAGATATAAAGCACACAGGAGAAAAATTTGACCGTAACTGTGGCTTTTCGAATGATGCAAGATGTAATGGTATTTCAAAAACTAGAAGCAGAAATATTAGAACATGACATATAATAGAGGAATAACAATTCCTTACTCGAAAATAAGAGCCCAATGGAAAACACGCAGGATCAGGAAAGAGATACCGAAAGTCAAGTCGCAAATGAGGCCTGGAATATTCAACAGGGAGAGATTTTGGGAGTGAAAGTGGGTTAAGTCGCTACAGCTTTCAGACGAGGTTGACAGCAGTTGCTTAAGCATTCTCTCGGTAGGTTTGCATGAAGACACAAAATGATACACTACAGACAGGAAAAACAACAGACAGAGCTCCAAGATTGACAGTGACCATTTTTTTCCCAGTGGGATTAACAAGGCTAAGTTGGTCATCGTGGAATTAGGCGCGACATTTTCTGGGTTTAGTTACGAAGAAAACACAGCAAAGAAACAGTAAACAACACAAAGATAATAAAATCAGTAAGATTGGAAACAATCGGTCAGTCTCTGTGCTGCTTCAGGAAAAAAAACATCAAGAAGAAGAAGAAGAAATGGAGTAAGGCGAACATGACAAGGAGAGTTACCTGGGCCGCGAGGCCCAACAGTGACAGAACCTTTCGTCGGCACTTTCTGCTGCCCAGCTTTGCTGTCTTTGTTGTTGCGTTTGTTTTCCTCTCCATCAAGAACTGAGGAGAACAGTGGAGAGAAGAGAAGAAGAAGAAAAAGAGATACCAATGGCTAAAAGACAATTGCTGCAAACAATACCTTCAGATCCTAGGAAATACAGTAAGATAAGATTTACAACAAGATATGAAACAAGAACGTAAAGAGTTAAATATAAGTTGGAGGACAAGTCTTTTAAGTGAGAGTGAAGGTAATCACGAATCTAGATAGAACGAATGATGATAGAAACAAAGTCAGTCAGAGCACAGTGCATTAGGGAACGTAAAAACATTCACAGCCTAGAACGTACAAAGAAAAGAGGTTAAAGCTCAGAGATTGTCAGGCACTGGTGCAATTTAAAGCTTGATAGAGAAAGTTGCGCTGTACCAACAGCAAGTGAATGGACGCTGAATGAATGAATGTTACGCATGCGCAAAAATTCACCACCAGCGAGTAACAGGTTCTGAGTAACCTAGTCTATTAGCCTAGCCTTCACTATCACGGCTGATATACTTGTCATACCAGTTGGTTCTGGAGCATCTCTCAAGAAATCCACAAAGTAGGGTTCGGCATCCATCAAGTTGGCTGTGTCTGCATCGAAGTCTTCCTCTATGACCTGTTTCAGCGCCTTCTCGAACCAATCCTTGTCTTGCTGGTTGGTGAAGCGATCAGCAATGACTCGGTTGCACTCGTGTTTCCACAGATTCAGTAAAACGGCGGGAGTAGTGGCCACTTCAGACGTCACAGTCAACATGCCCTGGAAATAAATTTAAAACAAACGTTACTTTTACTATCACTTGTTTTTTTACTCGCTAAAAAGTTAACAAAACATAAATCTCCACACTAAGGTAAAACATGATGCAAAGATCAAAACTTGACAAAAGCGTATCACGAGTAGCGTATCAGAGTAGCGTATCGTGGAGTGTCTGCTCAAAACGCCAGTTTTATAAACCTAAAACAGCGATTTTGCGCTTTCGAAACTCTAGTATCAAATAGCTTCCTTTTTGTGACAGTTCTACCCACATAAGTGAAGTTTTACTCCAGTTTCCAGCCAATTGTTTGATAAGACTTTCGAGTCGTTCATCGTTTACTTCACTATTGGTTTGAATAACTCCGTAATCTGCTGACAAATCTCATGCAATGTATTTTTGCCAATCACAGCAAAAATTACAAATCAAATTTCCAAACCGTCCAACTCACGTAAGACCTTTGCGCTACATCTTCACCACGCTTCTACGCTACAAGTTTGGGTTTCGGTAAACGCTACCTGTTCTAAAACTGTCTGGGCGTTCTGTTTTCATACCTGCCATATTCGACTGAGATCCCTCAAATTGAAAATATAATGGAACTTGGCTGGTGTCGGCAACATCTTTACTTTTGTCTTTTGCCAAAGCTTTCTCGTGCACGACACCAAAGGTTGGATCATATTCTGCACCTCTTCTGGGAAACCGCGGTCGGCGTTGAAGTATCCACTACCGATGGAGCTGAAGATCTTGTCGATGGAAGCATTTGCAGGCAGTGTGCAGTTCAGGATGGTGAACTGGCGTTTGAGTCGGCTTGGAATGTCGTTACGCCCTCCGCCGGGCTGAATCATGGCAGCCACAAACTGAATGTCGACAATGTTGGTGAAATCTCCCGGTTTGTCGAGACTGTAAAATCCTTTCATTTCCATTACTTGTCTGACAATTTCGTTCGTGATCTGACATAAGTGAAAAGATCATACACAAGTTTAACAATGTTTCTAGGGGGAAACTTAGGAGCTTGTCTCACAAATAATTCTCTTAACCGTGTTTGAACATGTGATGAGACAATGTCTGTCGGGTTTAACGTATTAGTTGAACGCCACGAAGTAAGAATATCTCTAGGTGGCAACTTAGGAGCTTGCCTCATAATGATGGCGGATCCTTCGTATCTGAAGTATTTGTAAAACGCTACCTTAACAGGGTTTCTAGGGGGAAACTTAAGGACGTGCCTTCAAATACAATTGTTTTAGAGTATTTCAAAATCTGATGAAACACTTCCCTTTTAAAGTATTAGCAAAACGCTATCGTAAGGATGCTTCTGGGGGCAACTTAGGAACTTGCCTCACAACTAATTCTGATTACGGTGTTTGAAAATGTGATGAAACACTGACTTTTACCGTTTAACGTATTAGTAAAAGGCTACCTAAGAATGTTTCTGGGTAATAATTTATGATATTACAATCACTTATGATATTACAATTTCATAATGAAGACTTCATTTGGATTACCTGATCTCCCCACTCATTAATGATTGGCATGTTGATATCATCGATGAACACAGTCATTTTCTTGCCTGCTGGTGGACCGTATGTTGTGCCCATTCGTTTGTCTACGTAACTCTCGATGGTACGCTGTTTCAAACACGAAAGAAAGGATTAAAACGAGCCAGGAAAACTATATGCAGTTTCATGTTTTCAATGGGTTCAGCAGGAAGGAAAACTGCAGAGTACACTAACAGCAGACTGTCAGTTCTGTTACGTTTGACTCACAGACTGAGAGACAGAGTACTGCAGTAGATTTGCGGCGTCATCTGTTGCCATTTTTCTTCATTGGTATACGACTTCTGAGGGGAAGGTTCCATGCTACGAAATAACTTTCATAGACCTAAACTGATATTTACAGAATTTAAATGACGGTGAGACTTAGACATTGGTCAGTGTAATTTTTAGCTAAGCTCTTTGGATGTAATATAGACGCAGATACTGGCTTTCAAAAACAGTAAAATTTCTGAGTGGCAAAAGTCCACACATTCTTTGTAGAATTTTGACTATTTCTACTCGACCCGTTCTAAAGCACTCAATACCAATTCCCTTTCAATAACAACAGCTGAAATTTTATATCTCGATCAGACAGTGAAACGTTTATCCTCACGAGAAAAATTAATCTTTTACACGACTCCCTTAAAGACCCAGTGTCGGTTACGATGCTTTGCGCGCTGTGCAGCATTGGAAAACAACAGAAACCTCGCTATCATGTACACCAAAACAATAACAGACGGACGAAGAGAATAATGGACAATGATGCGTCTTTAAACAAACCCGTAAACCAAGCAAGTCAAATACCGATACGTTGAGAAACTGAAGCCTTGGAGCCGACTGGCTCATAGCTGCCGGAGCTTATCCCGGTTTCTGTAGCAGGAAGCGGCTAGAAGCATTTCTACTCCCCCTGGATGGAATGCCAGTCCATCGCAGGTCACTCCCCCGGAATTTTGTTAGGTTTCCCCAACAATTTGCAACTACATAAAACGTCTCTTACCTGGAACATGTTGGGCGTAGTTGCAGAGGAGAAGTTCATAGATTTAAAGAGCTGCTGTTCTGGGTCATATTTATTACAATAACCCTTCATCATCACTGTCTTAGCCGAGCCTTGCTCACCAATCAATAGCACAGCCTGTCAAGCAAGAGAAAATCGAAATTTTCAACTTAACTACGTTAAAATGATCCCCATGCATATCTATAATAACACAAATGAAAACTGTTCAAATGATTTCTGATTAATTCGTTTTCAAAAGAACAATTCTCATTGACCGTGATCGTTATCAACAATACTCCCTTACACAACGTTACACTAAAATACTCGGCTGCCTTTGAGAAGAAAGTTAGAACTTTCCCAACGAGATACAGTGATTCTCAGAGATAGGAACACCGCATTAACTGGAACTTACAGAACTTTCCATTTGATCAAAAATACCGGTTTGCATTTCTGAAAAGAGGACAATCCAAAAATTCCTTGCCGGGAATTTCTGTTCCAGTTGATTCTCATTCCTGGATTTCCAGAGTTTTCGGACCTTTAAATGGTTTGCATTTCAAAAACATAACAATTCTTGGGCTCTCATTTCATGAGTTCTGGAACTTTTTGTTGAATGGAAAGCGCCCTTACTCTCCGACTGCTCACTAAAATACACGCATGCAAAACCTAAATTTTCGTAAAGAGAGGATTTCATCTTTAGGAAAAGACAGACAAATGACAGCTACCTTGCTCTGTTTGGCCAAAGCGTGGATGAGATAGTCTGTTCGTGTGTTGTCGACGTTTGGTACCAGAATAGACGCATACTCGGGAATGGAGGTCTTTGGATATTCGTACACTGGAACCTAAAAAAATCGAGGCGGAAATAGGTAAACTAGACACAGAGAAGTTCGAAGTAGTTAATTCACAGTACCTAGAGCTATCGTGGCAACGTGCAAAATTATCTTCAAATTGAAGAAACCTAAAAATAATAGTTTACTAAGAAAGAAAAACATCAAAGAGATTAAAACAAACCATAAAGAAACAAGGATGGTTAAGGATGGAGAAGATTAACACGAATTACAAACGACGCAATAGAAAAATTTAGGCTCAAGTTTTCAAGATGCGCAAGCCGTGTCGCATGTCCTTTAACAGACTTAGCGTAAGGTGTCCAGTCTAACGAGCTTACCCTCTCGGACCAGTGTTCCCATTCTCCTTGCTCGTTAACCAGATATTCGAAAATCGTGTCTTGTCCAGCAGCTGGTGGCAACTTGAGGTTTTCTTTGCCAACTAAAAATCCCTCCATCTGCAATCAAAGAGAGGAATAATCATTTATCAAATCAAGTTACCTCCAACAAGAAAGACAACGTAACTGTCTTGAGCCTCTCTAAAGCCTAGGATTAATAAGGGAATGGAACCCTCTAGGGTTAGACCTTTTTTTTATGATATCATTAATTGTTTTTATTATATGGCTAGCATCGTGAGCGGGCAAGTTGATCCAAATCCCGACCTGTGATTGGCTACCCGAGAAGGCAGGGTGCCGCTATCTTGCCCGCATGAGATTGTGACCCGTAAGAAAAACTCAGGTTCAGGTTTATCAAAGTCTATAAACAAATCATCTATTAACTAAGGTTGTTTGCTAAACACCGCTGAATAGCGGCCTCGTTGGTGCTCGCTATTGGCCTAGCGTGTTTATCAACACCTAGAAAAAGTTAATATCCAGCCATTGTGACGTCGAGCTTGGTGAATAACCCATATGCGCGCATTATCAGCCTTGATACATAAGATTTCCACTTGTTTCGAGTTTATTTACGTGACCATGACTCTGCAATGGAGTGGAAACATTGTAAACCTTTCCTCACTGAAACAAACCAAAACTTGCTTTCAACAATGAAAACATTCCTCGGTCTCGTCACTGTCTCATTTACAGGACGATATACTTCTTTACTTTGTTACAGTAGGTCTGACAGCAGTACCTTCTTCCTATCCTCGAGCTCAAGTAACGCTCCAATGCTCCACATGAGACAAAACACAAACAGTTTTTCCAAATGACTCGCATCAGCTTGTTTAGGAGCATCCTCGCCTGGAATCAAACCTTCCAGAATATTCATTGCTTGGACAATGTTGTTACATTCCAGCACCTTGACAAAAAACAGACCAAATGGGTTATATTTAGGATAGGGTTCTTAAAAAATACTAATACAATTTGCAAGACAATTTGCAAATTAGTGCTTGTTCTTGTGTATTTATAATATAGGTATAAATAATCAATAATTATTTAACATAATACTTAACTACCTATTTTGATCTAATCTGCCTCTCAAACTGCCCTTTGAAACCGTCTTAAGATAGCGTTTTACTAATACTGTGAACATGAGACAGTGTTTCATCACATTTTCATAAACCGTAAGACAATTGGATTGTGAGGCAGAAATATTCTATTTTTACTAAATAGAAAAAAACACCAAACCGACATTCTCTTATTTCTTTTATCAAACATGACAACGCATTATAGCCGCAGATTCTAAGCACAAAATTCGATCACATTGCGAGGATTACTTTTTGGCCTAAAGTGCGCGGAAGTCAATATTATTTTTGAGCAAATTTATAAACAATGTACAGTAAACCACGTACCTCCATCTTTGGAAAACAGTTCTGAATCACAAATGTCCTTAACTCGTCAAAAACGCTCTCAAACAGCGGGAAAAGAACATCTCTCTCCAGCTGAGGACGGGTGTTCAACCATCCCTACAAACGATTAACACCGCATTGATTAATACAGAGTTGAATCCAGCTATACCGCACTGTTAAGGACACTGAAAGGGGTACAGAGTAAATTCGAGACAAACAACTTTCAACTTTCAAGACAAACAACTTTCGAGATTCTACTGTATCGATGAAATCATATCCGGCTTGTTTAAAAGGAATGAAAATTAAGGGGAAAAAATAGGAATATAAGTTTTGTTTCTGACCTTTTGTGTGTTTATTCTCTTTAACCTCGACTAGCCCTTCGCTATTGGCATGTTTGCCACATAAGTTTCCTGATTTTTCCTTGATAAAAAGAAATTTCCCTGACCAGATATAACACCAGCCTCCAGCCTTACAGCCATCCTTTTCATCCATTCATTAATAACTGATAGGTTTTCAACAAATGTACCCTCTTCATTAAGTAAAAACATTGCTCAGATCATTGCAATAGTGACTATTTCCCGACTTGTAGCAACACTGTTTGGGACACAAGTGAGAGGTCATGGGTTCGATTCCCGTTCAGGCCTGAATTTTTTTTCAGGCTTTAATTTCTCAACTGCTTAAGTTGAGTGTATAACTGCGATGATCAATCATGATTTCATTTCATTCTCCGCAGTTCAAATATATGAGCTTTCATATATTCACTTGTATTCTTCATCTTCTACGGGTATATAACGAACTCACAAAATGGCCAGCTCCCAGTTGGCTTGATAGCTCAGTTGGTAGAGCACTGCACCGGTATCGCAGAGGTCATGGGTTCGATTCCCGTTCAGGCCTGAATTTTTTTCAGGCTTTAATTTCTCAACTGCTTAAGTTGAGTGTATAACTGC
>Ga0126343_10001378_pt1 | contig 11286 bp, 6 predicted proteins | sample Cyp2metagenome_FD_92531 | JGI IMG/M metagenome (GOLD analysis project Ga0126343, IMG submission 92531) | Coral microbial communities from Lord Howe Island, Old Settlement Bay, Australia - Cyphastrea 2 metagenome | ecosystem: Host-associated > Invertebrates > Cnidaria > Coral ... | reverse complement strand
TTGTGATTGTATTGTAATTGTAATTTTCTTCTACTTAGTGTTGTATTTTAATATTAGATTTAATGCGTCAAGCCACTGCTCGCCTCGAATAGCTTTAGCTAACTGCGAGCAGTGGTACATCATATTCTGTATTTTGTTAACTTTCCTAATAAACAGTAAAACAGTAAACAGTAAAAACTTGTTCTCTGTGTCAGTATCTTTCCTGTAACATTCTGTAGCAGGGATCGCAATGGGAGGAACTGTGGTAGCTTTCCCTGTTGTTTGCTCAAGTGATAGAATCTCAGATGTGACTTGTAATGAGGTTGAGCCGGGATCATTTTGTCAGTTTCTGGTTTCATGTAGTACAACTGCGCTATGAGTGTTCTTAATGTGACTGAAAATACAGCTTCCAGTGTTGCGATGGGTGAAGAACAATCATTTTGAAAACTTTTGTAATCTGATCTGTTGCTTTTTAACTGAATTTTTGGTGACAAATGTTGCAATGAAAGATTAATCGTCAAGATTTCTTGTTCAATGTATATTGTAATTTAAAATAAATGAAACTTACATAACACCAAATGACAGTAAAATTCAAAGCTGTCGTGACAAACAGTAATATTGTTACTTTTGGAGACTGCTTAGATGGCCTTCGCAAGTCGGTGTCCCTTCGTATTCGTGTGACCACTATGTGTAAGAATCGTAGCCACCTTTCTTCTTGGTGGAATTGTAAAAACCGCACATCAAGCTCCAACTGCGTGATATTCTATTTGCTTTTCATTCTGGAAAACATTTTTTTTTTGGCATTAACTACTGTTTACTTGTGGCCAGAAAGTACATTTATATTTCGGCAAAAAATGAAGACCCCATCTGTTTTAATACCTACCTCACTTTTTTAAAAAACGAGCTCGGAACAGAAAAAAGGAAGATTTGAGATCTTGTTACTCTTTAGAGCACTGTTATTTTGTTTGATGACCATAATTTGATGCTTTTGTATAACGGTTTTTTTTCAGTTAACTTTTTTTCACCAGTTGTAATTTCGTTTTGTAAGTTGTTACATTCTGATTTTTGTAATTTCTTTTTCTTCTTGTATTTGGTGCTATTGTGTTGTGTGTTACCTTTTTTTCCAGTGGCTAAATAAAATAAACTAATAATAATAATGAAAAGAACCATAAATCTTAGTATGTGTGATATTTTGTTTCAGTGAAGTCACTTCATATTTAATATATCACTAACCATTATTAATGAAAGGATACATTAAATCATGAGTGGATGTCAAAAGCAAAGCTCACATACCCCACCCTCAGCTCCACTACTTCCTCTGTGAAGCTCATGGGTCCTACGAAAATGCTCACAGAATGCCTTCAAGATTTCTGTAGTTTGTTTGTGCACCCAGCTACACCACTGGCTGCATACACTGGGCTGAAAAATATTGCTAGAAGAAAACTATCAGACGAGTATAAACCGTAAACAAAACAACCTGATGGAATTGTGGGAAGATACGAAAAGCTTGTTCATGATTAGTATTCCAGAATGTTTCCTCATGGTATTTAAAGTGCCACTAACCCCCAAATTTTTTTTCTGCTAATATAATTTTCCTTTTTCCCCTGATCACCACTGCGATAAAATTATCGTTGTAGCTATTTTTGTTAATTTTATATGAATTTTTAAAGTTGGTAAATTTGCCCTTTTCCATGTTTACGACCAAGGAATAGCGGAGAATGGAACGAGTTGGCTTCTGACATCATTTCGGGAATAACAATATCTTGTTTCTGAGAAGAATATATGCGAACACGCGATAGTGTGTGTCAAAATCGTTGCAAAATATAAGGACGATATGTTGTTGGAGGCTGTAGCAATATAGGATGTGTAGAATAGAGTTTTCCTGTTCATTCAATACCTTTATCTCGACGAAACTCGACCAGAAACAAGAAAAAGACCAAAGTGGGCTGATCTGTGAGAAGATAAAAACCAGGGTCGAGCCATTGAGGATTTCTTCGATCTATCTCAGGTTTGCCGCTAGTGTAAAATCCTAGAGATTTTCATGGCCAGTATATTCTTCTCTATCTCCAGTGGAAAGCTTGAAATTGTCAACGCACTGCATAAGACGCGAACTAGAGATAAGCTGGAAGCCATCTGACTATTTCGAGCGGAAACAATCTTCCGAATCCCATACCAAGTGTATACCATAGGTGAGGAAATAACACGGTAAATTTAACTCATCCCGCTTTTTGTTCTCGAAATGGAGACTTTTAGTACTGAATAGTAAACGAAACCTACGTTCTACGAGGTGATTAAGATTGTTGAAGCTTCAAACTGGTGAACTAGCTATGTATTTGTGGATTTTACATGTGATAACAACACACGCAACACACCGCGGCACGCCAGAGGTTGTAAATCCGGCCGTGTGCTCAAATGGCTATTCTGAATACAAAATTGTTTTGTTCTTTGAGTTTCATCATTGAGGAACAAAATATATCTAGACTACAAACTTAGAATGGATCAAGCATTAATAAATATTCGAGGAAAGCGAAACAAACGATATAAGATTCGGCCCTATAGCTACCGACGGAGATTGTTGTGCTGAAAGCAGAATGCGCTTGACTGTCAAGCGAAGCGCACAGTAATAAGTCGAGCACTCCCAGGTTATTAGCATACGTAAAATGAACATTTCATTCAAAATAATGGTAAAGTAGAAATGCATCCATTTAACTGATATTATACTGAACCTCTATTGAAGATCTTGTCGAAAGGATCTACCATGATTTCCTAGTAGGAAATATGCAAATTTGTGTAGCTTGTGTTTGTTTACCGTAATCTGGTAATTGACAATGCATACACTACGGTCGGTCGACAACAAGGAAGCGAAAAATTACGTTACCTTCGAATATTGTTTGCCAGCATCTCTGCTTATTTCGTATGTTAAAACCATTTTCAATCACTGATCTGGAGAAGTAGGCACGAGTGGATTACGACTGATTCGCTTTTAACTTGTATTTCGGGGGAAATTCGCTAGTGTTTGAATCTAAAAATGTTTTGACACTCCGAAAATTGCACTTTCTGTCAGGCCAAATATCCAACTCTTCGTCTTCATTGACATCGTTATAACTATTAAAGAGCTGTAAGCTAACTCTTCAGTCATTATTTGTACTGTGATAACCCAAATGGACCGCCAAATTGTCAATCCCGGCCACATATAAATACAACACGGCGAACTCGACTGGCAACCCGCATGTCGAAATGGAAAGAAAATACATACATCGCAGCCATCTAAATCATAGCTAGACATCGAATTGTAATGCTAGATGATACAGTTCTTTCACTTAAAAATCTTATCCAGTTTTGACAAAATTTGAATCACAAATAACCCAAAAATGTTTTAACTGCATTCGAAGCTCAGTCAAAAGTCTCCTGAGTGTTTTAGCCAAGTTCCCGAAGTGACGTCACTGGTAGCCCGAACCAGATCCCACTTTGCGCGGTCATGAACATAGAAATCGCATGTTTAAACACCTGTAGAAACGCAGGGATTTTATCAATTGAGATAATTTTTTCGCTGAAGTAATCAGGGAAACTAGTAGATTTTATTAAGCGAAAAAAAATTTTGGGGGTTAGGGGCACTTTAATGATCATGGGTTACCTGCCCACAGTGGATAGTTGTGAATATAAGCGCACAGGCATAATTTGTGAGCAAACCTGTAATTCCTTCAACAATATCATGACTAAATTAGTAATGAAGCCATAATGCCCATACAGTGAGCCTTCATCCTGATCTTATTGATCACTTTTTTCAAATATCCATGTGCATGCCCAGAAGAATTCAGATTGGCAAAAGTTTAGAAGTTTCCTAGAAAACCACTGTTTGGTGTCATTTACGGTGTCTTCTTTTGTCTGGACAGCATTTTTCAATAATAGGTAAATATTGTATGTATATATAGATCATATATGGAAATGTAGTTGTGACTGCGAGCTACGTAATAGTAATTGGACCGAGTGGAGTACAATTCAGGGAGTAATCGCGCAAGTAAATTCAAAAGCGGACGAGCACAAAGCGCAAGGCTGATTTGAAATTACAAGCGTGATTACTCCCTGAATTGTACGACACGAGGTCCAATTACTAATTAATCGTATCTATAACAAATTTCGGAGTTGCAAATGTCTTTTGAGAACTTCTTTTCTGGGAAAAAGTCTGTAATGCCTCTCCGACGTTTTTCAAAACTTTGAAAACTGCAGGAAACAGTGCGAAGGAAGCCACTAAAGCGTGCGTAATTGATATGTAAATCACGTGGGTATCCAATTACAGGTGTCCAATTACGAAAAGTTCAAATCGGACACATGTAATTGGACACCCACGTGATCGCGCGCCGATTATGTGACAAATAGGCCTGCTGAGAACCAACCACATTCTAGAATTTTGTTATAGGTACTATTAATATAATATGCCAAACAACAGTTGTCTACCTCACTCATATTAACTACATTGAGGCATGGATTATTAATGTGGTGCTTCTCCTCAGGGGATGGTCCTGGTTTAAGAGATTTTGTCATTCGTAATGGTGTAGTCAAACCACTGCTCAAGTTTGTGAACCCCAATGTACCGGTAAGTACTGCTTAAAAACATCTAGAGTTTTTTTGTAAAGAGCTAACTTCAAAATGTAACCTCTGGCTTAAGCCACAACTAAAAAAGTATCTTCTGTGTCGTGTACCAATGAATATGTGATATCAAGCTGCTAATCCCTCTGAAACATTTCTTTTTGATAATATCTCTGACCTCATGTGTATCTGGTTATCTGTCATTTCCAAAGCACACAAGAGGCATAAACCACAACTAAAGAAACTAGTAACTTCTGTCTCATGTGCCAATGAATACCTGACATATGTATATACATGTATATCCCTTAGAAATGTTTTGTACCTAACCCATTGACTCCCATGCTGGCCGTAACCGGCTGTAATGAGCCTCGGCCCTTCCTCCACTTCTGACGTCATCCCTTTTGACCAAATTTGGCATCATCTATACTCAACTTGTGCAGGAGGAAAACATCTTTCCAATGATGCCCAGATCAGGGTGATTGGCCGAATGCAGCCCAAGATATGCACAAAATTGCTCAAAAAGTTGAGTGAAAAACTCGGAGCAAAATTTCCTGCCACTACACCCGGCTGCCTGTCTCAATGATGCTTTCTTAGATGTTTCTTATCCCCTAGCAAGCCCAGTAGAAGGTCAATCACTGCAGCAAAAAGACAAGAAAAGGAGAAAAAGGAAAGGCAAAAAAAAAATTCAAAAATCAAAAAGCCTAAGGACGTAGGTCACATTATCCTCTCAAAATTTTGATTTCAGCGCATGCCCGAGCCAGAATGTCGTAAAACGTGATGCTAGTGGCAAGAACGGCAAGCTGGCATGTTGCAAATGCATTTTCGACTAGATTAAAGCTAATTTGGCCAAAATCCAGCCCGAAAGCCGCCAAAATGTCCAGAAATGTGTTTTCTGCAAAAAGCTCTGGGGGTTAATGGGTTAAAAGATCTTTGAATTACTGTTCATCCACTTGAAGACCCAGTATTGACCATCATGCTTTCTGTGCATGTTATTGTTTTGGGAACACGATAGTGAGGCTTCTATTGTTTTTGCAAGGCTGTTCAATGTGCAATGCATCCTGGCCAAAAAATTGGGTCTTTAACTCTAAAGCACACAAGCTTATTTGGCAATATGCAATATTATCTACAGTGCCAGAGGATTTATGCTAATTGTAGCTTAGAAAATAACTTAATATTCTGCTTGACAAATCTCCATTTAATCATAAGATTTGTAAATTTGTTTGCACAATGAGACTATAATTATTTATATATTGGACTGTTGTCTTTGTTTTCATTATCATTCTATTTTTTTTAACCTGGCAGATCAGTTTCTTAAGGAATGTCACATGGGTGATAGTGAATCTCTGTAGAAACAAAGACCCCCCACCTCCTATGGAAACAATTCAGGAGGTAATGTACATGAAACTACGTTGTGTCAACCACTGCAGGTTACCCTGTTTGAAATCTGCTGGTATCTAAAGTAATCTGATGTTTTCAAAAACAAGACTTGAGCATAAGCTTGAGCATAGTAACTATTGTACTGTAATTTTTGGGAGATCTTGCAAATATTTTTCATGAGCACCAAACACACTTCCAGGAAACCATTTCCTCTGCACATAGGTGTACCTCGTTGCTGTAGGCAGGTGTTATGACATTAGATACTCAAATTAAATAGTAATGGACAGAATGCAGTTACTCACAGACTGATAACAGCTTATAATGATCAGGATGGTTAAAATTGTGTTCTTTGAGATTGGCAACAGAAGGTAATTCATTGTGCCAATCAGGGCATTTGTACTTCATTATTCAAGATTTAAAATTCTATTCAACATTGTCAGATGGCTCTAGAATTTGGATTATGCTTTGGTTAAAGTGCCCTCGTGATAAAAAAAAAATCACTTCCTTTTTTCTTCAGATTTTGAAAGTGTGTTTGCTTAACGCTTGACTGGCAAAATTTTGAGCTTTGATTTTTATCCAAAGGTCATTTACTTTGAGTGTAAGTTTTGGATTTCTCGATCTGCTGTTACTCGCACTTAAAACTGACCTCACAGGGTTGGATTGAGGGCAAAGTGATGTCAAAGGCTCACTAGCTTAAAATTTCAGCATGTGAACGCAGCTTATTATGTATGCAAAGCAAGTCTGAAAACCCAAAACTCCCCTGTAGTCCAAGCATTTTAGCGAACAAAGAGAGTCAACCTATCACTAATTGCAACAGAAAGTATCTTTGCAGTTTTAAAAGCAGAATCATGTCGCCCACAACATATCAAATGTCTAGAAGAATCGAAGTGCAGGAAGACAAGAAAATTCCATTACTAATGTGGTCACCCCAATGCTCAACATGAAAACGAGGCTACAAGAAAGTTTACATGTTTGTGTTAATTGTAATGTCAGGAAAGCGTTGCTTTTTGTTTGAAAAACAATATTCTTACCTTTTGAGACTGTTCATTAAGTTAGCCTCAGACCTATCATGACTGCGGGCTCAAGGTGAAAGGTTATGCAATGCTCAATATGGCCTGGTATTTTTGTGTTTGATTTTTCTTAATATTTAGGGTTAAAATATAGATAGGACCCTGCGCGCGCTCTGATTGGTCACTCCGGTCATTTGAGAACACTCGAGAAATATAGAAAACACTCGCCTGCGGCTCGTGTTTTCTACGTTTCCCTCGTGTTCTCAAATGCCCGTCGTGTTTTATCACAGTGTAATACACGGCTTAGGCTTCTTTATTTGTTAAGTATAACTTTTGTTGGAGATTTAGATGGAGTATTACAGTGCAGCATACATAAAAAAGGCTGAATTATTTATTTTTTTTATGAGAAACGATTTGTTAAAACATGAGACAAAAATTTTAAGTGGTAGGACCTGACACATTCAAATACAACACCAGGGCTCACTAACCTAAGCAATTGAGATAAAGTACAACAACATAGTAAGAAGGCTCGGGAACCGACAGCAAATCTTGACATACTCTGGAAGTCATCGCTTTTATTTGGCTTATCTCGAACAGTTGGTCTACAGTGTAGTACGATGCAGTTTTCTCATCGTGGTATCCACCCCACTCGGTCTTTAGTGACATTATTCTCTATGATTAATTAGCATGAGTTCAAGTAACCCTATCTGTATCTTCACAACACTGGAGTTTGCTTCAGAACATGCTCGATGGCACAGTGTTACACCAATTGTTACTTTTGATCAACCACTGCAGTGTAAGGCCCTGATGATCATCATGTCTGAACCTCTGGACAGTGATCTCAGTAAAAATATACTCTTGCACCTGGGTGGCTTTTATACTGAGATAAGTTTCTTGGGTGTATTGGAAGTCTCATGGCCAGATCCAGATTGAAAGTAATTTTGGAAATGATTTATACACCAAATGGAGTTTAGCACATCTTAACTAGCACGCGCATTATTTATCGGTTCACGTTACATTTTGCAGTAGCTCGAAATATACTTTATTGAAGTAACACTTGGGAAAAAACTTGACAAGTAGAAAGTGTCGAGCATATAGAACAATATCATAGAAAATTTGGGAACAAATCACGCAATACGACGTGGACGTAAAGCGTTCGTAGAGTTGTTGTTTTCCTGGTCATAATTTGCATGTTGGAGTAATGGTTTTGCGCACGCTTTCGGCTATATCTTTTTTTCCTTCCGACAATTTTTTTTATATTTTTAAAAAATTAAAGAGGATAATATGTGCAATACTTTTATGTGATAAAAAATATAGGTCACCATTCTTGTTTAAGAGAAAAGGAGCATTTATCTCGCTATCGAGCTTACTTTGAGGGAAATCTCTTAAGTTTTGTAAGCGCACGCGCTCATGTGCTCGCGCAAATGACACAAGTAGCGTGCGCAGTAGGGATGGGCAATGCAATACTGAGGAATCACCTTAATGAGAAGCCTAAGGACAAGTGGTGGTTTGACGAGAGGACATGACTTTGACGTCATGACTGGCATTTATGTCGAGAGTTCTTTTAATGTGGAAAAGGCCAGAGAAGTCGGACAGAGCATCTTGGACTCTATGAAAGGAAACCAGCTGCAGAATATTCATTTACAAAGAGTAACCAACCTACAGTGCCAAGTCATCTGTCAAAGTTGATGAGGAGAAGATTCAGGTCGATCCACAGTAAACTGTTGTTATTTCAGCGTCTTATTATTGCTAGCCAGTCTCTAGATGAATGAGTGCCATATTTGAATATGAGCTATGCAGCTATCCACCATCTCCGTATGATTCTTCATTAATACTAAAGCCGCAAAAGCCAGCACTGGCGGAAGCTATCTGGGCTAAGCTTTCTTCAGATGCAACCGGACCAAACGGTGAAATGTAATATGTCTTGGATGGTGGCACGCTCCTTCGTCGGATCTCTTAGCCTCGAGGATTCCCAAAATATAGGGAGATCTGTGACATGTATTGTCAGTATGTGACAGGGAAGTATGGTGCTGCAGTTGTCATCTTCGATGGTTACAAGCAATGTTCCACAAAAGTTATGACACACCAGAGGCGAACTGGAGGAAAAACCACGACTCTATCCCATTTTCGGATGATCTGAAAGGCCAGTTCCTGTCTAGTCCAAGCAACAATGCTGAGCAGGTATCTTCAGAAAGTCGGTTGACAAACGTATCACTTTCAGGCAGATGCTGACTTCCACACAGTTCTTGTGGGGGACGACACTGATCTCCTTATTTTATTGAAATGAGCGCTTAAGAACTGTTTGTTTAAGCCTTATTTCAGAATTATTTTTTCTACGTTGAGATGTCTCAGAGATGACTGTCTTTATTTTAAAAGTGCCAGTAAGGTATTGATAAAGACAATTTATGAGATGTAGATAAAGACATACTGTTTTGTATTTAGTCTCGATTTCATGCTGACCTTAAGAACATTGTTGTTCTGCTAAGAAAAGTATCAATTCAGACAAATAAAGCTAGTGATTCACTCTTGTTGACCATTTTACTCTGAACTTTAAACACTGATGAATTGTTTGTCAAAGAAATACATATTAGAGTAGGTTAATGTAGACAGCCTCGTTTTCATGCGGCCCATCTAAAGCTATATTTCCTATGTAGAAAAAAATGTATCTTCCTTTTCCTAGATTTTTCTAGACTTTTCATATGTTGATCTGTGTACTTCAATGAGATGAATGGCGAAGAAAAACCTTCTGTTGCAATTTGTGATGGGTCGAAATAACATATTGACTGGACTACTGCTGCATATTAATTCTGCAGCATACACATGCACTACCTTTTTAAACTTGTGAGCTTTTGATGTCATTTTCCCCTCAATCCAGCTCTCTCCAGAACTTAAAGTTACTAATGGCGGACCATTATATAGGAAAGTTCCAGTTAAAATAAACAGGTGCCTTTTTAAATCAAAGCTTTAAACTTGCGTCACTTAGTGTTCAGTTAACATAGCTTTGAAATCCAAAGATTGTCGTTTGCAAGTGTATTATGCAAATGAGAAAAGTGACGACGTCATAAGTAGTGCGACTAAAATGGTAAACTACTGATGCAGAATTGGAGTGATGTTCTTCAAAGTTGGCACCAAAAAAGTAAATCACAAAAGAAACAATAGACCTTTGACATGTATTCATGGCAAACTTGCTAGATCATACAATTAATACAAAACTACAGAAAACAATGACTGAACCATATCAGGTTAAAATATCAGAGGATTTTGTCAACTTTGTGTTCCATTTCTTTGGTCTTACTTTTGACTTTTATTCAAATGTAGAGACTGTTAAATTATTGACGGGCTCAATTTGTTCATGGTGGATTGCAGTATAAATAATATGCATATCTTGACTGGGGAATGACCAGTGTATACAAGTAAACATAGAAATACCTTCAATAGTGTAAACACCTGTGTAGTGAAAAGAGTCTTGCAGAGTGAAATCTATGCTTCCAGTACAGTGATAGTTATCACTCTTTTCTGTCTTAAAGACAGAAGTATTCTTTTCTAATAAATTATTGAATATTTAACCTTCAATCTTTCAGTTACGAGAAAACTCTTGCCAAATGTTATTTGCCTCTCGTTGTTTGCTCTGGACAATCCCTGCAATTTCATGTTGTTACAATATCAAAACCATTGCTAGATCAATGTTTTATGAGTTGTTATCACTCCTCAGGTGCTGCCAGCACTAGCTCTTCTCATTCACCATCCAGATCTAAATGTAAGTAATAGATTATTTGTGTTCTTATCATTATCATGTTCTTTGTGAACAATTTTATTTCTTAGTGAATTTGCCATTAAATTGAAATTAAAAATTGTTATATCAGCTTCTATGACTTGTTAAAGGAGCTTTTTCCAGTCTTACCCCAAGAGCATGGCCCTTCAAGGTCACTAGTTAATTGAAAATTCTACATGTGAGCAGAATCAAAAAATGGAAGCAGAAATTTACAAATAAGGTAAAGCTGGGTGTTGGTTTCTGATCATGTGTGGGGAGAGTAGCCTCTGTGATTAATACTGGCTTATCTTGATCAGAGGTCCTGATCCTTGCTGCTGTCCAAATAATAATTATTTGGACAGCAGGTTTTGTGGATGGGGGTTGTGCTTCTTGAGTTATTTTTTTGTAAAAAAATACCTCTTAGTCGGCGCGTCGAGTATGTTATGGCATTCGTGGATAAGTCAGTGAGTGAGTCAGTCAGTGAGTGAGAGATGTATGTATTTCACACCAATCAGATTGGATCTACTATAAACAGCCAATCAAATTTCTCGTTGTAAAGGTTAATGGTATGTGGGAAGATCT
>Ga0126343_10001377_pt1 | contig 11289 bp, 7 predicted proteins | sample Cyp2metagenome_FD_92531 | JGI IMG/M metagenome (GOLD analysis project Ga0126343, IMG submission 92531) | Coral microbial communities from Lord Howe Island, Old Settlement Bay, Australia - Cyphastrea 2 metagenome | ecosystem: Host-associated > Invertebrates > Cnidaria > Coral ... | reverse complement strand
TTAAAAATCAACATTTCCAAATTCCAATTCGATCAGGAATTCGAGGGCCACGGGTTTGTCAGTCGAAAGACTGTTATGTGCTACCCTCGTTAAACAAGGTCAATTTATTTATTTATTTATTTATGATGATGATTTCATTGCAATGTTAAGTAGATATATGTCGTCAATAGGTTGATATCAAGTTTGCCTTCAATAAGTTACACTGTTAGGTAGATATATGTCGAGGAATAGGTCTAGTCGCTGCAAATAAGTTACACCGAGCTTTTCGATAGTACTGTCATCTGCCGTTTCGGATCTTTCGGCGGACAGGCATGAAAGAAAATGCAGTAATGTTCTATTTTCGCAAAGGCGGTGACGCATTCTCGCAAAAAAATTAAACGCAGTTCACAACTTGTGCATTTTAACTGTTGATAGCTTTGTCTTACACTCCCGCAGCTGCCGTGTGCTTCTTGCAGAATTTCGCACCTCGACAAATTTGACAGGCTTTCACGTGTTCGCACTTATGCACATATTCGCACAGATATTCTATTTTCGCACAGGCAGTGATGCATTTTCACAAAAAAATGGACGTATGGTAGTTTAAGTATTTTTTCTGACACCTTTGTCGTATACTTTGTAGCTGCCATGTGCTTCTTGCTGAAGCACCTTGGCAAATTTAACAGTGTGTAAGATGACTAAAATGGGGTTAGCTAGCCTGCACGACTCCAACGGTTCGCGACATTTGTACATTTGCCATTCTCTGTTCGGACATTCAACCTTTTTGTCGCTGTACTTCATGTTGTGCAATAAGGAGGAATTTCAAATAGAGTTGAGCCGTAAGATTGTGCTGTGGCAAATTTCTATAGGTCATAGGTCTGTGTCGTTTCCGCTGTTATCTGCATGTCGCCTCGTAGAGTTTGACAGCTCTGTGATTTGCCATGTGTCTATGTATTGTTAAGGCTCATTTCTATTGCAAGATATACTTTTAAGATCTATTAAATCTCCACGCATTTGCTATCGAGGGAGAAAACATGAAATTTACTTTGAACATGTTGCTTACTTGCATTCTATATTGCGCGCCGGGCCCAGCTGCGATTAGAACTGTTTGAGTACAGTAGGTAGATTCTTATCACGGATGTCATACTTTGTTCTCGTATGATTCTCCTCGGGAGTTACCATAGTTTTACTTTGGGAGAGCTATACATTTGTCTAGAGACATTCTAATGTTTCTTGCAGTTACCTGATCAAGCTTAGGCTTCTCTGGCTCAATGCGTAAGTTGCCACTAACTCAACACGTACATATGTGCAAATGTTAGACATTCTGCGGCTTGGCACAGGTTTCCACCTCTTTTAATCACAAAAAGTTGATGTAGAAAACCTCTGCTATATTATTTTTAATAGATGAACAACCATTGAATTCAGTTGAAGTCATCAATAGTCACAAAGAATACTAACTACTGCAAGTGTTTCTGCCATTACACTATTTATTATGATAATTGAAATGCCTCCTAGACTTAGCAATATTACAAAAAGGCCACACTTTTTCAGAAATGTCAATCTCGATAAAGTGCGAATAAAATTTAATAACAGTTAAAAGTCGAGAATATGGATGCCTTTACGAGCTTAGGGTGTCGCTATTAGTAACTGGTGACATCATGAATTGAATATAATTGAATATAACAATTTCTGGGACTCAACCAAACAAAGTAACTTGATGACGACCATTTCTACACCAGCTCTATATAATCCCTACTTCAATTTGCAAACAACAGCACAATTTCCGCAGCACTTTCATAGCCTTGGCTACACTAGTTTACTTAGCGTTTCTTTATTATTCATGCAGCAGTTTTTTTGCATGTTTGCATTGTTCCTATGTAAATGTTTTAGAGTTTTAGTCAGTATCTTATTAGCATTTCTATAATCAATTGGATACATTTTAGCGCATTCAAAATTGTACACTTTTCAACTTGAGAATGACTGTCGAACGGTCGAAACGTCGTAGTTTTTTAACGTTAACTTTTATAGTAAAGTATGTAGACTAATTAAATGACAATGTGTTGTTCCAGGAAATATCCATACCGCCCCCACAGAAGGGATTTTTCCTAACACCTTCCCACCTTTCTGGAAATGCCAGTTAAGCTCGATACATTTCTTTTAACTAATTTTTTTTGGTCTCAAAGAACTCCCTCCCCCCCAGGAAATTCTAATCCCCTCTGAGGGGAGAGTAGGGATATTTTCTGGAACTGCACAATGTGAATTAATCTCTCTCCTCTCTGGTGTTTGGGTGTTAGTGAATTAAACACTGCAATTTATAGCCATTTGGACTAGCATCCATCCAGGAGGGGAGGGGTGGGTACAGGAATACTCATAGCCACTTCATGCTGAGACCTAACTGGAGATAAAGCACCAGTCATGTGGGCCAGGATCTAAAGTAATATTTTTTACTTCCTGGTTTGTCAGCAGTCATTCATAACTCCTTGAGAGGAGGGAGAAGTTACAGTAGGTTACAGAAAGGTTCCTGCCAACAGAGAAATTACATTTGGTGGATTGCTACAGCTAAATCATACCAACCCTTCAAAACCCAAGGCTTATCAAAATCAAATTTTTTCTCGTAGTACTATACATTATCAGGAAAACAGGGGAAACTAATGAAGAAAATCATCAACTATTCAAGGTAGGCACAACAGTCTTGATCTGGAGTCTAATATAATGGTTTTGTTACAACTATTGAACCAAAATCATGTCTCTGAACAGTTACTGTAAAGGAAAATACCTTATTTTGTTTCCCAATGATTCCTGGATTAGCTACCTGTAGTCTTTCCAGTAACAACTTCAGCACTTCTTTGTGTCCTTTCTCAGCAGCAAAATGCAGAGTTGTGTTTTCATACTACAAAAATGACCAAAAGTGAGATCTCTCTTAAGAAAGTATTTAAAAGAGCATCAACCCTTTAAGCCCTAAGAGTGATTTACAGATTTTACTCTGTCTAACACCAGAAGATTGTACTCTGTCTAAATTATGCAAGATGAGTTTACTTGTCAAAGGGAGATCCCTTAGGGTTTAAAAGGTTTAAAAACTCTCTCCCTTAACCCTTTATGCCCTAAGAGTGACTTATAGATTTTACTCTGTCTAACGCCAGATGAATTTACTTGTCACAGGGAGACCCTTTAGGGCTTAAAGGGTTAATGCAGAGAAATAACGATCAAAGGCTGGCCATGGTCAAAATTTGACTTACCATTGTTTCGAGTTTAGAGAGGTATTCAAGATTTTTCAAGGGTTTGGGATTCATTTTTTTCCAAATAAAGTGTACCGCCTACTTACATGCAAATTCACGCCACGTCATTGATGAGCATGCGCGCGCTTAGTATTAAAATAAACAATGATAGGGAAGATGGCCATTGCTACAGCTTCACCTGGATTTAACGATCTTGGATGTTTGGTGACCCCTCCTTTTCTTTGCAGAAACATATTTTATTCACAATTATCTCCACATTGTCCAAAAATGAACAAAAAATCAATGTGGGAAGTTAAAAAAAATTCAAGATTTCTGTCCACGGGACATCGAATTCTGCCATCTTGTGGCTGCAAGGCGCATGAAACTGTGGTTGCTAAATGCGAACGTGTCCTTTAAGGAACCTCACCAGTTGACTAATTTCACTTAGTAGGTCTACTTGAACAATATTTGGCAGAGAACATTTCACTTCAAAGGTCCAATTGCATTATTTTTGGGCTTGCTGACATTGTGGCCTTGTTTGCTAACGAAGCCCAATTTTTCAGATTTAGGGTGATCCTTCAGGCTTGTTCACTCCTAAATGAAGGCGGTGACCCCTATTTTTTTCACATTTCTGACATAAGTAACTCATCAACTTTAAGGTGACTCCCTAGTAAAAGAACCCGCCATAGATTGCCGGTGAAACTTCGTATGCTGTTGTTACAGGACAAGGAGATTTTAAAAACGTAATAAAAAGAGGGGGTCACCGTGCTTGTTTTCAAGCCACAATGCCGACAAATACGGTTATTTAGGTGTCTTTTGGCAATCTCCGCGCGCGGCAAATAAGCCCGATTATATTTCAATGTAGCGTGTTGTATCACACAGAGTTTGACTTTCTTTGATTGTTTATTCATCTATGTTCCAGAAAACATGACTTCGAATACCCTGCATTTTTTGATCATTTAAAGAAGAGATAATTTGGACAGGCGCTGTTGGTCCCGTGGTGTCTCCTTCGGTAGTATTTATTTCATTTGCCAAAAAACTGGCCATAGATTTCTGCTTATTTTTTTCTCAGCTATTGAGGATACTGTTGTGATTGAAATTATGGAATAAAAAATGGGGGTCACCGTACTCCTTATTGCGTTACGGCTGCTGATTATGCACGCATTCCAGACATTCTCTTGTAATTCCGAGGGAGGACTGGGGCGAGTATAGATGGCGTCCTTGAAGGCGCAATAAGTTTGGAACGTGAAAAAAATCATCGAAGAAGTGTCATTTTGAGTATGTTTCGTTGGGGATTGAGACGCAATGCGACCAAGATAGAGCTTTAGCGTAGGTGAGTCATACTTTCATTGATCTGATTTTAGCATTTAGTTTATATTTTTCAGAACACACTGCTTTGTCTCTTCAACCACAGCTTCGACTGGATAGTGTGCTTACAGCTGAAATTATTGCTCATTATTTGACCAAAATAGATCATTTTCGCAACAGTACTGTACTATACATGTGCAAAGAAAATGTTACTTCCTTTGAACATAGCTTTTAAGGCTTAATCATTCAACAGGAAGTTTGAAATCAGTTCGTAGGCTTAAAATTATCTGGAATGCCGGCCTATTCCATCTTGTACAACTGTAGGCAGCTTCTGAAGTCTTTTGCTCTATTGTACTTGTTCATTCGTTTGTATACAAAAAAGGCATACATGTATTGAAATAATAGCGAATGGTTGTGACAGTCTTAAATCGCCGTTGTCTGGTTGTTACGTTTTCTAGGTTATAAACGACTTATTACTATTCGCACTATTTGTACAGTAGTTGTGATTTCATCTTTTTGCAAGTTACAAATCAGTGAAATAATTAACAATGTTTAATAGAATCCTCCTGTTGGCTGTCACACGAACTTTTCCATGAAACTTTTCTTTCAGCACAAGTTCCAGCCCATCTTCTCCCCCTCTCTGGAATGCCAACTGCAAGTGTTGGAATCCCAGCCCAGAATCAGCAATTTTGGTAGCCATGCCAGCAGAAATGACCTTCTTGCCCAGCAAAGGATTGAGTGTTTGCTGAAGTCCGTTTCTCTGCTCAAGGCATACATTATGCTCTTTGACCCATGATACGGAGAAGCTGTGTCTTCTCAGTACCGTTGTATTAAGGAACTTGTTCACAAGTTGATACAGGGATTGGACATCTGCAATTGCATTATGGGCTTCATAGCTGCAGTGCAGAAGGTCTCTCACTAAATTCTCTTGGCTGTATGATTTGCGCTCAGGCAAGAGCTCTTTGAAGGCTGGTAATGTGTCAGAAAAACCAGAAACAATGGCTGAAAATTCTTTGTCTACTCCAGTGGACTCCAGTGCTTTTACGAGATGCTTACTATCAAAAGATTTACAATTATGAGCTATCAACAGGCACGGTGACTTGGGCTTTAGCCATGATATCATCTGGGATAATCCCTCAGCCAGTGGCACTGCTCGGACTGGACGAGAATTATAAAAGAGAATTCCTTGGTGAAAGGTGAGTTTATTCATTGATGAGGCACTGGGTGATATAGGGCTGGTTGGAAGGATGTAAACCTCAAATGCATCTGCCCCATCAGTGGCTGCAATTTGCAGAATTTCTGTATCATTGCCTGTCACAAATGAAAAACTTCATTACAGTTTTCATCCAAATGATGACAGTGAGCCTACTCGTAGTCTAAATAATGCACATTACATGTTGTAGTCTAAGCTTAGTGTTGGTGCTCTCTATTTTCTTGGATGTGTCCATATTGCCAGTGCAGTTAGAATGTACTGAAAAGGATATTAACTGTAGCAGATTGGATGAAACAACTTTTCCATTTATTTAAGTTACTCCTGACGAATACAATAACAAACGAAAGTAATCAGCTGAGAGAGGAGCATGTCCAGTGTAAACAGGGCATTTGTTGGTAATTCTATTTTGTTAATGAAATGAATACGTGGCCATTTCAGTTATGAGTGCCATTTAAACAACTGCAAATTAAGCCAAAAAATAATATTTTCAGGGCGTCAATGGGATTCAAACCCATGGCCTCTGTGCTGTGTGCTAGCATTGCAGTGCACATGCTCTATCAACTGAGGTATAGACCTATATATTGAGAGCAGGTCAATTTATTAAGACATATCATGATGAAATGAATATGATATGAATTATGGAAATACAAATGAAATGAATTTGTACTCCCAGCACTAAAGCAGTGGCCATGGTGTTGAATCCTGTTGAAGGGCCGGAAATAGTTTTCAGGCTTAAAGTGCAATTGCTTAAATTGCAACTGTGATGGTCAGATTTTAATTTCAGTTATATCTCTGCAGTTCACATCGTATTTAATTATGTACATCAATTATTGTCTTGAAATGAATCAACAATATTACCTCGGGATGATGTCTCCAGATCAAACACGATCTTGGTGTAGGCTTTTTGGGGCACCATACTGGACACACAAGGTTTGGGGGGTGGTGGAATCTCAACTGCTTCTGTTTCTGGCAGATATCCCATGCCACTCTGATACTGAGAACCTTCCCTGGTTTCTGCCTGCTTTGTTTTTGACAACCTGTGGATTGTCAATGATTTTATTATTTTTAAAATTCAACATTCGCAGAACAAATTCTTCACTTCTTATTGACAAAGAACATATAATCATCAGAATGCACTTTCCAGATATTTGGATGCTGTAGACAGTAGTTCAGTGACAACCATAACATCAAGGTTTCAGGTTTTCCCTAAATGTTTTTATTTACCTTTTCTCTTTGTGCCCTCTTCTTTGTAGCTTGAATTTCTTTGTTTGCTGCCTTGCTCTTTGAAGTGACATTTTAGCATCCATTCGTTTGGAGTGTGTAAGCCCATGTGTTCCAGGGGAAAGGTTAATATCCTGTAGGGCCTGTATACAAAAAGATGATTGTCTTAGTGTAACTTACCTGTTGTGCAATGTCTGCCTTAATTTCAAAGTAGGTCAAATGCTGCTTAGAGCACAAAACATTAAAACTGTAAAATGTTTATCCCTTGATTTTGTATGTAATAATTTATTTTATCCCTGATTACAAGCAAGGTATCAAAATAAGACAAAAAGAGAAGAAATGCAGCTACTGAGTAACAGTAGTGTTGAAGTAGAATGCAAAACCCACGTTTTAAAAAAGAAAGAAATCAGAAACTTAGTTCCAACTGAAATTCAACCCTGGTATATCATACTTTTCCACAGCTCTCACCTGAGTCACATATGAACGGCCAATATTTTTTTGACTCACTGCACATGCCACGCGATAGTCATTGCTCTCGCTGCCACCATAATGCCTGACCTTCGGAGCTTTGCTGCCGATAGTGTTATTCAGAGCTTCGTTTGCTTGGCTGGATCCCAGTGGAGCTAGCTTTTCTGCATTCTCACAGTAAACCTCTATGATTTCTTGCAGGTCCTTCTTCAAATCTTCCCCCTCCAGGTCTTTGCCATGTGGTAAGGTGCTGTGACGGTAACTGACTGGGTCTTGGAGATATTTACACCAAGAGATGGAGCAAGTGGAGTGATCCCCAAATGCATGTGGAATTATTGCTTTTAGGCTCTTTCTGATCCCAGCAGGGTCATTTTTGTTTTGTGTTATAGCATAGATGAAGCATTTTTGTAGGTAGTTGATCACTTTACTAGACAACTTTTTGTGTGTTTTCTGTAGATTGTACAAAGAGCTTCCAAAAGCTCTCTTTGCATGAACAATGTCTGACCATTTGTCCACTTGGTGATTTACATTTTCCCTCACTTTTTTGATGGTGGAAGAATCATCATCTCCCACAAGGATAGCCACTTGAGCTTTGTGAGAATCTTCACATGTCTTCACAAGTTCTGTGCAAACATCTGCTTCCATGGCCTTAGACGACCCATCCCAGTTACATCTACAATCATGTTCCCTGGCTGTTCTTCCTACTCTAGACGCTGCTTCGCAAATTGCACACCTCTTTGATCTTGTTGCAAATGCAATGACTTTTCCAGTTTTTATTCCAATCATAGAACCAACTCCTGATGCATAAAAGGTCGTACTTTAGAGGTATGTTAATACTTAGGTTTGGTTGTAGTCTTCTGTGAATTTTGGACACTTGTCTAGATGATACATGTAAATCATAACCAGCAGCACATGGTGTCAATAAACCAACTGCTCAAACTGATAAGAGTGCTCTAAATAAATAAATAAATAAATAAATAAATAAATAAATAAATAATAAATAAATAAATAAATAAATAAATAAATAAATAAATAAACAAAATAAATAAATAAATATTAAATAAAATAAATAAATAATCTTACATGTATCAAGCTGAAATGTTTCAGTGCTGTCCCCTTTTTATTTCCTCTGTTCATCCTTTGGATGTATTCTTTACAAGTTTGAAGGCCAAGATTTTATACACATTTAATTGGATGTTCATCAGGATACCCTGGCAAACCTCAATACAAGTGTATATGTACAGTATTTTTTGCTCAGCTACGAACCCCTCCCCCAAAAAAGTAATTGTGCAAAGTCGAGTCAAATATTTGCAGTGGTTGGAGTCTTATTTCATTTCATATTTAGATTGTTTGAGTTCGTTACAACTTGGCTTGGGTATATAAAGCTTAGTCGAGTTATAGTAGAATAATTTTACAACAGTTCTGCTTCTCAGCTTACAACTTCAGTACCTGTAAGACTATTGTGACCCTTCCCTCTCTTCTGCCACCCCATGTCATAGGAAGCCCCGATTTGCCCTGCTTGAAGTTGGGTGAAACCCCACTCCTTCTTTTCTTCCTCCATCTCTAGGTCACAGGACTGGTTGGCAATTTTTTCGATGGCGAGACCAATTTCACGTTCTCTTGCTTTAAGTGTGGCCTCGCAAACAGTCAGGATATTTATGGAAGATAACAATGCATTCACATGTGTGGCTCCCATTCCTGCATGTAGCATGCCTAGGGTAGTGAATCATCAGATAAATTGTTGAAGAAACCAGTAGTCACATAGCATGAGCTGCAACAAAGTCACATAACAAACCTGCTGCGAGTTTGGTGTTCACGTCGAAGATTGGTCGTCCACGCGTAGTGCCAGCCACCCGATGGGTTTTGTTCGTGTGACAAACATTTATTTCCCCACAATCTGGGTTGCAGCAGGTGATGTACAGGAAGGATCCTAACCCCGATACTGTTTCGTCCGTTACGTTAGACAATTGCAGTGGCTTGGCACAAACTTTACATCCACTATCGAGGGCTTCTGCGAGTAACTCGAGCTCAACAACACGTCTACCGCTTATTTTACAAACATTCTGAAAACCTATGGCCTCATCACAGCTAGACGATTTGTCTACCAACATTTTCACCAAATTTTTTCTTTGTTCGGCCTCCTTGCTACTGCGAAAGCGCCCATTTTTATCATGGGACTGGCCGGCCCTCTTTACGGCCGCCATTTTGGATGTCGCAATGTTATGCACAGTAGTAGATGCGCAGTGCAAAACCAGGGAATCACCTTAAGTGGTAAAAGTCTCAGAAAGAAATCAACTTTGGAAAATTTTCGCCTGGACTTCCTTCAGGAAAAAATTAATGGATTTCAACCTCTTTCTGGCCAAAAAAATGGCTGAATACTGTAAACTGTCAAAAACAAAAATTTCAAAAATGTCCTTGTGTTAATAGTTCAAATGATATCTTTGTGAATTATTTAACAAATAAAGAAGCCTACGCCGTGTATTACACTGTGATAAAACATGACGGACATTTGAAAACACAAGGGAAATGAAGAAAACATGGGCCGCAGTGTTTTCTACATTTCTCGTGTGTTTTCAAATGTCCTGAGTGCTTCATCACAGTGTAATACACGGCTTAGGCTTCTTCATTTGCCTAATTGATATAAATTCTACACGTGCAAAACAATAAAACATGCTTTTTCAGTGTTTTACACTCTGACTGATAAAACATAGGTTTTTGACCGATCAGAGCGTGTGCAGGGTCCTATCTATATTATAATTACTAATATATTATCAAAAGAAGAACTTTTTGGCACTCTATATTTATCTGTTTTTTTTGGTTACAGATTATAGCTGTTAAATTATTCGAAAACCCAACTGTATTTTGAGGAAGAAATCCTGAAAACTCATGAATACCTTGTAAAAAATTGAAACTTACATTGTAACATTGGTTTCAGTTTTGGATGTGGCGACCATTTTTGCAATTTGCTTGAATTTTCTGTGCATTTGCTCTTCAATTCTCAGTTTAACACACACACATGAGGTCTTACCTCAGTAATGTCTGATGTGCTTGGACCACTCCTCTTTCCAGTTAATTAATATAAATGTTGGCATTTCATACAGCCCAGCCCTGAAATTATATTTCTTAATTACGATGTGAAATTTGACTACTTACTCTATCAGCTAAAGTGATATCTGCCCCTTTGTCCATGAGCAGCCCCACAGCACTTTTGTTCTCCTTTTCAGCAGCAAGCATTATTGGGGTAATTCTATTCTATAAACAAAAAATCATCTGATAAGGTCTGTCTCAAAATGCTATGTAGGTTTTTGTTGCAAATACACTTACCTCTAGAACCACACTATACAGAAACCAACATTAGTCCACTTAATGTACATGTAGACATCAGATGGTTTCTGTGTGGTCTTGTAAAGAATTTATTTACGTGTCTGTGCTGCCTTAGATAGCTGGTAAACTAAATCTGAAAAACTAATCATTCCAAATTCAGGGTTTGAGCCAGGCCGCGCCATTGCGCCAATCCCGCAATGACATTTAAAATGTCCCGTCAAAAAATGATTAAGGGGTCAATTTGTCCCTGTCAGCATTTCGAAAAAGACTTCAAAAATTACAAATTTTCAGAACAGTGTATAAGCAAAGCAGAACTTATGAATTACGAAGTATGCAAAATGTTTGAAATTGCGGCTTTTTTCACGGTCGTGCGCCAGGTCATCCTCTCGCCACGGTCTGGTAAACACGTGCTCACTCAAGCATGAAGCCGTGAAGCACGTGGTGGAGAGAAATGTCGGCACCGTCACGGAAGCGTGTTCGAACACTGGAGAGTTTTTTCGCTTCCACACGAAGCCCCTCTCAGGCAGAGGTTTTACAAAATGATACGGAAGTTAGTTCAACCGA
>Ga0126343_10001376_pt1 | contig 11295 bp, 10 predicted proteins | sample Cyp2metagenome_FD_92531 | JGI IMG/M metagenome (GOLD analysis project Ga0126343, IMG submission 92531) | Coral microbial communities from Lord Howe Island, Old Settlement Bay, Australia - Cyphastrea 2 metagenome | ecosystem: Host-associated > Invertebrates > Cnidaria > Coral ... | reverse complement strand
TTTTCGTTGTTTAGCATGATGATCCTGTCTTATCGTAGCAAAAGGCAAACCAGTGGTTTCAAGAGAATATGGACTAAAAGGTGTATCTAGACATGTAGGTCCTCTGATTTTCTTCTGAACGTCGCTTACTGCAAAGCAGCAAGCATGGCAAGTATCGTAAGATCTTCATTTTTAATTTTAATAACAAATATATATCCCCCTCACGTTTTCCAATTTTGTCCGAAGCAAGAAAGATGAACCTTCTTACAAAACTTCAATTTCCTGGTTCTACTGTTGTTTTGCGAAGTTTCAGCTGTTCCTTGCTCTGCGTGTTTCTCAAATTTCGTGAAAATATTTCTGACTTATTTCAAATATTCACACGTGATGAAAATTTAAAAGTGAGGTTTTGAGAAATCTGAAGTGAAACATATAATGAGGATTGCAACCTCTATGGCGAGCTCGATTGTCTCGGAATTTATAGGAGAACCAGATTGCAAGAATGGAGGGGCCTCAGCACGTACCCTTACGCGCCACTGAGGTCTTCATTACTAAGAGATAAACATCCTTTTCCTTTTAGCATTGATACAAACCAAACGTGCCATTGCCATACTGAAGTGTCTCAGTACCGACCTTCATTAAGCACCAAGCTGTTTCCACTTGGAAATAAAATCTGCTTGCTGAATTACACCAACAAAAGAAAATTAAATAGACAGATTTAACACGCAGATGACAGTTTAGAGTGAAATTTGAAAGCATGATACGTGCACATGATATTGGACGTTTGAAGCAAAATAATACAGGTTAGATTTTCAAAAATCGACCAATCTTTCACAGTTTCTATAGAGTTTTAGTAAAGACCTACTAGCTTTCTATAACGAATGTCATTCTCTTATTGGCTACGCTACACACTATCTATTCTGTGATAGATAGTGAATAGCGTAGCAATATACCCTTGTAACAAAATGACGGCCGCTTATGGACATTTTCGAAGTGTGTGCGAAGAGGATTTAGACAAAGTTTTTGTTAACGACATAGTAGATCAGCTCACACTATTCTCGATTTCTATGCGAGATTTCTAGCCGGCAATAGTTGACGAGGGCGCAGCCCTCAGGCGCCCTCGTCAACTATTGCCGGCTAGAAATCTCGAGTTCAAAATCTAATTGTTCATTAGCGACCTGTTTGGAAGTTTGGATAGATAATGTTTGAACAAGAGGCGAGGCGAAGGTTTTTCTTTTAGCTTTTTCGAGTTCTCCCAAAGTTTCAACAGTGGTTCTCTAACTGAATACAGACAGAGAATATATCTTCCACTTTTTTTTAAAAATACTGCTTGAAAAGAAAGGAAGAATCAATCGTTTATTTCAAAAACAAAATGTAACTATTTTGTCGGCAACTGGTACGTTTTCTTCATGTAGCGTATAAATGCGTAAAACAATGAAATACACTGTAGCGCAGAGAAATTGGCAGTGTTACAGATCAAGTCAGCTTTGTGACATTTTAGGACCAACGAATAGGTTTTGGTATACATCGTTCGTCACCCGTTGGTTAACTGAGAGAAAGGTTATTTTGGGGTAGTTGGGGACGAGTTTAAAGGGGCAGTCTCACCAGAGGTCTTTTTTAAAAGTTTTTGTGCAAACTATACTAAAATTATAAAGATGCACTCACTGATCAACAAAAAAACCTTAAGAGCACAAAAATAGACGCAATAAAATCAATCTCTAAGAGATCAATGATTTTCAGTGATTTTCGTCCAAGTAACATTGTCAAACTTGAAAACGTCGGGCCGACGTTTTCAAGTTTTTTAGACCACTTCTTTCCTACTCGTACTTAGCCACAACATGTTTTAAATAACTTTCGTGGCTAGTACGGTGCATTTTAGCAAGGTTAGGCAACTACTAGTTGATTTCCAATTAATACCGACACATTCATTGGGTTTTTAAGCAGCACTAAATTTGGTGAGACTGCCCCTTTAAGTAGCCGTTGCCGTTGTGGAGAGGTGGCCGTTAGAAAGGTTAAAATAAGATTGAAAACAAGGACCGTCCACCCAGACAAAAAACATGGCGATTTGTCCTCCATTTAATAGTGAAGGTTCAACTGTAAGTCCAAAAGACGTGAGTAAATAGTATTTTGGTTTAAACTGAATAACCTTTACCATATCTATCTGCAATTAACTTGAATTAAAATCCTTTCAAACGCTGGCAGGAATAACAATTGTTACTTGCAAACTTATAAAAGCATGAACACCAATTGAAAGAAATTGCCTGCGAACACAGCCTTTCTTTTTGTTCTCAGATCTGCGAGGAAGAACGTTCTTCTCTCGCGGATCCTCGAGCAAAATAGAGATTGCTCGTCGTTTACTGAAAAACGCCGACCTGGGATGTTTATTCATTAATTAGTGCATTAATTTAAGCATAAAGTAAGGTAGTCTTGAAGCTTCTTGAGGTATACCTCAGCGTTCTGAATTGTTAAAAATTGGTCGGGATTTTTCCATACGAACCGTTCGTATGGAGACGGTCATTAGCCTCGTATTTTATTTGTTTTCGAAAACCTACAAATTCACTTACCGTAGCCATTAACCGTAGCTTGGCTACGGTAACCTACTAATAATTACTATAATATTAGCTTTGAGATTTGATACTTAAAATAATTGGCATTTCCACACATGGGTATTTGTCAGTAGGATGTAGAATTTCCAAGCTTGTTATTTTCTTACGTCGTTATCATGGGATTAGCAAATGTGTTTAACCAGTTTGGGGGGCTCGGGGCTATGTAAACAGTGTAAATTTACCCTTTCAAGCATAGTAAAGAGAAAACCTGGATTGAAAAGAGGACAAATACAGACTGTTGATGTATTACCTTGTGTACCCAATAAATCCAAGACTGAAGGAAAGGTTATAAGAGACAGTTAATCTCCAAATGGGCCATTTCCAGTGGTAATTTGTCTAAAGCTACCTGTCAATCGGTGCCGATATTGAAAATCCAGGAGGCTCTAGAAGGAGAGAAAAATTCTTTGACAGGAATTTGCTCGCGTAGACAGGTTTTGTGCGCCGTCACGGGCAATAACATTAGAAAAAGACATGAGTGCCATCTGCGAAATTAACTTGAAAATTACCTTGGCAGTTAGGCCTATAAGGGCACAAAAGGCCTTAATTGCCTGAAGAATATTTTGCCTTTATTTTCGTGAATGAAAGATTTTCGTGAATGTACGTTTAATATTTCATTGTTATTGTAATGCTTAAGCGGTAAATTTTACCACACCTACGGAAAAAAGTCGAGCAGCAATTACGCGTTTTATGAATTCACGATGTACAGAAACGTGCAATGGAATGGCGATTGGAAACGATAAAGAATCAAGTATGAAGCAAGCATGAAAATCGACCCAATATTTTCTTAAGTTTATTCTGACTATAAAAAAAGCTAAAAGCTCTCACCCTTAACAAGTTGATATGCAAATCAATGTTTTCTGAAATCAAATTTAAGCAATTACTGTGACATTTTAAACTTGAGAAGTAGCTTACAGTTTCCCCGTTCCCCCTGCCGTGCGGGGTACAACAGGGTTCCGTGCTTGGACCGATTTTATATCTGCCCCACACCTCCCCATTTGGGGGATATTGTTGGACAGTACAACATGAGCTATCATTTCTATGCTGATGATACTCAGTTGTAGTTGTCTTTCAATTGTCTCAGTGGGGATGATCAAGCTTATTCTGTCGCTCAGGTTGAATCTTGTGTTAGAGATATCGATCGTTGGATGTCTTGTAACAAACTTCAGTTGAATAGAGACAAGACGGAACCGCTCGTTATCAGTTCAAAATATTGGCCACGTCCATCTTTAGATATTAGGGCGCTTAAGCAAGCCACGACGACGACGGCGACGAGAACGTCACCAAACAAAAGATTTAATGAGCAAAACAATAGCTGTGCACGTGCGTTATAAATCTTTGTACATTTCTTTGCCGTCCTCCACAAAACAAGAACGTGAAATGACCAAGTTCTGCCGCGTCTACGGAACCTGAACGACGAGGGCTAGTTTTTCGTATTTCCATTTGGAATTGAACGCAGTCGTTGCATATTTAGCGTAAACACTTTTGTAAGGCCATTGGCTTACCTAGCAGATCCAGACAATCGCCAATTTCGCTTGTAAAATATAAATTCATTTTTTATTAGGCGTTGTTCTCGGCGTCGTCGTCGCGTGGCTTAAGCTCCCTAGTATTCTGGTTGGCGATCATCATGTAAAGCGGTCTGACAAAACTAGGAACATAGGAGTAGTTTTTGATGAGACGTTGTCACTGGATACGCATGTGAGTTCCGTTTGTAAATCTGCTTTATTTCATGTTTGGAATATCGCGAAGATTAGAACATATCTGACTTCTGAGAGCACAAAGACCCTCGTTCACGCTTATGTTAGAGCGGTTTTCAATTGAGTGTCGTAAAACCAAAACCAGAGTAATCACTCTAGCCAATCACAAAGGACACAGATAATCAAGTGAACCAATCAAAACATGAAGTGATTGCATGTAGCTGACGCAAAGCGCGGGAAAACGCATACGAGTGAATCACGATTGGTTTGGTTTTACTCTTGATTGGATGAAAAAGTGGCGCGAGTTTTTTAAGCCAATCGCGTAGCTTAGTAAACACAAAACTTATTACTTTTCGAGACTCAAATGAAAACCGCTCTACTTGTCGACTGGACAATTGTAACTCGTTGCTCCTCGGGTCACCGAAGTACATGATTCAGAAGCTCCAGCGCGTTCAAAACTGCGCTGCACGCCTTCTAGCTGGGCAACCTAGGGCTGCGCACATTTGCCCCGTCCTTAGTAAGGAGCTACACTGGTTACCTGTGGAGCAGCGAATTACCTTTAAGGTAGTGCTGTTAACTTAAAGCTCTCAATAATCTGGTGCCTCCATATCTAAGTCAACTTATAGTTCCATATAACCCTACAAGAAATCTTAGGTCGGCTGGCAAACATTTATTAGAAGTACCGAATGTGCACATGAAGAGCTATGGGAACAGGGCCTTTTCGGTCGCTGCCCCAAAGCACTGGAATGAAATTCCCTTAGACATTAAATTAAGTCGATCAGTTGATGTTTATAAATCCAGATTGAAAACTTATCTTTTCAGACTTGCTTTCAATTGACTTTTTGTTTTAGTGCTATTGTTAGTTAGATATTTATTAGATTGTAAAGCGATATAGAGCTTTTGTATATACCTCGATAGAAATGAACTTATTATTATTATTATTATTAATTGCCTGCCAGATGCCAGAATTAGTTGCGCGTGCAAAAATGATGCAAGTTAACCTACCAAGAAACGAGAACCACTTCTTTGGTATACGTGGAAATTGTTTCAAACTGTTTTCAAAAAGCTTTTTTTGGCCGAGGACCGAATAAAAATGTTTGATTTAAAAAAATTGAGGTGGGGTTGTAATGGTAGATTTTGACAAGAACATCATTTTCATAAGAGTTGAAAGTTGGGCTCTCATAGTACATCACAGCTGTAGTAACACCCCCTAAATACATGACGTACTGAACTCGTATATATTAGTCTATCGTGATGAGTTCAAATATTGGCATCCTTGGCCAAACACCCTACTAAAGGGAAGACCAAATTGACAATATAAGTCTCTAGACGAGATAAGGAACATCCCCAACCTTTTAATATGGCCGGCCCTCCTAAACTGTGTATTTTTTTTCTGGTTTTTACTATGTGAGTGCCACTAGTACTGCTTCAGGGCTACTCCTCCAATATTTTTTTAATTCCTCATAGAAACGTCGAGTGATTTGATCCAACATTTTCTCGGCCTTGTTTCAACTCGTTGTTGCTAAATGAACAAAAACATGTTTTAGTAATAACGTTCTCTGTTGTTAATGAAATGCAACAATTTGGGCGAAAGTTTCGACACAAGCTTTCAGAAGGGCAAATGAACAGAAATTTAGGAGCCATTTTCTGACATTTTATGAGATGTTGTTGATTTAAAAGATGATTTTGCATGGCAAGTGCAAAAATGTTTCAGAAATCCGAACCCGCGGGGTACTAATAGGGAGAAAACATTATAAAACACTGTACTTCCACATTTAATGAAAACATAACAAAACAGACCTTACTACGATTCACATTATTTAATAATTTACTTTATCAAGAAAACTTTAAATATAATTTGTACAATCTTTATTGAAATTAAATAATTTGAGGTAGCTATACATAGAATTAGATTTTTTTTTACATATATAATTCAACAGTAGTGAAAACTCTGTGTCCAAAATCCTTCCCCTTTTAAAAGTGCGTCCTATTTTAACTTCTGATATCGGTTTACCCAATTTTCAGACTAAAAAGATGTCCTATTGCAATGGCAGGCAGGAAAAAAAGATGGCGACTGATACAATTACCAATCGTTCCCAACCCTAAGAAAACCGTAACCACATTCATAAAAACGTACAGAAAAGTTATAAAATTTTCAATACGAGGCTACACAATGTTCTTAGTAGAGGAACAAATATTGCAAAACTTTGGCTATCAATTTGCCATAGAGGTAGTGTTAGGTTCGCAAGGTATTGCGATAAAATGTACAACCGCCTTCTTTTGTTTCTACAGTGGATCGCTATATGTCAATTTATGTTTATTTACAAATTCTATCACACAAATGTGAGCCTGCCTACAATAGTCTGTCATTTACGAGGTTAATTGCCTCGAAGAAAACTTCAGTAAAATGGAAAATCTGATGATAATTTTTCCAGCGGGAAAATGTCTTCATGATATATACAGTAAGTAGCTAGTCTTCTCAACTAAAGCAGTCCGACAAAGTTTGTTTGATGAGCAAAAATTAATTTGTTTAATAACATAAGTTTATAAGATTTTCGTCAATTTATAATATATTTACAATCATGATTATTACTCGTGGGAGAGTTCGTCTGTTTCCTTTTACTTGTGGCTTTGTAAAAGTGGTTTCTTCCTGAAACGATAACACTATTTCCCGAAATATTTTAACGGTTGAATTTCGTACAATTTTACTTTCGCACAGTTGAAAAACTGGACAATTTGTCTTACACGCTTTGCTTTTCAAAAAAAAATTAGACATCCATAATGACCGAATACGTTCAGCGAGTTTATTCAAAGCAATTGACCTAACTGCCTTACGCCAAAATTGCAAACAAAAGGAAACAGTACTTGCAGCGCAATTCCATTTGTAATCAAAATTTTAAAAGAAACGGAGTAAGATGAAAAAGTGTCAAAATGAACTCACATTAGGGATAAAGTTAATTGGAAACACAATTAAAAGAACATGATTCCCAAGATTCCCATTTGTTGATATCTGTACACTGAGGTATTCCTTCATGAAATATCGTCGATCGCGCTTGAAAACTAAAAGGAGTGGACGGACTTTGTCTTTTCTTTACATGCAACAGAGAACTCTCTTGAGGTGAATAGTCCTCACGGTGCTACTCTATCACTACATTGATATTGAGTGGCACAAACTATTGATTATTATGAATATCACATACTCAACTAACAATCACTGCTTCACCACAGTGAACTTTGTGAATCAAGGATGATTTACCACCTTAAGATCCCCACTACAATACATCCGTGGACGAGTTCAAAGTTCACACTGCCAGTAGTTTATGATACACAACATATTTGACGCTTGTGTGTTGTTGCGTGTTCCATTGCACGTGCACGCGTATCTATACTCTCCGGATGGTAGTTCCTCGCTTGTAAGATCATAGCTCATGGCATCGTTTGAATAACATGCCGCACTTATAATCTTTTTCTGCAAAAACGAACAGCAACGTCCTCATATCAGATCCCTTGTGACATCAGATAAATATTCAACAGCGGGAGAAGATCAAGGAAAAATATTTACTCCCCCATGTTAGACTTATACCTCTTAAATGATTTTTACTCTATGTGGCACCCAGTTCTTCTGAGGCTGTTACCAGTCCCTTAAGTGGGTGTTAATTTGGCCTGTCCACGCGAGAGCAAAATCCGTGGAAGAAATGTGAACCACGTCTAAAAATAACTGTGAACCGTGAAAAAAAAAAGCGTGAACACCAGAGAAAATTTCTGGAATGTTTATTGTTTTGCGATCGCGACCAATAACCGCCAAACTGCAGCATGGATGAGAGTCACGACTTGATTCGACACAACGAGCTGGCTTTTTCTTCGACGACAAATCTTCAATTTTACCGTTTTCAGATACTGAAATTGTTATTTTTGTATTTCAGCTTATTTGTGTCCAAAGAATAGATATGAATGATATGTTTAGTGACATATTTACGGGAAAGCGATGTTGAATGGAGTAGATAGGATCAGACAAGGCTAGACTGCGCGTCTGAGAAAAAAACAAAACGAACCAATCAGAATCGGGGCTGATCGGTGTGCTTCACGTGCAGTTTAAAGGGTCATGCTAGCTGGCTGTGATTAGTGATTTTCGATCCGTATGTTTTTTGTAGCTGAGAAGGAAAACTTGTACCGTTGTAAATTTCCGAATTTGGCAGTTTGGGTTTTGAAGGTTACCGTGGAAGAAAAGCCTGCTCGTCGGAAGAAAAAGCCAGCTCCTTGTTTCGAATCAAATCGTGTCTAATGCATGCTGCGGTTTGGCGGTCATCTTTTGCGGTTTCATCTTGCTTCTGATTGGTCGCGAAACAATAAACATTCCAGAAATTTTATCTGGTGTTCACGGTTTTACGGGAATGACTGTAACAGGGGTTACCTTGCGTAAAGCCAATATAGGGGATTCAACTCTTAAACCTTGACCTTCTCCTTTCAATTGCTGATAGATCGGCGCGCTCCGTGACGAACACGATGCATTTTTACTCCTATACCACAACTGAATTATAAAGTTCATTTGTTGCTTTGGATGAGCTCTGTTCGCTAGTTATAAAACAAGACAACCCTATATGGGTATTTTTCTTCCGTTTGTGTGTCCTTTTACTTCCATAACAGTCAAGAAAGGTCTCATGAGTAAAAAATCCAAAGCATGATCCCAGCAAAGGTGACATTACACGATTTCATAATGCCGCAATCGTGTGATGTCTTGTTCTCTGAGATAACTGCCCTTTTTGTATCAATAGATTGGTGTTTTTTTCGCAAAGCGTTGTTTTAGAAAGCGAAAGTCAGGCTTTTAGAAGCAACGTCAATAAGGTAATTAAACACGTGCTTACCATCCCTTCATCGACGTACGCCTTGACATTGGTCGCTCCCTTGGTCGCTTTAACACTTTTCTTGTGGTGAGTACAAGAGCTAAAGTTTCCAGACCCCTTCGGACCTATTAATCCTTGAGATCCCGTCGCGCCTCGTTCACCTCTAGTGCCATTAACTCCTGGGGGTCCCGGGGGTCCCATTGGTCCCTGGATTCCACGATCCCCGCGTGGTCCGGGTGTTCCAGGTGTGCCGTTGCTGCCGTTATAGCCACGATGACCCTGCCTTCCCATAGACCCAGTGAAACCTTGTGGCCCCCTTGGTCCGGGCATTTTGCTAACGTTTGCCTGAAATAGAAATAAACTCTTAAAATCTTGTATTTCTCTAATTTTCAGCCATCATGCTGAGATTTGTTAAAGGTATCTTACCACAAACTGATGTTTTATCTGGCATATTTGCGAATTACCAGGAGTTGTTACACAGTTTTTATACACTTCATTTTTTGAAGTAATTGAAGTGCGTAAGATGTGGATATAACGCGTTATGTCTTCTTGTTCTTTTCGTTTAGCTTTTAACTCTCACGGAAAATTGTCTTAAATTCTAATCCTTGTTGTAATTACCATCTTCTGAGGCATTTTATCACGATACGTGATACAACAACAACAACAACAACAACAACAATGAGCTCTATTTTTGCGAAGGCATAAAAGAGAGTTACAGCATTGCAAAAGCATTTTAAGAATAAAAAACATAGTAATAAAAGTAAATCAAATAACGATTTATAAAATTTCGATAGTAAATTGTCTCGTATTTCTAAACAGGATGATACGTATTGTACTAATTGCTTGTTAAGATAATAATCAGTAGAGCTCAGTAGTTTGATAATTTAAGTTGAAATTGGTATATGTCTGAAATTAGGGATTCCCATATCTATTTCCTTAAAAAGTCGTCTCAAGTTGATGAATATTTTGGGCAATTAAACAGAAAGTGAATCTCATCTTCAATATTGAGGTCGCAAACAGAACAAATTCTATCACACTCGAGATCTTGGCATACCTGCCAGCTTCGATATTAAATTTATGATTACTTATTCTAAGTTTCTAGTGTTTTTATATTAGGATAATTTCTAGTAACATCAAGATAAATTGATGGTGTATAGCTGTCTTCAAAAACGTTGTAAAATTCAAGCTTGAATTGGGAGTATTTCTAGTGGGTGATGTATACAGATATATGTGTGTTTCCAGTGGGTAAAATATTTCTTTTGCATGTGATTTACAGAATGCACGATCGTCGTGTCATCTAAATTATCATAATTAAAGTTGAAAGGAATATTGTAATAATTGGGTATCTTTATAAGATTGGTTTAAAAACTAGTTTTACCATTACAATGAAGATCAATAGACATCACTAATGATTCCATGACCAAAGAGCTTTGAAGATAACTTCTTTTCAGTACTTGTATCAAAGATAAGAGGATAATGGCCAAGTTTAGCCCGGCACGCAATATTAGAAGCCTTGTTGTTCACTTGCAACTTAATAACGTTTACAAAACTGCAATTGACCTTTTCATTGGTGAAGTGTCCAAATACTTGAAGTCTGGTTTGATAAAGACTTTGAGGGATTACACTTTGAATTCGCGAAATTATTGTGTCAAAAATTTGCAATCAAGAGATGGTTTCAAACTGCCGATGTCGATGTGTTGTCTTAAGCTAAACAGAGCATGAACAGCCTTTTCTCTTAAGTGTTCGAAAAACAGAGTGAAGTTCCCAGTTGAGGAAATTTGAGTTCCGAGGTTAGTATAGTATAACTTTGGACAGTGTTAATCTCTTCGTTCCCTATTTAAAACTTTGTTTGCTCATCGTAGAAAAATCATAACTTGGTTTTTTTTTTCGATTTGTTTTAAACAACCACGATCTCTGGACCACTTTGATCGTGATAGTATACTCAAATCATCTGCATATAAAAGAGAGCTTAATTTGGTACGGGAGGCGCGGTGGCCTCAAGGTTAGTGCGCTCTTCCCTGGATCGGGCGGTCCGGGTTCCCTAACAAATTGCGTGGGAGTGACCTGCGATGGACTAGCATCCCGTCCAGGGGGAGTAGAAATACTCCTAGCCGCTTCATGCTACAGAAACCGGGATAAGCTCCGGCAGCTATGAGTCAGTACTGGCTCCAAGGCTTC
>Ga0126343_10001375_pt1 | contig 11299 bp, 10 predicted proteins | sample Cyp2metagenome_FD_92531 | JGI IMG/M metagenome (GOLD analysis project Ga0126343, IMG submission 92531) | Coral microbial communities from Lord Howe Island, Old Settlement Bay, Australia - Cyphastrea 2 metagenome | ecosystem: Host-associated > Invertebrates > Cnidaria > Coral ... | reverse complement strand
TGAAATGCAGCACTCCAATGGAAAGCTGGACTTTTCAAATAACATATACAATTTCACTATTTGACAAATCGAACGAAAAGATCCAATGTTTATGACCCATTTTCCAATGGAGTCTATTTGACAGTATTGGACAACCCTCAAAAATATGCAAACTAGCAAAGTGATGACGTCATACACACAACCAAATTTTGATCAAATATGATAAACAGGGATATCTCAGTCACTTTTTATCAGACATGTTTGATTTTTTACAGTAAGGTTTTACTAGAGGTGCTTTGTAATATGAGCTCACAATTTTTGTTACCATGGCAACATACTGGGTTTCAGACCTCCACGATATAAAAGGCTTTTTCTGACCACTTGAAGCATTCTATACTGTTTATTGCCGACGGTGCGTCATATGCATGATCCAGCAAGCATTTAACACGGAATGTCAACTAAGACTGAGCCATATCGAAAATATGACACATGATGAGAAATCAAAGTTTTTCATATTCCTCCCAGAGATATCCTATGGTAAGCATACAAACGTGGTGGGTTTTCTTATCTTGAAATAGTTTTTAAACCCGCCAAAAAATCACAAATTCGTTACGGTCCCAGGTCTGGTCAAAAACACGCAAAATTAAGTGACTCATACCGTATCATAAACTTCTCTCTGTTCAATCTGCATCACAATAACACTCCAGTTTGAGCCTGGAAATGTAATTTTGAGCAGTTTACAAGTATTTTGAGGCCAATTATGCTTCTGTGGGTTTATTTTCAAGTTCACGACGGGCCGCTTTAAATCACCAAAATTTGCTTCCTCAAAATTCTTAATTATGCACCCTTTTTCAATCGGCAAATTCGCCACCCGGTGAAACACCAAAACACCTAAACCCCTGAAATTTCGAAAGAAGAGATGACACTGTAAAAGCTGGTATAAAAATTATTTTTCGGGCTCTTAATCAGAGTTTAATATTGACGCTCTCAAAGTCATGATAATCACAACACCAACCTGCCAGAAACGAAAACAATAGGCAAGTGTTTGTGACCAGATAATCAAAAGCGACGTGAAAATGTCTTCTTGCATTTAATTTCCTCGGTGTTTGGACTTAACTATGGCAAAAAAGTCATTAGCTCACCTTCGGTAAGATATTATAATCAAATGTTAGCACTGTTGTATTCAGAATCCTACACGATATAACCATTGGGACGTATGGAGTTCGGCAAAGTACATCATCTTCTTCAATCAATGTTTCTGCGATAATCCACCCCATTCCGATCCCTTGATCTTAAACAGCAGTCCATAAAAGTGGGGAAGCCTTCCAACATCACTCCCTTGCTTGCTAACGCGAAATATTTATGTGCTGTTTTTCTTGCTCATGCTGCATGTTGAAATGTAAATTTATGATTTCAAGCAGAAAAAAGACTGATAAGATAAAATCTGTATGCGATGACTACCCACTATGCAAACATTTCTTTTAGCACATACTTATCTGTGCCACGCGCCACCCGACAAGTGATTAATCTGATAAAATTATCACGTATTGAGTGCACAAAGAACAGTACACTCAATGCCCACCCTCCAACCCCTAATTTGGGGTTAAAAATAGCAGAAATCACAGAAGAATAAATGAAAGTCGGTAGGGTAAGCAAAACGATCCCCTCCACCCCTCTCCTCCTTAATTGCTCAAGGTCTGGATCCGTCATTGTTAAAAAAGATATCCACAAGAGGAAAACATCTCATGACGTTGAGTCTTTCACGTTTTGGAGGGTATTTTTCTCGGTAGCGAAATGAATCCCTCAGTGGCATGGTTTGTTTTCGTATGGTACTTATGTAACTCATAACATTTAGCAGCATTTTTCAGGATTTCTCCTTTGATGGATCAAGATTGGTTTTTAGTTGTACGAACCTAGTGGCTCATCAGGCTAGAACGTATCCCTGTGTAGCATGAGGCGACTATAGCATAAAGCGACGATAGCATGAAGCGACTAGTGGTGTTTCTACTCCCCTCTGGGTGGGTTGCCAGTCCATTGCAGGATTACCACCCCCCTCCCCCTCCCCGCTAAGTGGAGAGAAGGACTATGAGCCGAGTTAAACTTCCTATCCAAGAATTCTACAGACTGTCCCTGCCAGGGCTTACTCCCGGACTGTTCGACCCGGCATGTGGCCATCTACGCCCCCATTAACGCTACAATGATTGTGTCAAACAAATTCCCAAATATTGGTGAATAAGTGGTGGCGGTCAATTTTCATGACGGAAATAATTGCTATGGCAAAAGATTGAACTATTTGAAACACCCTTAATTTTAGATTTGTGGGTTTCCAACTCAAGAACAACTGCTGTAACCGTCTTTTAATCAGTTTTTAATCAGCATGTCAAGTTTTAAGTTTCTGTTAAGTGTAAAACAAAACTGAATGATGAAAACAGATTCATGACCACCTCAATTTTTTTGGAAAATTCAAGGTTGCTGCGCTCTGACAATCCTTATCGATTTTGGCAGTGAGGTCTGTTTCATCATGAAACTTTTTACTTTTTTTTAAGCATTGGTCAAACGGGATCATTACTACGCCTAACAAATTGCTATCACCTGCACTCACTTTGGTCGAGATCAAAACTATTACCCTCCGGTACTTTTACAGGCAAGTCCGCGGAAGTCTTTCTCCCTTTGGCCACCCATCGGCAGAAATCACCGTCATTCGTTACAAGACAGGAGCTTACAATACAGGAGCGTACATTAGCAAGTAAACGTGAGGTGCGTTTGCCCTTTCAACGCATGTCTGGCTGTATGTTCAACTTTCAGTTACTTTCTAACGATAGTAAACATACAGGGAATTTAGTAAATGGTCTGAGCCCAGTAGTATCAGCAGTTCCTATGTTGTGATCGTCCGGGTGAGAGCAGTTCTGAAAAGAACTGTCGTTGGTGACTGACGTTTCGACAACCTGCGCGGAAGTCATCTTCAGAGTCAACTGCTCTAACCCGGACGATCACAACATACGAAATACAGGGAATTTCATTCAGAATAGTTAGACATATTGTGATTATGTAACAAAATAGGTTCATTTCATGACAGTATACGATACATTATTCGGCATTGATCTCTCTCATGAAATAGTTCAATACATCATGTCACGCAAATCCAAAATCCCCTCCCAAGGGGAGAAAAATTGATTCTCAATTTTCAGATCTATAAAGCTAGGAAACGGCTCTAAATGTGACCGCCGCAAACCAGGAAAAGGCCAAGCTTAACTTACAAGCTCAAGGGTTACAAATTTGTGAATGTTATAGCATAAAAAATCGATGCCTTGTAAACAAGACACTCAGTTTCACATTCATGTCGCCAAAATCTATACCTTTTTGGGACATCGACGGCTCAAAAACCATAGTCTTTGGGGCCGCATACGTTTCTGATAGCCTATCTAGGAGAGTAATCTCCCTCCCCCCTTCCGGAGCCCAAGACACCTAAAAACGCGCAATATTTTACGGATCAAGTTTGGAACCCTTACGCTTTAAAATAAAGCTTGTTTGCTTTGAACGTCTTACCAAATCTTCCTGTTAATTATTCCGTTTTATTTTATGGCTGTGTCTCACAAGGACTGGAAACTACCGAACTCACGAATTTAATTGGCTGAAATCGATATTGAAAGCTCTCTAGATTTTTCAATCTAGACCGGCATCTAGACCAAGTGCCAAAAAGTCCTGATAAGGAAAGAAAAGTAAAGAGGACGAGCAAACCTCGTTAAAATTAAGTTTAGCTCATCGCCGTTCGCAAGTAAAATGTCGGCTAAATTAAATCTCAGGTAACCCAGGCTCAATTTGTGTGCCACATAGGTAAATGTAGAGAACATATGAGGTGAAGTTTACGTCTGGACATTTGATAGAAAATGGAAATAAAAATCGACGAAACTTACCATCTGGTGAGCTGTTGTTTTCCAGGCACACACAGCGAGTGTGGGTTTCTAAATTTGTCTTGCGTGCCATATAATAAACATCTTATATTAACCGAGCTTAGTCGGCCTGCGTAGGAGAATCTTGACCTCGGTCGTGTGTAAGGACCTCACTGTGTTCGGTCTATATTCACGACCTCGGTCAAGATTTTCCCATACAGACCTCCTGATCAGTTTTAATAAGAGCTAAATCAGTTTTGCCAATGCATCCAATCAAGTGACCATTGCGTGACAGATCGCACGCCTTATTTACATTTCAGATTGCAGCATGAACGAGGAGATAAGCACATACGTATTTCGCTTTAGCAAGCAAGGCACTGTCGCTGGAAGGCTTCTTTGCTTGTATGGATTGCTGTTAAGAACAAGAGATAGGAATGTAGTGGACTATCTCAGAGTCATTCATTGAATGTCTTTTGAAGGTGATGTACTACTTTGCCGAACTCCACCGCCCATGCATCGCAATGGTTATCGTGTAGGATTCTGACTACACCACTAGTAACATTTGAATGTAATGTTTTACAGAAGGTGAGCTAAACATGACTTTTCTGCAATGGTTTAAGTCAAAATACCGAGGAAATCAAATGCAAGAGGAGATTTTCACGTTCCTTTTGATAATCTGGACGTGCCAATTGTTTTCGTTTCTGCAGGTTGGTGCTTTGATTATCATGATTTTGAGAGCGTCAGTACTCAGCGCTGATGAAAAGCCCGAAAATAATTTTTATACCAGGTTTGAAAGTATCATTTCTTCTCTCGAAATGTTAGAATTTTAGGCGTTTTCATGTTTTAGCGGGTGGCGAATTTGGCCATTGAAAAAGTGTGCATAATTACGAATTTTGAAAAAGCAAATTTATTGACTTTAAGCGGCTCGTCGTGAACTTTTGAAGTAACCCACAGAAGCATAATTGGCCTCAAAAGACTTGTGGTTTCTGCTGTAAATTGACGAAGATAGCGCTATCTAAAGTCCGGATACACCGTGCAATATTGCGCGCAATATAGCGCGCAATGGCTGAATTGCATCGTGTATCCACCTCAAAATTTGTTGCGCGCAATATTGCGCGCAATATTGCAGGAGTAGAATCTCGTCCTACTTCTGCTACATTGCGCGCAACAAATTTCGTCGTGTATCCACCATCTGCAGCATTTCGTGCAATAGTGTGACGCAAATTTCAGTATTCAGCCAATCAAATCTCACATTCAAATTTTACCGCTTACCTAATGTAAACTGAAAGGCGAGCGAATGGAATGATTCTTCAGTGGCCAAAAAACGTAGTGTTAGCGCCAACCTCTGTGCTAAAGAACTGGCCTCCCTCATGCACGTGTCCTCTTTTTTAATCAGCGGCGAAACCAGAGAAACGAGATGGTTGAAGTAATCTTTGTCCATTCAAAGGTGCTCCATGAACGAACTGGGGTCTTCCATTGCCAGCTCTCGTACTATACAATGAAATGCCCCCATCTCCAGCCTCCTGGCTATCCAGCCTCTTACCCAAACACGGTGATTTCTTCTTTTAATGCGAGCTTTCTCCTCGCCATCTAAGAGCATCGACGCAAAAGCTCCTAAAGCTTTTTTTTTTGCCAAGCGACGCCATTTTGGATTGCGTGATGTAAACATCATCGCATGAGAGCTTGGTAACCGCTGATCAAGTATTGCGGGTAATGTTGCACGAAATGTTGCGGCCGTGTAGCCACGTCGAGTGACGGATGTTGCGCGCAATATTGCGCCAATGTTACACTGTGTATCCGGGCCTTTACATACTTGATGTATTATTTGGTTGGGTGTATGACTTCATCAGTTATTTCAAACTTCAATATCTCCGGAACCAATGGATATATTTGTAAACGGTTAACGGCGTCTTAAATCTTTCGGAGAATTCTATGCGATTAATCTCAAACATCAAGGGGTTAAAATTTGATCATAGTAGCACTTTAAGCGCCTATAATATAAACAATATATAGACAAATTTAACAGAAAACTCATTGCAGGCTCTATTTTAGAGGAATGACCATAAATGCTGTAGTTACACACCGGTTTTGTCAGTGAACAAAAAATAGAGTAACATCAAATCATTTACAAGATCAAGACTCGACACAGCTCAGTTAGATTATGCAAGCCGTACGAGAAACGATTGCGCCATATCTAGTCAGAAATACTTAGGATAAACAGTGTGTAATGAAGCTAAGAAAGCAGCGGAATCAATAAACGAGCAAGAAATGAAATGTTGGAAACCGTGGCACCGAGTCGAGATCAGAGTAGACAAAAATAGAGCAAATTTATGAGCATGTCCACCCCCGCCTCGCTCTGGTGCCATTGCTCGCAAGTGCTGACGCGGAATGCGGAAAATTGATCTAGAGGAACGGCACAAAGACGATGAGTGAAGCAAAACTGGAAGGTCGTTTTGGCTAATCTGCAGCAAATGCAATAGGTGAATGAAAATGAACAATGAATCAAACGTAGGAAGGATGCAGAAATCAGGTTATGAGGAGTCTTCTCTCAAATCTGAACTAAATACCAACCTTCCTTCAAGACTTTTATAATGAGGATCCGTGCTAGACCTGCAATACCCCATTGTAATATTCTGTAGAACCGTGACCTAAAAGAACCAAGAGATAAGTCTCATTTGATTCATGCCACACTGGCTACTTGTTACGTACAAACTTAGAGCCACACCATTTGATGCTCACTATCACCGTCCTCATCGTTATCGTGTTTCGTGAAAACTGCATTCAATAGCCAACAGCCTATTTCCTAACATTTTGTAACTTGGTGGTGAATGTGCTACCGGTTTAATATGGGGCAGGGAATTTATTCAGCTTAACTACGATCTTGGCCAAAATTCGTTGGAGCTTTTGACAAAACGCCTTCTGGTTACGCATTCTTCAAGCCTCCCTCTAATTGCTCTTTATAGTGATAAAATGACTGCAATGGTGGAATTTTAGTTTAAAGTGCCCGTATCGTCAAAATTTTTATTTTCTTATCTGATTCTATTTATCACCCAATGACCTTTTACGAAAGAAAAATTTGATTTGGATAAAATGCAATCTTTTTAGAAGTTTTGAAGACGTTCAAATTTGCCGCCATTTTGGTACACCATTCCCACCAGTCTTCCCTTGGTTTTGAATGAGTTGTGACGCACATTAAGGAACACGTGATTTCAGGCTTGACTCATCTCGCTTGTTTTACCTTTGTAAATTTAACTTCGTAGTTCATTCAAAATGCTGGAAAAGAGCATTTTGCATGGTGTACGTAGCTAAATTTGCAGAGGTAAGACACGCAAAATAAATCTAGCCTCAAGTCACAAGTTTCTGAATCTACGTCACAACTCTGAGCATGTCGATCATGTGATCAGCGGTACGGGTAGACCGCAAGAAAATAGGATTTTCAGGTCTTTAAAGACTCATAAAAAGTTCCCTTTTTATCCAAATCGAAAAATGTTTTCGCCAAGGTTGATTGCCTGAAATGTAGGATCTAATGAGGAAATAAAATTTTGATGACGAGGGCACTTTAAAGACGTTGCTATTTAAATTAGAACGGTCAACATTTTGACCTCTTTTTTAACTTTCTGCCCTGTTTGAAATCGACGTATCTTTATTTAATCAGCATGTCAATGCTTTACGGATATAAAATAATGACAAAAGTTACTTCTTTCCGAGTTTCGAGTTCACTAAGTATTCGGGCTGTGCCGGCGGGTGATGTGGTCCCTAGCAGGTCTACCCATGCCGGATTGCTAAAGGATTTAAGGGTCTAATGGAGGAAGAGGAGCTCGCAGTGGATGATAAATGGAGGCTGGTCGAACAAGGCTAGTCGGCGGAACAAGATTACATGGAGAGCTACGAGCAGATGCTGGGTAAGACGAAGGATCGGGGAGGGGAAGGGGGGAGGAGTGGATCAGCAAGGAGACTTGGGAGGTAATCGAGCAGCGAAAGGTGGCAAAAATACACCGTGAACATGGCCAGAGCAAGGCAGCAGAAGAGAGAGGCGAAGAACAGGTGCCAAGAGTTGAATAGGGAGGAGAAGAGAAGGTGTAAGAGAGACAAGAGGGTATATGTGGAATCAGAACCTGAGAAAGCCGAGGAGGCTGAAAAGAAAGGTGATAGAAGGACTTTGTACGAGATCACCAGAAAGCTTAGTGGGAGGTTCCAAAATACATGTAAGCCAGTGAGAAACGAGGCAGCCGTGTTGCTCAGGTCAGCAGAAGAGGAGATGCACCGGTGGAGGGAGCACTTTCAAAATGTGCCTCACCACGAAGAGCCGCTCAACCCCCTAGAGGTGCAACCAAATGACAAACTTAACATCAGGACAGATCGCATCACACGTATTGAAAAGAAGAAAGAAGTTGAAGAAGTTGCAAACGGGAAGGCTGCAGGATGTGACAAATACCACAAGAGGTAATTAAGAGGGGAGGGAACACGTCAGACGAGGTTCGTTTAGACTTCTGCAACAGGATATGGAGCAAGGACAAGATACCAGATGAGTGGAAGAAGGGTCTGCAAATCAAGCTACCCAAGAAAGGTGATCTGAGCTACTGTAAAAACTGGCGTTGCATAGTGTTGCTGAACAAGGCAAGCAAGGTGTTTTGCAGAGTGATCCTGGAGCGCATCAAGATCACGCTGGATGAAAAATTAAGAGAGGAGCAGGCGGTCTTTCGAGCTGGCCGTAGTGGTACAGATCAAATAGCAACACTGCGCATTATTGTGGAGCAGAGCATCGAGTGGCAGCCCTCCCTGTATATCAACTTTATAGATTTCGAAAAGGCCTTTGATAGTATCAGCAGAGAGGTTTTGTGGAGGTTGTTGCGGCACTACGGGATGCCTGTCAAGGCGGTCACCATCATCAGAGCTCTCTATGAAGGTTTTTCTGCGCAGGTAATACACAATGGCCAGAGGACCCAATCACTGAATATGAGGACTGGGGTAAGACAAGGCTGGCTGCTATCTCCCCTATTGTTTCTGGTTGCCCTGGACTGGGTGACGAGGACAGTCTTCGACAGGAAGAGAGGTATTCAGTGGACCTTTACGGCATCTTTAGAAGACCTTGACTTTGACGATGATCGGGCTCTACTGTCGCACAGAAAACAGGATATGATCACGAGGGATAAGACACGGGCCTTGGAGGTACAAGGTGCAAAGGTAGGCCTGAAGTCAATGCCACCAAGACAAAGTTAATGGGTATTGGTACCAAGCGTGACGATGGTGTGGCGGTTGCATGGGAGCGGATTGAGGAAGTGGATGAGTTCACATACCCTGGGAGCATTGTAAGCAAGAAGGGTGACACAGACGAGGACATTCAGGCACGAATTGGAAAGGCAGGACAGGCATTTTCGATGTTGAGAACAATATGGCGATCCACATCACTAACAACCAAGACCAAGCTAAGAGTCGTTGGATCCAATGTGAAAGCGGTGCTCTTGTAGGGTTCGGAAACTTGGAGGCTGACTATGGGATTGGATCATCAATAAGTGCAACAGGGAGCTTTGGAGACAAACAGATAGAGCAAGACGGCTTAGGGATGGATTGGCCATACGATGAGGAGACCAGATGGACATGTAGTCAAGAGGGCACTGTAGTGGAACCCATAGGGGAAGCGAAAGAGAGGAAGACCCTAGAACACCTAGCGATGTACGAGAATGGCAGAGTTGGAGAGGAGACATCTTACGTGGAATGAGGCAAAGGGCACTGCACAAACTAGGGTTAGGTAGCGCGTTCTAGTTGAGAACCTATGATGCACTAGCAAGGAACAAGATTAAGTAAGTAAGTAAGTAAGTAAGTATTCGGATAGGTCAAAGCAACTGTAGCACTGTCTCTATTTGTGGAAGCTAAAATTGCTCTGTGTCATATATAGAGACAATAAAGTTGTAGCTGCTAATCATACCATGGTTTTTCTCGCCATGGTTTGCAATAGGAAATCTTCCTAAACAATCCAAAGGGAATTGGGACAGAGGAACGGGGATCAAGAATGGGGGAAGGTAAACTTATTTAGTATATACCACACGAGTGAATAGTGCGTTCGCGCGTTTGATTGGTCAACTCTTAAATGATTAGCAAGCACTATTTGTAGTCGAAATCCAGACATCCAGGTTATTCGCACTTTTACTCTAGCCATTCGCTGAAAGCAAACGCACATAAGCAAGCTGAATACACAGAACAGGAAAGCAAACCGAAATACAAATAAGACAGGCAAAAATGAGGTTTGTGAGGCGACTACTGCGACTAAACAGAATGGCAACGGCAACAAGAAAACTATGGCCGAGGAAGCTCTACCAAACAATAGAAACACTGCACAAACAAATGGCACGAAAATATGAAATGTTAATAACTGGCGAAACTTAAGAGAATAAGAGATATACGCAGACTAATTAAAATAAAAGTGCTCTGTGAGCAAACTCGTGAAGTGAACAGATTAGTTAAGAGATTTTTTGGATTATGTTTAATATTATCTGGTTTGGGGAATATTGTGCTTGATTTTCATTTTTAGAGTACGAGGAGTAGTTTAGTTTTCACTCGTAACGTACCAAATAAAAAAGGTAATAGCTGGATAAGAAGGCATTACAACTGAAACGATCATGCTTATACATTTCACCAGGGCGGACGATGTAACGTGTTTTAACCATTTTTCATTTTGTTTCTGGTTCACCAAGAAATATGAAGACTTTCTAGAGCCCGGTGAGGTGCCTGCGGTTTCATAGTTGATACCAATAATGATGAATAAGAATGTGTATTTTTTCGGCGCCGTGCACATGATGCTGACATAGCTCATTGGTACTGAACATATCTACCGTTCAAGTGTACCGCGATCGACTCCGGGTGTGGGCTGATTTTTAAGTTTAGTTTTTTCTTGTTTTTTTAGTTGTTTTTAGCGATGCAAAAATAGTTGCTCTGTGTTTATATCATTTCGCTGGCTATATGCGTATTTACCATACCATAAAACCGTGCTTCAACGACTTCCGTTTCTTTAAAATCCATTCGAATTCCGCATCCATTGAGAACTTGTGCTGCTCATCGATTTTACGATTTTCTATGTTCTTATTTTTGATAGCCGAGTCTTCTTTAACTGATATCTTTTAATTTAGACCTTTAAAACAGCTTATTCTAATTAAAGTTAGTATAAATTTACCGTAGTCTATTGTGAATCCGTGAATATGATTGGCTATTTTACCGTTTTCTATCTGCCGATAGAAAACAGTTACGCATCAGTGCACATCGCGCATCACTGTTGAACCCGACGTAACGTATTAAAGCAGTTCTTTTCTACACGTTACTTGACATTTTTTTTCTTTTTGCAATGAGACTACGGTAAATTTATACTAAAACAATTAGACTACTCGCCCTCGTTTTCTACGAGCGATAGTCAACTCGGCTGCGCCTCGTTGACTATC
>Ga0126343_10001374_pt1 | contig 11302 bp, 8 predicted proteins | sample Cyp2metagenome_FD_92531 | JGI IMG/M metagenome (GOLD analysis project Ga0126343, IMG submission 92531) | Coral microbial communities from Lord Howe Island, Old Settlement Bay, Australia - Cyphastrea 2 metagenome | ecosystem: Host-associated > Invertebrates > Cnidaria > Coral ... | reverse complement strand
GCGGGCATGATTCGTAGCAATATGACCGGTAAACTGCATCTCACAATGGCACAGAATCACTAAAATTCCAGTCGATATCACTAAAATTCCAGTCAATCATGAGGGGGGCTGAATAGTTACCAAAAAACTCAGTTTCTCAGTCTAATTCATATTTAGCAGTACGCCACAAATCGCTGATAGCTCAGAACAATTCGCAACAGCGCAAAGATCAGGATAACGGGGAAAGTTGCTGTACCCAGTGCTGGCAGCAATTTTCAGGCGCCTGAAGCAAAGCCTGTTTTTGCCGGCGAGTCAGCTTTTTGATGGCCGCTTCACGGCGACTGGCCGACGCCCGGTCATGGCCGGATTCCAGATACACCAACTGCCGCGGTTTGCGCCCCCGAAAATACCGGGCGCCACCGGTACCACTACAATGTTGCTGCCATCGCCGGACGACATCGGTGGTAATGCCAGTATACAGCGTGTCATCACTGGCGAGAATGACGTAGACCAACCACCGGTTCATAGCCTGCTCTTATCAATCCATATCGGTGGCATTTATACCACGGTCGGGAGGCAAAACAGATTATTTGCCACCAAATCGCTCAACCAATAGAAGGCAATAGCCCGATAACCACACCGAACTGCGCCACAATCACCAACGCACCGACCATCACGGCCAGGGCCAAGGCAGGAACCCCGCCGGCCACCTGATAGGGTTCCGGCATATGGAGTTTGCGCACCTTCCAGACCAGTGCCACGGGAATAAACACCGCCAAAATCACCAGCGCCACAGCCGCATAACCAAGGGCGGTGACAAAACTGCCCGGCATAAAAATGGCCGCCAGCAGAGGAATCAGCAGGGTAAGGATGATGGTTTCAATCCGCCCCCGCAGACCGTGCGAGCGGCCAAAGACATCGGCCAGGTAATCGAACAGTCCCAGGGCAACCCCCAGAAACGAAGTTCCCAGGGCGAAGGCGGCAAAGGCGCCGATCAAATAATCAAAACTGGCTGTGCCGGCGTGATTGCCGATGGCATCCATCAGCAACGTGACACTCTCAGGGCTGTTGACCATGGCGACGATTACCGGTGCTGACACCACGCCAATCACCACCGCCATCCAGACCACATAAATGGAGAAAGGCAAGGCACTGCCGCCAATCAGGGCATAGCGAAACCGGTGCGGTGCCCCCTTGACGTACTGAACCACGGTGGGAACAGCGCAATGGTAGCCGAAGGACGTGTAAAGCACCGGCAAGGCAGCAAGAAGCACACCGACAGAATGCCCGTCAACCAGGGCAAGATGGTCAAAACGAATCTTGGGCAACAGCACCAGCACGATGTAAAACAGCAGCACCAGCATGAGCAAAAACATCACCCGGTTGACTACATCCACCACCCGCGTACCCGTCACCACCAGGACAGCCACCGCAAGCACCACCGCCGTCGCCGTGATGCGAAAAGGCAGGTGAATCCCCTCTCTGGCTAACAGGTTGGCCAGCACTGTGGCACCGCCGGAAATATAAGCTGCGCAGAGCGAGTAATAGAGAAACAGCATGGCAACAATGGCAACGCCCTGCCCCACCGGCCCCATCAGGCGACCCATGACACCATGGAGATTGTCCGCCTCCGGGCAGGCCCGACACGCTTCGGCAATCAGCAATCCGCCGTAGGTTGACAATCCCCACATCAAAAACATCAGGGTAACCCCCCAGCCCAGGCCGGTCAGCGCAGACACCAGCGGCAAGGCCAGCATACCGGCACCAATGGAGGTGCCGGCCACCAAAAGGCTACTACCCAAGGTTTGACTTTTCATGTTCACTCCACCTGTCGGATAAAACGAAAGCCACGCAAAGCGGCTTTCGATTGAAGGGGCGCAAACCTGATGTTTCATCAATTGCCATTGGCTGATGAAATATCCCGGTTATTAACACAGGTCGGCCAAATCGATGTGCAAATGACCCGCCGCCTCTGATAATGAACCGAATTGAATTTTTTTACCAAACTTGTCGTCAGAAGTGACCGCAAGTGAAAATGAACCGCAACCCCGCTTCCTTGATAGGGGCGAGTCGTTCACAACCTGAGGAGTATGACAAGGTGGAGAGTGCAAACATCCATGGCGCTGTCGGACGTTACCCGCAGCATTTTTTGTATTTTTTACCACTGCCGCACTGGCAAGGGTCGTTGCGACCGGGTACTTTTTCCAGCACAGTGGTTTTGGGTGTGTCTTTCAGCAGCTGCAAAGCGGTGGTATCTTCTGGTGCGTCCTCATTCACCTCAACGGTGCCAAACCAGCCGTTATCGGCAAACTCTTGTTCCAGCTGCGCTTTGCGCTCAGGGGTCTGAACCGATACATGGGCCGGATTTTTCACGGTGCCCAGGCGAGCCTGCTTCTTGCCATCAAATACCTGATAGGCTTTCTTGTCATCAATCTGAAGGTTGGTCTGGGTGTAGAACTTGCCCATTTAATCACCGTAAATGCAAGGGAATGGATCTCTTTACCAGAGACAAAACCGAACCAGTGTACTGGAACTGCCGTCGATCTGCCAGCCAAGCCCCTCTGCAAAACTGATTACCAGTGCAGCATACCCATCGACAGTTACTCCCTGAGCAGATTGCAGCCCGCCCGGGAAGTATGCCGCCAAGATAAACTACAAAAGACGTATGCCATCATCATCAATACAAATCAGGCGCTCTTTGTACAGTGCGCCAATCGCCATTTTGAATAACCGCTTACTGACCGCAAACTCCTGCTGCACCCGCTGCGGATCAGTACGGTCATTCAATGGCAAAAAACCGTGTTCGGTCTTGAGCCGATCGAGAATAGCAGCACTCAGATCAAGCACAGCCTGCTTATCAAAACCCGGTTTTTTCAGGCATACGTCCAGTTTCCCATCGGGCCGGACTCGTTTGACATAGCCATCAAACTTCATGCCCATCCGCACTGGCCTGTCGATATCCTGATCAAAGATCACGCCGGTGTATTGGCCGTTGATTATGACGGTATAACCGATGTCAGTACGGTCACAGATCATCAGCTCAACCTGTTGCCCATTGACGTAACGATGGGCTTCGGTGCTCAGAAACTTACTGATTTTGGAAGAGGCAACAATGCGGTAGCTTTGTTGTTCCTGGTAAACATACACCACATAGAACCGGTCTTTGACCATCCGTTCCTTCTGCTCGCTGAATGGCACCAGCAGCTCCTTGGGCATGTTCCAGTCAAGAAAGGCACCGACCCGGTTGGTATCGGTTACTTTCAGGCAGGCAAACTGCCCCACCTGTGCCTTTGGGCGCAACGTGGTGGCAATGGGAATATCGTCAGAATCCAGGTAGACAAACACCTCAAGCTCATCGCCAATCTGACACCCCGGGGGCACAAAACGCTTTGGCAGCAAAATATCATCCAGCACACCACCATCGAGGAAGGCACCAAAATCAAGAAGATTGACCACCTTGAGGTGATTTGTTCGACCTATTCTAACCATGAGTCCGTCCGGCACGTGTAAGCGGCCGGCGATTATACCACCACTGGCGCGCTCACCATATGCGAAGAAGACCAACAGAACAGCGCGGGAAGAGACAGTCCCTTACGGCAAAGAAGAACGCCCTGCGGACGAGGGCCGCGTCGCCGCACAATCCCTGTACGGAGAGCCTGTGCAACAATCTACTATACCCGTCGCCTTTCAAGCTGCTACTTTGTTGGCTGCATTCGCTCACCCCGGTCACATAGTATTTCTATGCTTCCGGGGCTTCGCTCATTTGCCGCCTCGAAGCAACTTGAAGTCCTTTGGGTATATCAGGAATCTGTTGAGGTGGAACGGAGGCTGACGGGCGGTTTATCCGCACTGAAAAAGACCACCTGACCATTTTCAACCACTTCGGCAATGATCTCATAGGTGGCATTCGGGTCGACCAGTTCGGGCGCGTATTTCACGGTGTAATCCACCGCATCAACATTCCGGCCTACCTGAATCCGCTCAATGCCGATAATGCCGGCCGGATCGTCGGGTCTGGAGCTGTCCTGCAGAGCCACGATGATTTCTGAACCCGGGTTAAAACTGCCCTGAGTGACCGCAATTTGTCCACTGATGGCGGCAGACTCAGAAACAAACGTCAGTTGTGGTTCACTGCTGCTACTGCTGCTCAGCGTCAGCCCGTGTCCCTTGAAGGTGACGTTGTCCAGTTTCGGGAAAGTGGCCAGGTACTCGGCCTCATTGGTCATAAACGGCGCTGGGCAGGCTGCACGACCACCGCCCATAGGGGTGAAGTTAATTTTGTTGTCCGCTATCTGGTAGCTACCAAAATAGCGGTTACACTGTGCCTGACCGCCAATCCGACCGTCCTGGGCAGTGGCCGGGCGCAGTTCCATGGTGACTCTCGGGCCCGAAGCCGCCTGACCGTTCATGGACGTCAACACCCAGATTTTATTCTCAACCAGCTGCGGTTCAATCCCGGTCAGCATTTGGGAACTACACCCGACCAGTGCGGCACCGACTGTCAAAACGATGCAAGAGTGAATCAACCTTTTCATGTCGTACTCCAGATACGGGAATTAAAACAAGGAAACCAGAAAGTGACCATCGGCGATAGCCTGTATTAGGGAGAGTGCCCGGAACAGAGCGGCTTAACCTTTGCAAAACATGGCCCGTTAATCAGCCAACAAAACAGCAACTGATAGAAATAAAGTAGTCGATCATCGGGTACTGCTGCCATTCAAGTTTAGATAAGAATAATTCCTATGCAATCCGGAACAAGTTTCAGTATGATCCAGACGACTGGCACAAGACGAATCACCGGCTTATGGATTTGAAATCACCCCCCCCCCCCTCTCTAATCAATCACAGTTACAGCCCAGCTGAAGAGATTGCCAACAGCATCACCCACGGACTAGGCGCTCTGCTAAGCGTTGCCGCCCTGACGCTGCTGGTTACGTTTGCCGCACATCAGGCCGATGCGTGGCGAGTGGTCAGCTTCAGTATATACGGCACTACCATGGTACTCCTGTTTCTGGCCTCCACTTTGTACCATAGCTTGCAGCACCCGAAAACCAAGAACGTATTCAAGATGCTGGATCACTGTTCTATTTATCTGTTGATTGCCGGAACCTACACACCCTTTTTGCTGGTCAGTATCAGGGGGATAACCGGCTGGACATTGTTCGCCGTCATCTGGACGCTGGCAATAACAGGCATTGTTTTTAAAGTGCGCTTTGGTTCAAAGTACAAAAAACTATCTATCGGCACTTATATATTGATGGGCTGGTTGGTGGTGGTTGCGGCAAGAGAGCTGGCTGACAGCATCTCAGTCAGTGGCATGTACTGGCTGCTGGCCGGGGGTTTGCTTTATACCTTTGGTACTGTTTTTTATCTGTGGAAAAAACTGCCGTTTAATCACGCCATCTGGCATCTGTTCGTGCTCGGTGGTTGCGCCTGCCACTTCTTTGCCATTTTATTTCACGTTTTGCCACCGACCTGAGCATCAGGTCGATGGTCTTTGCACTGTCGACAAGTGTGACCGCGAATCAGCGGTTGCTATTGTTGTCCCGCCGTGGACGACGATCGCCACCACGACCGCCCTCGCGGCGACGGCCACCGTCCCTGCGGACGCGACGCTCCGTCGGGAAGCCATCATCCACCCACAACCTCAACGCCATCGGCCGGTTGCGGATCTTGGCGTCTTTCAACACATCAATCACCGACGGGGCCATGCCTTCTGGCAGATAGACTGAGGAGCAGCTGTCAAACAGCCGGATGTGGCCGATGCTCTGGCCGGAAATTTTGCCTTCATTGGCAATGGCACCGACCAGATCACCCGGGTTAATACCGTGGTCACGACCCAACTCAACCCGGTAGCGAACCATGCCTTCATTGCTGCGCTCACGATCACGTCCACGTCCACGATCACGATCACGATCACGATCACGATCATTGCGACGCTCGCCGTCGCGACGCTCACGACCTTCACGACCCTCACGGCGGGGTTGCTCCGGCTCTTTGGCATCGGGGAACGGACGCTCTTTTTGTGCCATAAAGCACAGGGCAGCGGCCATATCTTCGTAGTTCAGGGCGTTTTCCTGCTCCAGCTCCGCAACCACTTCCCGGAAGACATCCAGCTCTTCACCCATGGCCACGGCCTTAAGCACATCTTCCTTGAACTGACGAATACGGATATCACGCACATCGCTCATGGATGGCAGGCGCATGGTATCAATTCGCTGTCGTGTAGCGCTTTCGATGGCACGCAGCATGCGACGCTCACGATGGGTGGCAAACAAAATCGCCGTCCCCTCGCGACCGGCACGACCGGTACGGCCAATGCGGTGCACGTACGCTTCGGTATCGTAGGGAATGTCGTAGTTGACCACATGGCTCATGCGCTCAACGTCCAGACCACGGGCCGCCACATCCGTGGCAATCAAAATATCCAGTGATTTCTTCTTGAGACGGTCCACCACCTTCTCACGCAACGCCTGACTCATGTCACCGTTCAGTGCTGCGGCCGCAAAACCACGGGCTTCCAGCTTTTCAGCCAGTTCCACAGTGGCGGTTTTGGTGCGCACAAAGATGATCATGGCATCAAACGGTTCCACTTCCAGGATGCGCGTCAGGGCATCGAGCTTGTGAAAACCACTGACCATGCACACTTTCTGGGTAATGGTGTCAACGGTGGCGGTCTTGGCACGAATCTCCACCGTGGCCGGATTTTTCAGGTGGGCATCGGCAATCTTGCGAATCTGATACGGCATGGTGGCCGAGAACAGGGCAACCTGGCGATCTTCCGGCGTCTGCCCCATGATCCACTCAATGTCCTCAACAAACCCCATGCGCAACATTTCGTCCGCTTCATCAAGGACAACCGTCTTCAGGTTATCCAGCTTCAGGCTTTCACGGCGCAGGTGATCCATAACCCGGCCGGGAGTGCCGACAATCACATGAGCGCCACGTTGCAGACTGCGCAACTGACCGCGCATATCCTGACCACCGTAAACGGGCAGCACATGAAAACCTTTCATATGCCGGGCGTAGCGCTGAAACGCCTCCGCTACCTGAATAGCCAGCTCGCGAGTGGGGGTCAATACCAGAACCTGTGGGTCACGCTGCTTCAGGTCGATGTTAGACAACAGTGGCAAGGCAAATGCAGCGGTTTTACCGGTGCCGGTCTGAGCCAGACCCAACAGGTCACGCCCATCCAGCAGATACGGAATACTCTGCGCCTGGATTGGGGACGGGCTTTCGTAGCCACTGTCCTGCACTGCTTTGATAACTGATTCCGACAGGGGCAAGTCCGCAAACGTCAGCGCGTTACTGGTCTCCGTCATTTGATACTCCATACATATGTAATTCTTTCTGGGAAAAGCGGCCAGCACCGCGTGGCGATGCCCGGAACAGACAGACACAAAATGGCGAGCGATCCCTGGGGAAAAGCTGACTGGCCATGAACACTCTGATGCCGCTATCCGGTTCATTCCCGGGCCATCGGTAAGGTCCACGACTGCGTTGAAGAGGCTTGATAACAAGCTTGGCCTGCATTGATAACAAATAAGCAGAATTGCCATCAAAATAAGTGGTTTAGCAGACTAAACCGGAGTCAATGCAGGGAACGAAGCGCTCGGACTTCCCAAAACAGCTTTGCGCATCTGAATAACGGTGCACAAAGCGAAAAAAGGCATCGTAATGTAGCGCATTTTTTAGCCAGTGAATACTTTTTTATTCACGCAATTACGAACAAACTTAAACAAATCCATGGTCTTTAGTGTAAGGCCGGATTAACCCCACAATATAAAGAATTAATTTGTTGCAACCGTCAAATCCAATCAGGAATTACACTTAAATACACAGGAATTCTTACTACAACAAAATATATAACATTTGTCGTATATTTGTTTTTCGAAAAATTAATCACCTGATTTGTTGTCAATAAATCACAAACAATAATATTTTTATATCATTTCCTGATTACGGCTCCAGAGTTGACTGAATACGATCGCACACACTGAAAGCCCTGGTACAGCGGACTCTGAACTACCAATTCTGTCTGCTGTTGATTTTTGGTATTTTTCAACAGGTACGATGCAGCAAAACTGTAAAACTGCGGCAGAAACAGAACCCTTGTCAGTAACTTCTGTTAAGTTACTCAAGACAAAAAGGAGGTAGCAGACCATCTTTTAAAAGCCATTACAGCGTAGTGGCTTCAGGCAATCACCTGTTGGCCAGTGAACCAACTGGCCAGCCATTATCTCTTTCCATCGACTCCATTTCCGGCCAGCGTGCAAGCCAGCTCATGCAGTTCCGGCATGATTTTGAGCATCAATTGAAACTGCTGAATCAACATCTGAACCTGTGGGTTCTGTTGCACGATTGGGTCATCAGCTACACAACGGTATGTTGGCGGTATGTCACACTCTGACGTGCCCAATAGTTGCTGCTGCAAGCACCGCAAATGGTCATCGAGCAACTGAGCCGGCTTAAGCAGCGCCTGATCAATCACGCCATCGGCCAGTTTCGCCCGGTGCGCCCCCAGTGTGGAGATGTAACTGAGCAGAGCGTGGGAGAGCGTCAGAAAGCGATAGCTTTCATCCTTGGCCAACTGATAACGGCCGGGCTCCGCCAGCATATTCATGATGGCCGCGTTCAACCCGGCATCCATATTGTGCGCCTGACGCCGGGCCACACGGTACGCCAGCGTATCGCATTTGCCGCCCTGGTACTGCTCAACCACACGGGTCAGGTACTCTCTGTGACGGGCTATGGTGGCAGCCATAATCCGACTCAACCGCTTCGACTCCCAGTCTGGCAAAATCAGCCCCACCGCAACAAGGGCCAGCAAACACCCCAGCAAGGTATCCCACAAGCGCGGCAATACGACGGCAAACCCCATACCCTGCTGGCTAAAACAGAGCAACACCAGCAAGGTGATAAAGGCCGTGGCCACGTCATAACGCACGGTGCGAAAAGCAAAAAACAGGACACCGCTGATCACCATCAGAACCAGCTGCCCTTCCTGGCCGGGGAACAGATACATCAGTGGTATGCCCACCAGCAGGCCGGCAACCGTACCCATCACCCGCTGGGCAAGCCTCTGTCTGGTGGCCCGGTAGCCGGGCTGACAAACGAACAGCGTCGTCAGCATAATCCAGAACCCGCCGGGCTGATTCATGGCCAGAATCAACCCATAACCAAGGGTCAGGGCAATGGATAAACGCACGGCGTGGCGAAACAGTGAACTGTCCAGGCGGCACTCATTGCGGATACGCAGCAGATGTTCTTTGATGCTTTTCGGGTTGGCGTCATCCATTTCCAACTCGTCAACCGCCCCATAAGCTTCACTGTTGTCGCCACTGCTTGTGGCCAATCCACCATCCATTACAGACGACATAAGCCGGTTAACCGTGGCCAGATTGGTGTGCAGATAGTCCAGCTGCACCAGCCCGGAGTGCCAGTCGGGATTGTTCTGCTGGTGCAGCCAGGCTAACGACCGCTCCAGCTCGGCGAGCACCTCTGAGGAATCACTGTTGTCTACATCGCTTTTGCCCATGGTCAGAGAGTGGGCCAGTACCCGACAGGTGTCGGCCTGGGCCAGCAGCAATTTCTGCACGCGAAACAGTACATCGCTGCGGGCAAAACTTGCTGCCAGGTCTTGATAGCGATAGTGGGATGAGCTGACCCGCTCGTGAATGTCCTGGGCCAGAAAGTAAATCCGCAAAAAAGCCCGTTCCTGGTTTTGCTGGCGCCGAACGCGTTGTAATAACGTCGCCTTGGCCTGGTTCAGGGCATTAACCACTTGGGCGTTTTTCCGGGCCTCGGCCAGGCGCAAAGGTTGCGGCCGCATATTGGCCACCGGATCGAACAGGCGGCTTTTGCTGTGTAAATAACCGGCCAGCTCGGTAAATATGCCCGCCAACGACTGGCGTACCGGACGCTCAGGCCAGAGCATGTACCACATCAGGGACAACACCCCATACCAGAGCGCACCGGCCAGCAACAACGCCGGCTGCTCCCAGAATAGCGGGCTCGCCCCAGCCCCAATCATGGTGTAAACAGCCAGCAATAAAGAGGCAAACGACATGCGGCTGTAACTTGGCCCCATGGCACCAAGCATGGTGAAGCCAAACGTCGAACAGAGCAGCCCGGCAGCAAACAACGGCGGGTGGGCAAACAGCAGCTCGATAGACAACGATGCCACAGCAAAACAGGCCAGTGTGATGATCAGTGCCTTGATCCTGCCCCAGAGCCGGTCATCCACTTCGGCCAGGGCCGAAGCCACAACACCGAGAATCATCGGCGTCATGCTGTCAGTGGCACCTCGATACCACGCCGGCAGAACCACACCGACAAGGGCAATACATACCTTCACACTGTAATTGATCTGGTCATTTGACCAGTATTTTTGCCATCGTTGAAATGCCATACGCAACAGTAGATTTAGCTGGAAACCGTGGAAAAAAAACGCAATTATCCCGATCATAACAGAACTGCTGCCAAGTACATTGCCCAGTATTTGTAGACCGGTAAATCAGCCGTTTTTCTCCTGCCTAAATGGTAAAGCCGACCGTGCGGCCTAACAAAAAACGGCAGTGTCTGCATAACCCAAAAAAGGCAAAAAGCCCGGAAAAAAGACCAAAAACCCACCAGAAAGTCAGCATTACGATGAATTGCCATTTTTTATCGCATAAAAACCGCTGCCTGATGTTTTTTTCACCAATCTGACTAATCGTTGATGTTGGGTATTGACTGCACATAGGTTTTGCCAGAAATTATCACGGCAACGCCGCTCCTGTGCTTCTCTGGGCTACGTGTTCCCAGTTTGCAGGCACGGAGCCGCTGTGTGTCGTGCCTTGGAGCCAAGAGCGGGCAGAGACACAAGAGTATATGGACTTCGAAGAAGAGTTTGAGAACAGCCGGGGCCAAAAAACGACCTCATACCCGTCAGGCTGGCCATGAAAAAAATGACCGAAAGCGGAGCTTCACTACGGGCGCAAGCGCTTGCGTGAACTCACAAGTGACAAGAATCTGCTGTTCAAGCACTGGTAAATAAGCCCGTTTCTGATAAGGTTCGCCCCCAAACCATAGGCTGCAACCTGGCAGCCTGCTACGGCTGTGAGCCTTGGCAACCGGATCGCTTCAGTGAAGAACAAGATAAACAGCAGATTCCGTAGAAAGCAGCCGGTTTATGTATGTCCATAAGGAAATGCCAACAAAACCTATGTACGGGACAAAACATCCAGCAAAATCTGAAAGGTGATCTCATCGTCCTTTGCGCACTGGTTTTTCAATACCCGCCTGAGAATATCCAGCCCCAGTCTGAACAGACTTTTGGCTG
>Ga0126343_10001373_pt1 | contig 11302 bp, 5 predicted proteins | sample Cyp2metagenome_FD_92531 | JGI IMG/M metagenome (GOLD analysis project Ga0126343, IMG submission 92531) | Coral microbial communities from Lord Howe Island, Old Settlement Bay, Australia - Cyphastrea 2 metagenome | ecosystem: Host-associated > Invertebrates > Cnidaria > Coral ... | reverse complement strand
ATCTACAGAACAATGTTATTTGTCTGTAGAACTTCAGCCGTATGAAGATGAATAAATATTTCAGCAAAAGACAACTACTATCACAGGGAAAGAACGCACTCCTAATCTTTGATTACTACTAGTAGTAAAACTACATTGATTAGTGATGACACCTGATTTCTGACCTAACATGACCTGTATTGAATACATGTTATAAAACACTTTCAGTGGGAGATGTGCTGGCCTAACTTTCAGCTGGACTTGAGGTCAGGTTCTTGTCTAGAGCTGTTTGGGGTCATTGTTTGGTGTTATTAATACTCACAGTGCTTCTTATAGTCTAGATTTTTCGATGAGACCCACTAAGAATCATACTTGACGCAAAACATACAATGTTATCTGCATGAAGGGGCAAGGAATTCTAAGTGGTTTGAAAAATCAGGAGTTTTGGAACATCAAGAGCAAATTTATTTGAACACTTATTAAATATTGTCAGTTGCTTAAAATAACCAGGTAGTTGGAGAAAATTTTGTAAGTTATATGTACATCCAGACCACTTAACTTGTCACTACTTCAGACTTTATCTACCTCCTCATTCGTTGATGTAATCTAAGGTAAGTTTATCATTACAGACTTGCCTACATCTCAGTTGAATGATCTACATGGTTACAAGAAACACCTAGAACAGGAAGAAACAGAGGAAAAGCTCTGTAAATGGAGGGATGCCGACATGTTGCAAGCTTATGAACAGGATGTGTTAAATAGCAGAAGCAAAACTGTGGCACAACTGCTCGGTTCTTGGCAGAATCCTGTGTTTACTGCACCAGAAAAGGTGAGATCAGATTAACAGGAATGGGTGAAATGGCATATATATAAAAGTACTTACTGTTGTAAATAACATCTTTCAGCTTACATGTATTCTTGGAAATCAGTGTTTCTATTTTATATGTTATCTCTTTCAAGGATATACTGATGATAAACAAAGCAGTCAGTGATAAGACACAGGTCTTAGTTCACAATGTGGTTCACCCATATTGCTTCACAAGAGATATGCTGTCAGGCATGCGAGTACTGCGGCAACTGGATGAGAAGTTTATTGTTGGGGTAGTTTCACAAGAAGGTGAGATTGTTTCCTTTAGAACTGAACTTACCATGTATCCCCTATGTGTTGCATAGTAAATTGGAAATGTGGGACATTTCCAAAATTTGCATCAGGAACATTATGGGCCAATAACATCATTCAGTTCTGCTGAAAATTATGTGTTATTTCTATCAAATAGAAGTAATAATAATAATAATAATAATAATAATAACAATAATAATAACAACAATAATATAATAATAATAATAATAATAATAATAATAATAATAAAGACTTTAGTAGTAGTATATCCACAAAGGTGGCTCTTCACCTACTAATATACTAGCTACTAGTACTAAAATACAACAAAGTTACATATATCTTATTAACCAAGCGCGAGGGCCGTACTGGGAGAATATCGGCCCAAGGTCTTGACAGTAGTACAAAAAAAGACTGAGGGCCGATATTCTCCCAGTACGGTCCCGAGCAAGCTTGGTTAATAAGAGATTTATTACACGACTGAAGAAAGCAAAGACTGCAAAGACGCAAGTGTGAGATCATTCGGGACAATGCCCGGTCCGATACTTAGAGAATATTGGACCGGCAATAGAGCATTTTGATTGGTTAATTTTAGTTATTGGCTCTCTGACTGCCTGAGTCGTGTAATAAAATAAAATATTATACAGAATAAAATTCCGATCAATAACATGCATTAAAGAAAAGAAAAAAATAGTAATAGTAATAAAAATTATCAATCATATGCTCTCTGCTTTAGAAAATTCTTCACGAACATACGGACTTAAAAGGAGACAAACAGCAAAATGATGAACTGGTAGCTGGCCACAGATAAGAGTCATTGTTGGATATGGGTGTCAGTAAGGGTCAACCCAACGCAAAACTAGGCCACCCAGAGAGCTATTTAGGCTTATTACCTAACAATTAGTGCCATTTTGTCATTTCACCATTTCATGTTTTAAACAGAACCTCAAAAACTTGGTAGTTATTTTGTGACTCGTCTCCTTTTCTTCATTGTTGTAGGAGAAAACGATGGCTTGCTGGTGTTAGTGGACCAACATGCTGCTCATGAGCGAGTGCGATTAGAGCATCTACAATCAGGTATGCACAGCTGCAAAATACTGTAACATGTCTATTATTTTGAGCAAGTTGCTGCAACCACCCTTGGAGGTTTTGTCACTTATATTGTTTTGTGCTTTTTTCTGTAAGATTTATTGTAATATTTTATTTTATAAACATCGGTGAAATGCCAGGTAAGCTTGAACATGATATCTTTACACATGAAAATAACATGTTATTTCACTCGTGAAAATGAAATGTTGGTTTCCCAAGTCTTAGGATTGCCATTGCTACTAGCATAAGTACATGCTCTCTTAAAAAGTACTCAGAGGTGTTGCTGTATGATCAAAACATCATTGGTCCTTCCTTGGGATAGTGGATTTTTTTAACAATCTCTTATTTACTAAGCTTGCGTGGGAAAACATATAAGCCCTGGGTAATTTTGTGTGGATCTTGCTGTGCTCAGTCCATAATGTCAAGACCTCAACTTGGTAATATTCACCCAGTACGGCCCTCATGCTTGGTTAATAACTAAAGATATGCACTGTATTTTCTATGATAATTCGTAGGACTCTTTGAAGATGATGATATGTGCCGAAATAGAGACAAACCTTGCATCAAATCATCCTCAGTCTCGCCTCCTTTAGAATTTACCTTGTTTCCAGAAGAAGTGCGGCTGTTAAAAACATTTCAAACTGAAATTGAGCGTATTGGAATACGCTTTGTGATCAGTGAATCTTCACAAGTCTTGCAGGAGACAGTGATCTTTTTACATGGTGTACCATCAGTGTTTGTAGAGCGGGAGGTATCAGAAGTGAAACGTGGAAGGCCTTCAGTTGCCATCAGTAAAGTAAAGGTAAATATAAATGTAATGTTAATCACTGAAATTCTTTCTACATTTCATGTCTCTGCGTTTTACCATATTTTATTATTTCCTTGATTTTCTTATTAAATTATTTGAAAATGTTTGGTTGAATTACAATGATGAATTTGTGTATATATAAGTTAGATTGACTGTTGAATCAACAGTCCTGGTGCTTTTTTGGCCAAGGTACCATTATTTCAGCCGACCTTTTGTTGCAACTGAGTGTTACAAGCCTAAATGTGTGCTAATCATTTGGTGATCTTTACCTGTAGCTGTATGAAAAAGGTGTGTAATGGAAAGAAAGTTGGCCTATCATACTGTCTTCTGCATTGTGACTGATCTCAAGTACTGAATTGTCTGCGACGTACTTTACCGTGGACGAAGTCATTGACAGTCTATAACAAATTTAAATGGTTCTTGAAAATCATCTTAGTAGTAGTACATGTAGCTTTGAATGCTCCTATGATTTCCAGCCAATTGAGACAGAAACCAGTGACATCTTACATGTGGATCTACATTTACATTTGCAAGATGAAAACAGTGTCTGATTATAACATTTTTATGTACCCATTTGATAGTCTACGTGTAACACGACATTTTTTGTCAAAAAAGTGGCTTTATAAAGCATTAATTTGTAAAGCCACTTTATAAGCCCTTTCATAAGCAGTGGCACTTCTGAGTGGGTGCTTTCTTCAATGTGTTTTATGTTATTTTTATTTCTTATTAGGAGCTGATCAGGGAGCATCTTGAAGTAAGTACATGTATTGACAGAATTTAAAATAATGACTGCTCAAGGTGGTTTGCATCATTAATTAAGGTGGTTGAGAACAGTTTCCAGCTCTCAATGCCACATAAAGGTGTCAAGCAAGAAGTTTTACGCAACCAGCGGCGAACCATGAATACTAAGTCCTCAACTTGTTAAAAAGTGATATCTCATCTGTTTGTGAGAAACCCTGGCTAGCCACATCAAGGAAAGAAAAAATTTATGTAATTATTCCTTGAAAACAGATTTATAAACTTAGAGTTTTTAACTTTTGCAATCAGCTTGAGAGGTCCAGGTTAAAGGACCTTAGTGACTGTTGATGAAATGCTGCACTCTCCTTGTGTCTCACAAAATAATATGGAATAAAGACAGTCTGGAAGGAAAATCTAGCAATTTATCAGAAGTCACATAGGGCTTTTTTCTAGACACCTCTTTATTTCAGGTTGTATTTTTGTAAATTTGTGTTCTGGTGCATAAGGCTTCTCTCTCATAGCACCTGCTAATTGTCACAGCAACCAGACAATTGAATTTAGGAAGTAAATACTTGCTTACGGCTACCCCTACAGGTGTACAGTATATCCAGAGGGAGACTCAATACTTCTAGTCACGCGATGTGAAAAACTACTAAACACTAGCAGCGTGGACCACATTGCCAGCTGAAATTGTTTACACTTATTTACACTTCTTTTGTGTTGATGGATATCATTATCTGCCCTTTGAATGATCTGGGCTGAGTGTTTCTGTTAATTAAAATTGAAATATTTTCATGGTCGAGAGCATTTATTTAATTGTATGTCATAACGAGTAACATCTCTTAACCTTCTTAACAGCATCTTGCAAGCACACATGGAGTACCAGCCGTGATTCCTAAAGTCATCTCTCAAGTAATCAACTCCCAAGCATGCCATGGTATAAAAACCACTCACACTTGTCTTGTTCTATTCAGGCCTGTGGCTTCTTTTTTTTCTTATAATGTGTATGCAACTATGCAAAGCACAAATGTTTAAGTGCATCATCTGTATTTTCAAACGTTATAACATGATTATAATTGTTATTATAACTGCATCGGTCTTTAAATTGTTTACTTTGATTGATCTCAAGCTGTCATGGACAAGGGACCAAAAGAATGAAAGAGGTGGGATTTCATCCTTGTTTAAACCTTACATGTAGGTGTCTTCTGTTGTTCAGGTGCTGTAAAGTTTGGGGAGCCTCTTGGTAGAAGTGAGTGTCAGGAGCTAATCAAGCATCTGTCCAAGTGTCAATTACCTTTTCAATGTGCTCATGGCAGGTGAGTGGAGTGACCATCTTGTCGCTGATCCTTTCTATGCCTAAACCTTTTTGTATTGCGGGTGCAAAAGCAGCAACTGTGAAGTACAAGGAAAATGAAGGGAGATTGTGAGGGGTTGAAATCCAATTGAGCATTGTGAAATCAAAACCAAAGAAATCACCCAGTAAACCAATTAAAACTCAAAACAATTACACATACAATGTAGCTGAAATGAGGCACGGAAAAAAGTGCGCAAAGAACTTATGTCTGATTTTGGTTTTACTTCTGAGCGGATGCGTAAGTGGCACAAGTTTTATACTAAGCCAATCATGCGGTGTAGTTGACCCAAAACCAATTAGCATACTATTAAACACTCAAATATGTATAGCTTGCTCGGTGTAAAAATTTCTGTTCATATAGATTTATAACTGCATGGTTTATTGTTGTGTACACACAGGCCCTCTGTTATACCACTGGTTGATCTCAAGTTTTTGGGGAACAAAATGAACTCTAAAGTAATTATCATATGTTAGAGGTATAATTATGTAGTGCATGGAAAGGGAGATGCATGCTGCAGATCTGCACTTTTTAAGTGAAAATGTATGAAAGGAACCTTTTTGTATTTCTAGGTGCAAGAGAATCATTGACAAGTCCTTGGATATCAGTAATTTGGAGTGTTAATTTCGATTTCTTTCAAACTGCTAACATTAGCCTAGTAGTGAGGGTCAATCAATCGTAATCACTCGTAGCAGGTGTTATGGGTGACGTATCCCTTATACAAAATGCCGACCTTGCTTTATACTAGAATGCCAACATGCTTTTCTGAGCACAGACTGAGTCTTCCTGTAAACGGCAACGTTTCAGATACATGCAAAGACAAACAAATTGCAAGTGCAAGTCAAATGGCTTCCCACTGATTTTGGTAGCATTTTTGCCACTCCCACAAGTAATGTGGGATGCTGATAGAACTAATGTCATGGGATTTGTGGACCTTTTTCCTTGTTGTGTACAATGTAGATCATTTTTTGGGGGTGTTTTTGCAACGATATGTTCCACATGGCATGAATGAAACAGTTTAGCTACTTGCAGTACATGAAGTAGATAATGTTTAGGCACTGGGAATCAAGACAATGCATCTTGAAAATATTGACTAATTATCTCCCAGATAACTGTTGAATTTTGGATGGTACCTTGAACTGATGAACTTGTTTAAACCATTCTTATCTTTTTGTTTCTTTCAGGAAAATGTAGGTCAACCACAGCTAGCAAAGCTGCACATCACCAGATCATAAGACAATTAGTTTTGTATAAAGAAAACTGATATTACACCTGTATAAGAACTCAATAGTCACAAGGCTCCGCATCTTTGCCCTTTCACTGTTTCTTGCTGGAAAGGAACAAAAAGGAGTGGGAGGATTGGATCTAGCTCTCTAAATAAAATGATGCATTTATTTCTCTAAATATTTGCAAAACACGTTCACAGGACATTCTTATGGAATGGGTGCCACACTTCTAATTCAGGTCTATAATAGCCTGCAAACCTTTACATACCTCATGGAGTACAGTATTTAAAAAAATATTGTACAGCAGTGCTGTTCTATTTTAGTCAATTATTATATAATTTGACAGTGTTACCTGATCTTTTAATTGGTATTTTTTTATGACTTCCTTTGGTATCCTTGTGTCAGTAGTTTAAGGTACACAACAGGCCTGAGACCACATCTTCTCCTTCTTCTTTTCTGCACTCATATAGTTATTCTCTTCACATTTTTATACTTGTTTGCTCTACATCAGTTGGAAAGGATTTTGAAAAAGTTTTTTTTATCATTGACCAACTGCTCAGAAAAAAAGATTTTTTTAAAGAACAAAGATGGGTCTTTTCAATAGATTTCGGTGCATTAAAAAATTTATTGACTAGTTTGCTGTATGTGTGTAAGGCTCTTTTTTTTTTTTTAAAAAAAAAAACATCAAATCACTTTTAATTAATAAAATGATCATTAATTTAATAGTTAACCATGCAAGGTGCAAAGGTGTGAATAGGGTTTTAATTAGTCAAAGTAACAAGGGTGATATAGACTGTCTAATGTTTGACATGGATTTGAAATATCAATGAAGAAGTTGGAAAATTGCAGGCTATATCTGTAGCAACAGAAGCACTTCAGGTCTGAGTTGTTCAAAACCCAATCGAGCTAACCCGAGATCAGCAAGAACTTTGATTTCAGTTTTCTAACTTTGCGGTGGGGTTTTGCATTCTTTATCCTTTGGTTTTGTATTTGGATAACCTAAAACCTGAAATACACAAAACAAAAGTAGGGAAAATTTTTGGGCAAGAAAATTGAATAGTTTGGTTAAATTCACCTCCTGGGTGAGCATTAGCCATCTTTTGAACAACCTGGCCCTGTAGTTCGAGCCAGCCAATCAATTTCAATGAATTAATTATTTCACAAATCGTGAATAAATTCATCAGTCGAAAATTGAATGTGTTTGGAACTGATACTGGTGAAAATTCCATACGTTTTGAGACCAGCTGTTCGCCTGAGCATATGTGATCAACTTTTTATTCAAAGGTACAAGTAGCAACTTTGAACTGTGCATTGAAAGCGATTAAATGAAATTGAACTCAGTACTTTACAAGTGAAGTTTAGCACTTGAACCTTGGTCCACATTCTGCACAACAGATCTCAAATGTTTGCAAAACCTGTGACTGAGCCTGCATCCTCTGTCAGTCTGTCTGTCAGTCCGTCAGTCGCAGTCGGTCCCCAGAGGTACTCCCAGAAAAATTGGTGGTGGTATCTCAGGAGTCAGGCAGGTGGTCATTTATGGAGAAACAGAGAATTAACTTTGCAGTGTAAATTTAAGTGCTAATGGAACCCATGAATAACCCACTGGGCGTTAGTCCTAGTAAAGGGAATCAGGGAACCACGGGAGGTAAAGATAAAATCTTTTGACCTCGGTGAGAATCTAACGTTACGTTACTCTGCCGACTGAGCTACGAGTTTGGACAGAGAAAGTTGGGGACGATTTAGGTGGTGAATTACGGCGAAGAGAAAGTAAGGGTACATATAAATGTTGTGCCGCGTAGCACGAAGAACACAAATGGAGAGACAGAGAATTAACTTTGCAGTGTAAATTTAAGTGCTAATTGAACCCATGAATAACCCACTGGGCATTAGCCCTAGTAAAGGGAATCAGGGAACCACACGAGGTAAAGAAAAATTCTTTTGACCTCGGTGAGAATTGAACCCACGACCTCCGGATTAGATCTACCGTTACTAAGCCGTATTGTAAAGGGCCATGGACAATTAATGGAAGATAGCGCTATATAAATGTATATTTATTTATTTAATTAGCACTTAAATTTACACTGCAAACTTTAAGTTAATTCTCTGTTTCTCCATTTGTGTTCTTAGTGCTACGCGGCACAACATTCGTATTTACCCTTACTTTCTCTTCGCCAGGATTCACCACCTAAATCGTCCCCGACTTTCTCTGTCCGACCTCGTAGCTCAGTCGGCAGAGTAATGGTAGATCTAATCCAGAGGTCGTGGGTTCGATTCCCACCAAGGTCAAAAGATTTTTTCTTTACCTTGTGTGGTTCCCTGATTCCCTTTACTAGGGCTAACGCCCAGTGGGTTATTCATGGGTTCAATTAAAGCACTTAAATTTAAACTGCAAAGTTAATTCTCTGTTCCTCCATTTGTGTTCTTAGTGCTACGCAGCACAACATTCAGGTGGTCATTTAGTTGTTCAGTCGCCCAGTCAGTCAGACAGACAGTTGGTCACACAGAATAACTACACCAGTAAATGGTGGCAAGGATCCTTTATTGCATCAGTGACCTTTTCTACAGCAAAGAAGAAGCTAGTTCCACTATTGAACTAAGATGTACCCCATGGCTTTTATGTTTTTGGGACCATTGTCTGCAGTATAACCCTTAATAGCATTGTTTCCACACGTGTTGGAATCATCTGTTGCCCCTCCTGTTCCGAAACCAATTTTGGAATCACAAGTATTGCAATCTCTCTGGTCATTTCCAAGGATGCCAATTCTTGCTCTAGCATAAGTTTTAGAACCCCCAACATTATTAAACCCTTCGCTATCACACCCAGTCTGCAATGAGGCCGAGGAGCCAATCAGAGACTTCCATGTCTTACGACCCAGTGAGATTTTGCGGTATTTCCCATCAGCAATCAGTGAGTACAGAGAGTTAGCCTGCTTGTTGATGACAATGAACTTGATCTGATGGCCGATCTTCATACCAAGACAGATCTTGGAGAAGGGTGTGTTCCAGTAAGTTGGTAACTTGGTCTCTTGTAAGTCAAAGCCAGTCTTGCCTCCTGAAAGATTATAAGCCTTTCGGTCGCTCCAAAACTGAGAATCATAGTGGAATGTTTTCTGAAATACAATAAGAATGTGTTACCTAACTGCAGTTTGTCAAAGTCACTAGCAGAATAGTTTTTTAATTCTACTAGTACCAGTAGAATATAATAGAGAGGAGACAGTTGCAAACCTTTGTGCCATCAATTTTCATGGCCAGTGTCCATCCTCCATCTCCACATCCAAAGTCTCCCATGTGGCAGTAAACAGGAATCTGTTGTGAACCAAACTTCAGTGGAAGCACTTGACTTTTTGTCCACCTGTGGGCCATGAAGTGATGATGGCTAACTCAACTATTTAATAAGCCCTTTGCAAAAACTTATCACATTCGCCTTTGTCACATGGTGGCCATATTGTCCCGGGAGACCAAAAAAGCTTTGTTTTACCACGCAGAGCCTTGCAGTCAAAACCGTGGGGGCGAGGCTAAGCGTGGTAAAACTAAGCTTTTTTGGTCTCCCGGGACAATATGGCCGCCGTGTGACTAAGGCGAATTACCTAATTTCTGTGACGAGAGTCCACAGAAATGAATTTTCATTCAAATTTTCAGGCCGAAAATTATTTCAAAAGGGAGTGCAGGTGATAGTAAAGAGATTTGCTAGTGATTATCATTACCAGTCGTTCAAAGTTTTTAAATTTTTAAACCACCACAAAATCCAACCCTAAATGTGTCTAACCGGGCTCTCATGCCCTATGATGGTTACTTTAAGGTGGCTTGAAATATTTCCAGCACTTATATTTTGATGGATTGTTTTAACCACTCCTTATCACTTGATGCTACAATCATGGTATCAATAAACTGCTTAACCATTGATGAACACATTGTTACCATTTTTGTGACACAATAGGTTACCATAGCAACAGTGTTACTCACTACAAACTACCTTAAATACAGCCTTGGGCACAGTGATATTATTAACATTTGATAAGCTTAGTAAGACACAACTTTTGGCAAGGCTTGAAAAATTTTTTAGATGGGGTTTATAGCCGCCTTAAATTTTCGAAAATTTAAGGTGGCTCTGAACCCCACCTGCAGAATCTTTTTAAACTTTGCCAAACGTTGCGTGTTACCATGCTCATCAAATGTCGATAATAAAAAAAAATTCACAGTGCCGTTTTTGTATTATAAGCCCCTAAAGCTGTAATAAAGGGTGTTTTTAGCAAGTGACACTGTTGCTATGGTAGCCTATTGTGTCAAAAATGGTAATAATGTGTTCATCAATGGTTGGGCAATTTTTGACACCATGATTGTGGCATCAAGTGATAAGGAGACGTTGACTTACGACCAATCAAAATATAGGTGCTGCAAACTATTTTGGGCCACCTCAAGTCTCCTGATCGTCCAATTTTTTGCTGTTACATGTGTATTTATTCAACTGCAGGTCTTTGCACTTTCCTGCAGAACCTTCTAATATCTTAGATGCTCAGACTGTCGTGAAATGCCACTGTTTCATAGCCCCAGTCTGAATACTTATTTGCAACTGCAAAAGTTACAAATAAATTTCATAATCGAAATTTTCTCTAATCCTGGGTTAAAGTGGGACAAGACCAACCGTTGTGAGTCTGAAACAAATTACAACGTGTAAACCAACTTACTTGTACTTTTCATACTGTTGCTTGCATGAAGAAGCGGGAACAGCTACAAAGAATGGCCAAGAATGTAAACCACCGGTTATTTTCGAAATGTGTTAATTAACAAATTGACGTCAGTTTTTTATGCGTCTGTCCTGTTATTGATCATGAATTTCGTCATCACATTGTCAAAGTAGCTGTGACGAAATTGTTATGACGAAATTCATTGTCAATAACAGGACAGACGCATAAAAAACTGACATCAATTTGTTTTTTACGATAATAAATTGTCGAATTGCGCGCGCTCGCTCGCTGACGCGTCCCATGAATTT
>Ga0126343_10001372_pt1 | contig 11303 bp, 12 predicted proteins | sample Cyp2metagenome_FD_92531 | JGI IMG/M metagenome (GOLD analysis project Ga0126343, IMG submission 92531) | Coral microbial communities from Lord Howe Island, Old Settlement Bay, Australia - Cyphastrea 2 metagenome | ecosystem: Host-associated > Invertebrates > Cnidaria > Coral ... | reverse complement strand
TTCCTTTTAGAATATAGGAACAGCCAACGAAACTTAAAATCAGCCAGAAAACGAGTCAGAGACTAAATGAAAAGTTAAAAAAAGCTCAAGTCAAGCGCTTAGGTGAAATGAAAACTATTTTTGTAATCTGGAAAAATTTGTTTCGCTTAAAGGTAGCAAAACGCATTATGACCAATTTTTGGGAAACGTGGAGGACACTGTACTTTCCATCATAGACAAACTTCTTCGTGGTCTTTCCATCCCTTGTGAATTCTTTTTCCTCACGACAGAAGCAAATGAAGAACTGTTTAGCATCTTCATAGCCCTCTTCTTTCAAAAGCAATTGTACATCATTCCAGCTCTTCGGCCATAAAGTACTCAAAATGTCACCATCCACATCATCACCCAAAGATGTAAATAATAATGTCTTTCCATACTCCAAGACATCTTCAAACGTACTCACTGACACTCCACTTTTATGCTTTATTCACAGTGCCTCAAGAACCGCCTTGACTACTAACTTCTTCATGGGATTCTGAATTGAGTTTGCTTCATCTTCGTCAATCCTATCACTTTGTTGCAGATCTCGTCTCGGTTCAGGATTACAACCAGTTCCAAATTCGTGTTCCACTGGTTGCTCACATTCTCCACCATCTTCAAAGGATGTATTGTCTGACATTTGTGAATCATTGTCTGAGTTACTGTTAACAACACTTGCAGAACTGGTGGCTGCCAACCGACACGTTTCTTTCCAGTGTCGAAGTTCCGTTTTCCTGTCAGTTGCCCTTCCGTTGCACGAAAAGCAAGGACAGTGTACATGTCTGTACGTTTTTTCACTGCAATCGCAACCAGAAATTTCATCTCTGGACCAAGGTTTGTTCGCTCCTTCTGTAAAAGAACTGCTCATAAGGAAACAACGGAATAAAGTTCAGAAGTTTAACGAACTTTCTCGAGCCGCTGAAGGAGCCGCCATGTTTGTTTTTAAGTAGATGTGCCGGCAATTCAGTGGTTCAGCGGGCTTCCTTGGCAAATACAATCTTAACCAATCAGGTCCAAGCATAGAAAGAGGATAGGGACGTAAGAGAAAAAAGGCGGGAAAACTGTCCAATAAGAAATGCCGTAATAACATTCGATGTAAGCTAACTTTTGGCGCGATTTGTCTGCAGCCTCTTTTGCTGCCATTTTGCCTTTGCTGGACATGTGTTTGCAATACGAGATGGCAGCTGAAGAAAGCGCTTCAGCAACTAATGTCTCCGACAAGGAGGAGTCCTCGTTGACATTACTACAGAAGATAGAAACCACATTTGGCGAGGAAATCAAAAAAGCTTCTGAAAGTAAGTGTGCACGTAGCGTGGTCTCGGACATTTGACGTAAGTTACGTTTAATTTGCGAAGCTTTTAATACTTGAACTGACAATAATTAAAACATCCCAAACTTTTAACTCTTACTACTTAGAGGAGGAAATCATCGATGATTCCTTAATTAAAGACTTAGCTTGGAGAGAACCAGATGCGCCAATATTTACCAGATTGGGTCTGATGTATGGTAAAGCGATTAAATTTAGAAAGGTATTTGGAGATCGTTTGCCGCCCCAACTGTCATGACCATTGTCTCCGCTGGTCAAACCAACAATGGCAGCTATTGCCAGCTACACACCAGAAACGAAACGGCTGTATTTATCAAAGTAAGACATGTTTGTACCGAGTTTATCGTTGGCCTGAGTGTGTACTGGTATCATAACGTTTTCAACTTACATTCTTAGTCTTCAATCGCACAGGTGTATTCTCTTTCAATACAATCGCAATGAGACTTTACTTTACCTCCCCAACACCTTGCTTGTGTGAATGCTCTAATTGAGAAAAAAGCTAACAAATTCCTCTCTTTCACTTGGCCTAGATACATGTAAACAGTGATGTGTAAGAACATTTATTTATGATATAATAATTTCTTGCAGAAGAAAGAAGGTTGGGGTTCTGGCAACTGAAAAGTGGGGGCCAGAGTTTCCCAAGTTCAATTCTCCACAAATGAAGGCAGAACTAAATGAGTTCTCAGCAAAAATAGCACCAGTTTGCAGTATCCCAGAGGTTGGATTCAATGAGGAGGGAATAGCAAAACACATCCAGGATTTCTGTAATGAGCAGAGACGCTATCTCAAGTTGAAACGCTCTAAGGTACATGTATTGCCTTTATTGTTATTGATATTTGACTACACCGAGAAGTAGAATGATTGGTGGGAGTGTCAGACAATGGTACACTGTTTGTTGTGACTAATTTAATGTTTTGTTTTCTTGTATGAGATAGCAACTTCAAAGCTCTGCTAAGAAGGACTGCCTTAAATTTTTAATATGAATATAAATTTATATGTCAAATCCTTTAGTCTGCTAGTTCTGAAGACAGTGAAGCAGATGACCAGCTTAAAAAGAAAAGGATTAAACAAAAGGTATGTCTTCATTAATTTTTTTGTTGTAAAATTCTAATCACATATCTGCAACCTTTTTTTACAATAAGAGGACTGGAGGCCTTAAAGTCATCAACACACTTGTGTGCTAATTTAGCCTGGAAAAATAGGGTAACCAATAATTGGTTACACTACTGGTTATTGGGATACTACCCTTTAAACTTTGTAATCTGTGACAATATTTGGTCAATTTTTGATAGTTATATTATGGCAGTGATTAATTTTAATGATGAAATCTTTTCAGTCTGCCAGCTGTGAAGTTGGTGAATCAGAGGGCCAGCCCCAACCCACAAAGAAAAAGACCAAACCAAAGGTAACACTAACGCCAAATTGAATTTGGTAAAAATCATTGTTTTGTACCCACCTGCATGAATTTGTCTATGGGTGGAATTTTTGTCAGCCAACTTAAAGATGCACTTTTATTAAGAGGTTTAACTTATCTGATAGAGAAAAAGCAGTGGCTAATGGGTAGTGCAATGGTCTCTGAATCAACCAGCCTGGGTCATTGTGTTGTTTTCTTGGGCAAGACACTTAACTCCCAGTGGCTTTCTCCTCCTTGGTGCATACATGGGTGACAGCAAAATCACTGCTTGGGGTAAACCTGCAATGCTCCATCCGGGGTAGAGTAGAGGTAGTGCTAATTGCTTAATGCTACAGAAACCTGGATAAGCTTAGGTGGTAGGTGACTAGGCATATTGCAGATTTTACTTAACATGTACATGTAGGTATCTGATATATGTAAACTTGCATCTGGAAGTCACTGGCTTGGCCTAAGGGCTGTCATTAAGGGCTTTAACCTGTAACACCTGTTATACCAAGCTCAGTATGCTTTATTTTCCTTTGATGCTATGGGTGTGGAGAACAAGGGTGGGTACAGGTGACTAGAAGCTTAATGACAGCCCTGCTGAAGTGAGCCACCAGTGACTGTGAGTCGGGACATTAAAGCATGAGCTGTGCATGCACCCCCCTGAGGCTCAGACTTAAGAGAGATTAGGCCAACATTTTACAAGCGATCTTGAGCAGAGCTAAATATTGCTTTCTAGCCACCCTGAATGAGACCAACTTAGCCATGTGCAGCTCATTACACTTCCACTACTAACAAGGACTTCAGAAAAATCACAATTTAATTGCAGTCTTTGGATGTCCAAAAATCTATCATCTGTTTTTTTTTTAATTTGTAGCGATTCTTTTGTGCTCATTTACATTACATTCAGTTGTTATGTTTATTACAGGGTGTTTCATTGACAACATTCTTGCAATCATTTTTTGAACCAAGATCATCTACCTTAGTTTGCAGTTTCAGAAAACTATTAATTCTTGTGTTTCTGCAGGTGGATGGAAATAAAGATCACGGAGATGACTTCAATGATACACCATCAACACTCTCACTAGACACTAGTGAAAGTGATAGGGAATCCTCGGGTGACGATGCCTTGTGTAGCTCCCAGCTGTCAAAATATGTTTCTCCAGGGGGAGGCTTCCTGCTCTATGTCCATATAATCTTAAGGCTTGCCAGGTGATCTTCAAAGCAGTTTTTGGCAAAGTGCAAGTTGAAAGGGAGGATGTTGTGAAAGTCCTCAAAAAGAAGTTTAGTGTAAAACAAGACAGGCTTACATCATTAACAATGACCCAGCTGATGGAGGTATTAGTTAAGAAACTTGTAAACCAGAGATACTGTTCCATCAAGGATGGGCCAAAGACAAACATTACAAACCTGAAAATGGAAGACATCACAGTGCACAAAGAAATTGCTCTCTAGAGTATTTCTTGTACGAAAAAAATAATGCGGGTGTTAAGAATAACGTTATGCCACAAAGAGCATTGGTTTGTTGAGTTACTTACTAGTTCATAATTGAAATATCTATTAATTATCCCGATACATCTGTAATGTTGTATGTGTGAGTTATAATGTGTGAACATGATTTTACTGAAAATTGAAGACATCAATCACAGTACACAAAGAAATTGCTCTTTAGTGTATTTTCTGTGCAAAAAAAGCAAGAATGCAAAAAGCATTGTTATGTTAAGTTACTAAGTTTCTAAACAAATTAAAATATCCGTTCATCATATCTATACAACTTTAAAGCTGTTATAGAATGTGCAAGCTATAATTGTGTGAACAGGATTTTATTTAATCTGTGTAACAAAATACAGTGCAATAAGTTAGTGTCTTTTGGGCAGATGCAAACAATTTAGGTAGTAATGCATGCACTATCTATTGTATGATCTTATTCACTCTGATATCATATGGAGCAGTTATAATAATTATGCTGTCATATATATTTATCTTGATTATCCTAGTCATTACCAATAATAAACTTGCTGTTAACATTGTTGCGACTTGTTAGAGAATTTTAGATGTAATGCAATATAATCCCAGTTGAGCCATGTTTTTAATGCAATTAAACTGGAACAGTTTAATCCCATCACTGGTTTTGAACTGGGTCAGTGCTGGGTTGAAACTGGGTCAATTTAACCCCAGAACTGTGTTTAAACTGGATCAAGTTTATCCTGTTACTCAGTTAAAATTGGGCCAATTGAATCCCAATACTGGGTGTAAACTGGATCAATTTAATCTCATTGCTGGGTTTAAATTGGGTCAAATTTATTCCATTACTGGGTTTAAACTGGGTCAATTTATTTCCATTGCTGGGTTGAAATTGGATCAAATTGATCCCATTACTGGGTTTAAACTGGACAATTTAATCCCATTACTGGGTTTAAACTGGGTCAGTGTAATCCCATTACTGGGTTTAAACTGGATCAATGTAATCCCATTACTGGGTTTAAACTGGCTCAATTTAATCCCATTACTGGGTTTAAACTGGGTCAGTGTAATCCCTTTACTGGGTTTAAACTGGGTCAATGTAATCCCATTACTGGGTTTAAACTGGGCCAATTTAATCCCATTACTGGGTTTAAATTGGGTCAGTGCAATCCCATTACTGGGTTTAAACTGGGTCAAGTTTATCCCATGTTTGGGGATGTAATGGGTTTTTTAAACCCAAGATTGGTTTTGGTAGCATTTTCCCAGTTTGGGAAATACCAATCAAATACCGATCAAAACCCAGAAATTCACCATTTTGTTCCCTATTTGGGAATTGCAAAAAGTTCCCTGTGGAATCTGAAGATGCCCTGCCAAATTCACTTTGGTGTTCAAATACATTAAGTGGAATAAATGTAGAAGAGTTCTCTGTTAGCCACGGGCCATCGAGGAATCTTGGGGATGATGCAACAACCAAAGAGTTCTTCAATCTCTTTATCAACGACAAATTCCTTGATGAAATCGTCCAGCACAAGCATTTCCTATGCACATTCAAAAGGCTATGCAACATTCGTAGCCAATGAAGCGGACATTTCAGCATATCTCGCCCTCAATATTTTGATTGGAATCCACAAACTTGCACAGCTGGCAATGTACTGGGATTCTGATCAATTTATTGGAGTTGAGGGCTTCAAAAACATCATCCCCAAGCAGTGTTTTACAACTCTGGGAAAGTACTGCCATCTTGCTGACCAAATAACAAGGACTGAGCAGATTTGCTTTACAAGTTTGCCCATTAGTAACTCTGTTAGAAGAGAAGTTTTCTGAAGCCTACACACCTCACTGTGGATGAGGCGCTTGTAAAGTTCAACGCTAGGCTGTCTTTCAAGCAGTATAAATTATTCCCATGAAGCCAGATAAATTCAGTATCAAAGTTTGACTACTTGCAGATGCCGACACGTATTATGTTCCTCGCTTTCAAGTCTACTTGGGCAAGAGCTGTACAAACAGTGACCTGTTTAGATGAAAAGGTTTAGGCTATTATTTTGTTTGGACTCTTGGTGAGCCAGACATTTTTTCTTTGATAATTTCTTTACTTCGGCAGATTTGATGCAAGACTTGCAATTGGAAAACACTTATGCTTGTGGTACTGTGCAGCAAAACAGGTAAGACTCCCCTGCCAACCTCACGTGAATGACACTCATTGTAGGCAAAGTAAGAACCTCTCAAAGTGGAGGGATAAACTTGTTGTCTCTTTACTGTTTGCAAATATGCCTCCTGAGCCCGAAATACATGCAGTGCAGCAGGTTGTTTGCAGACGGAGAAAGCGAGTTGTGCCTGTTGAATCGGTGAAAAACCTGATGTCATTGTTGTGTACAACTCTGGGATGAATGGGGTCGATGTCAATGACCAATACAGAAGTTATTATCTACCTGAAACAGCTTCTCGAAAGCGGTGGAAATACCTGTTCTGGTTCTTCCTCACTTCGTCCATGGTCATTGGGTTATCCTTGAAAAACTAGCCGGCAAAACGAAGCAATGCCAGTTAGATTTTTGTTGTGAACTCACCAAGGTTCTGACTGCTGGATACAGTGGTTATAAATGGCCTTCAAACTCTGGAAAGCATTTTTTTTTTAAATTAATGTTCCACATGACGTGCACTACATTGCTCTACATTACACTACATTACATTACCTTACATTACGTGACCTTACATGACATTTTATAACCTTAATAACATCGTTACATTACATAACTTTTTTTGTGGAGCACATTAGTGATGCACGAAACATGAATTTTGGTATTACAAATGCCTTCACAACCTGAATTTTACCATATAACGTCAAGTTCTGCCATTTCCATCCTGCTAGAGTTTCAGAAAGCGATTTCAGAGTTTCATCATAGTTGAGCTTTTGTTTTTTCTTCAAATCGTAAGTAAAATGAAAGCCAAGAACTTTAATTGGTTTATTAACTTTGTCAATGCCAACAAGAAGGGGTGGTCTCTATTGTGGCAAGTTCCTAGCCATAGAGCTTCGGTTTTTTCCGCATTGAACTTTAAACCGGAACACATTCCAAATCTATGAAGAATCACGGAAAGGTTTTCAAGGGAACTAACGTCTGTAGAAACGTTGTCAGATTATCAGCAAAAGCTGCAAGCTTGATTTCTTTATCAACGACGATACCTTTTATACCCTCTTCGCTTCTGATTTTGACAAGCAGCATCTCGAGAACAATGATGAAGAGGTATGCCGACAAAGGATCCCCCTTGCTGACACCTCTTCAAACGTCAAAAAGCTGAGACGAAAAACCGTAGTTTAAAACACAGCTTGATATGTTACAGTGGAGTACCGAAACCCAATGAATAAATGATTCACCGAGGTTAAAAGATCGCAAGGGTCTTAATAAGAGAGACCAGCTTAGCGAGTCAAAAGCTTACTCGAAATCAAAGGAAACCATTAGACCAGATAGCTGTTGAATTTTGGTGTACTCCATGATATCGTCAATGGTGCGGACAGCATCGAAGATCGTTCTGCCTTTAATATATGCCTACTGGTCAGCCTGTATGATCTCTGGGAAAATTTTCACTAAGCGTAAAGCAAGAGCTTTTGAGGCAATTTTCGTATCTACATTCAGGAGAGAAATTGGCCCCCAATTTTTGATGTACCTTCTATCCCTGTCCTTTTTGTCAATTAATTTAATAGTGGCTTGCTTTTGTGAAGAGGATAGTTCACCGTGCTCAAAAGAATAGTTCAGGGAATCTGTGAGTTGCTGACCTGATAAATACCAGAAAGTTATATAGAATTCAGCCGTGAGTCCGTCGTTACCGGGGGTCTTGCTGTTAGGAAACTCTTTCAGCGCTTCGAAGCATTCAGCGCAGGTAAGCACTCCTTCACAAGTCATTTTCGACTTGTTACTCAAAGATGGTATGTTAGGACTCTCTAAAAAGTCCGAAGCAAATTCTTCACCTTCTTTGGAGTTGTGATTGCTATATAGCGTTTGATAGTAATCTCTGAGCTTGTTAATTATAGATCTGCGTCTTGTTTTTTCCAAATTTAAAAAGTATTTTGAGTTTTTCTCACCATTCTCATACCAGTTGATTCTAGAACGCACAATGCATCCACACACAATGTAGTCAAGGAGAAGTTCATATTCCTGTTTTGCTACTTCAAGGTTGTTTACATTGTTTTGCAAAGGGTCATTATCACAGATCAATTCATATCTTTTGATCTTCTTTTCCCCTTCAGCTAGGCATGCTCTGCGCTCTCTGGCCTTTCCTTTGCTGTATTTCATAGTACAAGATCTTACTCTGTATTTTATTAAGTCCCACAGAACTCACTTGTCAGTAACTTCTTTGAATTTGTCAAGCCATTCAGAGTATTTTGAAGACACAAGCTCAATATAGGAGGAATCTTCTAATAAACTGGAATTGAATTTCCAATAGGAAGTACGGTGTGATTACTTTTCTAAACTGTCAAAAAGCAGGGTAATCGCTGAATGGTCTGACTTGATAGCAGGAATAATATCCGTTTTAGATATATTGTCTTGAACAGCATTACTTATGAGCCAGAAGTCCAGCCGGCGTCTAATAAAGGGCTTTTTCTGAGTCCAAGTAAAGCTTTTTTTTTCGGGGCGATGTATGCGCCAAATATCAATAAGATCGTAAGTCATCATTAGTTCTTTAATCCTTCGCACTGAAGGTTTTGTCTCAATTCTTCCCCCAAGATTATCTAGCATAGGATTGAGGTGAGTATTGAAATCGCCACCGATAATGATCTCGCAATCTGGATCTAGATCGAGCTCGTCCAGCACGGATTTAACGTCGTCGAAAAATTTACATTGTTCATGGCTTTTAGAGGGTGCATATAAATTTATTAACAGGAAAGGCGAGTCTTGAATAGTTGCTTCAACAAGAATGTACCTGCCTTCATCAGTGTTTTCAGTAAGGGCCAGTGGCCGGCGAAACTCGCCAGCTATTTCACGCCAACTCGCTGCCTACTTTAAAAATAAATTACCCCAATTTTTTTTAATATCATGAGAAACATTCGCTCTGGATCGGCGAAGTTTTTTTCAAAAAAGAAAAAAAAAAGAATGTTACCTAAAATCTCAGTAATTTCGGCCCGGCAGCCATCGATTTCTTCGATCGATCGCTAAGCAGCCTGGCATATTCTCTAAACCGTGGGTTCTGGGAGTGTGAATATTTCCACGCGCTCTCGAGGTCACGTAGAGTTCACGACTTTTGAATAAATCACACGCGTCTGCGCCAAAGAAAACACAGAGAACTCTTTTTGAAGTGTTTCACCCTCAACAAAAGCGACAAAGAAGAGAGACAGGTATGTCTACTCCTTTATTTAAATTTTGCAAGTTGTAGAGCTTTCACCTGTCGGCGGTGCGACATTATGTCGCCAAAGTTTGATTAGTTTTTAAGATGTTTAATACTAAAATGTCTTGTGTTTATGAATAACTATACATCAGATAAAATCAGCAACAAATTGTGAAACTATTGAAGAAAATACTTCACAGTTTAGGTAGACACAAAATTGGACAAGCGATAAAACATTGTCATGTTTTTGTCTTTTCCGTGTGTAAACAAAAATTAGTCGCGACAAATATCCTAAAAAATAACATGCGAACAAAGTTTGGAAATTCGATGATGTGCTGTCACTGCTAAGTTAATTTTGATATCTTAACTTGACTTTTATTCAACGTTTCTGTTTTTGCAGGCAGTTACAAGGTTAAAAATGCGTTTTTAAGGCGAATCAATGTCTGCCGGTGCAGCTTGTTCATATGTAAAATGCAAATTTATTCACAGTGACGGCAAGCAAAAAAGTTGGCGTTTCTTTTTGAAAGAAGAAGGCTCAAAAGTCCTTAAAAGACAAGTTCAAGCACGAGTGGCTTACAGACAAGTCTCTGGCATACTGTTCTAAAACGGGAATATGGTGGCTTGCAACACAAAGAACGAACAGAACAAATCCAAAGTGTTCAGCAGCGATCCAGCAGTAAGATACAGAAAGCCAACAATCACTTCACATGCTGATTCAAGACAACATCTTGCAGCCATAGAAGCGGAGCATTTGCAGAGGGTTTCAACATTCCATAAGGAGTCAGTAAACAGAGAAAACGTTGCTGATGATGTGTTTTATAAGGCTTTGATGTCCGTTTACTGGATCGCGAAACATGAAATCCCCAAACACAAACTTGTTCCTCTCCTTCAGCTTTTTTAGAGAAAGTTGGTGTGACTGAGATGAAGTATTTCACTCATAGATCAGCTGGCAGTGTAAGAGAGCTCTTTCTCACACTAAAGCAGGTCATTCTTGAACAGCTGCTTGAAAAAATACACAGGTCAAATTTTGTTGGTCTTTTAAGTGACGATGTCACCGATATTGCAACAATTGAGCAGTTTACCAGCTTCATTCAGTTTGTTGACCCTGATTCTGTAGAGGTTCGCACAGACTTTCTCTTTGTTGAGAATGCATTGGCCAACAGCAAGTCAGCAGATGCCCAGACCCTGTTTACCATTCCGACATCAAAGTTGCAAGAGCTGAAGATAACAACAGAAAAATGCTCTAGTTTTGTAAGTGATGGCGCGAATGTGATGCTGGGAGCGCGATCCAGGCTTGCTACCCGACTAAAGGAATTAAACCCGACCCTTATTAGTGTACACTGTATTTGGCACAAACTTGCCCTGGCTTGTGCCAATACAAGCAAAGATCTAGATTACATTGCTGGGGTAGAACGCGACCTTAGAACATTGCGGAAGGCAATGGAGAATTCCCCAAAGAGAACAAATATGAATCTCTCCGTACAAGAAGAACTCAAGTCACTGAGATTGCAAGACCAGAGCAACAAAATCATGGCGAGGCTGAAGAAAGCCTGTCATACAAGATGGCTTTCCATGGGTCAGGCGGTGGACACTGTTTACCGAGACCTTGAAGCTGTTCTTCGCACTCTCCAGTCTCTTGAAAAGGAGGACACAGTGGCATGTGGACTTCTGAAGAAGATGCATAAGCCAAAGTTCATTGGTTGCATTTACATCTTTCAACACGTGCTCCCCATATTGAACCAGCTAAGTAAGACATTCCAGAAAGGTAGTGTGAACTTCAGC
>Ga0126343_10001371_pt1 | contig 11308 bp, 2 predicted proteins | sample Cyp2metagenome_FD_92531 | JGI IMG/M metagenome (GOLD analysis project Ga0126343, IMG submission 92531) | Coral microbial communities from Lord Howe Island, Old Settlement Bay, Australia - Cyphastrea 2 metagenome | ecosystem: Host-associated > Invertebrates > Cnidaria > Coral ... | reverse complement strand
GAGATGAGACTCGCCCCAGTTTTTCTCGTTTCTGAAGTGGCGAATTTTAAAACCTTCGGTTAACGAACTATCTGCGCGATGCTAGTGAAGATCAGTTTAACATAACGATAACAAGTAGCGCCATGAAACTAGCTGGTAATAATTCGGTGTGGACTGAACATCTCCGACTCAGTAAAAACGGTAACTTACCAGATCCAATCGATCTTTTGCCACTTCCTTCCCTATCGGCTTGTTGTTTTTGAAGTTCTTCGGAGAGATTAAGAGGTGACAGCTCCTACAAAAATAAATATCGAGACTTGTGAGACTCAATAGAAAAATCAAACTTGTAAATTATGTAATTTTGTACCTATTAACCATATGACAAATAAGGCGTTTTTATTTCTAATTTTTATTTCCTTTCCTATTCCATTAGAGTGGGATGGCTTTCACAAGCGCAAAGGTATTTTAACTCACCGGAGTTTGCGCATCTTCCGCTGGCTTTCGATGCTGAGCGAAGGACAGATCGCTCGCTGCTCTCTGTTGCAGGTAGGCTGGCTCTGATTTAGCAGCTCTTTCTTGCAAACTCCTACGCGACGTGCTCCTATCCCCATGGGACATTGCTACCCATGGCGACAACTCCTGTGACACAGATTGGTCACTGTAATGACCTTTGAGGCTGTGCGATTCTTCCCTTAACCTCTCAATTTCCAGTTGCAGTCTCCTATTGTCGCTCTGCAAGTTCACCAGTTCTTTCATTGTTCTATAACTCTCTGCCTTGATGTTTGACAAATCAGATTTGAGTCTTTTGTTCTCTGATTTTGTCGAAGACATGTTACGTTCAAATTTGGTCTTTTCCTTCTCGACTCGTGCCATTTCGTCTTGTAAGACAACAGCCTGCTCTTGTAATCTGTTATTCTCGTCTTTAATATTGGATACTTCTTTTTCCATCCTTTTCACGGTCAATGCTCTGTCGCACATTTTCGTCTTGAGGTGATTGTTTCTGCTGAGCAATTTCTGTACTTGGTTCTGGAGATCAGCATTGTGCTTCCTGATTATGGACAACTCATTTTTCACGAGGACGTTGCTGCATTTCGTCTCTGCGAGTTCCTTTTGCATTCTTTGTAGTACCCTAATTTCTGGACCCACTATTGAGCTATCCTCTGAAGAGATTTGATCGGACGAGATGCTTATGTCGAGATCTGTGACGGAAACTAGGGAGCTGCTTGTATGGACCTCCATACTGGAGTCATTGTCATCTGATTCCACTTTTGTGGCATCGTCATACGTGCCATGTTTTAGGTGTGAACTGGGCTTTTCTTTGAACGTTTTCTTTTGTTGTTTTTTGCGTAATCCTTTAACTAAATACGCAGTGTCCTTTGCAGAGTTTTCGGCGTCTTTTCCGTCAATACCACTTGGCGCCGAAAGAGTTCCAGTACCATCTTCGTTTGTTGGGGTAAGAGAAACTCCTTTTTTCCCCAGTCGTTGGCCTGTTTCAGATCTGCTTCCAGGCGAATCAACAGCCAACGGTGTACTATCAGCATTGAGACCAAGGGTTGGAGTATCCGGAAGTTCATCCGTTGTTGCCCTTTTTTCGTCTTCTTGAACTCGGCTTGATTCTTTGTATGTTGCAGAACTTGTTAAACGTTGTTGGTTGGTTTGACCTTCGCCAAGACACAAAAACTGGGTGGCAGGGAACTTGGTTATTATCTCAGATTTTCTTTTCTTCGCAGATTGTGGTCCTTCCCCATCACTTTCATCTTCGGTTGTTCTCGGCGAGAATTGAGTGCAGTTGTCAGTTATTTCCATAATCTTGAAACTCTTCAGCATACTGTTTTCTGCTCGAAGAGCGGAAAGTTCTGCAGTCATCTTTGAATTCTCATCAAGAACGCACGACAGTACCGTTTCTAATTTCGCGTATCTCTCGCTTATGTCATGCAGCTGTCCTTCCATTCTGTGCCTTGAAACATTTCCGTTTTCAGATCTAAAGCGAAGCAGTTCTCCCTCTACCGCTTCTCTTGTTTCAATTGCGTCCGACAGCTCGATTTCAAGTCTTGCTTTTTCACTTTCAAGTTTTTTCTTGGCCTCCTCTATTGAATTCTTTTCTTCCAGTAAATCTTGCACGTTTTGCTGGAGTTCCTCGTTTTCCTCGTCATTAAGAATCTGTTCCTTTAAAACGGCTTCGTTTTGAGTCTGCAGTATCTCCACCCTTGTTCTGAGTGACTCGCATTCACTTAGCAAAGAGCTGATTTCCCTTTTCATGGACAGCTCTTTTTCCACAAGCAAGCTAATTTCAAGTTGGCTTTTCTCGTTTTCCTCAGCACTTTGTTGCAGTTCAGACTTTAAACTGGAAATCGTCCACTCTAACTCATGTCTTGTGGTGGGAGCAGCCTGTGTGCTATCGGGGAGAACCTTTCTGTGACTTCTACGTATCTCCAATGCTTCTCCAAGCTCGTTATCTAATTGTTTTTCATCGAGGCGTTCAACATTTAACTGGATGTTTGGCGCCGACTGTTGGTCAGCCTTGGTGTCTGATTCCGCTTGAAATTTGCTGTGTTCTCGTTCGATGATGTAGTTTTCTTGACCCACGGATAATACCAAAGACGTTTGGTGCTCTTGCAATGGTGGCTCGTTGGCTTCAACCTGTGTACCTTTATTCTTTTCGTTATTCATGGGAGATCTGATGTGTTCTTTCTCCTCGTCAGGAGTGCTCTGATCGTTCGGCGAGTCTCTTTCGAAGTCTGCTATGCAGAGATTTAATGTTCCATTTCTTTCGAGGTCTGTGTCAAGATCATCAACATGACTCACCACAATTATTGGAACAGGAACTCCCCTAAAGCTGTTTCTTTCAGTTACCTCAAGCTCTTCATAGTTGATTTGGATTTGTGAGTTCTTGGGAGCTTCTATTTCCACAGGCTTTTTATTTGCATCTTTATCTGGCCTATGAGACCCACTTCCTGCCTCGGCTGGAAGTAGAGAGCCTTTTTCCTCTTCACGTTTGCTGGTTTCTTTGCACACATATGCTTCGTCTGAATCCTTTGCGTCTGTTTGTGTTGTGCTGTCTTCTACACTTGTGTCATTGGCATGGATAGGGGGATCAACAGCTGATTCAGTTTGGACACTTTGATCTTGGAGACTTTTCACATTTGAATTCCGATTCATGGATTGCTTCCGCTGCTTCTCGATTGATCGCAATTGAAGCTTGGTATTTTTTAGTTCATCTGTTAAATTGTTATTCTCATCTTTCCATTTCTTTATCTCGTCCTTAAGCTGGTTGTTTACAACTTGCAAGTCGTCGTTCTCCGTTCGACAAGTGCGCAACTCCAGTTCTACTTGCTCCATTTCTACGAGCTTGTTCTGACAGCTCTGAAGATCCCGTCTTAACTCATTCTTCATCTCTGTTTGACAAAGCAGATCTTTTTCAAGCTCAGTAATCAGCTTTTCTGCTTCTGTGCTCTTCCTTCGGATATCTCCAAATTCTGACTCGATCTGTTGTAATTCACGAAGTTTTTCTTGCGCTTTACGGCAATCTGATTTGGTATTTTCAAGTTCTTTAAGCAAACTTTCCTTTTCTTGACTGTAGGACGAAAGTAAGTGTTTCATCTCTTGTTCTTGTTTCAGGCAAGACTCCTTATTTTGCCTTAGATCACTTTCGATAACGTTTCGTTGATATGTTGCCGCCTCCAACTCTTCCAGCAAACTCTTTCTTTCCTGTTTCAGGAGTGCATTTTCTTGTTCTTGTCTGTTGACATCTTCCTCACTATCAGTATTGGTTTCAGAATGGTCTTTCTTCTGTTTCAAGCCACTCTCGATGGCTTCCTTTTGGCATTTCAGACCTTCCAATTCTTTTGTTAGCCGCTCCACTTCGCTTCGCCAGTGATCAACATCAGGTTGGGATGGGTCCAACGAACAGCTCTCACTTTCCCGCACATCCTTTGATTGATATCCCGTACTCTTATTCTCATCATCTTCACTATGGCTTTCTTTCCTGTGATCTTTGCTTGTGAGTTCTCTTTCATCACAATCGCTCTCGCTGTCACTTGATATCATAACACTTTTCTTCAAGTCTACGACCTGCAATGCAGTTGACGTTTTGTTCTCCAGTTCATGCACCCTCTCGCGAAGAATTCCAAGGACGTTTTCTGTTTCGCTTACTTTAGTCTTTAAAGTCGTATTTTCTCGTAGTGCTTTTGAAAGAGATTGCTCTAGCTGCATTTGTGCTCTGGCGAAGTATGACGCTTTCTTCTCCAGTAATAAATTCTCTTTTGCCATAACGGAAAAACCTGCTTTAACGTCCTCTGTCAAGGGAGCGCTTTCTTTTTCACTCTCTGACTCAGTATTTGTCCCTTGGTCGCGGCTGGTAGTCAGTGTAATGCCCCTTGCCTCGCTTATTTCTTTGTTTTCTTGTGGAGGGTCGTCGAGGGTTTGTGTTGCAATCGATACGCCCTCTGAATGAGCGACGTTATCACCATTAACCTCTTTCCTTAGATTGGTAAGTTCATTTTCCAGTTGAACCTTTTCGTCTTCAAGCTGCACAACTTTCTGTCGCAAATCTGTATCAGTCCCATGACCCTCTGTTGTAGAAACGTGTTTACTTTCCTTTGACGCACTTTGCTCGTGTTTTGTCTTCGTTTTCAATTTGTTCTCCACACTGGCTGTTTTTCTGTGGTCATCTTTCCTCCGAAGCGTCTCGTTTACTCTCCCCTTTAAAGCTTTGTTTTCTTTCTTTAAAGACTCATTTGCAATCTCCAGTTCTTTAACCTTTCCTTGGGAAGTTGCCAGTTCACTTTCAAGGTGTTGGTGCATGGTTCGGAAATTTTCAACCTGATTTTGTAAGGAGGCGGCGTTTCTTTTCTCTGTGGAACTGATTCGCTCCTTTTCTTCGCTGATTATCACAAGTTCCTTATTCATATCTGCTATCTGCTCTTGCAGTTTTCTGTTGTGGTTTTGTACAGTTTCAAGTTCTTGCTTCAGTAGAGATTTCTCGTTCTCAAACGATTCCTTGTTGAACTGGTGATCTGTCATGGCTTTACTTGTGTGCTGAATTATGTCAACCTCTTGTGTAAGGCGGTCATTCTCTTCGTGGAAACAGTGAAGCTCCTTCTGCAAACTCTCCAATGCCTTCGTCTTTATTTCCAACTCCTTTATTAATTTATTAGAACCTTCGCATTCGTGTTCAAGCTTTTGGTTTAATTCTCGAAGTCGTGTTAGTTCCGTCTCTAACTGCACTTGTTTTTCCTCCAGCTCTTTCCTTTGCTGTTCTTGTGTTTGGGCTTTCTCTGTTGCATTTTTGATAACCTCGAGTTTCTCCTTGAGCTTGTTGCATTCGTCTTGAACCCGGGTTAGTTCTTTCTCCAAAAGTCCTTTCTCTTTTTCTAATAATTTCGTCTGTTTTTCGATTTCCATTGTATCGAATGTGACTCTTTCGCTCATTCCTTCCTTGTTTGCAGATCGTTGTTCAAGATCCAATGCTAATCGGTCTTCATTTACCAGTGTCGTGTTTTTCAAAATTTCTATCTGTTTTTCGAGAACTTCCTTTACATTAGTTATATCTTCTAATTCCGTTTTTATCTGTTTATGATCTTCGGTAATTATTGCTAATTCATCTCGAACGATCTTAAGTTTCTCTTGGTCTTCTCTGTGTAACTTTTTGTAATTTTCCAGTTCTTCGAGGCTCTCTAGTTTTATCGTGGCCTCTTCATGTTTTTCAGTTTCTTCTCTCATTCCAGCAGGTCTTGTTTTTGCCTCCGCGGCATGCTGTTGTTGAATCTGTTTCCTTATTTCAACTATATCTTTTGTGAGTTGCTCTTTTTCTTTTTCCAACATAGCGATCGCCGTGACCGTTTCTCTTCTTTCTTCACGTGTGGTCTCCAGTTCGTGCTGTAAAACGTTATTTTCCCTGAGTGCATCCTCTAGCCGTTTTTCCAAGATCTCTTTACAAACACTTGCCTCGTGAAGGTGGAAACTCTCTTGTCGCTTCTGGTTTTTGAGCGTGTTAATCTCATCTTTGATGGTCTCACATGAACACCTCATCTCCATCAGTCGTATTTCCAAGTTTGCAGCTCGCTCGATGTTGTCATTAAGCTGAGTATTTAACAAGTTCCTCTCGGACTCGCTTTGATGGAGATCGCTTTTGAGTCTCTCGCAGTCGTTGTTGGCACTTCTTAATTCAAATTCAAGCTTGAGTTTTTCGCTTGTAACTTTCAGTAGATCCTCTTCAAGTTTTCTCATCTTAGTTTCATTGTCAGTCGTTTTACCGAGTTCTGAGTCTTTCGCAGCTTGCTGCAGTTTTGCTGGATGTCGCTGACCACCTCTCGTCATCTCAAGTACTTCAATTCTTAATTGTTCGTTCTCGGCCTTGAGGCGAGTTATTTGGTCTTCGAAAGACCTTTCTGTCAATTTGGAGTTTTCTGTCTCGCTCGTTAAATGGCTAACCCTTTCTTCCAGCGTTGTTTGTATTTGTTTGGCTTCTTCCAGTGCACTCAATAATTGATTCTTAGTCTTCACGGTTTGAGATAATTCTTCTTCGGCTATTTTCAGTTTTGAATTGCCAGCCTCCAGCTCCCTTATTCGCTCCTCTAAAGTCCACTGGAGGTGTTCGAGGTCTTGCTGTGTTCCATTGATAGATTTGTCATCATTAAACACGTCTTTCTTCAAAGTTTTATTCTCAGATGTCGGTATATCTATTCCGTTTTCCTTCTCAGTAACTGCCTCTTGATATTGTTGACGAAGGATTTCGTATTCTTTGGTCAATTCAGCGTGCTTCTCTTCCAATAACTTGTATTCATCATTTGCGTTTTCAGTGCAATCTCCTATTTCTTGTACGGTGTCATCTTTGTCTGAAGGAGTTTTACAGTCCTCCTCGGCCGCCACATTCTTCGTATTGTCAGTAAATACCTTGGTTTCAGCTTGTAGTTTGTCTAAGAGATCATGCGCACCCTCCAAGTCTTGTCTGTACATGGCAAGGACGTTTTCGCTCTCTGCTAGCTGCTGTTGCAGATAACCATTCTCAAGTTTCAGAAGCTGATTTTCGTGTTCCGTCTGTTTGCTTTCATCTGCGGGAGATTCTGCTATGGAAGAAGACGTGTCAGCAATCTCGTCTTCACTTGTGTGGGTAATGGTGTAAAACTTTTTACTAGGTGTTCCAGTGAATGATTTCCCTCTCTGGTTCATCTGATGCTTGCGGGAATATTCAGCGATTGTCGTCTCGTCATGGGCATTCTGTGTGGCTAGGGCAAGTTCTGTTTCAACTTCCATTACCCGGGAGCTAAACCTAGACAGCTCTTGCTTAAGTTTATCTTCTTCGTTCTTCACTTTGGAGTATTCGTTTTCTAGCGCTTCTTGATATTCTGCCATACCTGCTAGCTCTTTCTGCAAGTTTGAGTTGAGACGTTTCTGCTCGGACATTTCGGATTCCAACTCAAAGAGTCGTTCCTCGTAGTCCTTTAGCTCTTTCTCTTTTCTAAGCTTTTCCTCGTCAATTGAAAACCTGTGCTCGAGTAGCTGACTCTTTTCTTTTTTGATGGCTCCTAATTCAAGAAGTGCTATTTCTCGCTCCTTTCTTACCAGCTGATTCTCTTGGTCAAGTCGTTGGCATTCCTTACTCATCGATTCCTGCTTGCCTTTTAAAGCGCCCAACTCGGATTCCATTTTCGATATCTCCGTTTCTAACACTTTGTTGTTTTTTTCGAGTCTTGTGCTCATATAGGCAATTGCTTCTATATCTTTCTCGAGTCGTGTTGCTTTTTCTCGATACTTTTGAAGCTCCTCTGCTATATTCGAGTTGGTATTTCTCAAATCAGTAACTTCACCAGTCAGTCTGACCTTTTCTTTCGTGAGTTCCGCGATTTCTTGTTTGAATCGACTGCACGCATCCTCGCTGCTTTGAAGGGCAGCCTTCATCTTGAAAGATTTTTCTTCAACAAATTTCTGTGACTTTTCTAGACGAGCTTTCTCTTGAGTAGCTTTCCCCAGTTTTACTTTTATCTCTGCGTTCTCTTCAATAAGAGCAATAAACTCCATTTCATTTGAGGTAAGCTGTTTTTGAGGCGGAGTTCGGAGGTCAATTTTGGGAACCTTTGCCTTTGTCGGTTGCTTTAATGATGCTTTTACTGATGTCTTTGTTGGAGACGTCGGTGGATTATCTCTTCGCGAGTGTTCCATAGTTTTGCTAGCAGCGTTTGCACCATTGCTATCTCTTAAGACCCTTTCTATTTCCAATCTTAGAGCCGCTATCTTTCCATCGAGTATCTCGTTTTGAGTTTTGACGGCAAAATACTGTTGCCGCACTTGCTCGCAGGTTTCCTTCTCCTCAACAATCTGGTTTTCCAGGTTTGTTATGGTCTCCTGTGCCTCTGCTAACTGTCCCTTCTTGTGGTCAAGCTCCTCTTCTAAATCCTCGTTGGTTTCTCGAGCTTCAACTAACTCTTGTTCAGCTTTGTGCAACTTCCTCTTAAGTTCTTGTATTTGTTTGACAAGGGCTTCTTTCGACTTGCTTCCTAGGTCTTCAGTGACATCGTTCCCTAAGCCGGCTTTGCTTCGTTGACCGTTGCTAGCAGCTATTTGTTTCTTTCCTCCTTTGCTTGGCGATGATGCTACAAATGCCTTCTCTTTCGCTGGACTTGCGCAAGGTGAACGCAGGCTTCGAGCAAGTTTCGTGATAATGATCTCTTCATCACTGTCATCAATGTTCGCGTCGGAAAGTGTCGGCTCTTGATCATCAGACAGTTCATCTTCACTCGCGATTTCCACGTCGTGGTTTGGCATGAGCGTGTAAATCTTCGAGATATTTTCCATACACGTTTTTAAGAACGCCTCTCTGGTTTCATTGCCATCAGACATCTGCGAACTGTTTTCGCTGTCGTTACTTTCGTGCGACGCTTCCATAACGTCGGAGAGCTCAGGATATCCTCTTTGTGGTTCCTTGGGTGACTCAAAAGTGGGTTTTGACACGGCATCCGCATCAGTAATGTGTTGTAAATTTTCCTGGCTTTTAGATCTTTTGACGTCGCTTTCCAAGTTGGATTTTTCAAGCTTAAGATGGAACAGTTCAGATCTGAGTTTTGTCACGTGGTGTTTCATTCCGAAGAGTTCTTCTTCAACCTTCGTTTTCTCCTCCATGGTTGAGAAAAGCTCTGTTTCAAGAATGGTCGTGTCTTCATGGATATCAGAGATTTCCTTTTCCAGTTCTGTTTTGGTGTGTTTGAGATTCTTTAATTTCTCTCTTCTTGGGGACATGGAACCCTGTGGCGAGCCAAACCCATTATCCTGACTTTTAAGGACGATTTTCTTACTTTCGTTGGAAGCGGATGATTTGCCATTTCCTTTTAAGTGTAACTTCTCGTCCTGTGGTGTATTTGGCGACAAAATGCCTCGAGACAGGTTTTCCTGGGTACTACCTTTTTCCTGGGCATCCCTGCTCGGAAATGTTCTTCTGTCCTCAAGCGTCCCACACACTTGTCTCAACTCCAAAAGCTCTATCACTAAGAGACAAGCTAGCAGAGCCTTATCAATGATCACAAACCGAAGACAGTTTTCCAGGATAGTGTTCAAGTCTTCAGAGTTGGCCCACATATCTGCTTCACTTAGACCTAAAAATTAATTTTTGACACACGTGTAAGATTGAGATGCGAAGTTTGTTGTTCTTTGATCAAGACATGTTTTTGTGCCTTTCTAGTAGATACTGGAGACCGATGAAAAGTAATAACCAAAATGACAGTCTCAAGGCAAAGATAACAAATTGTAAATTTGGTTACTCACCAGGCATATTATTGCGTCGAAACATGATCAGCTTGGTAAGCTTCCTTCCCAACTCATTCCACTGTGGGCATTGTTCTGATGATGAAAAAGAATAACAATTTCGTCAGAAAAAAGCATGTGATGTAGCAATTGAATGGAAGTCACGACCTGTTGCTGCGACCTCGCTTATTGAAAAATCGATTCGTAGCGTTCACACTGCACATAAGTTCGTGCTGTAATACTTTGTCTCTACCAACCTTCGGTCTTAGTGATTTGTTCCTCAAATAGTGTGGACAGCAAACTAAGGACTTGTTGTTCCACTTTCTCCTTGGAACTTGTCAACTTTGTTAACAGCGCCTTGGTTTTAATCATAGCCTCGTCCTGGTCGCGTGTAATTGGCTTTACGTCACTGGTAGGAACTGAGCATGAGCGGCTGGTGGGCTGGGTACCAGGAGATATTGCCGTTCTGTCCTTACTCTCTCTACCCATAAGTTTACCGAGCATTCTGCGCACGCCACCCGCTAGACCAGAGGCATTATCATCAGTACCGCTGTTGTACATGGGCAGACTAACACACGGTTCTTGGGGGACACCCCTGGGGGAAATTTTTATGGAGCAGTCTTTGGAAAACAATTCCACTGAACCTGCCCTAGAAAAATTAAACTGTAGGTATTCTTTAGCTTCGGACGCTGCAAGTTTTCTTTCGTTCGCATCCAGTTCAGAGTCGAGATGCAAGTCCAACAGCTGTAAGAAACACCCAGCGTTGTTCAGGAGCGTCTCCTGAGTGTCTGCTAATGCTAGGTGACTTTTAACCTTGGCTGGTAGTGAGCTGTCTGAAAGAATGCTTTTCGCTACATCTGGGTTTTGTAAATTTGCCAGCAGTTCCATAGACATAAGTTCAGCCAGCAGAACAGCCTCGACATCAGGAGCAGTTCCTATTGGCTGAGAGACCTGTTTCTTGAGGCACACCAGCTCTGTTTGCAGATTGTTCTTTTCCTCCTTCTCTCGTTGGACGCTTTTGGAAAGATTAGCAATCACTGACACTAACTTCTCGTGCTGTGGAAAGGACAAAAAATGATAAAAGTGAAACACATTTAGGTGGCAGCCAGAAAAGCGTGGGAGTATAAGAGATTTTCCCGTGGAACTACACAAATTATTGCGCGCTCAATAGTCAAGTTTTGTTGTCAACAAGCGGACAGACACATGAAGCTATACTTTATAGGATAAGATATCGTGAAAGAAAGAACAAATGGACGTCATTTTTTCATGCGTCTGTGTTGTTATTGACAATGAATTTCGCCATAACATTGTCAAAGAAGCTGCGGATCCACAGCTTCCTTGACAATGGAATAATGAAATTCCGATCAATAACGGGACAGACGCATGAAAAAATGACGTCAATTTGTTAAGATGACATCATCATCATTTGTTTGTCGATAACCGATATAAGAATGCATAACAGATGGCGCTCCCTCTCTCATTTAATCCCGTTTTTGGTCGCTGTTATTTTTGTAATTTGGTAAACTGAACAAATTGATATTAACACTTACATCTTTCCCAGCGAAGTTCTCACTCTCTTGATAACAGCTTATCG
>Ga0126343_10001370_pt1 | contig 11308 bp, 5 predicted proteins | sample Cyp2metagenome_FD_92531 | JGI IMG/M metagenome (GOLD analysis project Ga0126343, IMG submission 92531) | Coral microbial communities from Lord Howe Island, Old Settlement Bay, Australia - Cyphastrea 2 metagenome | ecosystem: Host-associated > Invertebrates > Cnidaria > Coral ... | reverse complement strand
TAAGAGAGAAAATAAACCCCGACATAAAATATTGAAAAAAAAGATTAGCCTTTCTTTTCAAGAAAAGTCTAAGCATATAAGATAAGTCTCAATTACTTGGCGTTTGAAATAACCAAACAAAAACCATCAATGAGTGAATTTATTCAGTTGTATTCATTACACGACGAAATTTGCGCGCAATCCTATAGGCACTCGCAGAATATGAGGGGAGCAGAAAATTAAGAGCGTTTAATTTTTGAATCTGTCATAACAAAGCTATTAGTAAATAATATTGGGGAATTAAAATTACATTAATTAGTATTGATTTCAAAGAAGTATTTTCACGTTGCGTTGTGGTGAACCATCAGGCAGACCACAAAATGTGCAGGAGTGAACCACCTCACGGCTTCACTTTGGCTCTCTTTACTAATAACATACATGAAAAAATTACTCGATTCTGCTTGGCTGAGAGCAGAGCAGTTCAAGTGTAACACCAGTGCAAAAAGTGTAACACCAGTGCAAATTACACATCGTAATTCTGAGTCATGATTGACTGAAAAAAGACTATGATATCACGTAGAATGATGACGAAAATTTTGTGCAGAAGCTTCGAATGAGAAAAAATGGCTTCAAGAAAGATCTTCCGGCACTTCTTCCGTTGGGAATTGTATTCAGCAAATTGTAGGCTCAGACTCCAAATTTACGAACTATTTAATGAACTAACCTCGTAATCCTGAACACACAATAAACGACGAATGACAATGGCTAGAAACGGTAAAGAAACTAGACTCGAAACTCCAAAAACAGCAGCAAGGTTGGCCTAAATTCTCAAACACGGCAAAAACATACAATAGAGATGAAAATCTGGAGAGTACAAATGTAGGCGCGAGCACATTCTATGCCACGATTGGCTAATTAAAATCACCTGAGAAAACAGAGAAGAGAGATTCAAAACATCCTCCGCGCAAATTTTTTCATGTTTATACCAAGCGGCTCGTGCAATTTCAGAATAACTTACTCGTGCAAATTAATTCCAAATTGTACTCGAAACCGCACAGTTTTTCATTTTTAATGATACTATGTCTGAAAATTTGGAAAATAAATAGACAAGAGAGAAAATATCGCTGTTATCATGACGAACCAAGCCTTTGAAGTTCGGCCGGAGCAATATTACAAAGTGCATTCTCTTCAAGTTGTGCTAAGCATTGCTCCTTCATGAAAGTGTTCGCAATTTTAATGTGACGAAGATTTAACGAAACTATGACAGTGCGAATTTCAGTGGTTTCTGAAGGACGTTTTATTTCCGAAACTTATCAAGAAAAAAAAAAAAATAATTGCGATAGTCCATCAGAGAAACTAAAAATTCTATGCTGTTTGGTTTTCTTTCTTTTTGATCTTGTATTTGTTTCTATCCTTATGACGAAAGGTATATTAGTATAATCCTACCTCAGAGAATTTTTACGACCTGCCTTCCTGTGCAACGCACTTAGTGATCTATCACTGAAAAAGTGGACTTGGTTTGTTTCCAAAATGAAAAGATGCCGCATACGTATTTCGTGTTTCGTTCAGTTTACAAAAAAACTTTTTGGATTCTACGTCACTCTATTTCCTTCCAAATTTTGCCTTTCATTAGCTTTCATTGGTTCAACGACGCATTAATATTCAACCTCTTTATCATTTACGGCAATGGACTAGGAAATGACGCACAGGTGACTTTCACTAGAGACTAGAGAAGTGTATGCCAAACTCAAATTGCAAGTTTTTTTTTCGAAGTTTCTGTCGCCTGAGGTGAACCAAACAATAATTGACAAACAACTAACTCTGTCCCTGTGCGATTAACACGTTCTGTATTCTAATCATGTTTTTATTATTTAGGGGAACTTCTCCTTTACTAACTAAACATCAGTTATGTTAATGGTAAATCTTTTACTAAATGAATTATCAACTGAAGAGATCGATTTCATCTAAGCTAATAATATGATCACGAAACATATTTCCTCCGAGAAACAGATTCAGTTTATATCCTCTCTTTTAGCTTTTTTTAATTTAAAATCCCACACTGGTCGCTGAAAGGATATTGCAAGGAGATTTTTTAAGTAATTTTAGTGTGTTGTGGTCATCCGCAATTGAAACAAAAACCGACTTTAATGATTGCGATGACAGATCGGGCTGCGGATTTTTTATTGCAATAAAAAGGATTAGCTTTGTATTTAATATTTTTTGATATCCCGTAAACTATTAACACTTGAATTGATTAATTAGATGTCTATCGGGACAGCTTGCTCGTGCTTACCGAAAAATGAAAAGATCTAAATGAGAAGATCTAATTTTCTGTGGCGAAACTATTATACATCAGGCATGCTTAATGCTGACTTAACAGATAAAAGGGGAGCTCCACAATATGTTTATTTATTTATTCGTATTCCTTTACTGGACTGAAGCAAGTAGACTAGAAGCAGTAAGCGGAAATCGGTCTGAACTCAAGAAGAAAACAAATAGATTTTACGTAGCACGATGAAACGCCGAAATTGATGCATACAGCAATAAAATAGTATTGGAACAAGCTCAAGTGCGATCCATTAATTCAATCTTGTTCATGATTAATCCGAGAGACGCATTTAAGAGCGTAAGAACGATCCAGATTTCAAAGCTGAATTGCCCTCAGTAAGTTCATCCGAGTCTGCATTTTCAAATCAAGCACTCCGAGCAAACAACTTGGAAAATTGCGCACGCACCCGTATGGGACAAGCTCGAGGGGTTTATCACATCTCCTGTGGGGCTCCGCTTTTGTCGAATTTTTTACCTTCTTATTGCCGTTCCTGACATCTTAGGCTTGAATCTGCATCCAGTTCTTTCTTCTATCGCCTTCTCTTTTTAAAACAATCTACCCCTCCTTTACAAAGGCGAACTTTCTATGAAGAAAAAAACAATGCAATGTTGAGCCGGGCTATACATAGGAGAAAAGCAATCCATTCGCTTTGTGACAAGCCAAGCCAAAAAACTGAAATGGAGACCGCTTCACGAAGCTATGTTCTGATGTTAAACGACGCGGGGAATTTTTGTGAGGTAATTTAGGCAAGACACTGAGGCAAAATCGTAGCGTGTTTGGAGGCACGATCCACAGTGATCCAAATGAACAATAGGCATCATCTTTTTTGTGTCAATGAATTACGTCAGAAGCGTCATTCCAAACTGTGTCAAAGATTTGGACATGTAATACGTCACGAAAAACATGATCTAACGAAGCACTAGCTTCAACAGTTGCATGATTCTACATTAACTATAATTTATGGCGGACGTGGTATGCGAACACTCACGCACAAAATAATGTTTCATCGAGTTGTCATCATGTTTTTAATAAGGATTTTGCTTGACGTTTTCTGACACTTCTAGTAAAAACTTCATCGGCTGGCAACAACTTTCAGTAATTTCTGTTAACCTGAATTTGACTTCAACTGATCAAGCGTTTTTGTAAAGGAGCAGTCGCTCTGCCTGATAATTGAGTTCAAACCGTTGTGCTTGATTGACGATTTTCATTAAACGCAATACGCCATTTTGCTGATGCTATTGTTGGGACTCAACCAAGCAAGAGGTACCAAGACTCTAGTCTTTTGGGCTTTTTTAAAAGGCTTCTGCTTCCAGAACAATTCAAGATCTTCTCTAATCTTCTCCAATCTAGCAGCGATTGCCCACGCACTTATGTAGTTTATAGGCAGCCATGTGTGGGCCACACGAGACGAACTGACCTTGGAGGATAAATAACTGTTTCAGAATATAAACCCAAACACGTCAGTACATGCGAATTTCAAAAGGAAACAACAAAGTCCTTGAAACAATAGAGGTCACACTTTAGTGAACTTGAAACCCAAACAGGATTTTTGTGGGAGAGTCAGAACAAGACAGGCTAGTGGACAAACCCAAACATGACTACCGATCGGGTATTAATCGTAGCTCAAGCACTCTTGAAAAATTAGGATCAACAACTTGAGATCAAAAGACTCTCTGAGTGAGTGGTCGGGCCTTAGAACGACAAGACCAACATGGTAATTACAAAATGATAAACAGTCGTTGATCACGCATGCACCAAGAGTACTCATTTCTAAACGAGTTTGAAGATTCGTAACATGGCCCCCTTCTAAGATTAAGCATCGACCCCGATGCTAAGAAAAAAAGGAAGATAAATTAAAATACTTAGTGATCGATCACCGAAAGTTAAGCCAACAAACTTATGAATTTGCATAGGCACTTATTGCATAGGCACTTAATAGCAGTTAAAAATGTAGCGAAATGAATCAAAACAATATGAAAAATACCAAAACATCAAGAGGTAACACAAACAATACGTAATGAACTAATCCCACTGGTAACTAAAATTACGAAAGTAGCAACACAAATTCAATATACATAAAGTTCAGCTCTTTTCGAGTTCCTCCATTTTGTTACGGGTAATGATTCATTCAAGAGGAAAACGGGGAAATAATCAGTCATCTCCTAACTGATTTAGACGATATTCAATCGAACTTCGAAAGTCAAAGGGCGCTCTTGCAGACATCAAATCATCAAATTCTAAAATTTCTCCGTCTTCCAAACTTGAAGCAAATAACATCAAACTACGGGCTAGGAAAAGGTATCCTGAAGCTCTTAGAGTAAGGAGAAGCTCATAAAACTTCGTGATGAGCTTATAAACGGATGCTCTTAGAGTAAAGAGAACCTCTCCAGTCCCTTGTGGGGGCAAAATTAGAAGTATCTAATTAATTAATGCAGCCATTTTTGCCCGAGTGATTACCTCTTGCCCCCACATTTGCCGGTACCTTATACTGCTGCTTATAAGCCCCTCTTCCTCCAGCAAACGGTTCAGCCAGCGAAAACAAGTAAGTGATGTCACCGTGGGCCGTTGGGCAAATAAGGTATGCCAAGTAACTAGTCATCTAGAGCCCGGATTTCCCACGGCCAAGCGAAAAACAGAGTGAGGCTGGGTACTGGAATAGTTAACTCGTAACGATCCCAGTGGCATGCAACCTCATTCCCAGGTTCTCTCATCTTCAGTTTGTGATTGTTGACTACTGGCTTGAAAACTCGCAAATAAGTCGATTGAAAGCGCGCGATTTTTACCGCGTCAAACAGAACCGTGATAAAACATTAGTATATACTAAAACAGTGGATAGCGTTGAAGGCACGCGCTCATTGGTTCGTCAAACTCCATATATCTTGTGCTATTTACCTCCGAGCAACTCGAGAGAAAATGGTGTCCCGGTTTGCATCCGTGACAAGTGAAGAAACGATCCAAATTAATTTTTTGTGGTGTACATTATCTCACTGTTTTAGTATATACTAAAACAATTATTCACCTCAGTGTCGGTGGTTAGCGGTGGCTATTTACCTCGCCGTTCGCGGCTCGGTAAATATCCGCCACTAACCACCTCCACTTCGGGGAATAGTTGTTAAATATACCGTTCGCTGAATGGATGAATAAACCATAGGTAACACAATTTGATACATTTATTACTTGCCTATTCAAAATATTGTTGTTTGAATCAGTTATTTTGCTACAGTTAAATTGCGCTAAGCCGAGTGCTGCAAATCGAAACTAGTCAATCATAATTTCAGCCAGTTTTGCTCGGACTCACGGATTCACAATATTCCATTAACTCGTTTCTCCACTGGAAAATCTTTACTTGTGTAAAATTACGGCTGGTGATTCAGTTTTTGCGAACATATGGGTGGCAAAAAAATGCTAAAGTAGCGACATTTACATTCAACATCTGACGGGCAGTGCTTGTCTTGCTTTCGATTCTATTTCCTACAGAGTCCCCGTAAGATTTTTATACCACCGGTTCAGTAAGATTATGCAAAACTGCGTCGAAAAAAAGCCATTTTTATCATTTTTATGACCTTTTTTTTGCGATTGTTTATTCCGTGCACAATTTCCTGTTACCCAAACTTTCTGACTCGATAATGGAACACTTGCTGAGATGATAAAATTTTATTCACGATCACAACATATATGAATGTATATTTACATACAAGACAACGATTTAAGAAAAGCCGATTCTCCGTCAATATCTTTCTTAACTTTTAAATTTTACTATCTCGAGTTTGAAGGATGAAACATTATCATAGAGGAACTGTTTAACATGAGACTCAGTTCACAAAGACCTATTTTTTCACTATGATCATTAATATAAAATTATTTGGTCAAACCCGTAACAAAATCTATTTCGGTTTAAAAGTCTTTTTTGACCCAAGCACAAATGCTCGATTTGCTCCTTAAATATCGGCAAATGATATTAATAGACATGTAATATACTGTTGATAAATACTTATTCCGATTTTATGTACATGTCGGAGCTAAACAATTCACTTATCTGTTTATTAATTTCCGAAACTTCAACCAAAGAGAGACAATCAACGTAAATCAATCGGTGTACCTTACCATAGCAAAAAACAAAGGTTTTGCCGGTCAATCTTTGAAACAAGGTTTTTAGTTTTGCTTCCAGCGCTGCACAAAACAGATGTAAATATTTCATACTGACTCATTACTGACACGTAAAGAAAAACTCTTTTATTCTTTTGCCTGGTATCGCGGCAGTAAATATTATTTAACGGGAATTTTTAACGCCTAAATGAAAGGAAAATTCTGTCAATGGATTGTGATTAAGTTTTGACCGACGCTGCATTCAGCACGGGATGGATTTTTGACGCCGGAAAATTCGTCCAGATTGGTAAGACTAAGAGACATGTTTATCTTCCTAACAACACTAAACAAAAATCAAGTGTGTCACGAGTTCACACGTATTTCAAACGGTTTTCTGGTCACGTTTTAGGAAACTGTACACGGGCTAAGAAAGGATTGGAAGAAGGAAAATCAAGGACTCATTTTTCCGGCAATAAAATGGCGCCTTTATGTCTCAAATCACTTACAGTAAAAGGTTACACGAGATTTGTGTCACAAATTCAGTCACTTGTCCGCATGGGTTTCTCGCTCTCAAGTGCGAATACGGCCAATCTTGTTTTCGAGATGAATATTTGCTCTGCCTAACATAAAAATTAACGGCTTCCGGAATTGCAGCGATAATTTCGGATTAGTCACAGTACGAGCCACTGATAACGTTGAATAATTCTTAAACCTGGCAGATTTGAATAAACATCTATTGAAGACTTTCAGGACGGCGATAGGTTAATGAGTCTGTTACTTTCGTGGGAGCAAATTGAACTTCTCCAATAAGATTATCCAATGAACAATACAACGCTGGAAAAACAAAGGAGGTTCAACGAAAAAAGCTTTTGGGCAAAATAATAACAAAGCTTCAAAAGCGTAATTGCGCACCGAGGTATTTACCATCTGTACGTGTTAATAGAATGATTGTTCAGAGTCAAACTCTGCCTGCGTAGCATCACCGTATTTCCTCGAAATTTGGCTACTGAAGGTGCGCACGAATTTTTTTTTGCCCGATATTTATTCAAGATATAAGGCGGCGTGAAAAGAAACTTTCCACCGCCATATTCGGAAGTTGGTTATCAGAAAATTATACAAGTACGTGGTGAAAATTGAATCAAAATTAGGCGCTTTCTTTTCAATCTTTCGTTGATAGGTTGAGGAGAATGCCTAATATTCTCTTTGCTGGTGAACTCTAACAGTCAGAAGAAAGTTGCAACCAGCGGTACTGGCTCGCTCTTGGAACCTGAAATACGGCAGCGCAATGGATACAAATGTGACTTTATTCAACAATCGTTCATCGAATGACACATATCAACCAGCAACAATCACCACCGTCCTTTTTGCGTTCGTGATAGCGACGGGTTTTCCAGGGAACGTGCTAATTGTGACCGCGATTATCGCCCGTCAGCGACTCAGAACCCCTTGTTACTGTCTGGTTCTCAGCATTGCTATAGCGGACCTGGGCATGGCTTTGATTGCCGCTCCCCAGCGCATTATAGAGAACTACATAGGCTGGCCATTTGGTAGATTCTTGTGCAACTTCCTCGTGTCCATCCCAGAGCTGTTTGTCAGCGTGTCTGTCATGACTCACACCGCAATCGCAATGGAAAGATACCGTGCAATTGTACAGCCGTTTAAGGGACGAATGAGCTTGAAGACAGCAAGAGTGGTGGTTGCCGCCATTTGGTTCGCCTGCTACATCACAGCAGCTTTACCTCAAGCTATCATGCTCGATCTCGTGCAACACCTAGATGGAAAATTTTACTGTGTTCCGATGTTCCCCTCGATGTCTGTCCGTCGTGTTTACGAGTTTTACCTGGTACTCGTGTTCATCGCCCTTCCGTTAATTTTTCAGTCTTGGTGCTACGTTAATGTGTTTGTTTTTGCTAGACGAGAATTAAACCTTTCGAGGAAAAACACAGATAATAAGGACGCATTTCAGCGTTGCAAGAAGAAGATTCGATTGGTTTTAGTTTTGGTTTCCCTTGTTGCCGTTTTTCAAATCTGTTCCATTCCTCGAGGTGCTTTAATGCTGATAAGAGAATTCGAAGGAGATGCCGTAATGGGGACAAACATGTTTTATTTTTATGCGGACGTGATTTCTCTTTTCGCGTATTACATAAAGCACATGATAAATCCTATAATTCTTTGGTCCACGAGTAGTGAGTTTCGATTTTGCTACGGAAATTAATTTACATTTGCTCAGTAAAAGATAACCTGGAATTTAAAATTCGACCCCATCTGCTTACTTTGGAGTTTTTTTTTTGTTGTTGTTCTTGTTGCAATGTAACAAAAATGTTCAAAGGAAAAGTCATATTTCAATGCCTCCAAAAATACCTTTTACTATGAATATATGAACTTAGTAAAAAAAATACGCCCGAAACCCCATTTAATTTATGATGAGCATAACTTTCTTTCAGTTTACTGGAAAGGAAAGAGAGAGGATTAAAAAGCCCAAACAAAAGACAAATTGTACAGCACGATCGTAATCATAGCAAGTTATTAAAAAACAGTAACTAAATATCTAACAACGGCTCGATGGTTTAAGTATTTTAATTTAATTTTGCACCTTAGACTCAAACACAGCGTTATAGTGAGAGATTAATCGTAGAAATAAATCGTGAGAAAGATTACGGTGAAATGCTAATTTGTCGTCTATTTTACTCATTCAATATATTTTACAACTAACTAATGGGATAAAAAAGCAGGTGAAATACAAGGCACCAATTACAGTTTAAGTGTTCGTTGTACAAAATTATCATTTAAATTATTGCATTATATTATTCGATAAATTCAAATTGTCATAACTCTTGGGAAAGGAGTTTTTTTATCTTTTTATCCTCCTGACTTTGCACTGAGAGGAGACTTAAATGACCTATGTGACGTCACTGGTTAATGAATAATGCTTCGTACGTGCATGAGTTAAATTTGAGGACCGCGAGATTTCGTGTCCTCAACTCACTAAAAAAATTACTCCTTTTGAACTTACCCCCCGATGCCATAACGAGCTTGAAATTGAAATATGAATAGAGGAGCTTCTATCGTGGTGTCTCAATAATAAAAATAAGTGTGGTACATCCATTAGGAAAAAAATCAAAAAAACGTGTAAAGGGGAAACGATAGTTCTCCAAACTGTACACAACTAAAAGCACTATTGTTCAAAGGAATTGTTTTGATATAGCGAATGAGGTTTGAGGAAATGTTGTGAACAAGGCAGATTCTGAAAACGACGTGTTTATTCTTGACAATCGGTCTGCGAAATATTCAATTCTCATACGATATGACAAGCGAAATATTCAATCCTCATACGACATGACATGCTACGATCTTCATTATGAATGATACGTATACTAGATATGCAACGCTTGCAAATGCCGTGGTATATTCACCAATTAGACCCGTAGTCCACAAGGGCTACGGGTCAATAACCCGTGAGGCGAAGGCGAACAGAAAAGGAATTGCCCCTAGACCAGCCCATAATAGACATCCGAAACAACAGAATTCGAAACGGCCACCGTTTCTGCGAAATGGGCTATTAATTTTGTTAAAAAGTGTTAAAGTATAATAATTTAGTGCCAAATTAAACACAATGTCTATTAATTTTGTTAGCCTCTGTATTTGCTATGAGAGCTATTGTTCTTATAATGATCTGTGAGGACGTTAGAAAGACGTATGGGGCATGACTGAGGATCCTGGAGAGCAATTAACAAGGAATCCAGGTTCGAGAAACAAGTGGACAAACTGCTTTGTACTGAGATTATTTGCATTGTGTTGCAAACTTCTGTGCGACTGTTTTAAAGATTTTCTTGAAAGAAAACCGCGAGCGCTCACATCGTAAAAAACTCTCCTGCTATCTTAAGTTTTTCAGGCGGTGGAAGACTGGAGAGAGAAAGAAACCTCTACCAAGGGGGTGAACGATAGGCAGGAGGAGGGATAGGCGTTACCTTGATCCGTTTTAAAAATTTTGTTTGCGTTATACCGTTGCGTTGTTGCTCCCGTACCAATAAACTCTCAATAAATCAGTTTCTTTACTTGTACCCTTGGCTTCTGGTGTGTTCAACAATATTTCTTGTCACTAGCTATGCTGGGCAACCCAGTTGGCCCAATTTTTAGTAATTAAAACACTATGAAAAACAGCTTTGCTGCCTAGCTAAATTTGTTACGTTGGAATCCAACCTCGTATATCACAATAGTTAGGACACTTAAAATTTCACAAAAACTAAATAAACACGATGATGATGCATATGGCTGGCAGCTTTCACCATCGTCTTATCGCAGAGAGTGAAAAAAGGAATGAAAGAATGAATAGTTTACCTTTGTCTCAGGTTGTCATTCATCTCTTTCGCGAACTTACAAGGAACAGGGAAAGCTACTACTTGCGTATCTTGCAAAATTCTGATCAGAGTATAAAGCTGAACCCGTACCTGGGCCTCTCGCGCTGTGCTGTGCTACATTATGTGGACAGGGCTAAAATAATGTCTGCGCATGTTCAAATTGTCTGCGCAAAGTGGCGCGCGGCATGAACAACCTAACAAACAGCGTACTGTAAAATGGCGGCGTTTTAAAAACATTTCTTGTAGACGCCATTTTGAGGTAAAAAAGAATCGTCAAATTGCTAGATAATAGTGGATAAAATAAGTTAAACTAGCTGCCTGAACAATTGGTGAACACACATTTTGCTGTACACTGCGTTTCTGAACTTGTACGAGAGGTGAAAAGAAAGGGCGAGCACAATAGTTCTATTGGGTCAGAACTTCATGCCAGCCTACATATCCATATATGGTTAAGACATTCCATATATGGATATATATGGTTAAGAAAATATGGGAATGTGCTCTATATGTGTGCTAGCATGAAGTTATTGCCGCTCTGTCGAGAATTTAATCGACG